>Ga0207701_10002166_pt1 | contig 20387 bp, 19 predicted proteins | sample KBSSwiSSwithPhiX_FD_184294 | JGI IMG/M metagenome (GOLD analysis project Ga0207701, IMG submission 184294) | Switchgrass rhizosphere bulk soil microbial communities from Kellogg Biological Station, Michigan, USA, with PhiX - S5 (SPAdes) (version 2) | ecosystem: Environmental > Terrestrial >... | reverse complement strand
GAACGGGCCGACAGCGCCCGCCGTATCAAGTCACGTTAGCAGACCGTATATTCGTGCCTATTAATCCTTCGGGCACTTAGCGCATACTTAGGTTCACCTCTCCGCAACCTCGGTCCGCTCCGTCCATGAGTGCAATGTGGGGTGCTGCTTGAGGTCGACGAATTGCGCCTTAGGATTCACGGACGCGCCAGCCGGGCTTTTGAACGGCCGATGCCGATCGCCTGAGCCCCCGGCCGCAGGACGCGTTGTCGATGTGCCGTTGGTGTTGGAAGGGACCGGTCGCTCGATCGCGGACCTTCATGATCTCCTTCGTCATAATGTCATACAGCGAGCCCTACGATCTGCGATAAGCCCCGCAACGTCGACCTCAGCGGTTGCTCACGATTTCGCGATCCGCCGTTTCCTCGCTTGTGCGCGGGCCACAATTGCTGCCAAGATTGGCCACAATTGCTGCCAAATATGGAGTGCCGGTCGCAAAGTCGGTGGGGTGCGGCCATGTTTGTCGATTGGTCTACGCCAGGTCGGCGCGACGTCTTGTTGCCGAGCCTGTTGCCAAGGCTGGTTCGTGCGTTAGGCCTCGCGGTCGGGGTAGGAATAGCTTATTTCCTCGCGGCGCGATTGAGCCTTGAACTCCTGACGAAGCCCGATGGCGTTGCGGTTTTTTGGCCGGCCGCAGGTGTTGCCGCCGGAGTGCTTATTGGCATGGGCCGGTCGGCCAGGCTGCCCGTCGTGGCGGGCGTGATTGGCGCGACAGTTGCAGCCAATATGCTCGGTGACCGCAACATCTGGAGTGCGATTGTTTTCGCCCTGTGCAACGCCGGCGAGGCGCTGCTGGTCGCCACCTTGATCGATCGCTTCTTTGGTTTGCCGTTTGGCCTGGACCGCTTGCATCATGTGATCGGTCTTATCGCGGCAGCGCTCGTCGCGACGGCGATCTCCGGGATCGGCGGAACCCTGGGTTACGTTTTTTTCCACACCACAGCGCCGCCACTGACGATATGGCAGCATTGGTTTGCGTCCGACGCGATCGGCGTTATTGCCGTGGCGCCGTTGCTGCTCGAGCTGTTCTCGGCCGCTCGCGACCCGCCATCCCGTCGCGAACTGTTCGAAGGCTCCTTAGCTCTGGCCGTTGTAACTGCTCTGAGTGTGGTCGTCACTCGTCTGCCGAATGAGGCGTGGGCCGTCGAAATAACGATCGCTGCGCCGCTTCCACTGTTTCTTTGGATCGCTGCTCGTTGCCGCCCGGTATTCGCCGCCACAGCGATATTTATCTTCGCCCTTACGATCGTCTGGACGACAACGTTCGGAATTGGGGCTTTTGGCAATCCGGACCTTGCGGTTTCCGAACGCATCCTGCTCGCGCAGTTCAGCATCCTGGTCCAGTCGCTCTGCGCGCTGGTGCTTGCGGCACTGTTTGCCGAGCGGCGGCGTCACATTGCCGATCTCCTGGATAATCAGACGAGATTGCGGGCTGCCTTGAAGGCCGCGCGTGAGGCTGATCAGGCCAAAACGAGCTTCCTGGCTGCGGCCAGTCACGATCTTCGCCAGCCGCTGCAAACCCTGACCTTGCTGCAAGCCGCGCTGAGGCCGGAGGTGCATGACGACAAGGCCTGCAGCTTACTCGCTCAGATGGATCGTGCCGTAGACGTTATGAACGGCATGCTGATCAGCCTTCTCGACATTAATCGCCTTGAGGCCGGCATTCTTCGCCCTTCCATCAAAGACTTCTCGGCCACCGAGCTATTCGATTCTTTAGCGGCGGACTTCTTGAAGCCGGCACAGGAAAAGGGCTTGGAATGGCGAATCGTGCGATCGGGGCTGTGGCTTCGAACCGACCGCCAAATGCTTGAAGAGATGCTCCGGAACCTGCTTTCCAACGCGATCCGATACACCGACCACGGCAGGATTTTGGTGGGATGCCGTCGCGTCGCCGATAGCGCGCGTATCCAGGTGTGGGATAGTGGGGTCGGAATTTCGGGCGAGGACATTCCTAAAATATTCGAGGAGCACTATCAGGCGCCTCGAACCGCGCAGCTCGGCGGATTTGGCTTGGGTCTCGCCATCGTGCAACGGCTGGCAAAAATGCTCGGCCATCGCGTCGACGTCATATCTACACCAGGCAAGGGCTCGGGATTTTCTATCGAGGTTCCCCTCGGGCCGCCCGACCTTGTCACCCAGGAAAGAGGCGCCGCCGCGACAGCCGATGTTGCATTGTCCGGCACGGTGCTTCTCATCGAGGATGAGGGTGGCGTACGGCTGGCATTCAGCTCGTTTTTGAGATCGTACGGACTGGACGTCATCGCGGTTGGGACCGCAGAGCAGGCGCTACGCTGCGTGGCGGGGGGGATGATACCCGATCTCATAGTCTCCGACTACAACCTTCCAGGAAAAATGAACGGGGTGGAGACCATCAAAGCGCTGCGCAAGACTCTCGTCCGCGATATTCCGGCCATCGTGGTGACTGGAGACACGAGAAAAGAAATTTTAGACGGGATCGCGCTGCACCACATCGGCATCGTGGTGAAGCCCGCTCAGGCCGACGAAATTCTGAAGATCGTGACAAGCTTGGTCCCCGTATCGGCGCCGCAAACTGTGCATTGAAAGTCCAGAAGTTTTGGGACCTCAGCTATTTCCCCGCGGCCGCGCCAAAGCGGCAGCAAGCATCGCCGTAAGGGAGAGCAATTATCAGAAGCCCCTCGGCGTGGCTGCTTACATCGTTCCAAACGAACAGACCCATCAGTTGGGGTATCGCACCCTGTACCTTCGTACAGTAGAGAGGCGAATTCTCTTGTCCTAGCCTCGCTGGCGGCAGCGAACGCGACCGTGGTTGGTCGCCGCGTGCTGGCTATCCGCTGCTCTGACGTTGACGCGTTACACAAAAGGCATTCTCGTGTCCGCGCCAAAACCGTGTCGTTTGCAAACAATTGAAGGAGAAAGCGATGAACAAGAAGAAAGAGGAAGCGAGCCGAACGACACGATGGCCGATTATCTTGGCTGGAACGATGCTGGCCATGAGTGCTTCGTTCATGACGGATGCCAAGGCACAGGGCGACGACGCCAACAAGATTCTCAAAGCGATGACTGACTATGTGGCGAGCCAGAAGACACTTTCGTTGAAATACGATTCTGACGTCGAAGTGGTCACGCCCGATTTACAGAAGATCCAATTTACCAGTTCGGGCCAGATGCAACTGAGCCGTCCGGACATGATCCGCGCAAGCCGCACGGGCGGCTATAGCGACGTTGAGATTGTCTTCGATGGCAAGCAGCTCACCATGAACAACAAGGACAAGAACGACTACGCCCAGGTCGATGCGCCCGGATCGGTCGACCAGCTCATCGATCTGTTGCGAGACAAGTACTCGGTCATGGCGCCGGGCGCCGATCTTTTATTCTCCAAAGCCTACGACGTCCTGATGGCGGATGTTGTCGAGGCGAAACATGTCGGCGTCGGCGTCATCGATGGCGTTGAGTGCGAGCATCTCGCATTCCGCAACATGGACACCGATTGGCAAATTTGGGTCGAGATTGGCGCCAATCCGATACCACGCAAGTATGTGATCACCAGCAAGGCCCTGGCCGGCGCGCCTCAATACACGCTTCGAATCAAAGAGTGGCGGACGGAGGTGCCAGCCGATGTCTTTGCTTTCAAGCCGCCTCAAGGCGCCAAAAAGGTGGCCTTGGGCGATCTCGTAGACATTGATGAAATTCCGCATGGCGCCGTAACAGCAGCCGCAACGACAGGAGAAAAGAAATGAGCGACTCATTCCCGTCTCTGATCCGCATCTCAATGGCAACTGTTGTCGGCGGCGCGGCCCTTTTGTGGAGCGGACAACTGCCGCTGGATTCGACATCGTCCCTGGTGTCGTCGGCGGAAGCCAGGATTGGTCGCCCATTGACGCCGATGAGTTATGCCGGGGTTGCGCGGCGTACGACGCGGCGGGCGGTGGCGGCTGGAGCGGTGGTCGGCGGGGCGGCTGTTTACGGAGCGTCCCGCTGTGGGCAAGTGGTGGACGCATACGGGCGGATCGTTACCGCGTGTCGGTGACGTTGAGTTCCAGGAACTCGGCCGGAGCGCAGGAACCTGCGCTCCGGTGCAACTGCTCCCAGAAAGCGCAGCAATGCACGAAACGCGGCTCAGACCTGCGAGCGGTCAAGGTTTTTGTCGTACAAAATTCACGGAGGCAATGATAGCAAGCAGGCTCTCGAACAGGGGGCTCCATGGGTCAACGGCGTGTCACTCCCAGTAAGCATGCGATCCGCAAACCTGTACTCTCCCAATTGACCGATGAGGAATATGCTTCCAAGCTGCGCTTCGCCGCTCAATTGATCGAACAATTGCGTGCGGCTGGACTTGAGTGCGAGATGTCCAGCGAGATGCCGGCTCAAAAAATGTAGCGAGTTCTCTCGATACACCCATCTCCAGGTGAGGAGTACGGGGAGAGTTCTCTTCCACAAATCAAACTGTGTTTTTGCGCTTCTGTCTCGTTGTGTTCTTTCTGTAAGTCACGGGTGTTGCAAAGTCTTTTTGCGACGACTTTCCGCTGGCGGACCAAGCCGCGACAAGTCACGTAGCCGAGCGTGTTGGATCGAAGTCGATCGCACTTCCCGGTGAAGCCGGAGAATCTCTCTCCCACGACTCGTCGAATAGCCGCCGGGAGTCGCGGGCGCGCCATTGTACCCAAGTATAGCCAGCGCCGACGTTGTTTTGCCGGTATCCTGCGGTCGATGAGGGCGGTGGAATCATCCGCACACCGTCCTCTGAGCCTTGGTTTGCGGGCGACGAGGGCGGATCACGGATGAGCCCGGACGTAAGTGTCACTCGCTCGCCGGATTCACCCCGGCGGCTATTTCATCTCGTGATGATCAAGCCCACCCACTACGATGACGATGGCTACCCTATCCAGTGGGTCCGCTCCGCCATCCCGTCCAATACGCTTGCCTGCTTGAACGGCCTTGCCGAGGACGCCCGTGCCCGCGGCGTGCTTGGCCGGGACGTCGAGATCTGCCTGCACACCTACGACGAGACCAACCGGCGAATCCGGCCGAGCCAGATCATCAAGCTGATCCGCAAGAACGGCGGCACGGCCCTCGTTGCGCTGGTCGGGGTCCAGTCCAACCAGTTTCCGCGGGCGGTCGATCTGGCGCAGCCATTTCTCGACACCGGCCTGCCGGTGTGCATCGGCGGCTTCCACGTCTCCGGCTGCATCGCGATGCTGCCGGAGCTGCCCGCGGACATCCGCGAGGCACAGGCGCGCGGCATCTCGTTATTCGCCGGCGAGGCCGAAGACGGCCGGTTCGACACTGTGCTGCGCGATGCGTGCGATGGCACGCTGAAACCGCTCTATAATTTCATGGACAGCCTTCCCAATCTCAACGGCGAACCGCCGCCGATCCTGCCGAGACAGCATCTCCGCCGGACCGCGGGATCGCTGTCGAGCATCGACCTCGGGCGCGGCTGTCCGTACCAGTGCTCCTTTTGCACGATTATCAACGTGCAGGGGCGCAAGAGCCGTTTCCGTTCTCCGGACGATCTCGAACGGACGATCCGCGAGAACTACGCCCAGAACATCAGGCGGTTCTTTATCACCGACGACAATTTCGCCCGCAACCGGGACTGGGAACTGCTGTTCGATCGCTTGATCAAGCTGCGCACGGACGGCTGCCCGAACATCGGCTTCACCATCCAGGTCGATACGCTCTGCCACAAAATCCCGAATTTCATCGAGAAGGCGGCACAGGCCGGCGTCCGGCGCGTGTTCATCGGCCTCGAGAACATCAACCCGGACAATCTCATCGCCGCAAAGAAGCGGCAGAACAAGATCACCGACTACCGGGAGATGCTGCAGAAATGGCGCGACCACGGCGCCATCACCTGCGCCGGCTACATCATCGGCTTTCCCGGCGACAGCAAGGCCTCGATCCTGCGCGACATCGAGATCATCAAGCGCGAGCTCCCGCTCGACATCCTCGAACTGTTCTTCCTGACGCCGTTGCCCGGCTCGGAGGACCACAAGACGTTGTGGAAGGACAACGTCTGGATGGACCCCGACATGAACAAGTACGACCTCAATCACCGCGTCGCACATCATAGCAAGATGTCCGACGCCGAATGGGAGGACGCCTATCATTCGGCGTGGCAGCAGTTCTACACGTCCGACCACATCCGTACGATCCTGCGCCGCACCGCGGCGAGCCGCCTGGGCCGGCCGGGGACGACGCTCTCGACCCTGATGTGGTTCAAGCTGGTCAGCGCTTATGAGGGGGTTCATCCGCTCGAAGGCGGCGCAGTCCGGCGGAAATTCCGGCGCGATCGCCGGGCCGGAATGCGGCGCGAGAACCCGCTGCTGTTCTATCCGCGCTATTTCGGCGAAACCGCCTTCAAGCTGTTGCGCTATTGGAAGGTCTATCGGGAGTCAAAATCGATCCTCGCCGAAGTCGAAGCCGCACCGGACCGCTGGACATACAGCGACATCGCCATCGCGCCGCCGCGGGCTGACGAGTTCGAGACCCTCGACCTTTATCGGGAGACCGCGGGCGCCGATGCGGCGTTGGCGCGCAAGCATCGCAGCGACGCGACCCGCAAGCGGACGCTCTCGACCGCATTGCCAACGGAGGACGGGCGGCACTGACGATGAAGAGTAAGCCTGAGGGGTTTGGCCCGAACGACGATCAACGGATCGGCGGAGCGTACTGAATGCCGCCGCGAGTCCAGAGGTCATTGAGGCCGCGCGCGATTGAAAGGTTGGAGCTATCACCGATATTGCGGTTGAAAACCTCGCCGTAATTGCCGACCAGACGAATGATCTGCGCGGCCCATTCCTTGGATAGCCCGAGATGCTCGCCGTAGCTCCCTTCCGCGCCGACCAAGCGTCTGATTTCAGGCTTGTCGGAGCGCAGTGCCTCATCGATGGTCTGCGACGACACCCCAAGCTCCTCTGCTATGATCATCGCAAAGTGCGTCCAGCGCACGATTGCAAACCACTGCATGTCGTCGCCTCGCACCACCGGGCCTAGTGGCTCTTTCGAAATGATCTCAGCAAGAATGACCTGCTCGTCGGGCCTGGCGAGACTGAGACGCAGAGCGTAGAGCTGCGAAACATCGGCTGTCAGTACCTTGCAGCGGCCGGAATCGTAGGCCCTGAGCGCCTCCTCAAACGTGCCGAATGTCAACGCTTCCAACTTCATCTTGTTGGCGCGGAAGAAATCCAAGAGATTGAGATTGGTCGTGGTATCGGACTGCACACAGACGCTGGCGCCGCCGAGATCGAGTGCGGCCTCCGTCTTTAGAGACCGCGGCACCATAAACCCTTGTCCGTCGAAATAGGTTGTGACGGGGAAACTCAATCCCAATTCGGTGTCGCGCGACATGGTCCATGTCGAATTGCGCGATAGAACGTCGATGGCGCGGGACTGAAGGGCAGGGAAGCGTGCACCCGCGCTGTAGGGCACATACAGCACGCGTTTTGAATCATTGAAGATTGCGGCAGCGAGAGCACGGCAGAAGTCGACGTCGAAGCCAATCCAGTTTCCGTTCCCGTCAGGTTGAGAAAAACCTGCCAACCCTTGGCCTACGCCACACATGAGCATGCCGCGGTCCTTGACGATCTTCAATGTCTGCGCACCGGCGGTGTGGCACGTGCCGGCGGCGACCATTGCAAGTATGAATGTCCGGATGAGACCGCTCATCGCATTCCTCGCGCCAACCCGATTCTTGTTCAATTCACCACCACGCGCGTTCCAATGGGAATACGGCCGTAAAGCTCCGCAAAGTCCCTTTCGATCAACTGGAAGCACCCGTTTCTGACAGCTCGGCCGATCGATCCTGCCAGCTCAGTGTCGTGAATGCGGTGTGCATCAGCATCAAAATAAAGCGCCTGCTGACCCGAAGCATCGCTGATCGTGGAGGGACGTTGCGAACCGGACGTCCCGAGTTTGCGAGCTATCACGTATCGTCCGACGGCTTCCGCACAGTTGCTGCCAAGCGCGATGCCGTAGCGGACAGCGGCAACATTCGACAGGATGACATACAGATAGCGCTGCGGCTTATCGATGATGACTGTTCCTGCCGGGTATGGGGATCGGTAATGAACGAGCTGCCGCTTGTAGATGAAGGCCGGCGCGTCCGCCTCCGGCTTGCCTGCAAGATTTGGTTCCGTTCTGACGCGCTCGGCCGGCTGCACTATTTTCTGTCGCGGCGGTTCGCCGGCGCTTTTGTTGGACGCCTCGGTATAGGCGTAAATCAATCCCGCGATCGCAGCGACGGCAACGCTCGCACAGCAGAGCACGAACGTGCGAACGCTTGGCCCGCTTCGCGGAGGGCCGAATCCAGGTTGCGTCATTGGCGGCTCCGCCGCTTCGGCACCTGGACCGGCGAACTCCACTTCGATGCGACGAATGGCTGCCTCAAGCGAAGCCTGCTCGGCCTCTATGACAGCCGCCGGCAGAGCTGGTTTCGACGCAAGCAGCCGGGACATCAAAACGGCCCGGGCACGACCGTACGCGGCCTGACGCTCGACGGCGTCGTGAGGCAACGACGCTACGGCACGGGCAACCACTTCGTCATATTTATCAGCGGGGGCTTGCATGGCAGGGGTCACTGCACGTCAGACTTCAGCAATTGCTTTGCGCTGACACGTTCAGCTCTCTTCTCGTCGATGAACGGCCGAATGAACGTCGTCATCGCCAGAGTGACATGCTCGTACTTGCCTTCGAGCCTTCGGCTCTTTCCCTGGGGCGATCGTGACATTCGATGATCGGACGGGTCACAAGAATTATACGTGAGTATAGGCGGTCGAACCTTGACGCCCGCCTAAGTGCACCGGTTTCTGCAATCGTGCCCGTGCGATTGGACGATGAATGCCGCGAGACGAAACCTATCCCTAAGGTCAATTGAGCCGGCTTCGGTCCGCCACTGATATTGGGCGCAATGCGTACCCTGGTTAGAGGAGGCAACTCTGCCGCGATGGGCGAGGGTGAGCGTGTTCCTTGGCGTCGCCTTGTTGATGGCGGGCCTGGGTGTTTTCACCTACCGCCACCTCACCCGTCCGGTCACGCTGACGGCCGCCGCCGGTTCAATCGACGGCGAAGGCGTGCGCATTCTGTCGGCGGTCGCAAGCCGGCTCGCTGCCAATAAATCGCCCGTCCGCCTCAAGGTGGTTGACGCCGGGTCGGCATCCGGAGCCGCGGAGGCCTTGTCTTCGGGAAAAACGGACCTTGCGATTGTTCGCAGCGATATTGGCGATCTATCCGATGCGCGGACCGTGGCGCTGATCACGCATGTCGTTGTGTTGCTGATCGCACCGGTTGGCAGTCCGGTTAAGGATATCGGGGACCTCAAAAATCGAACCCTTGGCGTCATCGGCGGATCAGTCAATCGACATATCGTTGAGCTGCTGAGCAAGGAATTTGAACTGGCGTCGCAATCCCGGATGCAAATCAAGGACTTGAAACTGGAGGACGTTCGGCAAGCCATTCAATCAAAGCAGGTCCACGCCGTGCTGGCTGTGGTTCCAATTTCCGAGCGATACATCGCGGCTGTTCGTTCGTTCGCTCCGAACGATGGCAAACGCCACCCGACGTTGCTTGCGATCGATTCAGCCGAAGCCATCGCCGCCGTGGCCAAAAGCTTCGAAAGCTACGAACTGCCGAAAGGCACGCTTCGGGGTGCGCCGCCAGTCCCGGAGGAAGACCTGACGACCTTGCGAATACCGGTACATCTGGTGGCCCGAAAGAATCTGGACAACGATACCGTCGGCGCGCTTGCCAAGGCGATCATTGAATCTCGACGCGATCTGGCGAGCGAGTTTCCGTTGGCAAATCAGATCGCCGGTCCCGACACCGATAAGGACGCCAATATCCCGGTCCACCCTGGCGCAAAGCTCTATTTTGACGGCGAAGAAAAGACCATCTTCGATAAATACGGCGATCAGTTTTTCTACGCGACGCTGGTCCTCGGCTCGATCACCTCGGCACTCGCTGCCGTGTGGAGATTTTTGGTCGGTGACAACCGGCCTCCGGGCGGACGGCTTGTCGATCGTGTTGGCGAAATCGCTGCCCGCATTCGGTCCGCGCACACCGAAGCTGAACTGGAGGCCGTCGAAGGCGAGATCGACGTACTCCTGCGATCGGAGTTCGACGGACTGGATTCTCGTCAGGCGGCGCTCAATCTCGCCGCCGCACGACTCGAACGCCTGATCCGCCTGCAAAGCGACAAGCTCAGCGCCAGCATGAGATCCGCTGAACCCGCAACCGGATAGCCGTGCCCATCCAGTCACGAGATGCGTTATATCAGGCAATTCCTGTCGCGAATCGAGCGCATGTCGATTGGGCTGCAACACCGAGCGGAGGACATTGCATATGCGGGTATTGCATTGGTGGGGTTCTGTCGTGCCGCGCCACCTCATGGCGGTGTTTTTTGTGCTCGCGGTCGCGGAAATTGGGCACGCCCAAATTGCTCAAGCCCAAGTGTTGCCCGGTGACTCGGTTGACACTGGTATCGGCGCTGCGACGCGGAATTCCCGGGCGCGGCCGCTGCTCGGAATATCGCACGACAGGCAAAAAGTCATTTATGTGGATGACACCGGCGACCGGGCATCGCGGCAAAAAGAACCGGCTCGCAAGCCATCCACCGACCCATGGAAAGGTGTGCGCAGCACCGGTTTGGTGGGTTCTTCGGATCGGCACCGACCGCAATAGCCGCCCCTGACTATACAAGCGTATAGTGGCTCGGCGGAATAGAGGATTTCTAGTATGCTACCGTTCGCATTTCTTCGTTCCGCGTGCGGGCGTGCGGGCAACTGCGACAGAAAAACTTGTTAGCCGTTCGGGGCGACCGATGAACCCAGCCGATCGATCGCCTCCATCCCAACCTCCGTCCGAGACGACCGACCACATCGACGAAGTTGCGCTGGCTGAAGTGATGCGCGTCACGCCTCTCGGCGCGGGCGTGCTCGCCGGGTCGGCGGTCGCCCTGCTGGTGCTCGGCTATCTGGCCATTTATCTCTTCGTCTTCTTGCCACGTGGCCCGGTGGGCTGACGTTATGACCGACCGCCCCGCCGAAGCTCATGAGCAGCGGATTCTCGGCACCGAATTGCTGTGGGCGTTTGGCGTCGGCATTCTCGTCGCGGCGACGCTCAGCGTGGTCGTATTCACGGCGCTTTCCCGGGACATCAACCCGCCCAGCAATGTCGAACGGGTCGATCCCAAGACCTTGCACCTGTCGGGCGAATTTGCCGAACACAACCTCGGGACAACAGTTGGCCCTGACGGCCGGGTCACGGCGCGGATCATCGCAACGCAATTCATGTTCGTTCCGCGTTGCATCGCGGTTCCTCGCGGCCGCCCTGTCACGCTTCGGATCGCGTCACCGGACGTCATCCACGGCCTACTCATTACCGGCACCAACGTGAACACCATGGTGGTGCCGGGCTTCGTCGCCCAGGTGCACACCGAATTCACCCGCAGCGAAGACGTGCTGATGCCGTGTCATGAGTATTGCGGTTTGGGCCACAGTGAAATGTGGGCAACCGTGCAGGTCATGCCAGACGATCGATTCAAGCCGGCACCGGACGGGAGGGTTTCCTGTGCGCAACGTTGAGCGGCTTTGTCTTGCCCATTTCTGGGTGGCGTTCGCGGCATTTCTAGTCGCCTGCTTCCTGGGCACTTGGCAGATGTGGGTTCGCAGCCCATGGGGCGCCCACGTCGGCACGCCGGGACAATATTTCATGTCGGTGACGGCGCACGGCGTCTCGATGGCCTACGTGCTCACCACCTTCTTCATCATGGGCTTCGGCTATTTTGTCGCGGTGACGTCGCTCGACCGTCCGCTTCCCGGCAAAGCCTGGGCATGGGCTGCGTTCTGGATGGGGATCGTCGGCGTGGTGATGGTTCTGGTGATCATCGCTTTGGGCCAGGCGTCGGTGCTCTTCACGTTCTATCCGCCCCTCACGGCAAGTCCCTGGTTCTACATCGGGCTGGTGCTTGTCGTCGCCGGCTCATGGGTCTGGTGCGTCCTCATGCTGGTCGCGATGGGCGAGTGGAAACGGGAAAATCCAGGGCAACCTGTGCCGTTGGCCATGTTCGCGACCGTGGCCAATGCGGTGATGTGGCTTTGGACCACCGTTGGCGTGGCGGTCGAACTGGTGTTTCAAGTCATCCCGGCCTCGCTGGGGCTGGTGCAGACCATCGACGCAGGGCTGGCGCGTACGCTGTTTTCGTGGACGCTGCACGCCATCGTCTATTTCTGGCTCATTCCGGCTTACATCGCGTTTTACACCATCATCCCGCGCGCGGCCGGCGGACGTCTCTACAGCGACACGATGGGACGCCTGACCTTTATTCTGTTCCTGATCTTCAGCCTGCCGGTTGGAATGCATCACCTGATGATGGACCCGCAGCATGGCAACGCCTGGAAGTTCATCCAGATGCTGCTGACCATCTTCGTCTCGGTGCCGACGCTGCTGACGATTTTCACCATCACGGCCTCGCTGGAAATCGCCGGCCGGCTCCGTGGCGGCCGCGGTGTCTTCGGCTGGATCGGCAAGCTGCCGTGGGATCGGCCGGCCGTTCTCGCGACCGGCCTCGCGTTCGTCATGCTCGCATTCGGCGGCTTTGGCGGGCTTATCAATATGGGCTACGGCATGAACGCGATGGTGCACAACACGTCGTGGGTCACCGCGCACTTCCACCTGATTTTTGGCGGCTCCGTCGTCATCATGTACTTCGCGATCGCGTATGAGATATGGCCCCGCCTGACCGGGCGTGAGCATGCCTCGCACGCGCCATTGCGCTGGCAGTTGTGGCTGTGGTTCATCGGCATGATGGTGATGACCCTGCCATGGCATTGGCTGGGCTTGCAGGGCCAATGGCGGCGCGTCGCGAATTTCAATTATGCCGACCCCATCATCGCCGCCTGGGGGCCCTGGGTCATTGTGTCGTTGTTCGGCGGCGTCGTGCTGCTGCTGTCCGCATTGCTGTTTGTGCGCAATCTCGCGGTCCTGCATCACAGTCCGCTGCGGCTCTCGCAACGGCCTTTGTACGCACTCGCCGTGCATCCGCCGCATCGCGTTCCGGCTGCGCTGAACGGCTTCGGGCTGTGGAATGTGTTGGTCCTGGTGCTGATGCTGCTGGCCTATGGCTATCCGATCGCCCAGTTCGTGATCGAGCCGTCGCCGGCGGCGATGGTGCATCGGGTGCATTAGGAGCGGCACGGTGACGCATTCCTCCCCATCCGAGCCACACGTTCACGACCGGCCCTGGCGGATTTGGGCGAGCGTCGCCGTTTTCGCTGTCCTGTTGAGCGGCGTTGTCCTCGGCGCTCTGATCATTCCCGTGGTTCAAGGCAGGAGCGATGGCATCGACGCTTTCACCGCGATCTGCCGGGCACTTGGGATACTGCCCGGATCGCCGGCGCGGCAGCAGGTTGCCGATCGCACGCCACCGACACCTGTTTCGCAAGTGGTTTGGACGCCGGACCTGTTGCAAATTCTCGCCAACGCCAAGCCGGAGCGCGGCCGCGCCAAGGTGCAGGAGGTTTGCGTCGCCTGTCATGGCGAACAAGGTGTGTCGCCCGCGCCTGAAAACCCGCATCTTGCCGGTCAATCGGGCGCGGCGATCTACAAGCAGCTCAATGACTATCGGACGGGCAGTCGAACCCATCAGCTGATGACGGATATCGCGAAGGCGCTTGATGAGGCGACGCTGGCTGATGTTGCCGCCTACTACGCGGCTCAGCCGAAGCGTAACCCGAATCCGACAACGCTCGCGGAATCACCTCCGGCCATCGTACGTCTGGTCGAGCTTGGCGCTCCCGACCGCAACATACCACCCTGCGCCTCATGTCATCGGCCCGGCTCAGGCGGCCCCATCGAAACTCCCATCCTTGCCGAGCAGGGACAAGAATACATTGCCCGGCAATTGAAGCTGTATGCGTCAGGCGAGCGGCGCAACGATGTCTACGGTCGTATGAGAATCATTGCCGCAAATCTGACGCAGGCCGAGATCCAGGGGCTGGCGGTCTACTACCGCGCTGGTTTCAGATAGCTCATTGCGATACGACGCGCGGGCGGCAAGAGCTCTACCCTCGCCGCCGACCTGCATTCATTGCGATAGTTTTTGACGCTGCTTTTTCACGTCAATGCCCAGTTCTACACACGATATCCATTCCGTATAGCTCGGCGAATAAACGTTGGGGGTTATGCAGAACGCCTTGAAATCCGCCGGTATGTCTTTCCAAGCGGCAGCAAGAGCATCTCGCGATACCTGCTCGGATCTCATGCACGTATCGAAAGCCCCTGCTTCTGATGATTTATCACCCATCATTTCGGCGCTCGCTTTTGCGCGAATGCCACACACCTTCTTGATGTCGATGCTTGGAAGATTGTTGTCCTTCGCCACAGCAGCGAATGTTGTGAAAACAACGACAGCGGCGGAAAGAGCAATTGTTGGTTTTGGCATCATGTTTCTCAGCCATCTCTGCAAATGTTGGCGTGGTCTATCGTTGCACGCCGCGTCATTCTATCACCTCGTCGGCGCGGCCGAGTAGCGGCAGCGGGACGGTGATGCCGAGGGCCTTCGCCGCTTTGAGGTTGATAACGAATTCGACCTTGGTCAACTGTTGCACCGGCATGTCCGCTGGCTTCTCACCTTTGAGAATTCTAGCCGCATAAAGGCCGCTCAGGCGGTCGGCTTCCGAGGTTCTTCCGCCATAGCTCATCAAGCCCCCGGCCGTAGCAAACGACCGATATGGTGAGATTGAAGGCATCCGGTGACGCGCCGCTAGCGCGGCCAGTTGTGCACTTTGTCTGGAGAAGAAAGCATCCGCGCCGATCACGATTGCACCAGCGTGGTGCTGAGCAAGACTCGCAAACGCAGCAATGATCTCGTCTTCAGTGCTGGCGCGCAGGATATGAAGTCCGAGTCCCAGCGTGCGGGCCGCAGCTTGCGCGTCGCTCGACAACGTCTCGGCGATAGGATTGGTCAGGTTGACAAGCAAAGCGGCGGTGGTCGCCGAGGGGACCAACTCGTGGATCAGCTCCAGCCGTTTCGGCCCGACTTCGGCAGCCAGACTTACAACGCCAGTGAGGTTGCCGCCGGGGCGGTTGAGACTGGCGACCAGTCCGTCCTTGACCGGGTCCGAGCCAAGCCGGAAGACAATCGGGATTGTCGTGGTCGCCGCCTTGGCCGCAGGTGCAGAAGCGGTGTTGGCAAAGATCATCGTGACTTGGCGGCGAACCAGATCGGCAGCAAGCATGGGAAGGCGTTCGTAATGATCCTCTGCCCAGCGGTATTCAATCGCCACGTTCTGACCTTCGACGTACCCTGCTTCTTTCAGACCCTGCTTGAACAGGGCGACAACCTCGCTGCCGGGCCACCCGCTGTTGAGGATTCCAATCACCGGCATCGCCTGCTGCGCCCGCGCCACCACCGGCCACGCCGCCGCCATGCTTCCAAGAATGAACGCCCGCCGCCTCACTCGATCACCTCGTCGGCGGTCGCCAGCAATTGCGGATGAAACTCGAGCCCGAGCGTCTTGGCGGTCTTGAGGTTGATCACGAACTCGAACTTGCTGGACTGCATGACAGGCAAGTCGGCCGGCTTCTCTCCCTTGAGAATACGGGCGGCATAAACACCGGCTTGCCGATAGGCACCGGTGATGCTGGCCCCGTAGCTCATAAGGCCGCCGGCCACGGTCGCCTCCCGCTGCGCATAAATCGAGGGCAGCGCATGGCGGGCCGCCAGCGCCACAAGTATCTCTTTATGGGCATTCAAGAAGGCGCCCGAGCCGACCATCAGTGCACCGACCCGGCGTCGGACGAACATCAGATAGGCAGTCTCGATGTCCTGTTCGCTGCTCACGTCGGCAATGACCAGTTGAAGCCCGATGGATTGCGACGCAGCCTGGGCATCGCGCCGCTCGGCCTCGTTTGTCGTGTTCGGATTGACCAGCATTCCGACCGTCGTCTGTCCCGGCACAAGCTGGCGCAGCAATTCGAGGCGCTTTGCCGCCAGAACGGAATTGAAAAAGACGACGCCGGTGATGTTTCCTCCGGGCCGGTTGAGGCTTGCCACGAAGCCGTCTCTGACCGGATCGCTGCCGGTGGCGAAAACCATGGGAACAGTGTTGGTCGCGGCCTTCATCGCAAGCACCGACGTTGTGTCCCCGACAACGACAGCGGGCCGCCGTCGCAGCAGATCGGCAACCAGTGCCGGCAGGCGAACCGCATCGGCTTCCACCGAGCGATATTCGACGGCGACGTGCTGGCCTTCGACATAGCCGGCTTCCTTCAAGCCTTGCCGGAAGGCGTCGACGACGTGTGCCGAGGCGGCGAGGGGTGCGTTGCGAAGAAATCCAATCAGCGGCATCGTCTGCTGCGCTCGCGCAGACACGGGCCAAACCGCCGCGCCACCGAGCATTGTGATGAACTCGCGCCGCTTCATTCGATCACCTCGTCGGCAGTGGCGAGCAGCGTCGGAGGCACCGTAAGGCCTAATGCCTTAGCGGTCTTGAGGTTGATGACAAGTTCGAGCTTGGTCGGAAGCTCTATCGGCAAATCACCCGGTTTCGTGCCCTTGAGAATACGATCGACGAAATAAGCCGCGCGACGAAAATTCTGCGGAATGGCGACGCCGTAACTTAACAGCCCGCCTCTTTCGACATGCTCACGGAAGCCATGAACCGCTGGTATCCCCGCCGCTGCTAGTAGCGATACGATCTGCTCCGCCTCACTGAAGAACATGTTGTCAGCGAGCACCACAATGCCGTCGACCCGATTGCGCTTGAGAGTGTCGAAAGCAGTGGGCAGGCTAATTGGTTTGGCGGCTGCCGCCTGGATGATCTTGATCGATGCTTTGTGCAGCGCCGATTCGATCTCGTGAAGCCTGGCCGGATGGGTAGGACTATCCGGATTCATCAACACGCCAAGGGTACTGGCATGTGGCAGGAGTTGAAGTAGCAACTCGGCCTGCTTTCCAGGTAGGCCGTCGATAAGTATCAGAATGCCGGTGAAGTTGCGCCCTGGGCGATTGTAACTCACGGCTTGCCCGAGCTTGATAGGGTCCGTGACCAAGGCGCCGACAATCGGGACGGTGGCGGTCGTCTGCATAAGTGCAATACTGTTCGCAGTGGTCGCCGATACGATTACATCGGGGTTGATTTCGACCAATTCCTTGGCGAGCGTTGCGAGCTGCGAGTAGTCGCCATCGGCCCAGCGGTAGACAATGTCCACGGTCTTGCCGTCTTCGTAACCGTGCTCGCGCAGACCCTGCAGGAATGCGCTGTGATTGCGAACTGCAGCCGCACGTGTGCTCCCGCCTAACCAGCCCACCAGTGGCCGGGTACGAGCCTGCTGCGCCCGCGCCACCATTGGCCACGCCGCCGCCGCGCCACCGAGCATTGTGATGAACTCGCGCCGCTTCACTCGATCACCTCGTCGGCCGGAGCAATCAGCTTAAACGAATAAGGCGCCAAGCTGTGTTGCATTCCTCCACTTGATTTTGCATTTTCGCCCAGGGACGCCCTTGGCGGTCGTCAGCTCAAACTCTCGTGGGACCGCGATCGAAGCATCTATAATTAACTGAACGCCGTACGCCGATACGTCGGCAATGACACATCGACGGACTGCAACACCGCCAAGTTTGATCCATGCCTCGGAACCAGACCCTCGCCGTGACGCGGAACGTCTGTCCTTTCTACCCGCGAAACCATCGCTGAGATTTTTCATGTAATCCCACGCCGCTTCATTCGATCACCTCGTCAGCGCGCGCGAGCAGCGCCGGCGGCACGTTGAGGCCGAGTGCCTTGGCGGTCTTAAGGTTGATGACCCACTCGAATCTGGTGGGCTGCTCCATCGGGATTTGTCCTGGAGCTTCTCCTCCTACGACCTTGAGGAAATGGCGTGCCGACTGTTTATACATCTCACGCAGGTTAGGTCCGTACGACATCAGCCCCCCTGCCTCCACAAACTGCCGGAAATTGAAGATCGTTGGGATGCGCCGCTCGATGGCTACGCTGGCGAGCTTTGCTCTATGAAAGAACAGCATGCCGTCAAAAACCACGATCACGCCATTCAATCCATTTTGAGACGCCTCCGCGAACCCCGTCTCGATATGCTCCGGCTTGGTGATCTCCACCTTGTAAGTCTTGATGCCGTGCACCGCGCTCGCACGCTCCGCCTCGATAAATTCGGCGGTCATGCGGCGGTCGGATGGATCGAGCGTAACTCCGATCTTCGCTGTCACAGGCAGCGTCTCTCGCAGCAGTTCGACGCGCTTGCCCGATAAGTCGGAGTTGATGCAGGTAACGCCAGTCAAATTGCCGCCCGGCTTGGCAAGGTTGGAGACGAGCCCAGCCGCGAGTGCGTCACACGTCACAGCTATAATCGGTACCGTCTTTGTTGCCCGCTGAGCGGCAGAACTTGCTTGGTCGCCTCCCGTGAAAAGAATGCGGGAGCCTGAACTGACAAGATCGGCTGCGATGCTTTCGAGTTGGTCGATGCGGCCGTGAGCGTAACGAATATCGAGAATGACCTTCCGGCCTTCGGTCAATCCCACTTCGGCAAGCCCCTGCTTGAGGCCCGCCACGAAATCCTTGGTCGTAGCCTCTGATCCGCTCATAACCACGCCGATGCGGGTGGGTTGCTCCTGTGCCTGAGCAGTGACCGCGACGAGCGCAGCAACGATCCCCGCCAGCAACGTTCTCAACATCTCTGAAGCCCTTCCGGAGGTGACCACGCAACCGCCGCGCCACCGAGGAGCGCGGTGAACGCGCGCCGTCTCATGGAGACTCGCCCGCACTACACTGGCGTCAAGGCTAGCACGGGGCGCCCCAGCTTTCATTCAATACATGTGGTGGGCGAGCCGCGTCCCAAGGCGGCGTTGGCCGTGCCAATGACTAAGCGGCGTTGAGGAGTTCGACAGCCTTGAGATGATCCGCCAGCAGTTGTGGCAGCTGTTCGGGCGGCGTGCGGCCGAAGCCGCAATAGGCGCCCAAGCCAAAGTCCGGTACGAACTTTCGCGCCACCGCCAGCCGTTCGCGGAAGCTCGGCATGCTGTGGATCATCCCGAGATAGACGCGCGCATCGCCACGTTCGAGGCGGGCGAGGGGCGCATAGAATGCGTCGTCCGCACGGTCGAGCGCAGGAACATGAACCCAGTCCGTTCTTCGGCCGGCCGCAGCAACGGCCGCGTTGATGAGATCGACAGCACGTCCCAAATCCGCTGGCGCGAAGGCGGGCCAGCCGCCGAAGGTCCCGAAACAAAAATGAAAGCCAAGGGCCGCCTCGGCCGGCAGCAACGCCGACAATCGCCGGACGGGTGCGACGTGCGCCTCGATCGAAGCCTCGCTCGGCGGATTGCCCGGCTGGCCGTAGACCGCCAACAGCTCGCCCGCGAGATCCCATTGGATGGCAAGGTCGCGCGCGGGAATACGGCGCACGATGAGCTCGATCTCGGCCTTGAGCGCTTCTTCGAATCCCGGGCGAACCTTGTCGATGTCGCCGGGCTCGGGGAAATACAGCGGTCTGACCACGCTGTTGATCATCGGAATCGAGACCTGAAAGCGCAGATCGGCGGGGAGGAGACCCTTCTCGCGGAGCGTGCGGAAAACGAAATACGAGCTGGTCGCGTCGCGCGCGTAGCCGAGCCGGAGACCCGGCAGACCGAAGCGGACCTGCTTCACGCCCGGCCGCACGCGGAACTGCCAGCCCTCAGCGCGCTTGGTCGGCAGCAGTTGCTCGACGCCGTCGACTGTTGGCGGGCGCCGCACTGTTTCGAGGTCGGCGTGTCCGTTGAACAGCAAATATCCGAAGCGATTCACCCATGATCGCCGCTCGCCCACCTCGCCGTCGGGCAGCGCCGGGAGATAGCGCCCGAGCGGCGCGCCAAACGTGCGCATGACCTCTTCGACGGTGTCGAGAGGAATGCTGCCGACCAGAAGAAGCTGATTACCCATTGTTACCTCTTCATCGGATGGAACCGGAGCGCCAATCGCTCAGCATCCACGGATCCGATCGATCACCGCCATCGCATCATCTGGCGCCTCGTTGCCTCGCCAAGCGACGTGGCCGTCGGGCCGTACCAGTACCAGCCTTGTTTCATAGATCGCTGCAGCCTCACGGTTGTCGATCGTCTCGACCTTGATGGGCACCCCGCGTGCTTTGGCGGCCTCGACGATCCCCCGGTCTTCCGGCGCTTCTTGGCCAAATCGCGCCAGCACAAACCCGCGGCCGTACAGGTCCAGCGTCGAGTTTCCATTGGCCAGAGCGACGTGAGGGGCGCGGGAGCCAGGGCGCGCCGAAGCGACAAAGTTCTCGGGGTCGTCCGGCACTGGCTTGGTATCATCCGGCACAATGATCGGTGAACCCGCATACCGATATCCGAGCTGCAA
>Ga0207701_10002164_pt1 | contig 20402 bp, 15 predicted proteins | sample KBSSwiSSwithPhiX_FD_184294 | JGI IMG/M metagenome (GOLD analysis project Ga0207701, IMG submission 184294) | Switchgrass rhizosphere bulk soil microbial communities from Kellogg Biological Station, Michigan, USA, with PhiX - S5 (SPAdes) (version 2) | ecosystem: Environmental > Terrestrial >... | reverse complement strand
TCTCCACGCCACCGGCGCTGAATTCCCTCGCGACCGCAAGCGCTTCGTGCACCATTGCACTGTAGGTGACGATGCTCAGATCGCGTCCCGGTCTAACGACTCGCGCTTTCCCGATCGGCAGCCGGTCCTTCGGCAGGGCGTCAGCCTTGAGATGGTAGTAAAGATACTTGTGCTCGCAGTAGATAACTGGATCATCGATCGCGACCGCATCGATCAGCATCGTGTAGGCGTCCTCCACCGTGGCCGGTGCGACGACGACCAGCCCCGGGTAGTGCGAGTAAATTGCTTCCATGCTCTGGCTGTGAAATGGCCCGCTCCCTTTCGTCCCGCCGGAAGGCAATCGCACCGTGATTGGACAAGGAATATTCGTCCGCCAATACTGCGTGCCGGCGTTGTTCAAAATCTGATTGAGCGCCACGCTGGAGAAATCTGCGAACTGCATCTCGACAATCGGCCGCATCCCTTCCATGGCGGCACCGATCGCCGTCCCGACCATCGCATCTTCGCTGATCGGAGTGTTCAGGACGCGATTCGGAAATTCCGCCGCGAGACCTTTCGTGGCCTTAAACGCGCCGCCAAACTTCCCGCTTATGTCCTGGCCGTAAATGAACACCCGCTTATCCTCGCGCAAAAGATGCGCCTGGGCCTCCCGGATGGCTTCGAGGTACGTGACGCTCATCAAACTCGGTCCACCATTCCGCGGGTCGCCACGGCACACCAATCTTCTTCGTTTCCCACTGGCGCCGCTTCGCGCTGAGCTGTCTCAACGGCTTTTTCCACTTCGGCGGAAATTTCCGAACGCCATTTTTTGAGCGTCTCGGAGTCGGCCCAGTTGTTTTCGAGGATCAACTGTTCAGTGCGCGCTACACAATCCTGCGCCCACGGTTCCTTTTTCATCTTCGCTGGCACGTAGCTGGCGTCGTCGTGTTCGCCGTGACCGGCCAGACGCAGGAGCGAAGCGACCACCAATTGCGGCGGTCCGCCGGTCCGCGCGCGTTCCACCGCGCCGCCGATCACTTCAAGGCAGGCGGCTAAATCGGTACCGTCCACCCTGTGACCTTCGTAGCCGTAACCGCGCGCCCGATCCACCAAATGGGCACAGGCAAATTCCCGATCGTTCGGCGTCGAGTAGGCGAAGTGATTATTGGAAGCCACGATCACAAACGGCACCTTTTCCACCGAGGCGATGTTCATCCCTTCATGCGTCGCGCCGGTTTGCATCCCGCCCTCGCCAATCGTCGTTAGGCCGATGAAACCCTTCTCGCCTTTCATCCGCTTGGCCAGCAGTTTGCCGACGACAACCGGAATCATGGCGCCGAGATGGCTGATCATGGCTAGCTGACCTGACTCGGGGCAGCCACGGTGGATATTGCCATCGCGGCCGCGCATCGGTCCCTGGCGCGAGCCGAGATAAGTGCGCGTGACGTTGATTAGCGGCTCGCCAAACGCTGCGCGCCCCGCCTGATCGCGGATGAGTGGCGCAAAGACATCGCCCTTCTGCAAAAACAAACCGCACGCCGTGCTCACCGCCTCCTGCCCGCGCCCGACGTAAACGCCGCCTGTGATCATGCCGCCGCGATAGAGGCTGGTCAGCTTTTCTTCGAAAATTCGCGTTTGCAGCATCCAGCGAAACGCTTCCAGGTAGCGCTCGTGCGGCGGGGCGTTGGCGGGGGCGGATTCGCCGGCACGTTTCGCGGTTTGCAGCATCGGAGGATCTAAACCAGCAACGTCGGGTGCGCCAAAAATTTTTCCTTTTGGCACGGCATGGTCGGACCACTCAGCGCAAAGGGTAGCGCAAGCTTTCCAGTTGCAGAAATCTCTGCCGGCAAGCTGGAAGCTTGCGCTACGTTGCCGCCGGACAGTTCATTCTTGGCCGCGATGCTCGAACATCTTAACGACCTGATCCTGCGCCTCGAGCACTGGGGTTACGTGATCGTCTTCCTTATAGTGCTCCTGGAATGCCAGGCGTTTCTGGGCTTTTTCATGCCGGGAGAAAGTATGGTGATGGTAGCCGGATTCCTAGCCGGGCAGGACGTGCTTGATGTCCGTGTGCTAATTGCGGTCGTGGCAGTCGGAGCAATTTTCGGAGATAGCATCGGCTACGAATTTGGCCGCCGCTTGGGGCGGGACTGGCTACGACGGCACGGTGAGAAATTCTGGCTGCGGCCGGAACAACTCGATCGGTTGGATGTTTTTTTCGTCCGCTACGGAGGCTGGAGTGTGCTTTTTGCGCATTTTCTTCATGTCGGGCGCGCGCTAATGCCATTTCTCGCAGGAGCGTCGCGCCTGCCCTATCTGCGCTTCCTCACATATAACGCGATCGGTTGCATTCTTTGGGCGGTGATTTTTTCGCTCCTCGGCTACCTCTTCGGGCAAAGCTGGCATTTGATCGAGCGCTGGGTGGGAAGAGCCGGCGTGATCGCCGCCATTCTCATCGCGATGGTCGTCATCACGTTTTTGCTTTGGCGAGGTATCGCGAGCCGCGAGCTGGAGATTCGCGAATGGTGGCGGCAATTTTGCGCCCGCCCTGCGGTGGAAAATTTCCGGCGCCGCTTTGCCCGGCAAATCGATTGGCTGGAGCAGCGAGTCTCCCCGGATGGCTATCTCGGCATTCACCTCACGGTGGGGATTTTCCTTCTCCTCGCGGCGACCACGATCTTTAGCGGATTGCTGCAGCAGATCGGGACGCGAGATTGGTTTATCACGGCGGATTTTCGGGTCGCGGAATGGTTTGCCAATCGCGCGGGCGGACCGCTGAGCGCAGCGATGAATTACATCGCCCACCTCGGATCCGCGTTCTGGCTGGCAGCGCTCGTGCTCGCCGCGGCGCTGATCTGTCGCCGCGACCGCCATCGTTTGCGTCTCCTTTTGATTGCCGCGCCGGGCGGCCTACTCCTCGATTTTCTTTTGAAGCAGTTTTTTGCCCGGGAGCGGCCGCATTTCGGCCATGCCTTCGGGCGCGGCCTATCCATCGGACCGCTCGATGGCGACCTAATGACTGCCACAGTTGTCTATGGTGCTCTCGCTTACGTTCTCGTGCGCAGCCTCGAACGCTGGCATTGGCGCGCACTGGTCATCGCCGCGACCATCCTGCTTATTTTTTTCGTGGTGCTGAGCAGTCTCTACTTTGGCGCATCGCAGCTGAGCGATGCGGTGGCGGCGATGATCGAAGGTGCGGCGTGGCTCCTCTTCTGCGTCAGTGGGGTGGAAATTGTCCGCTGGCGGGAGAACGCTCGAGGCATCGCATCTTGCGACTAGGGTCGGGCAGCGACCGCCCGGGGCGAAAGAAGCTATTCGCCCATTCGTTCCCGTAAGCTGGCGACGGCGTATTCGCGATTCATCTTCGCGATGAAGGTGGCGCTGATCTCCGCCGGGCAAACCGCTTCACATTCGTAGGTGTTGGTGCAGTTGCCGAAACCCTCTTCGTCCATTTGCCTAACCATCCGCAAAACGCGGCGGGAACGCTCCGGCTGGCCCTGTGGCAGGAGCGCGAGGTGCGAGATTTTTGCCGAGGTGAAGAGCATCGCGGAGGCATTGGGACAGGCGGCGGCACAGGCGCCACAACCGATGCAGGCGGCGGCCTCCATCGCGAGATCGGCGTTGTGTTTTGGGATTGGAATCGAGTTGGCCTCGGGCGCGGAACCGGTCCGAGCGCTGACGAATCCGCCGGCCTGCACGATGCGATCGAGCGCCGAGCGATTGATGACGAGGTCCTTGATAATGGGAAATGAGCGGGCGCGAAACGGTTCGACGGTGATGGTCGCCCCATCCTTGAATTGGCGCATGTAAAGCTGACAGGCCGCGGCCGGATGGGCCGGCCCATGTGCTTCGCCGTTGATCGTTAGGCTGCAGGTCCCGCAGATGCCTTCGCGGCAGTCGGAATCGAAGGCGACCGGCTCTTCACCGCCAATGGTGAGTTGTTCGTTGAGGATGTCGAGCATCTCCAGGAACGACGTCGCAGGCGAGATGTCATTAATCTCGTACTTCTTCAGTTCGCCCTCCGAGCTGGAAGCGGACTGGCGCCAGATCTTGAGTTTGAAATTCATCGTTTAACCAGTGCGCTCATTTATAGCTCCGGGTTGCAAGATGAACCGATTCGAAGACGAGCGGTTCAAGATGCAGATTCGGTTCCGCGGTCTTCCCGTCGCCCTGATATTCCCAAGCGAAGACGTCGGCGAAATTTTCGTCGTCCCGCACCGCTTCGCCATCTGCTGTTTGATGTTCCTCGCGGAAATGACCGCCGCACGATTCATCGCGGGCGAGCGCGTCACGACACATCAGCTCGCCGAACTCGAGAAAATCGGCGACCCGTCCGGCCCGCTCGAGTGACTGATTGAACGTCAGGCCGTCGCCCGGGACATTCACATCCTTCCAAAATTCCTCGCGCAACTGGGGGATGCGCGCGATCGCCTCTTGCAAGCCGCGGGCGTTGCGAGCCATTCCGCATTTGTCCCAAAGAAGGAGGCCGAGTTCGCGATGGAACGAATCGACCGAGCGCTTGCCATCGACGTCGAGCATCCGCTTGGTGCGCTCCCGCACGTCATTCTCAGCCCTGACGAATTCAGGATGATCGGTCGCTGGCCGTTTGCCAATCTGACCGGCGAGATAGTTAGGCAAGGTGTAGGGGAGCACGAAGTAGCCATCGGCCAGCCCCTGCATGAGTGCGCTGGCACCAAGACGATTCGCGCCGTGATCAGAAAAATTCGCTTCGCCGATCACGTGCAGACCGGGGACGTTGCTCATCAAATTGTAGTCCACCCACAAGCCTCCCATGGTGTAATGGACCGCCGGGTAAATGCGCATCGGAGCATGGTAGGCATTGTCTCCGGTGATGTTTTCGTAGATATCGAAAAGGTTGCCGTAACGCTCGCGGATGGTGAGTTCACCGAGGCGCTTGATCGCGTCCTTGAAATCGAGATAGACGCCGCGCCCGCCCGGACCTACGCCGCGACCTTCATCGCACACTTCCTTCGCGCTGCGGGAAGAAATGTCGCGCGGAGCGAGGTTGCCGTAGCTCGGATATTTGCGCTCGAGATAGTAATCGCGATCGGCCTCCTGAATATCGTCGGGAGATTTGGCGCAATCCTCCTTCCGTTTGGGAACCCAGACGCGCCCGTCGTTGCGGAGCGATTCCGACATGAGGGTCAACTTCGATTGGTAGTCGCCGCTGACCGGGATGCAGGTGGGGTGGATTTGCGTGTAGCAAGGATTGGCGAAGAGCGCTCCTTTCTTATAGGCGCGATAGGTGGCGGTCACGTTGCAGCCGCGGGCGTTGGTCGAGAGATAAAAAACGTTGCCGTAGCCGCCGGTCGCGAGCACAACGGCGTCGGCGGCGTGCCTGACGATTTCGCCGGTGATCAGGTTACGTGTGATAATTCCCTTGGCGTGCCCGTCGACGAGGACGAGGTCGAGCATCTCGGTCTGGGGAAACATCGTCACGGTGCCTGCTGCGATCTGGCGGCAGAGTGCCTGATAGGCACCTAATAAGAGCTGCTGGCCGGTCTGTCCGCGGGCGTAGAAAGTTCGCGAGACCTGTGCGCCGCCGAAAGAGCGGTTGGCGAGCAGGCCCCCGTATTCGCGGGCAAATGGGACGCCCTGCTCGACGCATTGGTCGATGATATTGTTCGCGACCTCCGCGAGGCGATAAACGTTCGCTTCGCGAGACCGGAAATCGCCACCCTTAATCGTGTCGTAGAAAAGCCGGTAAACGCTGTCGCCGTCGTTGGGGTAATTTTTCGCGGCGTTAATCCCCCCTTGGGCGGCGATGCTATGCGCCCGGCGCGCGCTGTCCTGGTAACAGAACGACTTAACGTGGTAGCCCTGCTCCGCCAGCGTCGCGGCGGCCGAGCCACCGGCTAGTCCGGTGCCAACGATGATGATCTCGAAGCGGCGGCGATTGTTCGGCGCAACCAGCTTGGAATTGTTCTGATGCCTCCGCCACTTTTCCGGCAACGGCCCGTTCGGTGTTTTGGAATCGAGCGTCCCGATCATGAGTGGGTTCGCAATTTCACCCATCCAAGCAGAACAGCGGCCGGGATAGAGCTGTAACCAACGAAAAGGAGCCAGGCGAAGATCCGCCCGGTCCACGCAAGTCGCGGTGCGAGCTTCTGGTTATTCAATCCTAACGACTGGAAAAAGCTCGAGGAACCGTGGCTCAGATGAAGAGCAAGCAGAAACATGGACAAGATGTAAAAGGTCGAGACCAGCGGATGGGAAAAGCCAATAATCATCATCGAGTAGACGTCGTAATGATTGAGCGGATCGAGCGGAAGGGTGTTAAAGCGAGGATCGGTAGCACGGATCGTGAAGTGCAGGATGTGATAGATGATGAAGGCGAGAAGGATGATCCCGCTCCAGACCATGCTGCGCGAAGCGAGGGTGGCTTTGACGGTCTTCTTGCGTTTGTAATGCCCGGGCCGCGCCCGGCGGTTCTCGATGGCGAGCCGGATCGTGTAATAAATGTGGAGGATGACGACGAGGAGCAGAATGCCGCGGATGATCCAGAGGAACGGCCCAAGCTCCCGGAGATGCTCGGCGTAGCCGTTAATCCACTCCGGTCCGAGGAAAATCTGGAGGTTACCGAGGAGATGGCCGATGACGAACAAAATCAGGATCACGCCCGTCACCGCCACGATTATTTTCCGACCAACGGATGAGCAATGAAAAGCGGCGATGTTGGTCACAAGGAAGAGCCGCAAAGCCCGCGGACGGTTTACCGTATAAGCCGACCACCGGGTGTCAAGTTAGGTGCAGGCCGGACTACGGGCAGCCTGGGCCGGCAAGATGAACCGGCTATTCCCATGGGCAGGGGCTACCCAGATCACGGAGATCCATCACAAAAATGTCCAGTTGCCAGCGATAGAGTATGCGATTTGTGTCTTCTTATTGCCGAGCATGTCGATTTGCCGGCAAGCCCATTGCGGGAGACAAGAGCGAACTTTTTCGCGGTCGGAGACTAATTCATGCCCACCAGTAGTGCCAAGGCCAACGATGCCTGCAGGACGGCCCAGCGAAATCCTGGCGCGCGTTGGCATCGCAACGATGCGTCGGCTGATGATGTGCGAGGGGGGCTGGCCTTTCAGCGTTTGCGGCAGCCTTTCTTCAGACCGTTCCTCTCGGCCGAATTCAAGATCCAGAGTGGCGATCAGCTTTTTGCGATCGGTTCCTGTTTCGCCCGCGGCATCGAGCGCGCGCTCCTCGCTCGCAAGATGAAGGTGCTGAGTGCTGCACCCGAGTTTGATTCATTCCAGACCGTCAATCGAGAGGTTACCGGCCTCGGCTTTACAAACAAATACAATACGTACTCGATTCGTAACGAATTGGAGTGGGCTCTGAATCCTTCTGTTATTTTCCCGGAAGAATCTATCGTTGATCTACCGAATGGGCTTTGCTACGACCCGCACCCGAACCCGACGCTTCTACCCGCTGATCGTGCCGAGGCCCTGCGCCGGCGTTCTGTGCTGACGATGGTGAACGCTCGAGTGGCGGCATGCCGGGTGGTGATTATCACCCTCGGCCTAGTGGAAGTGTGGCGTGATTTGGACGTTGGTCTCTGTATCAATACCACTCCCCCGGCAGAAGCGCTTGCCCGTTGCCCGGGACGCTACCAGTTTGAAGTAAGCAATTTTTCTGAAAACCTGGCCAATCTGGAGGAGACACACTCCCTTCTGCGGCGCTTTGGCCATCCCGATACCCAGATTGTCGTGACCGTTTCGCCGGTACCGCTCCTGGCGACTTTCACCGAACAGGACGTTGTCCTCGCCAACACGTATTCCAAATCGCTCTTGCGGACCGTCGCCCAGGAATGGGCGGCGGCGCACTCCAACGTGCATTATTTTCCTAGTTACGAGATTGTTCTGAACTCCGCCCGCAACGCGGCGTGGCTGGAGGACCTACGGCACGTGCGAGGCGAGCTTGTGAATAATATCATGGACACCTTTCTCGGTTCCTATATGGCGTAGCAGCGGAAGCGTGCGTTATCAGTTCCGACAGCGAAGCTCACCGAGGCTTACGCCCGATGACCAGGAATTGCCTTCCAAAAAATCGCCAGAGCATCGGGATGCGGAGATAGACTTGGAGGAAGAAGAGCGGTGGGGCAAAGCCTTGTGACATGCTGTAGGGGAGAAAGCGCGCCATCTCAGTCTGAATCTCGAAGCCTGCTAGTCGTATTCCTTCGCTGAGAGAGGCTTCCGTCAGGGGCACGTAGTGGTCCCAGAAATCCCAATACTCCCCGGGTAATAGCTTGATATTTGGCCCGAGGCAGATGAGGCGCCCACCCGGCTTGAGGCAGCGATACGCCTGGTCGATGGTCCGGCGCAGACTCATCTTGGAGGGCAGATGCTCAAAGAAGTTACTCGTAAAAACGACGTCCAGAGTGTTGTCGGGCAGCGGCCAAGGCGCGGAACAATCCTGCCCATAAAACGTGATATCAGGGGCCAACTTGCGAGGCGAATCGGGGTTGAGATCCATCCCAAATCTTCGGGCAGCCTTGATCTGGTTGATGAATTCGCCCCAGCCGCAGCCGAGATCCAGCACGGCGCATTCTCGAGTAATCCACCGTGAGAAGAAGTCTCGGATGAGAATTTTCCATACTGCCTGGCGATAGGGCGCCATGGCGGCGAAGCGCATCGCGTATTCTTGTTGCAGTTCTTCGGACATTGATCAGATCCGGGGCGCGGAGCGGTTTAGCGTTCCTAGTTAGGTGTCGGCTGCGGGTCTTAGTTCCGCGAGCCTTTTTTCCACCTCCGCGATGTGCTGAGCAGCTTTCCGATTGTCTCCTTCGAGGTTCCACAAATGTTGGAGTCGCTCCTGGAAAGCTCGTTCCATTTCATCCGCTACAACTGGATCGGGCGCCCGGGGCGGGGGGTCCTCGATAAGGTTGGCGTTGAGCCGCTGAGCCGCTTCGACAAGCGCGGGATCCGTGCTTGGATCGGAAGGATCAAATTCGTCTGAGACCCGCGAGCTGTTGATCCGCTCGCGCAGGGGCTGGAGGCAGCTTGGCTCAAAATCCTCGCCCAGAAAAGTAAGCAGCATCTCGATCGTAGGTTGCGCTCTATCGAGCAAGTCTTGGTGCCGGATTCGGCAAACGATTTCGGGACCGTAGGCTCGCTCAGCTTGGAAGCAGGCCGTAACCGTTCGCAACCAATAATCATATGCCTGTGCTTCACGCTCGACCAAAGCGGGGCCCCCGGTTCGCTGAAAATTCATCATCGAGCGCACGACCGACACCACGTCCCGCACTACGTGAACGAAACGCGCCGCGGGAAAAAGTTTGCGGAGCGGATTGATATAGAACGAATACTCTGGGGTTCCGTCTACCCAGCGCGTCTTTGGGTCAGATACCGTCCGCGAAATCTGAAATGCGCTCGGACCGGTATCCTGAGTTGCCTTTTTGGCTGAATGATCACCGGCAATTCTCGTCTCGAGCCTCTCTCGGTGGTCCAGAATGAGATCGTTGATGGTCTGACCGAAAGTGGCGAAGAAATCCCGATGCTGAACTCCCAGGGCGCTGAGTTGGGATCGTTCACCGCGAGCGGTCCCGACCCGGTAGGCGATTTCCAATTGAAACGCCAGGTGCCCCATCCAATTCGATTCTTCCTGTACAAAAATATTGGAGTGTTGCCCGAGGCACCAGGTCAGGATGCTAGTTCCGGAGCGGGGGGAACCGACCACGAAGATTGGTTTGCTGGTTCGCATGACGGCGGGCAAGCTCCTCCCATTGGGAGTTTGATTCGAGAAAAAATTTGTGTGCGAACTCTCGATTCGATCGGGTTGAAGCGATTCTGCCCGAATAGAATCGAATTGGCAAAACTATTGCCACTCTCGTTCCGGGTGTCTATAAAGGGGCGCTGTGGCCCGGCAGGATGCAGGGTCTCCTGATCGATACCAATGCTTCATCACCATCTACCGCTCTTTCTTTCGCGAGCTGCGATCCACGGGCGGCACGCATCGGATATGTTATACAGCGCGTTCCGAATGACGTTGGTAAGCCTGCGGATGGCGCCGCTCCGCTCGCTCTGGTCCGCTCCGAACAAGGAGGACCGCGGTCAGCAGCCCACTCGCACCCCTCGAATCAGCCGTCGCGGGCGGCTCCCGCTCTTGATTCACTACCATATTTTCAAGAACGCGGGCACGTCGTTCGAATGGGCCCTGGAACAGGCGTTGGGTGACGGATACCGTTCGTTCGATACCGCCTCGCCACAGGGATTTATCACACCTCGCGACTTGGTGGAGTTTTCTTTTCGCCATCCGGTGGTAAAGGCGATCTCGAGTCATCAGGCTGGACTCCCGGCTCCGAAAATTTTTGGGCGAGAGGTTTTGACCAGCATTCTGATTCGCGATCCCATCGCCCGTATCCGTTCCATTTACGCCTTCGAGCGGATGCAAAAAGCGTCCAGTCCAGGCGCAGTGAAAGCGAAGAAACTGAGCTTCCGAGAATACGTCCAATGGCGGTTGGAAACATCACCCATCCTGTTTTGCAACTTTCAGGTTTACTTCTGTTCCCGGACGCAGACGAAGTCGGGGCCGCCAGGCGCGCAGCATCTTGAGGTCGCCATTTCCAACCTCGACACCATCTCGATCGTTGGAACGGTTGCGCGCTACGATCAATGGCTCGCGTTAGCAGAAAAAACACTGCAAGCCTCAATCCCTGGGATCGCTTTGCCACCCGTTCGTCAGAATGCAACCGCTGAAAGGAGATCGACCGAGCCCGCGATCCTCGAGAATCTTGTGAAGGAACTGGGCGAATCTACCGCACATTACCTCTTGCAAAATAACGCCCTCGACATGTGCCTGCACCAGGTGGCAGATGCTCTGCTTACACGTCGCCTCGCTGAGCGGGGCGTTGACCTGCACTTGCTGAATGCCTATTCCACTGCGTTACCCGATTTGTCTTCATCGCCCGGGACCATACCGAACGAAACTGGTGTTTAAGGCTGGCTACCGCGTATTCTTCGGTTAGGGACGCTCAGCCTTCGGTTTCGCAACCAAAGGCACTGCGATCGCTTCGGCGGAGAGCGCTCCATGTTCGACGCTGCGCATGACATAACTCTGTCCCCTCTCGTACGGCGCAATATAACCCACGAAGGATCTCGCTTGGAAGATGCGCCCATAGAGATAGTGATTAAGCCAGTCAGGCGTTGCAGAGGATCGGGCTATGCCGCGAAGGGTCCCGTTCGAATCGAGGATGACCAAGACATCGGGAGTACGACGGGCGCGCATAATGGCCCGACCGTCGATGCGTACCGCCGGGGAAGCGCTTTCGAGGGCGCGCATACGACTTTGTCCGCTCAGTCGGACGGAAGCAGGTCCAGCCGAAAACAAAGCCGCGGCGGGGTGGCCAATCCATTCTGCGTAATCGGGCGCAAACATATCCAGCCGGCGAGCCTTCATTTCTTTCGATATCCGATAGACTAATTCGGGAAAAGGGGACAAAATCCGAATCTCTGTCTTATCGCAAACCCCATTGACGAGACTGGTCGCAGCGGTCTGACTCAAGAGCCTCACGTAATGCCATCGACGGGCTTCCTTAAGATGCGAGGGGAAGGCCAGGAGCGGAAGAGACATCACGGTCCAGATTGCAGCCCATGATAAACGGGGCCTGTTTTCGCTTAGTCCCAACAAAACCAGCAAAAGTCCCGTCCAAAACAGAGCGCTCCAGTACAAGTAACGAGGAGCGTTCAATTCCGAAGGGATTTGAGCGATGTGACCGGCGCGGGCGAGTGTGACGAGCCCGAAGGCGACGAAATTGAAAATCATCAACGCGAAGCCACTCACCTCCAAGCCCAGACGCAGGTTGCGCCGGCAAACTTTGTAACCCGAAACGATGATGACGAAAAGAAAACCGAGAACGCCGAAGACCATCGCAACGCCTTCGTAAAATCCTCCGGGCACGTCACTGTTTCCGGACCAGTTCGCGAAAATGTAAAGCCATGGACTTCCCAGGAGTCGGCAAAAGTAAGTGAATAGAGTAAGGTAGGTCGCGGGCTGGGACAGGGGGAGATCTCGACCGAAACTCGTGGCCGCCGTATGCGGTGGAAGTGCAAGAAACACCACGACAGAAAGGACCGCGGCCCCAGCGATGATCGCGAGTCTCCTTAGGCGAATCTTCAAACAAAAGCCAGTCAGAAGCAGTGCACCCCATACGGCCAAGCCGGTACCGAAGCTAAACGAGGCGAGCACTGCGGCACAAACCATGGCGAGCGACACGGGAAGAATTCTGGCCTTTTCGTTTGCGATCGCTGGCAAACCGAGAAAAGCGAGCGCCGCGCCCAAGAGAACGAGCGAGTAAGCGCAATTAAATGCCCCAGAAGCCGTCATGCTGGCTCGACCCATCCAAAAATTGCCAAAGACGATAGCGACTGTCGCGGCGATACGAGTGATCGAGTCAACCGAGCGATCCTTCCAGACCGGAAAGAGAAGCACGGTAGTGGCGGCCAACTCCAGCATCAGGCCGATGACAAAAAGCGAGTCCTGACTGCCATGAAACCAGCGCAAATTGCCCAGCCAGATCTGGCAGGGAAAGAAACAGGAGTGCCCGTTATACTTGAGGATCGAGCTACTAAGCCATGAACGATGTAGCCATGTGTCGTAAAAAACCCAGAAGTCCTGGTGAGTAGCCGACCAGCGTCCCAAAAAAAGATAGACAACCCCGCTAAGGAAAAAAATTAGCGCGCCGCCGATACCATAAATTCGTGCCGACCAGGCAAGAATTGGATTTACTTTCCCTCTCATCAGCCGTTCTTGGTTTCTAATCTGACTCGGTTGACCGCGATTGAGAATCGAAGCCGCCAGATCCGTCACTAAAGCCGGTTCGTCGCGCCGCCGGGATTGTCGATTTCCGACGTGGATTGGGAGTGCAATCTGCGGTAGTCTCCCGCGCTAAAATACTTCTCCAACCAGACATAGAGGCAAATAAAGAGATAGCGGCTGCCCATTTCCCGGATCTTGAGCTTCGGAACACCACTGCGCCTGTTCCGCCAGGTTATCGGCATCGTTGTCCATGAATAACCTCGGACGATCGCCTTGAGCGGTAGCTCGACGGTGAGATTAAAGTGGGGCGAGATGAGCGGGCGGCATCCGTCGATCACTATTTTCCGATACGCCTTAAATGCATTGGTCGTGTCGTTCAATCTGATCCGAAACAAAATGCGCAGAAAGTGATTTGCCATCCGGTTGAGCACGAGCTTGAATCGGGGGTAGTCGATAACACCGCCGCCTTTCAGAAAACGACTCCCAAAGACGCATTCGACTCCCTCGTTCAGACGATTCCAGTAGCTCACCACGTCGCGCACGTCGTCAGATTCGTCCGCCATCATAATGACGACGGCGTCGCCCTGCATCTGATTGAGTCCCAGGATGATTGCCCGGCCGAAACCATGAGGTCCCGGGTTTTGCGTCGGGACAAGGCTGGGTATTCTCAGCGTGAGTTCCTCCAGGATCTGCCAGGTGTGATCCCGGCTGCCATCATCGACCACGATGATTTCATGAGGAACGTTGTGTAGGCGAAGCTCAACATGCAGATGCTCGACAGTTGACGCGATACACGATTCCTCGTCGCGGGCTGGAATGACGACAGAGAGCAGCTCTAATCTCGCTTCGTTCGCCTTGGGATCATTCATAAGGGAGCCGAAAGTTGAAGCCATTTAGGGTTGGCTTCCGCGTGACTGGCGATTTCTCCGAGAATGTCCTCCAGGTTCGTGCCGGGGCGCCAATCCCAGGCCTGCTCCGCCAAACGGGAGTCCATCACGACCCACGGCAGGTCGAAGGGGCGTGGTCGCAGTTCGGCTGCGATCTCCCTTTCGCCGAAACGAGTGGCAGACCAGCGACTCAATTGTAAGAGTGACATACTATTATCAACCCCGCCCCCAAGGTTGACGACTCTCGGTTTGTTTCTTTCGCTAGAACGAAATTGCCTGATCAGCAACGGCACGAGATCCCGGGGGTGCAAGCAATCGCGGGATTGAAGCCCCATACCTTTGAAGCCAATGTATTTTAGCGGCGCGCCGCGCAAATAGGCATTGATCCAATAAGCGAAAATTCCCTGATCCGGGCGTCCGAACTGGCCCGCTCCCGCCAGCACTCCGCAGCGATTGATCCAAACCGGAAAATCAAAGACACCCCCATATTCCAAGGCGAGAATCTCCGAAGCCAACTTGGTAGCTCCATAAAGCGAAATGGGTGCAGCTGTGGAGAAATTCTCAGCGATTCCTTCGGCCGACACCCCTGGCGGCAGACGAGCGTCCCGCGCAAGATGAAAGGCGCCATTCTTCTCTACCACGGGTAATGCCGCAAGAGTTTCGATCGAATAGACGCGACTCGTGCTCAGCAGCGAAAAACAGGCCTTATACTTCTTTGCGACCTCAAGCAGGTTAATCGACCCGTCCAGGTTATGTTGAACCAACTGGCGACTCGTGGTGTCACCTTCGACCCCGGCCAGGACGCTGGCGTTGGCGGCGGCATCGATGATCCAGTCGATGGTTGGCAGAGTCTCCAGATCGCTCGCGTTCCGCACATCTGCGTGCCTGAGTTTCACTCCCAGATCGCGCAGTGGATCTGTGTTCAGATAGCTGCCCGGCCGAATGAGATTGTCCAGGCCGATGATCTCGATCGTCGGGTCGGATTGCAGCAGGTGCCGCGCGATGAGGCTGCCAACAAAACCACAAATGCCAGAGATAAGAACTTTCACAGCCAGCCGAACTACTGTCTCAAGGCGACATTGCAGCTCGAGACGGCTCTGAGACGCGCGCGGGCGGGATCAAAGGCCCGGGTGAAGCCTGCCCTGTCGCGGATGGTCCGAATTCACTCGAGCCGAAGATGCGGGCCAATTGCAGGCACGCCGCCTTTTCGGAGAAAAGCTCTTTCGTCTTCGCGAGGCCGTTGCCCGAAAGGCGTGTCCAGAGTTCTTCCGACTGATAGAGTCTGACCGCGGCCGCGGCGAAGCTCGGCGCGTCGTCAGCTATCATGACGTCCTTTTCCGTTGTGAGCGACATGCCCTCAACTCCGACCGAAGTGGCAACAACGGGCACCCCAAAGCCCATGCTATGGTTAATCTTGCCTTTGACGCCGGCTCCGAAGCGCAACGGGGCGACCGATAGTTTGATCGTGTTAAAGTAAGAATTAACATCGGCCTGGAAGCCTGTTACGACAATCTCTTCGTCCGCGAGTGAGATAACTTCAGGCGGGGCCTTGTCGCCAATAACGTAAAGCTTTACTCCGGGAAGCTGCTTGCGAATGGACGGAAATATTTCCCGGGTAAAGTAGAGGATGGCGTCGACATTCGGTGGGTGCTGAAAACTGCCGATAAAGAGCATGTCGCGCCGCATGGCGAAGGGAACGGCGGAGCCGGAGACATCGACAATGTTGGAGACGACCTCGATCGACTTCTCGGGTCGCGCGAGATGAAGCAATTCCTGTTCAGCTGGACTGACAACCCATGTCTCGTCGGCCTGGTCGATCAACTCGTATTCGAGCTCGCGTTTTTCCTGGGCCTGCCGTTTCAATTCCGGGTCTCCAGTGATGTCCGCCTCGCGGTCCTGTCGCAGAAAATGTAAGTCAACCGTGTCAAAGACGACCCGGCTTTGCGGCGCGTATTGCCGGACATTGCGGAGGTGCTTTCGGGCGAAGTCGCAGCGACTGAGAATGACAACGTCATACGCCGTCCCTGGGCGTTGCAGGTACTCGCGGACGGTTTTGGTATGGGGATAATGGATAACTTCGATGCCGCGTTTCCGCAGCTCATCGGCGTAGGGAGCGATATCCGCGAGGTTATCCGGGATAAAAGTGACATGATGTCCAAGCCGGTGAAGAATCGAGAGTATTCGAAACATGCGCAGCGATCCGGAATCGCGATCGGGCATGGGCAGATGATGATCGATGACCAGGATGCGCTTTTTCCCAGGTTTGAGGCTTTCAAAGGAAACCAGGTCGCCATTTGCAGGCTTGTCTGCCAGAACGTTGCTCCAGGCAGTCGCGAAGGTTGCCCGATTGACTTCCTGATATTGTTTTGTCCCGGACGAGGTGTCAGTGCCGCTGGTAATGCCTTCATAATGAAGCACGACGCTAAGTGGCTGATAAAGGACCTTCCGGCCGCCCTGTCTCACCTTGAAGGCGAGGTCGGTATCTTCATAATAGGCTGGAGCGTACTTCGCGTCGAAGCCGCCGAGCTCCGCGAATAGCACTGTTGGAATCATCAGACTGGCGGCCGAGCAGTAATCAACCTCGCGAAGATAGTTGAATTCCGGTTTGGCCGGGTCCTGAAACTTCCCGCGGTTCCAACCCGAGCCGTCGCGCCAGATAATGCCTCCGGCTTCCTGCAGACGACCATCAGGATAAATCAATTTTGATCCGACGAGCCCGGCTTGGGGTTCGAATTCGAAGGTTTCGCGCAAGGCCGCCAACCAGCCCTCGGTCACAGTCGTGTCATTGTTAAGAAAGACAAGAAACTTACCGCGGGCCGCCGCCGCGCCACGATTGCATGAGGCGATGAATCCGGCATTCGTTTCGCCGCGCAAATAGACCAGCCCCGGAATCTTGCCAATTATCTCACGAGTATCGTCCGTCGAATGGTCGTCCACGACAATGACTTCGTAGGCCAGCTCTCCCGAGTGCTCTTGCACTGCGGCAAGGCAGGCGAGAGTAAACCGGCTTTGGTTGAAAACCGGGATAATGATTGAGACCTCCGGCTTGGTCTGCTGCGCAAAACTGATTGGTCGAGTCGGAGTCATCGGCTCCGCGGGTGTCGCCAACCGGCTTGATGGAAGCGCCGTTGGAGAGACAATCTCGCGCGGCCGAAGTTCCTGAATCTCCCTTTCTAAATGAGCGGTCTCGGGATGACTCGATCGCCAGTCGCGATACTTCTCTATATTCTTGTCGAGGTGACCAAAGCCGGGCAACGGTTTGCTTTTTAGGGTCGCCATCATGGCGGCAATGGGATTGGCTATCTTCCAGCGCCGTGACCTTCGCAGGAGATTCGCCGCTTCTTCGATTTGATCGAGAAGGCGGAGCAGCCGTTTCATTTCCAAAAGCTCTTTGCGCAGCCGTTCCGTGAGCACTGCATTCCGTGTTTCGAAATCGGCCAGACGGACACTGGTTTTTTGCGAGAGTTGGTTGGATTGGGCGAAGCGTTGGCGCAGCTGTGCGATCTCCTGTTGGTCGCGCTGAGATTGCTGGCGCGTTTCCCAGCTTTCGCGCCGGATTTTTTCCAGCTGCGCTTGTTCCCCTTTGAGCAGTTGATCGATATGAGCGTAGGCTTTCTGCAATTCCTCGATGCGTCCGTCCCGCCGGTTGATCTCCGCGGCCGCGCTCACTGACTTAACGGCGAGTTCTTCGCGCAGCCGGTCGATCGTTTGTTGCAACCTCGCGACTTCCTCCCGATGTCGAACCTCATCGCCCCGGCGCACAGCCAACTCGCGCCGAACATCTTCGCCGTTGGGGATACTAACGTTTAGTGTGTTCTTCGTTCCGGATAGCTGGTCACCCTCGCCTTTCGCAGGATGCTTGTTTTTATTTCCTCTGCCGCGTTCTGTAGTTCCGTCGACCAGCGCTCGATAAAAGGCCACGATTCGTTCGGACACGCCGGCATCGATCATTTGCTCAACCGAAAACGCCGTATGGCGTCGATTGACGGCGACGAGTTCGGCGGCGGCGGCGGCCTCTTTGCCATCCAATCCGGCGAAAGTCGCGATTTTCCGCAATTCCGCTTCTGGCTCTTCAAAAAAAGCCTGGTAATGGGCGATGATTCGCTCGCCCGGAGAGGTTTCAGCGAGCAAACGGCGATTATAAATTTCCCAGAGCCGCAGGCCAAGTGCATAGGAGGTACCATTCCGCTTTTGCATGGAATAAGCTACCTCCAGGGGGTTGCGGATGATGATAATCGTCTTGAGGCCTGGCAACAGACTCCGCCAGAAAGGGAAGGTCAGACAATTACGCGGATCTTTCCATCCCCAAACCGGCTTGTCCGAAAAGCGTTCGATCAACAATTGCGCCTTGGCACGCATCGGCTGGAGCCCGCCATGATCGAACGTCTCATCCTGTCCGGGAGGCAAATCCCAAGCCGCACCCAAGGCGTTCAAGATCTCGTCATTGAGTTGCACGAAACGCAGGTTCTCCCAAAAACCGTCGGGGTTATCTGCCGCGGCAGGCATGAGGTCGCTTTCCAGCCCAAGATCCAGGCCGGAGCGGTCCAGCAAACGCGTCAGCATGGAAGTGCCGGAGCGGTGTGCACCCGCGATACAAATAGCGCTTTGATTCATCGGCTTCGGAGATGAAATCGGTGATGAGTCGACCCGTGGGATGAATAGACCTGCCACCGGGAAGAATCAATCGCGGTCGTGGAAATCCGCCGCGGAATCGTTACTGGGCTCCTCCGCCAGGCTCAGCGGGTCCAATTTAGGCGCGGCTCAATCCCGCTCGTGCTAGTTGCGATTCGACTCGGCAATCATTTGGAGCATATAGGAGCGCTCGTTGTCGAAGGTGAGATTCGACCGATCGGGTAAGAGTTTTCGATCGTAGACCCAAACCGAAGCGAGCGGTGCTCCACTCGCTTTGATCGCCGCGAGCTCCCGGGAAAAATACTCCCGCTCGTTCAGCGAGCCACGGCCGCCAGCCTCGGCGGGCACGGGAACAAACTCCTCGACATAAACAGGTTTTCCTGCCGACCGGCCTATGCTCACACAAGTTTGAAGCAATTCCTCGTAGGAGACTTTCCGGTCGGCGAAATATCGAGTCGCACTCGCGGGACTGGTATGAATGCATATCGGACTATAGGGGTCTGGATTATCCCGCAAGAGGATGGTTGCAAACTGTTTCTCGGTATCGGGTCTCAAACCACCCCCCGCGGCGTTGTTGTAGGCCGAGACACGGGGCAGCGAATTCCCGGTTAGGAGGATGCGCTTTGAGTCGATGCTGCGAACCACTTGAGCAAAATCGAGTGCTGCATTTCTGAAAGTCGTGAAGGACATGGCGCGCGCTGCGACCTTGCCAACATTGCGCGGAGGATTTGGCAGGTCGACGGGCAATGAGAGTTCACAACTGAACTCCCAGCCCCAGATGGCCGGGGAGCCAGAATAGCGCGACACCACGTCCCGGGTATAGCTCCGCATAAACTGCCGAGTCTTGCTCTCCGCGTCCCCCCAGCGCTCTCGCGGCTCGTTAACTGCATCCGAAACGGCCGAGACCGACCAAAAAAGCGAGGCGATTAGGCCGACGTTGGACTTTTCCGCAGACTGGACGACGTCGTCCAAGAGCCGGAAATAAGCCTCCTTGTCAGTCAGATAAAGCTGAAAATCGTTCGCCGTGTAGCCGCCCGCGGCAAATCGGACAAATGGAATCTTACTGGCGCCAAGCTTGCTAAATCCGACGCGATAACTGTTGTCCTGTGGATTCCGCAGTGTGCGAACAAAGGCGTCATAATAGTTGACCCCAATTCCCCGGTAGGGCGCGCCATTTCTGGTCAAGACTCCTGCTGCGTTCACTCTCAAACCCAAGCTGGATGTTTCTACTCCGCGAGCCTCGCGATTCCCAAAAACCACCAGCCCCAGCATCAAAACGAGGCCCGAAGCCATCTTTGCGCGCCATCCACCCATTGGTGAAACCATGTAAGATTCTAGTCTCGCTTTTCCGACAAGCAAAAATGCGCCGACGAAGCGCGCTTTATTCCAGGCGGCTGATCGCCGGGATTTCGCGCGGCGCCTGGCCCTTGGCGATCTTGGGGTAGTAGACGCTAGCCGGAGGTGTCGCCGACGGTCTTTCCGTCGCTTGAGTTCTCGCCTGTGACCGCAATGACTTCGATTTCCACTTTCGCCCCTTTCGGCAGTGCGGAGACGGCTACGGTCGAACGGGCCGGCGGATTTTCGCGGAAATAGGTCGCGTAGATTTCGTTCACCGCCTGAAAATCACCCATGCTGGTGAGGAAAATGGTCGTCTTTACCACGTGCTCAAAGTTCAGGTGTTCCGCACGCAAGATGGCCTTAATATTTTCGAGCACGCGTTTAGTCTGCTCGGAAATGTCGTCGGAAACGATCTGTCCGGACTTTGGATCGAGCGGGATTTGCCCGGCACAAAAAAGCGTCGAGCCGCTGCGGATCGCCTGAGAGTAGGGGCCGATCGCAGCCGGCGCATCAATGGTCGAAACGATTTTCTTCATCGGGGCATGTTATGCGAAGTGCGACCCGTCACAACTCGTCATTGCCGCAGCCGTGAAGCGGAGCGGAGGAGTCACGGCAGCGAGCCTTCGAGTCGCGCAACAGGATCTGGGCTTCGCCCGGAATGCCGGATCGGCGGCGAAGTTTAGGTTGCGGATCAGGCTCCTTAACCGGATGTTCTGCATCCGAAAAAAGCAGAAAATTTCCCCATGGTTAGCTGGATTTTAAAGAAGATATTAGGCTCGAAAAATCAGCGCGAGA
>Ga0207701_10002162_pt1 | contig 20405 bp, 13 predicted proteins | sample KBSSwiSSwithPhiX_FD_184294 | JGI IMG/M metagenome (GOLD analysis project Ga0207701, IMG submission 184294) | Switchgrass rhizosphere bulk soil microbial communities from Kellogg Biological Station, Michigan, USA, with PhiX - S5 (SPAdes) (version 2) | ecosystem: Environmental > Terrestrial >... | reverse complement strand
AGTCAGGATGGGACGATCCTGCCGGTCGAGGTCACGATCTACGCGGACAAATCCTTCACCTTCATCACCAAGACGCCGCCTGCGGCCGTGTTGCTGAAGAAGGAGGCCGGGATCGAAAAGGGGTCCGGACAGCCGAACCGGAACAAGGTGGGATCTGTGACCAAGGCGCAGGTCCGCAAGATCGCGGAGATCAAGCTCCCCGATCTCAACTGTGACTCGATCGAGTCCGCGATGGCGATGGTTGCCGGCGCGGCGCGCTCGATGGGTCTCGAGGTGAAGGACTGATGCGCACCCACGGAAAGAAATTCCGCGCCGCCGCGAAGAATCGCGACGAGGCGTCAGTGTATCAGCCCAAGCAGGCGCTCGAGATCGTGAAGAAGTCGGCGTTCGCGAAGTTCGATGAGACGGTCGAGGTGGCGGTTCGCCTCGGCGTCGATCCGCGCCACGCCGATCAGATCGTTCGCGGCACGGTGGTCCTGCCGGCTGGTACCGGTAAGTCCGTCCGTGTGCTCGTCGTCGCCGTCGGCGACAAGGCGCGTGAGGCGGAAGCGGCCGGTGCCGATTTCGTCGGCGCGGAGCACATCGCGAAGATCAAGGAAGGGTGGCTGGACTTCGACGTCATGATCGCCACGCCGGATCAGATGGGTCAGGTCGGACAGCTCGGGCGCGTACTCGGCCCGCGTGGTCTCATGCCGAACCCGAAGGCCGGCACGGTGACGTTCGACGTCGGCCGTGCGGTTCGCGAGACGAAAGCGGGCAAGATCGAGTTCCGCGTCGACAAAGGCGGCAACGTACACGCCGCGATTGGCAAGACCTCGTTTTCGCTCGAAGCACTCGAGACGAACTACTCGGCGTTCATGGATCAGATCGTCCGCTCGAAGCCGAGCGCGGCGAAGGGCGTCTATGTCCGCAACGTCGCCGTGTCGAGTACGATGGGACCCGGCGTTCGCGTCGACACCACCCTGTATCGGTAACGAGCGATGAACAGGACCGAGAAGCAGCAGCTCGTCACCGAGCTGACCGACAAGATCAAGGGCGCCAAGGCGCTCTACTACACCGACTTCACAGGGCTGAACGTGAAGCGCATGACCGAGCTTCGGCGGCGCCTCCGGAAGGCTGGCGTGGAGTATGTGGTCATCAAGAACACGCTGGCGCTTCGGGCGATCAACGAGAGCGGCCTCACAGGCACGCGACTCCGCGGTCCGACGGGCGTTGTCGTGAGCAAGGATCCGGTCGCCGCCGCCAAGCTGCTGACCGACTTCGCCAAGGAGAACGATCAGAAGCCCGCGGTGAAGGGCGGCTTGCTCGACGGGGCCGTGATCGATCAGGCGCAGGTGAAGAAGCTGGCCTCGATGCCGTCGCGCGAGCAAATGCTCGCCGAGCTCGGCGCCGGGCTCATGTCGCCTATGGCGGCTTTCGTCGGCGCGTTGAACGGACTGATGTACATGATGGTCGGCGCGCTCGAAGCGCTCAAAGCGCAGAAGGAAGCTGCGTCGTAAGTAAACCCAGGCGCTTAGCCTGATTTCGCTAACTAACGCCCCAGGAACGCCTGGGTATTACCCGAGGAGATACAAACCATGGCCAACGCGACGCTGAGCAAGGACGAGATTCTCGACGCCATCGGCAACATGTCGGTCTTCGAGCTCGCCGAGCTGATCGAGGCGTTCAAGACGAAGTTCAACGTGACCATCGCGGCCGCCCCGGTTGGCGGTGGCGCGCCTGCAGCTGGTGGTGGCGGCGCTGCCGCTGCTCCGGCGGCCGAAGAGCAGACGGAGTTCACCGTCAACCTCAAGGAAGCTGGCGCGAAGAAGATCCAGGTCATCAAGGTCGTGCGTGAGCTGACGGGTCTCGGCCTCAAGGAGGCGAAGGACCTGGTGGACGGCGCACCGCAGACCGTGAAGGCGGGCGTCTCGAAGGACGAGGCGGCCCAGATCAAGGCCAAGCTCGAGGAGCAGGGAGCAACGGTCGAAGTGAAGTAGTGAGGACGGTGGGAACAGGGAACCGGGAACAGGGAACAGAAACTCCTCGCGGAGTCGCAGTTCCGGTTCCCCGTTCCCGGTTCCCGGCCCAACTCACCTTCGCTTCGACGTCTAAGTGAATACAAACACCTGGCACTACAACCCAAGTTCGTTTTTCTGCCTCGCCCTGGCACCGCAAAACGTGCGGCAGTCGGGGGCGAGGCGGTTTTCGCCTGCGCGCGGGTGATGATACATGCCTGAATTGATGAAGCAGATCTCGTTTGGAAAGCTCGACGAGGGGATGGAGATGCCCCACCTCCTCGACATCCAGACGCGTGCCTTCGAGGCACTGCTGCAGCTGGATGCGGCGTCGCACGACCGTGAAGACGTCGGTCTCGAGCGGGTCTTCAAGGATCTGTTCCCGATCACCGATGTCCACGAGAACTTCTCGCTCGAGTTCGTCCGGTATTCGTTAGGCGAACCGAAGTACTCCGTCGAGGAGTGCATCGAGCGGGACATGACCTACTCCGCTCCCTTGAAGGCGACGCTGCAGCTCGTCATCAACGAGGAAGTCAACGGCGTCAAGCGGCCACGGAACATCATCGAGAAGGAGGTCTATCTCGGTGAGCTACCGCTGCTCACGGGCCTCGGCACGTTCGTGATCAACGGTGCCGAACGGGTCATCGTGAGCCAGCTCCACCGCTCGCCCGGTGTGGTGTTCGAGGAGGCCACCCATCCCAACGGGCAGCGGCTGATCTCGGCGCGCATCATCCCGTTCCGCGGCTCGTGGGTCGAGTTCACCGTCGACATCCACGACGTCATCTACGTCCACATCGACAAGAAGAAGAAATTCCCGGCCACGGCGCTGCTGCGCGCGTTCGGCTACGGGGAGAACCGCGACATCCTGCGGCTCTTCTTCGGCGTGCGGGACCTCGACCTCACGAAGAAGCGAGAGGGCCGAGCGGAGACGCGTGAGGTCATCGGCGCCATCATCGCCGAGGACATCACGCTCGCGGGCGAAGCGGCGGACCCGGATGCGCCCAAGGCGAAGACGAAGAAGGCGCGAGCGCAGGCCGAGCGCGACCAGGCCGATCTGCTCGTGAAAGAGGGCGACGAGCTCACCGACGAGGTCTTCAACCGACTCCGTCGGCAGGGCATCGACTCCGTGAAGGTCTTCGCGTCGTACATGACGATCGATCTGCGCGATGAGATGGATGCGATCGAGCGCGGTGAGCGCCCGACGCGCCGCATTCTCGCCGTGGATGCCGTCGAGGCGGATACGGGCGAAGTCATCGCGGACGCCGGTCAGTCGCTGTCCGACACGCTCATCAGGAAGCTGCGCAAGGCGGAGATCAACAAGGTTCAGGTGTTCGTCCCATCGGGACGCGCCGAGTCCACCCTGATCCGCAACACGCTGCTCAAGGACCCGACGCACGCCGAAGACGAGGCGCTCAAGCAGATCTACTCACTGCTGCGCCCCGGGGACGCGCCTAACAAGGAAACCGCGCGTCAGGCGCTCGAGCGGTTGTTCTTCTCGCCGAAGCGTTATGACCTCGGCCGCGTGGGCCGGTACAAGATCAACCAGCGTCTCGGTCTCACCGAGGAAGCGGGCAAGACCGTTCTGACGAAGGAGGACTTCGTCGCGATCATCCGTTACCTGGTTGAGCTCCACGAGGGCCGCGGGCACACCGACGACATCGATCACCTCGGCAACCGCCGCATTCGTTCGGTTGGTGAGCTGATCGCGAACCAGTTCTCGGTCGGTCTGTCGCGCATGGCGCGCCTCGTGAAGGAGCGCATGTCGATCAACACCGATCCGGAGAAGATCTCGCTCGACGATCTGGTCAATGCGCGGACGGTGAGCGCGGTGATCCAGGCGTTCTTCGGGTCGTCGCAGCTCTCGCAGTTCATGGATCAGACGAACCCGCTCGCCGAGCTCACGCACAAGCGTCGTCTCTCGGCGTTAGGCCCCGGCGGTCTGACGCGCGAGCGCGCGGGCTTCGAGGTTCGCGACGTCCACTATTCGCAGTACGGGCGCATGTGCCCGATCGAGACGCCTGAAGGTCCGAACATCGGCCTCATCACGTCGCTCGCATGCTTCGCGCGCGTGAACGACCTCGGGTTCGTCGAGACGCCGTACCGCGTCGTGAAGAACGGCAAGGTGACGGACGAGATCGCGTGGCTCGATGCGAACCGCGAGGAGGATGTCACGATCGCGCAGGCCAACGCGAAGCTGAACCCTGACCGCTCCTTCGTCGATGAGTTCGTGCTCTGCCGTCAGCGCGCGGATTACCCCGTGCTGCCGCCGGATCGCATCGACTACATGGACGTCGCACCGGAGCAGCTCGTTTCGATCGCCGCCGCGCTCATTCCGTTCCTCGAGCACGACGACGCGAACCGGGCGCTCATGGGTTCGAACATGCAGCGCCAGGCCGTTCCGCTGCTCAACCCGCGCACGCCGCTGGTTGGAACGGGACTGGAGGAAAAGGTCGCGAAGGACTCTGGCGCGGTCGTGATCGCCCGCCGGGCTGGTGTCGTCACGCGCGTGACGGCCGATGAGATCATCGTCGATGCCGGTCCGGCCGAGCGCGTGCAGCAGGAGCGTCGCGCGGATGACCGTCCGCTCGCTCGTCTCACGCAGCAGGATCGCTATCGACTCCGGAAGTACTGGCGCACGAATCAGGACACGGCCATCAACCAGCGTCCGCTGGTTCGGCTCGGTCAGCGGGTGAAGGTCGGCGATGTGCTCGCCGACGGCGCCGGCACTGAGATGGGCCAGCTGGCGTTAGGCGCGAACGTGACGGTCGCGTTCATGCCGTGGTACGGCCACAACTTCGAGGACGCCATCGTGCTGTCCGAGCGCCTGGTGAAGGACGACGTGTACTCGTCGATCCACATCCAGGAGCTGGAGCTGCACGTCCGCGACACCAAGCGCGGGCAGGAGGAGATCACGCGCGAGATCCCGAACGTCGCCGAGGAGTCGCTGGTCGACCTCGACGAGCGCGGCATCGTCCGAATCGGGGCGCACGTGAAGCCTGGCGATATTCTCGTTGGGAAGATCACGCCGAAGGGCGAGACGGAGCTCTCTCCTGAAGAGAAGCTCCTCACCGCGATCTTCGGTGAGAAGGCGAAGGACGTGAAGGACTCGTCGCTCAAGGTGCCGCCCGGCATGGAAGGCGTGGTCATCGACGTGAAGATCTTCTCGCGCATCGAAGACCAGGTCGTTGAGAAAGACCGTGGCGAACGAATCGGTGAAGTCCGCCGGCTCGAGGGCGAGGAGAAGATTCGCGTCAACGAAGTGCGTGACTCGGAGCTCGTCGAGATTCTCGATGGGCAGACCGTGGCGCTCGCGCTCAAGGCCGGCACCGTCGAAGAGGCGATCCCGGTCGGCACGAAGCTCACGCGCGAGTCGATCCGTGAAATCAAGATGACGCAGCTCGACCTGAAGACGTTCCGGGTCGAGAACAAGAAGGTGAACGAGCGGATCCGCGAGATCATCGATGCCGCCAACGAAGAGAAGGCGCGCATCGAGGAGCGGGCCGAGGAGCGTATCGACCGCATCCTGCAGCCGGATGAGCTCCCGCCGGGCGTGATTCAGCTCGTGAAGGTCTACCTGGCCGAGAAGCGCAAGGTCTCGGTCGGCGACAAGATGGCCGGCCGCCACGGAAACAAGGGTATCGTCGCCCGCGTCGTGCCGGAGGAGGACATGCCGTTCCTGCCGGATGGCCGGCCGGTCGACATCGTGCTCAACCCGTTAGGCGTGCCGAGCCGTATGAACGTTGGCCAGATCCTCGAGACCCACCTCGGGTGGGCCGCGCGGATCCTCGGCTTCTACGCGAAGACGCCGGTGTTCCAGGGGGCGAACGAGCGCGAGATCGGCTTGCTGCTGAAGCTCGCCGGCCTAACGTGGGCACGTGACGCGTTGAGCCTGCATGCGGCGCCGTTGGTCGTGACCGACGCCGACGTCCGTGCGATCCTGGGCGACATCAGGCCGGATCGGACGCAGGGCGAGCGTGTCGAGCTGTTGGCCGAGGCGCACCTGAACGACCTCGGTGGCCGGGGGATGTCGCAGGAGACGCGCGACGTATTCCACCGCGTGCGAGACTTCCTGGCTGCGGCGGCGAAGGAGCTCGCCGAGCGCGAGACCACCGAGCTGCAGCACCAGCTCGCGTTCCACGCCGCCGGCGCGGACGATGAGTCCCTGTCCGCTCAACGGCGCGCCGAGCTCAAGTCGGCGCATCGGCAGTTGGAGAAGCGCAGCGAAGACGCGGCCGCCGATGTGCTTGGTCACCACGACATGCAGGCGCTCGCGGCGATGCTTGGACGCAAGTCCGAGGCGGACGTCGACGCCGCTGCGGTGGAACTCCTGCGGCTTGCCGGCATCACGCCGGGCGGCAAGGTGCGTCTGCGTGACGGTCGAAGTGGCGAGACGTTCGCGAGCCCGGTGACCGTCGGCGAGATCTACATGCTGAAGCTGTCGCACCTGGTCGACGACAAGATCCACGCGCGCAGCATTGGCCCGTACTCGCTGGTCACGCAGCAGCCGCTTGCCGGGAAGGCGCAGTTCGGCGGCCAGCGGTTCGGAGAGATGGAGGTGTGGGCGCTCGAGGCGTACGGCGCGGCGCACACGCTCCAGGAAATCCTGACGGTGAAGTCCGACGACGTGAACGGACGCAGCCGCGTATACGAGGCGATCGTGAAGGGTCAGAACCTTCCGGAGCCGGGGATTCCCGAGTCGTTCAACGTGTTGGTGAAGGAATTACAGGCGCTCGGCATTTACGTGAAGATGGGCGCGAATAGCGACGGCACTTTCGAACCGTCGATGGATGGCGGCAACGGTAACGGAGCCGAGGAGTAAGCGATGATCGATTTCCGCAGTGCGCGCGAGACCCGCGCGTCGGCGTTCGACTTTATTCAGGTTCGCATTGCCTCCCCCGAGGAGATCCGCGGACCGAAGGACCCGAAGGAGCGTGAGCGCCTGGAAATGCAGGGGCTGCGCAACTGGTGGTCCTGGGGCGAGGTGCTCAAGCCCGAAACCATCAACTACCGCTCCTTCAAGCCCGAGAAGGACGGTCTGTTCTGCGAGCGCATCTTCGGTCCGGTGAAGGACTGGGAGTGTCATTGCGGGAAGTACAAGCGCATCCGCTATCGCGGCGTCATCTGCGACCGCTGTGGCGTCGAGGTCACGCTCTCCAAGGTCCGTCGCGACCGGATGGGGCACATCGACCTCGCCGTTCCGGTGGCGCACATCTGGTTCTTCAAGACGCTGCCGAGCCCGATGGGGAACCTGCTCGACCTCACGCTTCGTGATCTCGAGAAGGTCATCTACTACTCGAACTACGTCGTCATCGACCCGGGCACGCAGGAAGTCCGGGCGAATCAACTGCTCGACGAAGACGAGTTCCTCAACCTGCGCCAGAAGGCGAGGGAAGAGGGCGATGCGGCGTTCCTCGCCGACATCGGTGCACCGGCCGTGCGCGAGCTGCTGCGTCGAATCGACGTCGACAGGCTCGCTGAAGAACTGCGCGTTGGCGTCATCGACGAGTCGTCGCAGCACCGCAAGAAGCAGATGCTCAAGCGGCTCAAGATCGTCGACGCGTTCCGTACGTCCGGCGATTCTGGTGACACGCGCAACCGTCCGGAGTGGATGATCCTCGACGTGGTTCCGGTGATTCCGCCGGATCTCCGTCCGCTCGTTCCGCTCGACGGCGGCCGCTTCGCAACCTCGGACCTGAACGACCTGTATCGTCGCGTCATCAACCGCAACAACCGTCTGCAGAAGCTCATCGTGCATCGCGCGCCGGAGGTCATTCTCCGGAACGAGAAGCGCATGCTGCAGGAGGCGGTGGACGCGCTGTTCGACAACGGGCGTCGCTCGAAGGCGATTCGCGGCCGCGGCAAGCGTCCGCTGAAGTCGCTGTCGGACATGCTCAAGGGCAAGCAGGGCCGTTTCCGCCAGAACCTGTTAGGCAAGCGCGTGGACTACTCGGGCCGTTCGGTCATCGTGGTCGGCCCCGAGCTCCAGCTGCACCAGTGCGGCCTGCCGAAGGCGATGGCGCTCGAGCTGTTCAAGCCGTTCATCATCCACAAGCTCGTCGAGAAGGGCATCGCCGAGACGGTGAAGCGCGCCAAGAAGATCGTGGAGCGGGAGAGCCCCGAGGTGTACGAGATCCTCGAGGAGATCATCCGCGACCACCCGGTGCTGCTGAACCGCGCGCCGACGCTTCACCGGTTGGGCATCCAGGCGTTCGAGCCGGTGCTCGTCGAGGGCAAGGCCATCCGCATTCACCCGCTCGTCTGCGCGGCGTTCAACGCTGACTTCGACGGTGACCAGATGGCCGTGCACGTACCGCTGTCGTTCGAGGCGCAGCTCGAGAGCCGGCTGCTCATGCTGTCGTCGAACAACATCCTCAAGCCGTCGGACGGCCGCCCGGTCGCGGAGCCGAGCCAGGACATCGTGCTCGGGTGCTACGTCGCGACGAAGGCGCCGGCCGAGTTCGCGAAGTACGAAAAGGACGAGAAGGCGGCGGCGGGGCTTCGCAAGTTCGCGGCGATCGCCGAGATCGAGATGGCGATGGCGCATGGGCTCGTGCAGCGACAGTCGCCGATCCGCTTCCTCATCGAGGAGGATGGTCGCCGTCGCTGGGTCGTGACGACGGTCGGTCGCGCGCTGTTCAACGCGATCGTCCCGAAGGGGATCGCGTTCCAGAACCGCGACATGAAGAAGAAGGCGTTAGGCGAGCTCGTGTTCGAGAGCTACCGCCAGGCCGGTCTCGCGGCGACGGTCGAGTTCCTGGATCGCCTCAAGGAGTTCGGTTTCTTCAACGCGACGCGTGGCGGTGTCTCGATCGGCATCGAGGACCTGCACATTCCGTCGGAGAAGGAGACGCTGCTCGGTGAAGCGACCGAGCGCGTCGAGCGCTTCCAGCGCGCGTATCAGACCGGAAACATCACGAACGGCGAGCGCTACAACAAAGTCATCGACACGTGGACGCACGCGAACTCCGACATTGCCGACGCCATGGTGAAGGCCATGCGCGAGGACAAGGCCGGGTTCAACCCCGTGTTCATGATGTTCGACTCCGGCTCGCGTGGTAGCCGCGACCAGATCCGGCAGCTGGCCGGTATGCGCGGTCTCATGGCGAAGCCGCAGAAGAAACTCACCGGTGGTATCGGCGAGATCATCGAGAGCCCGATCAAGTCGAACTTCCGTGAAGGCCTCTCGGTGCTCGAGTACTTCATCTCCACGCACGGCGCCCGAAAGGGTCTGGCGGATACGGCGCTCAAGACCGCCGACGCCGGATACCTCACGCGTCGCCTCGTGGACGTCGCGCAGGACGTGACGATCAGCGAGGAGGATTGCGGCACGATCCTCGGTCTCGAGATCGGCGCGCTGAAGGAAGGTGAAGACATCATCGAGCCCCTCTCGGAGCGCATCGTCGGCAACGTGGCTGCCGATGACGTCGAGGACCCGCATGAGATGGATGAGTCGGGTCGTCGCACGCTGCTCGTCGAGGCAGGTCAGCTGATTGATGAAGACATGGCGCGCGCGATCGAGGAGGCGGGGATCGAGACGATCAAGATTCGCTCGGTGCTCACCTGCGAGGCGAAGCGCGGACTCTGCCGCATGTGCTACGGCCGCAACCTGGCCACCATGGACATGGTGGACCTCGGCGAGGCCGTCGGTATCATCGCCGCGCAGTCGATCGGCGAGCCGGGCACGCAGCTGACGCTCCGTACGTTCCACATTGGTGGTACGGCCGCTCGTATCGCGGAGCAGACGCAGCGCAAATCGAAGGTCGCCGGCGTGATCGAGTACGGCGAGCGCATGGTCGTGGTCACCAACCCGGAGGGACAGCGCATCGTCACGTCCTACGAGGGTGACATCTCGATCCGCGCCTCGCACGACAAGAACGCGGGCATTGCGGCGCGGCTGCAGGTGCCGTTAGGCGCAATCCTGATGGTCGAGGATGGGCAGGAGGTGCGGCGCGACCAGGTGATCTTCACCTGGGACCCGTACACGAACCCGATCATCGCCGACACGGAAGGCACGATCCGCTTCGTCGACCTCGTGGAAGACGAGTCGGTGTCCGAGGAGCTCGACGAGCTCACCGGTCTCCGCCAGCGTGTCGTCATCGAAGATCGCGAGAAGAAGCTCCACCCACACATCGAGATCTGGCAGGCGAAGGGCGGGAAGGAGAAGCGCGTTCGCGACTTCGTCATTCCAGTGGGTGCCCAGCTCATCGTCGATGACGGGCAGGCCATCTTCGCCGGTCAGACGATCGCCAAGATCAGCCGCGAGGCGTACAAGACTCGCGACATCACCGGTGGTCTACCGCGCGTCGCCGAGCTGTTCGAGGCGCGCCGGCCGAAGGATCCCGCGACGATCTCGGAGATCGACGGTATCGTCAGGTTCGGCGAGATCAAGCGCGGCAAGCGCGAGATCTTCGTCGCACCGGCGAAGACCGTGGACAACATGGTCGTGGTGGACGAGGCGCAGGAGGCGCAGCTGTACGAGGTGCCTGCTGGTAAGCACCTCCGCGTGCACGAGGGTGACCGCGTGCGCGCCGGCGACCGTCTGTCCGAAGGTCCGGTGAACCCGCACGACATTCTCCGGATCAAGGGCCCGCGCGCGGTGCAGGAATACCTCCTGAACGAAGTGCAGGAGGTCTACCGGCTCCAGGGCGTGAAGATCAACGACAAGCACATCGGCGTCATCGTTCGCCAGATGCTCCAGAAGGTCCGGGTCATGGATCCGGGCAACACGGAGTTCCTCGAGGGTGAGCACGTCGACAAGCAGAGCTTCCGCGAGGAGAACGAGCGGGCGAAGAAGAAGAAGGCGACCCCGGCGACGTCCGAGCCGCTGCTGCTCGGCATCACCAAGGCGAGCCTGACGACCCAGTCGTTCATCTCGGCCGCCTCGTTCCAGGAGACGACGCGGGTCCTCACGGACGCGGCGATTCGTGGCGCGAAGGACGATCTCCTCGGCCTCAAGGAGAACATCATCATCGGTCACCTCATTCCCGCCGGCACCGGTATGTACCGGTACCAGGAGGTGGATGTGGAGGCCGAGGCTCCGCCGATGCCCGAGGGACTGCCGTCGGAGACGTCACTGCCGAGCTACTTCAGCTCGTCGCTGGCGGAGACCGGTTTCTCCGCGGGCGGGCTTGGGGAAGACTAGGGAATCGGGAATCGTGAATCGAAGAGCCCCGGGAGCTACGGCTCCCGGGGTTTTTCTTGACCGCGGGACAATCCCCGGCCGAGGTCACCGCGGAGAACTGAAAACTGATAACCAGCGACTCAAGACACACGACCGACGACTCGCGACGTCCCGACCCGCGTCGCGGTCGTGAGTCGCGAGTAATGGGTCATGGGTCGTCGGTCATCGGTGATCAGTCAACGGCCACGTCAGAGCTCACAACGCCTTGACGCTCACATACTTCCCCGGTATCATACGGGTCTGCCTCGACCGGGCCTGGTCGGGGGATCAGCGAGACTTCGAGGGTATGCCGACTATCAACCAGCTCGTCCGGCGGGCACGCCGGGATGTCATCAAGAAGGAGAAAGCGCCGGCGCTCCAGGCGAACCCGTTTCGCCGCGGCGTTTGCACGCGCGTCTACACCACGACTCCGAAAAAGCCCAACTCGGCCCTTCGGAAAGTCGCCCGTGTGCGCCTGACGAATCAGATCGAAGTGACGGCCTACATTCCGGGTGAGGGACACAACCTCCAGGAGCACTCGATCGTGTTGGTCCGCGGCGGCCGTGTGAAGGATCTCCCTGGTGTTCGATACCACATTGTGCGCGGCACGCTCGACGCTTCGGGCGTGAATGGGCGCAACCAGAGCCGGTCCAAGTACGGCACCAAGAAACCCAAGGCCGCCGCCGGAGGTAAGAAGTGAGCCGCCGAAAGAAATCGGTGAAGCGCCCGGTTCTCGCCGATGCGCGCTACGATAGCCAGACCGTTTCGAAGTTCATCAACGCCCTCATGCTGCAGGGCAAGAAGTCCACGGCCGAGCGTCTCTTCTACGGCGCGATGGATCTCGTCGAGTCTCGCACGAGCCAGCCGGGCGTGAATGTGTTCAAGCAGGCGCTGGCGAACCTGAAGCCGGTCGTCGAGGTGAAGAGCCGCCGAGTCGGTGGCGCCACCTATCAGGTCCCTGTCGAAGTGCGCCCCGAGCGCCGCACGGCGCTCGCGATGCGTTGGCTCATCAGCTATTCGCGTGATCGCAACGAGAAGTCGATGGCCGAGAAGCTCGCTGCTGAAGTCATCTCGGCATCGAAGGGCGAGGGCAACGCGGTGAAGAAGAAGGAAGACACGCACCGCATGGCTGAAGCCAACAAGGCGTTCGCGCACTATCGCTGGTAATCTCGTTCCGCGAGATCTCCGCCCCCCGCGATCTCGTCGAATGCAAAAACGCCCCGTCAGGTGCACTCGCACCGGCGGGGCGTTTGACGTATCCGGGCTATTGCAGGACGATCTGGAACACCGCGACGCTCCCGCTGGCTTCGTTCCCCACGATGAGGAGCGGGTGCTTGTTAGGCGAGTCGACCGCTGGGACGAAAACAATCCCCTCCGGCGCGCGATCGCCGGTCGCGCCATTGCGCGTGTTCGCGTAGGTCACGAACGACGGGCTCGCGGGCGAGGTCACGTCGTAGACCATGATGCCGCCAACACGCTCGAGCCCAACGAACGCGAATGTCTTGGCGCCGAGACGGGCGACCGCGACGCCCTCGGGCTCCGGACCCTTGTTATCGCTCCGGTTGTCCGGGTCGTTGCCCTCCTCATCGGCGTTGAAGTTCACCATCGACAGTGACGTGGTACGCTGCTCGAATTCCGCTCCAGAATCCCACACCTGATTGCCGTTCTCATCCCAGATGCTGAACGAGCGGCCGCCGAACGCATAGAGGGCGTCGTACTGATTCGTTTCCGGATTCAACCCCATCGTGGACGTGACCGTCAGTCGGCCAAGACGCGCATTGCTGGTGCATGACCCGCCACACGCGGTGTTGGTGAAGATGTTCGGGTTGAGCGGATGCGGGAGCGCGCTCGCGCGAACGTCCTCGGTGAGGCCAGCCCATGACCGCGAGTCGCCCTCGTTCGCCGTCACGAGATACGTGCGGCCCGCCACCGTATACGACGCGATGCCGTCGGGCTGATACATCCCGAAGAGCGGGACCGGCCACGTCGTGATGTTGATCGCGGGTCCATTCCCCGGGCCGTCCCAATCGCTCACGTCCAGCGGGACGACGCTGTGATCCTTGTATCCGAGGGGCACGACCTGTTGCACCGACGCTGACGCCACGTCGACGATGGCGATCGCGTTGTTCTCCTGCAGCGTCACATATGCGGTACGGCCACTCGCGTCAGTGGTGATGTACTCCGGCTCGAAGTCCTGCGCGGCGCTGGCGTTCGGTCCGAAGATCCGAATGCCGGCGGCGCGGAGGACGTCTTCCTTGCCGTTGTAGCCGACGAAGGATGCCGTGCGCGCGAGTGGCGCGTTGATGTTGTGGATGTCGATGACGCTCACGGACCCTTCCGGATCGATCGTGTATGCGTCGTTAGGTTCTCCCTCGTTCGCGACGAGTACCGTCTTGCCGTCCGGCGTGAACGCGACCATGTCGGGCAGAGCGCCGACGGTCACGCTGCTCACCTGCTGAAGTGTCGTCGCGCGGTAAAACACGATCGTGCCAGCATCCGTCTTCAGCGGTCCCTGCACGGCCACCGCCACCACGCCGCCGTATGCGGCAACGGAGTTGACCGAAGACCCGAACGACGAGAGGTCGATCGTGGCGAGCTTCCCCGGGGCAGCAGGATCCTTCATGTCGTACACGTCCATCGTCCGGAACGTCGCGTTGGCAACGAACAGGCGCTGGCTCACACGATCGAACGTGGTGATCTCCGCGGCCACCGGGCCAGGCCCGGCGAGCGACGTAAGGTGTTCGAGTGCGATGGTGGATGGTGTCGGGTCCGACACATCGGCGAGGTCGGCACCCGAGGTCTGTGCTACGGTGTGCGGCTGGACTACATCGTCAGGCTTGCATCCGGAGAGGACGGATAGGGTGATGCCGAGGGCGAGCAGTGAGCAGCGTCGCATGCGCGTGGGGAATGGGGTAGGACGTGGGCGGCGCTGGTGGCGCCGCGTGAAGCCCCATTGAAATGCCATGGCGCTGTAACAGTTCTCCCGGCTGGTTGTAACGGTGAGCTGGCGAAGGCGTATCGATGACGCTTGGAGAGGGCGTGATTCGTGCACGCCTAACGTCCGCGCGGGCGGATGAATGTGCCGCCCGCGTTCGTTGAATACCGTGTAAGTTCACACCGTTGCAACGGGTTACGTCGGCAGCCCGGTCCCGCGCCCTGTGGTGTTCGGGCGCGGCATCCGTTGCATCGACTCACCATCGTACCTCACACCTGTGACCGAATCCGCCGCGCTCCAGCCGCACTATCCGCTTCCGCACCCGAGCCCCTCAGCGATCTTCAAAGAGCTGGACGAAGGCGGGGTCCTGCTCTCGACTACTGACGAGGTGTACTTCGGCGTGAACCAGGTAGGAGCGCGGATCTGGGCACTGCTCCCGCCGATCTCGAAGACGTTTGGAGAGTTGTGTCTCGCGCTCGAGGAGCAGTATCCTGAAGCGGGCTCCGAGCGCATTCGTATCGACGCGCAGGAGTTTCTCGAAGCGCTCATCGCCAGCGGACTGGTGGTGGCCGCCTCCGACTGACTTGGGACTCGGCGGGCCGTGTCACCTTCGGCAGCACATATCGCGCGGAAGCTCTTCGCTCTGTCCTTCCGGGAGTGGGCGGAGTTGGTGCAGGCACAGTGGGCACTGCTTGCTGCGCGCGGGATGGTGCGGAATCGACCCATTGGGTCTCTCGCGACACCGACGGTGGGCAACCCCGCCGCCGACCCGGCCCGACTCCCGGAAGCGCGCCGTTTGGCTCTGGCCGTGGTTCGCGCGGCGTCGTTTGGCGTGTTCCGGCCTCAATGCCTGGTGCGATCGGTGGCGCTCTCGCAGATGTTGGCGGACCGCGGGATCTCGGGGGCGCTTGTCCGCGTGGGGGTCCGCCGCAAGAACGGAGAATTCTCGGCCCATGCCTGGGTAGAACTGGCCGGAGAAACCCTCGGTGACGCGGATGATCACGTGGGGTCGTTCGTGCCGATGACCAATCTCGACGTCCAGCGGTAGGGCCAGCGCCCTTCGGAATTCCGCGTAGTTCGGAACTCAGCCCCGTCGGAATTCGCACTCTTCGCCGTTCGCGCTGGCCCGTTGACTCCGCGTCGTGGCCGACTGACCTTCAGGGTCGTCTTAATCGTGGTCGAGGCTGGCGCAGCGATTGCCAGACTCGACCATGAACCCGTCGGAGCCGTCATGTACCAACCCCCCAAACTCGAACGCTTCGGAACCCTGCGACAGCTCACCGCTGCGCCGTTGTCGGCTCTGGGCGTTTCGCTCTCCCTCGCCAGTGGGTCTCTCCCGATCGGCGCGGGAGACTGCAGCCCGAACGTGCCGGTGGGCGATCCCTCGGCGTGCGGTCGCAGCTGATCGAAAGACACTGCGGCGGCGTTGCTTTCGTGCGGCACCTGCCCCGGTCGCGCAACAATCTCCTCGGCGGCGTATGGGTGGCGATTAGCGGCAAGGCCCCGCCGGTTGCGTCGACTCATGCCTAGGTACGGCGTGTTCGGATTCACCATCGAATCGACAATCGCGTTTCCGGAGCTAGAGCCACGTGAGGCCGGCGACAGCGTCGATTGGTGGATTCGTACGGCGCCGGCGGAGTCCTGTGGCAGCGCCGGCACATCGCTCGGCATCGACCACGTGTACGGTGACCTCCAGGTGCGCGCCTACGCGACCGAGACGACGCTGCGGATCGCGTTCGACGATACCGGCGTATTCGATGTGCATACGAGCAACCGCGAGATCGTTTGGTATCCCGGACCGCTGGCGACCGAGGCGGCCGTACGGGCCGATGTTCTCGGCCGCGTCATGGCGCTCGTCGCGCATGCCGATGGCCATTTCACTCTGCACGCGAGCGCGGTGGCAGTTGCAGGCCGCGCGATCGCAATGGTCGGCCCCAAGCACGCTGGTAAATCCACCCTCGCGCTGGCGCTCGTTAGGAATGGTGCCCGGCTGCTCACGGACGATACGCTCGTCGTGCGACTGCGGAGCGGCGCAGCGTGGGCCGCGCCGGGCGTTCAGCGGATTCGCCTGTGGGCGGACAGCGCTCGCGCGCTTGGCGCGCTCGCCCCGACAGCGGGGGAGCCGAAGTCGACGGCGACGCTCGTGCCTAACGAGCTCGAGACCGCGCCGCTGCCGCTCTCGGCGTGTTACGTCCTGGCGCCGTCCGCGGAACCGAATGGAGGGGCAGGGAATGGCGCCGCAATCCGGCGCGAGCGGCTCTCGCCCGTGCACGCTGCGCTCGCCTGCGTGCGGTTCAGCAAACTTGGCTCACTTGTCGGCGGCGCCGTCGCCGCGGCCGTACTCGACCGCGCGGGTGCGCTGACGAAGGCTGTGCCGGTGTTCGTCGCGGTCGTGCAGCCGGATCTGACGAGACTCGACGAGGTAGCCGAGCGCGTGATCGAGTGGCACACGCCGGCGCGCGTCGCGGGCCCGGGGGCGGTGGTGCGCTGATGGCCGTGGATCTCGCGCGCCTGAACGTCCCCGTCGCGGCCAGGGTGCCTAACGAGGCACCGGTCGTTCGCGTCACCGACCTCTGGAAGGAGTTCCCGGCTGCGCGGTCGTTCGCCGATCTGCTGCGACATGCCGGCCGCCGTCTGTCGCCGGCCGTCGCCGACGTCTCCCTCGACGTCTGCGCGGGCGAGTTCGTCGGACTGCTCGGACCGAACGGGGCCGGAAAGACGACGCTGCTCAAGATTCTCGCAACCCTCATTACGCCCGACCGCGGCACCGTGACCGTCGGCGGACACGATGTCGTCACGGCGGCGCCAAGCGTTCGCCAGATCATCGCGCCGGTGCTGGCGAACGAACGGAGCCTGTACTGGCGGCTGTCAGCGCGCGAGAACCTCGAACTGTTCGCGGCGCTGTTGCGTCTTCCAGTGCACGACGTGCGACGACGAGTCGACGAGGCGCTCGATGTGGTCGGGCTGTCGGACGCGGGGCGCAAAATCGTGGGGCAGTTTTCCGCGGGGATGATGCAGCGCCTCCTCGTCGCCCGCGCGCTACTCGGCAGCCCGCGCGTCCTCCTGCTCGACGAGCCGACGCGGAGTCTGGACCCCGCTGCCGCGCGTGCGTTCCGCACGTTCCTTCGGGAGGAGTTGGGGACTCGACGGGGGTGCGCCGTGCTTGTGGCTACGCACCGCACCGAGGAGGCATTCGAGCTGTGCGATCGCGTGCTCGTGCTCAATCGCGGACGCGTAGTTGCCGCGGGGCCTGCGAGAGAGCTGGGTGAGGCGCTCACAGGCACGCGATACTCCGTGCACACGCTCGAGCCCAACCACCACGCGCTCGAGGAACTCGTTGCGTCGGCCAAGGCTCGCCGAGTGGCGGCAACGTCCGAGGGCGTCGGGCGGTGGTGGCGGGTGGAGCTCGAGATCGATGGCGGCGATGCGTCCGCTCGGGTCGTACTGTCGGCTCTCATCACGGCGGGGATGCCGATCGCCCGTTTCGAGCGGGTGGTGGCTCCTCTGGGAGAGGTCATCGAGCGCGCGATCGCTCGGAGCGGTCTCCCATGAGCACGCGAGCCGCCGTCGCCCTCACGCAGGCGTCCTGGAGGACGGCCAAGAGCTACCGTTTCTCGTTCGTCCTCTCGTTCGTGTCGCTCGCGGTGACGATCGTGCCGGTGTACTTCGTCGCGAATGCCCTGCAGCAGTTCATGGCGCCCGTGATCTCGAGCGAGGGCCGCGACTACTTCGGGTTTGTGTTGATCGGGACGGCGATGTTGACGCTCGTGTCCGCGGCGCTTTCCTCGTTCGCGTCGGCCGTGAGCGGCGGACTATCGAGCGGCTTTTTCGAGGCGCTGCTCGTCACGCCCACGTCGCTCGGCCCGCTGCTCGCCGGCCAGACGGGATACGCATTCGTCTGGGCGGCGGCGCGCGCGATCCTTCTCGTCGGCGTGGGGGCGTTTCTCGGTGTCGATCTGCGTTGGCTGCGGCTGCCGGAGGCGATGCTCGTGACGATGCTGCTCATGGGTGCGTACGCGGGCGTCGGGCTGATCGCCGCCGCGCTGGTCGTCTCGTTTCGGACGAACGCCGCTATTCCGCAGGGCGTCCTGGTCATCTCGACATTGCTCGGTGGCGTGTACTTTCCGACGTCCGTGCTCCCACCTGTCATGGCGCCTATCGCAGAGTGGTTGCCTTTGACTCCGGGTTTACGAGCCCTTCGGCAGGCGCTGTTGTTGGGCTACCCACTGAGCGCGATTAGCGGCGACCTTCTCCAGCTGGCCGGGCTCGCTCTCGGGTGTGCGGTGGTGGGCGGCGTCGCACTGCGACTTGCGTTTCGCTACGCGAGAAAGGCCGGGTCGCTGGGGCACTACTGAAGCGCGAGCCGTCGCTTTTCGACGGGGTCGCGGCATTGACTTCGCCCTTATGGGGACTACATTTACCCGGCTCGGACACCTCGTTCACCGTGAAGGGCGGAAGCTCTTCCGTAGCGGATGTCCGAAACGGATGAAGCCGGCGAACTGCGCGCCGGCGACCTTAAGGGCTCGCGATACGCGAGGGGTACGACGACCGACGGCTTCGCACACGCTGCGACGCGGTTCCCGATAAGCGACGCAGGACAACCTAACGCCAGTCAGTCCGAGGCCATTGCCTTCGCGTGAGCGAGGGTGACGCAGCGGATCTCTCTGCCAGAGAGGAGACGGCGCGCCTTGGGTCCCCACCCGCGCAGCAACGGCGGGCGCACCCGGCGATGGCGGATGGATACCGGTTCCTGTTCAAGGAACGCCTGGTCCACCCGCGTTTTTGTTGAGCGAAGTTTTCGCTTGCCGCGCGAGCGGCGGGCCTGAGATTACGAAGCGACGACGAACAGTCTGCAGATATGCCACGCACTACACCGCTCGAGCATTACCGCAATATCGGCATCATGGCCCACATTGATGCCGGGAAAACGACGACGACCGAGCGCATTCTTTTCTATACCGGCAAGAGCCACAAGATCGGCGAGGTCCACGATGGCGCCGCCACGATGGACTGGATGGAGCAGGAGCAGGAGCGTGGCATCACGATCACGTCCGCCGCGACCACCTGCTTCTGGCGCCGACACGGCGAGAGCCATGCGACCGGAAGCGCGACGGGTCCGGAGTATCGCATCAACATCATCGATACGCCGGGTCACGTGGACTTCACGGTGGAAGTCGAGCGTTCGCTGCGCGTGCTCGATGGCGCCGTGACGCTGCTCGACTCGGTCGCCGGTGTCGAGCCGCAGACGGAGACCGTGTGGCGCCAGGCGGACCGCTACGGCGTGCCGCGCCTCATCTTCGCGAACAAGATGGACCGCGTGGGAGCCGACTTCGATCGGTGCCTCAAGATGATCCGTGACCGCCTAACGAAGAACGCGTACCCGATCCAGCTGCCGGTCGGCTCGGGCGAGCTGTTCACCGGGCACATCGACGTCATCGCGCGCAAGCAGTACATCTTCGACGAGGAGACGCTCGGCAAGACGTTCACGGTGGTGGACGTGCCGGCGGACATGAAGGACGCGGTGGAGCTGGCCCGCCACGAGCTGATCGAGGCGGCCGTCACGCACGACGAGCAGCTGATCGAGAAGTACCTGGGCGGCGAGGAGCTGTCCGACGACGAGATTCGTCACGCGATTCGCGCGGCGACCGTCGGTGGGTTCATCACGCCGGTGCTCTGCGGCGCGTCGTTCAAGAACAAGGGTGTCCAGGCGCTGCTCGATTCGGTGATCGACTTCCTGCCGGCGCCGGTCGATGTGAAGGCGATCAAAGGGCACCTGCCGCATCATGACGAGACGTTCGACGAGCGGCCGCCCTCCGATGAGGCACCGTTCGCGGCGCTCGCGTTCAAGATCGCGACGGACCCGTTCGTCGGGAAGCTGACGTTCTTCCGCGTGTATTCGGGTGTGCTCGAGTCGGGCTCGTACGTCTACAACTCGACGAAGGACAAACGCGAGCGCATCGGTCGTCTCCTGCAGATGCACGCCAACAAGCGCGAGGAGATCGAAGAGGTGCGCGCGGGCGACATCGCCGCGGCGATCGGACTCAAGGACACGCGCACGGGCGACACGCTTTGCGACGACGATCAGCCGATCATCCTGGAGGCGATGAAGTTTCCGGCGCCGGTCATCGACGTGGCGATCGAGCCCAAGACGAAGGCCGACCAGGACAAGCTCGGTATCGCGCTGGCGAAACTGGCGGAGGAGGATCCGACGTTCCGCGTGCACACGGATGCGGAAACGTCTCAGACGATCATTTCGGGGATGGGCGAGCTGCACCTCGAGATCATCGTCGACCGCATGATGCGCGAGTTCAAG
>Ga0207701_10002161_pt1 | contig 20407 bp, 21 predicted proteins | sample KBSSwiSSwithPhiX_FD_184294 | JGI IMG/M metagenome (GOLD analysis project Ga0207701, IMG submission 184294) | Switchgrass rhizosphere bulk soil microbial communities from Kellogg Biological Station, Michigan, USA, with PhiX - S5 (SPAdes) (version 2) | ecosystem: Environmental > Terrestrial >... | reverse complement strand
AAGTCAATCAGCAGTTGACAGGCGCGCCTCTGACTCCGCCCAAACTTCTCAGTGCAATGGTTCAAGCCAATCAGACATTTTACAAAAACAACCAACCGAACCCCTGGTTGACAAACTACATGGATCGAGTGGCCAATCATGCGCGCGATTGACGTTCACGTTCATCCGAGCACGCGCGGCCTTGACCGCGACGCATGCACATACTTTAGACGGGATCTCAGCGATGTGCCGCAAAGCGCCGAAGCATTCGCCGCGTTGTACAAAAAACATGATGTGAGAGCTCCGCTCATCGGCTGGCATCCGTCTACCGTCAAAGAAGGCAGCCGAAACAGCAACGAGCACGTGATCGATCTAGCGGCCCGGTTTCCTGATGCTTTTCCGGGAGTCCTCGGCTCGTTGGATGTTCACGCCAATGACTTGAACGCTGTTGCCCGTTACGCAGAAGACTTGGCTCGAAACGCCAAAGTTCTCGGATTCAAATTTCACCCGCCCGATCAGGGATTCTACCCGACTGAGCGGAAACTGTATCCGATCTGGGATGTCCTCCAGGCGAGCGGCAAGCCGGTGATGTTCCATGTCGGCTTTACCGTCCTCGGAGCGAACACCGAAGGTGGCAGCGGCATCGCGTTGGATTATGGCAGACCGGTTCACCTTGATACGTTGGCTCGTGACTTTCCTCGCATGAAAATCATTGCCGCCCATCCCGGTTGGCCTTGGGAACAAGAGCTCGTCGGAGTGGTAACGCACAAGAAAAATCTCTTTGTCGATACCTCGGGATATCTCGCGGAGCAGTTACCGGAAATTTTTCTCAAGGCGATCGGCGGGCGCCTTCAGGATAAGGCGCTTTTCGGCACGGACTTTCCGTACGTCGATTTGGAGAAAGCGCTGGCGAGCTTCGATCGGATGAACTTTAAAGACAGCGTCAAAGAAAAACTGTTGCTGACCAATGCCAAGGCTCTTTTACGGTTGTAAACAGCAGACATGGCTCAGCTATTCTGACTGTCATTTCGACCGAAGGGAGAAATCTTCCGAAACTACGGACCGCCAGAGCTGGTTTCAGCAGGAGAAATGGCTATGAACATGCGCGCTCGACTCGAATGGATTGCGTTGTTGCTGGTCCTTGTCGCCACCGCATCCACTGCGACTGCCGCGACACTGGAACGCCTGAGAATTGGCTATCCCTCGCCGAGCGCCAATTTCTATCCGCTGTTTGCCACAAAGGAAGCCAATCTCTTCGAGAAGTACGGCTTCGAACCGGAAATGATTTATGTCCAGGGCGTCCAACTGATCGCCGTTCAAATAGCGGGGCAGCTCGATTTCTCCTCTGTTTCCGGCCTGGTTTTCCTGCAAGCCTCAGTTGAGGGCTCCGATCTCATCATGCTCGCCAGCTCCAACGACAGCCAACCGATGAAGCTCATGGTTCACAGCGGCATCGCGGACCCCAAAGACCTGAAAGGAAAAACCATCGCGGTAACGCGCTTTGGCTCGCTGACTGATCTGCTGCTCCGCCCGATGCTCAAGACTTGGGGACTCGAACCACAGAAGGATGTGAAGCTGCTTCAGATCGGCAGATTACCGGATATGGTTCTCGCCATCGCTCAAAAAAAAGTCGACGGTGGCGTGATTTCTTTTCCCAATTCCTTGCAAGCCGAAAAAATGGGTGCCAAGACTCTCCTCGATTTTGCCGATTCCGGGTTGGACATTCCGTCCACCACCATCGTCGCGAGCCGGAAATACGCCAACGCGCATCGTGACACCGTGCTGCGATTTCTCAAAGCATATATCGAGGGCACGCGTCGGCTGCTCACGGATAAAGAGCTCGGCATTCGCGCACTGAGAAAATACGGCGGCGTCAACGACCGAGAGCTTCTCACGACGACCTACGATCTTTTCACCAGCCGTTATACAAAGAAAGTGCCCAAAGTTAATCCAAAGACGGTGGAAACGGCTTTGAGCCTTCTTGCCGATGTCACACCGAAAGCGAAGGGCCGCAAGGCCGAAGAGTTTATCGACACGAGTTTTGTGGACGAGTTGGAAACAACCGGGTTCATCAATTCGATCTGGAAATAGACGCAGGGGCGGACCTGTATGTCCGCCGAGCATTGGACAGTCACGCGAAGGAGCGATCAATTTCATGGCGCAAGAAAAAATCGCCTCGCAAGCGTATCTCGAAGTGGCTGCGGCACACGACGTCGAGTATGTTTTTGGTCTGCCCGGCACCAGCGGCCAGGAATTTATCGGCACCATCGCAGATCAGGAAAAGATTCGCTTCATTCTTGCGCTTCATGAGACCTGCGTTGTTTCCATGGCTGATGGCCATGCGCGCGTGACTGGCCGTCCCCAGCTCGCACAGGTGAGCACGTTGCCAGGCTCGTGCAATGCAGTCGGAGCGCTTTACGATGCTTATCGCGATCGATCGCCCGTTATTGTGACATCGACGAACGTCGACACCAGAATTGCCGGACGCGATTCGCACACCGAAGGCAAAGACCTGGTCGAGATGACCAAGCAGTTCACGAAATGGAGCGCCGAAGTCCATCGCGCCGACCGCATTCCTGAATTTTTGAATCGCGCCTTCAAAGTAGCCGCCACACCGCCAACTGGCCCCGTTTATCTTGCACTTCCGAGCAATTTGCTCGGCGAGCCGATCAGCGTCGAAAATCCGGTCGCGGAACGCTCGCGCATCATCGCTCGTATCGGCGCCGACCCTGAAGCTTTGGAAAACGCGGCCAAGCTTCTCGCGGCAGCGAAGCGCCCGCTGATCGTCGCCGGCAGCGGTGTCGCAAAAAGTGGCGCCACAGAAGAGCTGATCAAATTCGCTGAGATGGTTGGCGCGCCGGTGGTGATGGAGCCGCGCTATTCCTTTCTGAGCTTTCCGACGGATCACCCGCAGAGTTTTCAGATTGCCGAACGCCAGCCGTCATTCAACCTGCCGGTTTGGGGCGAACCCGATCTGTTGCTCGCAATTGGCTGCCGGCTGATTCGCGAGTACCGCTATCTTTCGGAGCCGGTGATCAAGCCCGAAACGCGCTCTATTCACATAGAGGAAGATCCTTGGGAAATCGGCAAAGTTTTTCCCATCGACGTTGGTATTATTGCCGACCCGCGAAGCGCACTGCGCGCTCTGCTCGATATCTATCCTCGGGTCAGTGAAGATACGAACAGAAGAAACGAGCGGCTCGAGCTGATCAAAAAGGCGCAGCAACAAATCAACGCCGAGCGTGAGGCTAAAACAAGACAGGGTTGGGACGCGACACCGATCAATACTGCGCGGCTGGTTCAAACCATGGATCGGCTGATCGAGAACGATGCGTTAGTTGTGAATGAGAGTCCGACCAGTAAAGATATTCTGATGGCCAATTTTCGTTTTTCTGCCAATCGGTCGTATTTCTCAAATTCATCCGGTGGCTATCTCGGGTGGGGCCTTGGTGCCGCCATTGGCGCCAAGCTCGCCGCGCCGGGGCGGCGAGTGGTCGCCTGCCTCGGCGACGGCTGCGCCATGTTCGGTTTGCAAGGTTTGTGGACGTTGGCCAAATATCGCGTCCCACTCACTGTCATCGTCTTCAACAACCGAGCTTACATGGCGGTTAAAAACCAATTCCGCGGCTCTGAAGAGCGGATTCGCATCGCCGCGGAAATGGGCGCAGAGATCACCGGCCCGGATCTAAACTTCGCCCGGCTTGCGGAAACCTTCGGCATCTATGGCCAGCGGGTTGAGCATCCGGATGCAGTTGAGCCGGCGCTTAAGCGCGCCCTGGAGCAAAACGGTCCCGCGCTAGTCGACGTCGTGATCGCGCAAAACACCAGAAAGGACTGACTGGATCGGAGGGGAGCGCAGAAATAATGACTCATCACACAGGACAAGAAGAAAACGAAGGTAGGGCGCAGCACGCTGCGCCCGATGGCAATTCAGAAATCCTTCGTGTCCTTTGTGATCTCATTCGAAAACAGATGCTGCGTTGCTAGTCTTTCAGTTCCGTCAGTCCCGCATGTTTTTAGCGGGAATCCAGGCGAATTCGGACTGGACCCCCGATTAAAACATTCGGGGTGACGAGTTGGGATATCGAGCGCAGACTGCTCATGAAACATTCGTGGTAAAACTCTCGACCTCGCAATACAGACTTACTTAGGAGGGAGTATGACGAAAGAGGCGAAAGAAGCATTCGAAAAAACCGCCCTCGGCGCGGAGAACAAAGCCTATAACATCATTGCCAAGCTCGACCCCGAGTATTTCGAAAAGCTCAAGGGCCTCTATGTCGACGCGACCTTCGGCCGTGAAGGCGCCTTGCCGCGTCGCACCAAAGAGTTGATTATGATCGGCATTTGCTGCGCGCTCAATCGCCCGCGCGGTGTGCGTCTGCATAGCGAGCGCGCGTTGACCCTCGGTGCAAGTCCGCGCGAAGTGTTGGAAGCCGTCGAAGTCGCCGCGATTCCCGGCGGCATGCCAGGCCTCTGGCTTGGAGTCGAAACGTTGCAAGAAATTCTCAAAGCACGCGGAGAGGAATTCAAGTGATACCGGTTTAAACTACCGGGATCTTTTCATCTCCTTTGTTACGGGAGAAGGCTCTCACCCAACTCTCCCCTATGGCGAGGAGGTAAGATTCTCAAAACGATTTAAACAGCTTCAACGGAGCGAAGCGATTGAACGACTTAAACGATAAACCAAACCCCGGTCCGCTCGCCGGCATTCGCGTCCTCGACTTGACACGGGTTCTCGCCGGTCCTTACTGCACGATGTTTCTCGGCGATCTCGGCGCCGAAGTAGTCAAGATCGAGCAACCCGGTGTGGGCGATGACACCCGCGGCTGGGGGCCGCCCTTCGCCAATGGCGAAAGCGCCTACTTTCTTTGTATCAACCGGAACAAGAAAAGCCTCACGATCGATCTCAAATCAGCGCCAGGCATTGCTCTGGTGCGCCAACTGGCAGAGCGCGCCGACGTGCTGATCGAAAACTTTCGTCCCGGAGCGATGGAACAGTTTGGACTTGGCTACGAGCAACTTCACGCTACGAACCCGAAACTGATTTACGCCTCGCTCTCCGGCTTTGGCGCCGACGGCCCGATGGCCGATATGCCGGGCTATGATCTCATCGTCCAGGCATGGGGAGGCTTGATGAGCATCACTGGCAGCGAGGAGAGCGGGCCGTTGAAAGTCGGCGTGGCAATCATCGATCTGATCGCCGGGTTGATGCTCGGCAAATCCATCGCCGCTGCCCTGTACGCCAGGGAAAAAATCGGCGTCGGCCAAAAACTCGACACGTCATTGCTCGAAGCCGAGGTTGCCGTTTTAATCAACGCCGGTAGCAATTACCTCGTGAGCGGAAAAGTTCCCGGCCGCTGGGGCAACGCGCATCCAACGATCGTCCCCTATCAAAGCTTTCAAACCGAGGACAGTCATTTGGTGGTCGGAGTGGCCAGCGAGGGAATTTGGAAACGGTTTTGCGCGGCCCTTGGCAAATCCGAGCTCACTCGAGATCCACGCTTTGAAAGGAATTCCAGTCGCGTCGCAAACCGGGAAGCTTTGATCCCGGTTTTAGCCGAGATATTTCGCAGCCAAAACAACGAAAGCTGGCTTCGCCTGTTGAACGAAGCCGAAGTGCCTTGCGCGCCAATTCAAACCATCGATCGAGTATTCCAGTCACCGCAAGTTTTGCACCGCAAGATGCTCCTGGAAGTGGAGCATCCAACGGCAGGAACCGTGCGTATGGCGGGTTTACCAGTCAAATTTTCCGCTACCCCGGCCACTGTACGACTCCCGCCACCCTTGCTCGGCGAACATTCAGAACAAGTGCTTTCTTCATGGTTAGGCTTGAGCAGCGAGGATGTAGCGAAGCTTAAACAGAAGGCCATCATATGAACGGCAAAACATTCGAGGAATTCAAAATCGGTGATCGTTACATCACCGGCCGGCGCACGGTCGCAGAGCACGATATTTTGCAGTTCGTCGGCCTGGTCGGTTTGACTGAACCACTCTTTCTCGATTTAGAATACATTCGCAAGGAAAGTCTCTATGGCGAGCGCATCGCGCCGGGAAGCTTGACCTTCGGCATGGCCGAGGGTCTGACGGTGCAAACCGGAATCATACATGGGACGGGCATGGCGTTCGCCGGCTTGGACAAGATGCGTCTTTTTGGCCCCGTCAAAGTCGGCGATACGATTCAGGTTGAGATTGAAGTGCTCGAGACGAAACCTGTACCCACGCGGGGCGGTGGGATTGTACGTTATCGTCAGTCGGTTAAGAACCAGAGGGGCGAAACCGTCATGGAGTACGATGTTGCGCGCTTGATCCGCGGCACGCTCGCCCATTCCTCTCCTGCAGATGGCTGAGCGAAACACATGCGGTTCAAAACCGTTAACCTCGATTATGAAAACAAACCGGGCACATCGTTTACAGCCTAACAGCCAGAGACAACCAGGACTTGCCGATAGGATGCGAACAAACTACTGTCATTGATGACTTTTCAGAGGAGGTACGTATGATAGCGAAGAAACTTTCCCGAGGCTTGATGACGGCTGTGATCGTTGGTGTCTTCGGCCTGGGATATGTTTGCGGCTCGATGACACAACGGCAAGCGGAAGCCCAGATCGGCGGGTTGCTGGATAAGGCCGGCAAGGCCGGCGGCCCCGTGGGCTCAGTGGCGCAATTTGGTTCTTCGCTGGTTGAGATGCAGGATCATATCAGCGGGCTACAGAAGAATTTGGATACTTTTAAGCAGGTGCAATCCGCTCTGGGCAAATAGCGCCGTGGTCGGTCAGCGCGGCGGCAGTGATTTTGCGCTCAGCGCCGCTATTTATTGCGCTCGTATCAACGGCGCACTGCGGAGAGGTGTGACCGCAGACCAGCCAATCAGAATGACGTACTTTGTCGATGTCGCTTACTGGGTTACGTTTAAGGTTGACGGTTTTGCTTCGTCTGTTTGATCCATAAAAAATTCGGTGATCCTCTGATCGCCTTTCCGGATTATCAACATGAAGCTTTCAATCAAAGCGATGATGATCGCAGGCGCATTGTTCAAAGCCATCGTTTTTCTGTTTATCTCGTTGATGAATCTCATTTTGCGCCCGTACGGCGGCGCGTATCTTGCGTTTTTAAGCTCGCTCTATCCCGGTTATGATCCGATCAATGTGCCGATCGCTCTGATCCTCGGCACGATCTATTCGTTGATTGCGGGAGCGTTGGCAGGTCTTCTTTTCGGTTGTCTTTACAATTTCTTCACAGAACGCACTTAACACGCCATATGCGACCAGTCCGACTAAGACTGGAACTTGGTATTTTGCCGTTCCGCCCTTCGAGCGCGCGTTTTTTGCCGGCCTGAGTTGTTCCAATCACCTGATCAGTCGGCGATCTTGATGACAATTTTGCCGCGCCGATGCGGCGCACCTTCGAGCATCTCGTGTGCTTGACGCGCCTCGTGGAGCCAGAGCACTTCGCCGACCTCGGTGTTTAGCTCACCTGCGTCGATCAGCTCGGCAATTTTTTTCAATCGCTCCGTTGTCACCTCGACGAGGAAAAACCTGGCGCGAACACCGTGCTGCTGCGCCTTTTCCTCGGACGGCTGCGCCGCTGAAGATACGAGAATCCCACCACGCTTGAGCACTCCGTAAGAGGGCTCGAGTGTACCACTGCCAACGGTGTCCAGCACCGCATCGACATCCTTCACCTGCTCTTCAAACGGCTTGACGCGATAATCGATTACGCCGTAAGCACCGAGTCTGCGGACATAGGAAGTGTCTTTTGCGGCCGCAGTGGTAACCACCATCGCCCCCGCTCGCTTTGCGAGTTGCAGTAAATATCCTCCCACATTGCCCGCGCCGCCGTGAATGAGGACGAACTGTCCTGGCGCAACTGCCGCCAATTCGAAAACCATCTGCCACGCCGTTACTGCCACCACTGGAACCGACGCAGCGTGCGTATAGTTGAGAGTTTTCGGCTTGTGCGCGATCATCCTTGCTTTGGCGATCGCGTATTCCGCATACGCTCCGGTGAAGCGCTCGTTGGTCACGCCGAAGACTTCATCACCGACATTAAACCCTCTCACACCCGGCCCGAGAGAACGAATCACACCCGATAGATCAGATCCCAGGGTTAATGGCAGCGGTTGCGGCAGCACGCTCCTCCCGCTACGGATCAAAGCGTCCCACGGTCCAACACCCGCGGCTTTCACCTGCACGACGACTTCGCCGTCACCGGGCTCGGGTATAGAAATCTCTTCGAGAGAGATGACTTCGGGCGGACCATAACTGTGAATTCGAGCAGCCTTCATCGGCTCACCTAACGCGATCGGATCAGGAATGCAGCGATGACGATGCCGCATTACGGGCGCCGCTTTGTTGGATCTCAAACCCCTCTGGAGGCAAAACGACGGTCTCCGTACGAGTTCGTATACTAATAGTTTATCGAAACCTGGGAAGGAGCTCCTTACCGATGAGTTCCAAGCTCTCTTCATAGTGATCGTACTGAAGACGCAGATCGAATACCAGGTGCTCGACTCCTCGCGCGCCAAACTTTTCGATCTCCGCGGCACAGTCATCGGGATTTCCTACGATCAACAACCCTTCCAGATCTTCGATCGTCTGAAACTTTCCCGAAGGCGGCTTAATCCAGTGGCTCGCGCCCTCCGAGCTTTCTGCCAGCGCCGCAACGTTTATACTTGCGCGGGCTTTCTTTCGGTCTTTATCGATGCGCGTGATCGGGATATTGCCCAAAGTAATTTTTCTGTCGGTCAATTGTCGTAAATACTTTATTCGATCGTCGAACGTCGCCATGGGAACCCGACCGGGAATCCAGCCATCACAGTATTCTGCGGCGCGCCTCATCGCGGCGCGGGTGCTGCCGCCGCAGAAAATCGGGATCGGCTCGATGGGCTTGGGCTCGATAGTTACATTTTCGAAGGAAAATATTTTACCCTTGTAGGACGCATTATTTTCCTTCCAGATCAGGCGCGCGATCTCGACGGTCTCGCGCAGGATTTCGATACGATCCTCGATGCGCAACCCGACGGTGGCGAGCTCTGCTGGATTGAATCCCAACCCCATTCCGGCAATCACCCGACCACCGGCAATATAGGAGAGGCTCGCCAGATCCTGACTGACTTTGAGCGGCCACCGCACGGGAACCAGCACGGCAATACCCAAAACGATTTTTTTCGTCACCGCCGCCACCGCTGAAAGCGTAACGAAGGGTTCGACGAATTTGAGCGCCGATTTTTCCATGCCGTGCGGATGCCAAATCAAATGATCTCTTACCCATACCGAATGAAATCCCAGCTCTTCGCAGATTTTAGAGCCCTCGATGATCCGCGCGGGCGAGGCGTCTTTACCGAAATGGGGCAACAGCACACCGAACTGCATTTTTGTCATCGTACTCATAGAGAGCTTAATAACGTCGATCCTCTGACTAAAGAACCGCTGATAAACAAAGATTTCTCCGTGTCGAAATGACGAAAAAATTATTGTTGTAGTATAGGTCAGTTGAGAAACCGGATGTCCTCACGTCATATGATTCAGCTCTAATTGCGAAGATCTTTTTCGTCAAATTGCTGGAACTAGCTCTGCGGCTTGTTTTCTGAATCGTCGACGATGTGAAAATCTTCGCCTGCGGGTGCGTAAATCTCGAGGACGCGCGCGACTTTATCGCCGCAATTGCCGGCCTGGTGCCGCACGCCAGGCGGGATAAACGCAACTTCTCCCGGCCCCAAGCGATATTTTTTCCCCTCGACGATCGCCTCGACGTGTCCCTCCAGAACCACGTAGATGTTTTCGGCTTTAGCGTGGTAGTGGGTCGGACCCGGGCCGGAATCGACGTTGATCAAGTTGATGTGCACATCGACATTCTTTGCGCCGTCGGCTTCATCGACTAGCCGGAGCGCTTTGCCGCGATCCCAGCGCATAACCCTGACGGGCGCGTCTTCTATCCGCATCACCTTCAATGGCATACTTTCTTCACCTCCAACTTGTCTTGTTGAGCTACGCGAGCAGTAGTTGAAAGCAGGATCACTGTCAACTTGGCTCTTATCACTTAATGTTTGGTTTGATTGGAGGTTCGCCCGGATAATCTTCCAGGATCAATGCAAGGCACCAATGTCAGTTTGTCGCGCGGCGTGCTACGAGCAGTGTGAGATTTAACTCGGTGGCAAAAACATTAAAACTGATTCAGTTTCGCGCCGCTTACAATTTGCCGGTTCATGTGGGAATCGAGGCCGGAATTTTTGCCCGGCACGATCTCGCTCTCGAAACAGCCTACACACCGGGCTCCTTATACATAAGCCAAGCTCTCAAAGCGGGCCAATACGATATCGGCCACACCGGTGCGGATGACATCATCGCCGCCGTCGAATCCGATGAGGGCGCCGATCTCTTCATCTTTATGGGTCTGCATAGCGGGCTGTTTACGCTAGTCGGCGCTCCGGATTGCGCCTCCATAGAAGCGCTGCTCGGCAGGTCGATCGGAGTCGATGCCAGGACCAGCGGCTTCGCTCTCGTGCTCGAAAGAATGCTTCGTGTTCGAGGATTTGCTCGAGACGATTATCAGCTGATCGAAATCGGCGGCTGGGAAAGCCGCTATCGTGCTTTGTCGGAACGGAAAATCGGTGCGACCTTGTTGACCGAACCGTTCGTATTGAATGCGCTTAAAGCGGGCTGCCACCTGCTCGCGAGAGACTTCGAGATGATCCCTTCTTATCAAGGCACGTGCGCCGCCGCGACTCGGCACTTTGCCGAACAACATCCGGACCGTTTGATTCGCTACATTCAAGGATACGTGGAAGCGACCCAGTGGTGTTTCGCGAAAAAGAATCGCCGCGATTGCCTCGACGTGCTGGCGCGCCACAATCAGATTGACGGACCCGCAGCGGAAACCACTTTACACGCGCTTCTCGATCCAGAGCACGGACTCTATCCGAAAGCAGACGTCAATATGTCCGGGCTTCGAGCCGCTCTCGAGTTACGCGCCGAGCTCAGTTACTTGGTACGTCCGGTACCGCCCGTCGGGAAATATGTCGATCTGTCCTACTACCGCAAAGCTAAGATCACCGGCGCATGAGTGGCGAAACGCAAGCCCGATCAGCGTCTGTTTATACACGGAAAAACCCGCGAAACAGCAAATTGCCGCGACATTCAGCCAACGCAGGGCACGAACGCTTCTGGCGGCAGGCCAAACCGCAGTTCTTCTACTAAACAAATCCCAAGATGCCGGCTAAAGCGCCGCCGGCAAAGAGCCAGAGCGGGTTCCACGGCTTGCGCAGCACCACGGCAACAGTAACCATCGTGATCAAGTAACCGTGCCAATCGTGATTGACCGTGCGCATCAAGATCATCGCGCCAGCGCACACAAGACCGATGGTGATCGGCATGAGGCCACGCCGAATAGCACGGAAGATCGGAGCATCCGGATATCGTTCATTCAGATGCCCAACGAGCATGGTCAGCGTGGTCGCGGGGATCAACAGCGGAATCGTTGTGGCGACCACGCCCTTCCATCCCGCTAGATACCAGCCGATCAACGTCACATACATGGCGTTCGGTCCGGGCGCCACCTGCGCGACCGTGTAAATTTCCGCAAACTGCTCGCCGGTCAACAGATGATGCGCTTCGACGACGTAACGGTGAATGTCTGGAAAAATCGTCGATGGACCGCCAATCGCCAAGAACCAGAGGATCAAAAACTGGAGAAACAACGCGCCGAGATCGAGCTCCTCCATCACTCGTACTTCCACGCGGCGAAGATAGCCCACGGCGCGAGCGCCGCCATGACCCAAAGCAACGGCCAACGCATCACACCGACGCCGATGAATGCGAGCGCGCCAAAAATCCACGGACGCCACTGCCGCGGCAGCACAGCCGCGAGCTTGATCACTGTGGCCACAAGCAGCCCAGCCGCCACGCTGGACATTCCGCCGAGCGCCTGCTGAACGTACGGCAGTCTGCCATAGTTCTGATAGAAAATACCCATGCCGACGACGACCAGACAGGGCCACCCGAGAAAACCAGCCACCGCGGACGCGGCACCGCTCCAGCCAACGAAGCGATAGCCGACCATGACGGTCAGATTGAGAACGTTCGGACCGGGCAAAAGTTGCCCGAGAGTATACATCTCGAGAAACTCACGCTCGGTGAGCCACCGTTGCCTTTCGATCAACTCCCGGCGTGCCCAAAAAATTGCGCCGCCGAAACTTGAGAGGCTGATGCGCGAGAAAGCAATGAACAATTGCAGTCGAGTGACAGCCGTTTTATGTGCTGATTGCTGTGCGACAGTTTGATCCAACATACAAACTTCTATATTGCTTCAGCTCTCTTTTAAGGCGAGCGCGGACACACCTCAGGTCGGCGGAGGCCATACGCCCCAAGAGTACCGGGGTCACGCTACCCGCGACAGGGTTAGGCCTATTTCAGAAGTTTCGGTCTGCCACCGGCGGTGGCGTCCATTGGTATATCCATGTTTCAGTCAGCGGTTGGCCATCAAGCTGCAAAAAGAGACGCAGGTCGATGGGCTCTGTGCTGGAGTCGGTCGGCTTCAGGTCGAACATCGCTCGATAGCCTTGAATCTCCTTTTGCGGTCGAGCCGAGGTAATTTCAATTTCGCCGCGCGATGCGGTAATCATCGGCTCCACCTTCGCCTTTGGCGGTAATGCCGCAAGCTCGCCGCCAACGAAATCGACAGTAAATCGCCACGAGAAATATTTCCGTTTCTGCCCGACCACACCGCCAATGCCGGTACGTGTGGCCACCACTTGCGCGCGATCCGGCGCGAGCGGCACCCGTGTACCCCAGTGTAAACGGTAACTGAACAAGAGCTCCTGACCGGGCTGCGGTTTCTCCGCGGGATTCCAAAACGCCACAATGTTGTCGAAGGTTTCGTCAACGGCCGGCAATTCCACCAACTGAATGGCGCCTCTTCCCCAACCGGTTGCGGCCAGCTTGGTTTCCACCCAAAGGCTTGGGCGGCGATCGTAATACGCTCCATCGTCTTGATAATGATCGAAGTTGCGGTCGCGCTGAAGGAGACCAAACCCACGCGGATTTTCGTCCATGAAGGAGTTCACTCTGACGCCGCTCGAGTTGACCAAAGGTCGCCAAATCCATTCACCGGCACCGGTCAAGATTGCAAGCCCATCGGAATCGTGCACTTCGGGCCGCCAGTCATTGGCCATGCGCCGATCGTTCTTGCCGTATTGATACATGCTCGTGAGCGGCGCAATGCCGAGGCGCTCGATGATTTTTCGCGGATAGAGCGCGGCGTCCACGTCCATTATGGTCGTCGGTCCAGGCGCAATTTCGAAGCGATACGCGCCAGTAACGCTCGGCGAGTCGAGCAGCGCATACAGGCTCAAGCGATCTAAATTTTCCCCGGGTCGTTCGAGCCAAAAATGCGTAAAAATCGGAAACTCTTCGCCGTGCTCGATCGCGGTGTCGATCGCCAGACCGCGCGCCGACAAGCCGTATTGACGTGTATCCGTGCCCACCGCGCGAAAGTAGCTCGCGCCCAGAAATGCCGCCACGTCGGCTTGCCAATCCGTATGAAAGTGCATTCGAAAACCGGCAAAACCCAAGTCTTTTTTCAGGGAGCGCGGTTGAACGCCGGTTCGCGAAAAATCGAACATCGCCGGATCATACTCGAGATCATGGGCAGTTCCTTTCACGACTTCCGCCAAGCGTACCCGATCTTTGAAGAGCGGTGTTCGATGGAAAAATTGAACGCGAAAACGACTTGGCGTCGAGTACCAAAGCGAACGAATGGAACGAAACCGAATCGCCTGCACGTCATCCCAACTGAGGTCGGCGAGCGACTCAGGCAAATTGCCATCGGGTGCTTTATACGGTTGCCCTGCCAATGCCCGGGCGTGGCCTTTGAGAGCCGCATAGTCGAATTGATTCGGCTGGGGACCACTGTACGCAGGCTTGGGCCGAGGCTCTATGCATAAGAGTCCGCCGGTCAGAATGACGGCATTTTTAAGGAATCTACGACGATTCATGATTGGGAGGTTTGGAAGAATCGGCCCGACCGCAGAAGTTTGGATCGGAAACCAGCCCAGCGAGATTTACAACAAGTCTAAAAGATGACTTACACCCAGCCGAAATACAACAGTAGACGCAGACTGAAAAACGTATAGCAACCCGCCATGACATCATCGAGCACGATACCCGCTCCGCCAGGCAGCTGTTCCAATCGGTTGATGGGAAATAGCTTGGTAATATCGAAGAAACGAAAAAGCAAAAAGCTCCAGAATAGAACCGTCCACCGCAAAGGAGCAAGAAAGTTCCCCACCAGGAACCCGACGATTTCATCGACGACAATGATCTGTGGATCTTTCTGTCCTAGAATTGCCGCGCCTCGCGTCGATGCCCGGATCGCGCACAGCACAGAGAGGACAACAATAGCGCTCGCGAGCGGAAGTTTCTCCGCGGCGAGGCGGTTAAGCGCAATCGAGAACGGCACCGCAACGAGAGTGCCGATCGTTCCGGGAAGGCGGGGAACATATCCCGCACCTCCGCCTGTAACGCAAAACAGCACCGCTTTTCGCCAAACCGTATTTATTTTGCCCACCCTTCACGATCCGCCTGCTCAAACACTTCCGCCAGTATCGCCACCACCCCGTCGATGGTTCCTTCATCGATCGTCATCGCGGGCTGAATTCGCACGCGCGGCGTATAGGTCATGGTCAAGAGACCGCGCCTCAAACATTCGTCAAAAATTCTCCGGCACGAATTTTTTGATAGTGGCTCCTTCGTGGTTTTGTCGGAAACGAGATCAATGCCGATGAATAGACCGGCGCCGCGCACATCGCCCACGAAGGAGAATCGTTCTACCCAATCTGCAATTCGCTTGAGAAAGTATTCGCCGACGCGTTGGCAATTTTCCACTAGCGCCTCATCATCGATAATCCTGAGAGAGGCGCTCGCCGCGGCGGCCGCCAGCGGATTTCCGCCATAGCTCGACGAAGATCCCGAGGGATCGGACCAGGGCTTGGCGCTCGCGATTTCATCGGTGGAGATAATACCGCTGATCGGAAAGCCGCCACCAAACTGCTTCCCGATCGTAACCACATCGGCGTGGACTCCTGAGTGCCAAGCGCCCCAGTATTCACCCGTTCGGCCGAAGCCGGTGATCATTTCATCAACGATCAGCAACGCATCGAACTCGCGAGCGACTTCTTTGATCGCGGGCAGAAATTCTTTGGGTGGAATCACGTTGCCGGCCGTGCCCTGCATCGGCTCGACCAGGAAGGCGGCGACTCTGCCCGTGCTGTTTTGCTTCACCTGACGCCGGGTCTCTTCGACGCACGCAAGCCCGCACGATGGATACTCCAGTTTAAGGGGACATCGGTAGCAATCGGCGTAGGGCGCGATGTGACAGCCCGGGAGCATGGGCCCGAAGCCGTTTTTGAAACCGGATCCCATGAGCGACAAAACCCCCATCGTTTTGCCGTGAAATCCGCCGCTGAAGCTGACGAACTCATATTTTCCGGTGTAAGACTTGGCAAGCCGAAGCGCCGACTCGACCGCTTCGGCCCCGCTTGAGTAGAGCTGCACCCGGTGCAGGGCGGGAGCCGGACGGTGCTCCGCCAACTGCTCGAAGAGCTTGGCGCGCGGCTCACTAGTAAAACTGCCGACGCTGCTTTTTTCAACCTGCGCTTGAATCGCTTGAACGTATGCGGGATGGCTGTGACCCAGACCGTTCACGCCGATGCCACCGATGATGTCGATAAAGGTGTTGCCGTCGAGATCGGTAATTGCGCTGCCGCGTGCCTCCTTCACTGCAATGCCGGTGAGCAGGGCAAAATTTTGTAGCCCCGGAGCCAAATGCTTATCTTCCCGTTGGCGCAACGCTTTACTCAACGGCCCCGGAATGACCGTTTTGATTGTCGCCTTTTGTTGTCGCGGTTGCCGGATGGGGCTTTTCATTGGGCGTAGGTTTGCCGCCGAAAAACAAATCGACGGTGTAAAGGAAAATTAAATAGAAGCCCGACCAAAATAGCGGTGATCAATTTAGAGAGGGCATAATAGATACCGAAGTCTTCCGTCAGTAGGTAAACCCCGGCACTATTGAGCACGAGGCTTCCGGCCGAAACAGCGGTGTAACGAAACACTTGTCCGTGAATCGCCTCGTCTCGCGCGGCAAAGCTCCAATGCCGGCCGAGAAAAAAATTCACCAAAGCTCCGAGAAAAGCGCCAGTCGCCGTCGCCGCCACGTACCAAACCCGACCGATCTCGACCAGGAATATCAATGAACTGAAATCGATAATGGTCGCCGAAATTGCAGCGATCTGCGACCGTCGCAAAGAAACCATCAAGGGTAGTTGCAAACGATGTCGCATACCGCACGGTATTAGAATCCGATATTAGTGGGGTACTCTGTCACTTCCGCCTCCGAGGTTTGCTTGGGTTTTGTCTCGTTGGTAGTGGCGTTAATCTCGCGTGGCTTGAGATCGCGCCGACGCAGCGCTTTGGCAATCAGCCAAAACCGCTCGATGGCAGAGAAATTGGCAAGCACCGCTACCAACGCCAAGGCTAGCACCATAGGGTAAGCCAAAGGCGCGGCAAATTCCGGCGTGCTCTCGAACCACGCAATGCTTGGCGTGGACAATGCAGCGCCGGCCGTCAGATATACCGCGCGTTCGGGACGCCGCATCAATCCATTCGGCGGCTCAATGTTGAGCGCTTCGGCCTTGGTAGTCGAGTAGCTGACCATAAAACTCCCGAGCAGCGCCAGCAGCGCCAATAATTGTAACGCTGGTTGCTCACGGTAGTAGATGATCAAACCCGCTAAAAAAAAGAATTCCACGTAGCGGTCGATGGCGGCGTCGAGAACCTCGCCCGCATCCGAAGCGACCCCGGAAAGCCGCGCGACCATGCCGTCGACAGAATCGAGCAGACCGCAAACGGTGGCGCACATGGCACCAAAGCCGAAATGGCCTCGCGCCAGGAAGATTCCCGCCAGAGCGCCAAACCCACAAGAGAGCCAGGAAACCTGGTTTGGGCTGACGTGCAATGAAGCGAGCGCTCGAGCCACTGGCGAGATAATCCAGTACCCGATCTCCATCGCGCCTTTACTGAGCAACCGGCTACCTCCCTGGCGATCGATGCGATCGAAACGAGCCCGGCCTTTAACCAACACTCGCACTCCGTAGGTGGTGATCAAAAATAGGACCCCGAGCGCCACTGCCAAAGTGTATTTCAACTCATGATTCATCAGGCGGCTCTAGTCACTTCGGACGGCCGAAGGAATCGGCAGTTGGCGTGATCCTTCACGTGCTGACCGGTAAGCGGTATTGATCGCTTCGATGCACAAGAGCGCTTCCCGGGCGTCTTTTCCGGCAAACTCGCCGCGCTCGATCGCCTTTCGAAACTCATCAAAAAGCGCATTGAACCAACTTACATGGCTGGCGTCGTCCCAGCACGAGCGGATCAATTTTTTTTCGCCGTTTTCAGTAACGCTGGGAACATGTCCATTCCTGTTCGTCTCGACCGTGAGTGCGTCATCTTCCATGGTGATGACTCCGTCCTCGCCTTCGATCACGTAATTGATTCGTCTGACGCCCGCAGTCCAGGTCAGATAAATACGCGCGAGGCCGGTCGGAAAATCCAACACGGCGGTAAACTCGTCTTCAGTGTCATATCTTCCGGACTCCAGATTGTTCATCTTAGCCGTCACCGACGTGGGATAAGAGCCGAGCCAATCGAAGGTCAAATACAAACTATGGCTACCGTGATCCATAGCAATACCGCCACCGCTGTAACGGCTCTCCCGGCGCCAATGCGAGTTCCATTCCTCCACGCCTTTTGCATGAGTATTTCGATAAGTGTTGAGTGTCACCGAACGAACTCTTCCGATTCGACCGCTGTGAATAATTTCGCCAATCGCCTTGATGATCGGCGCATGCTTGTAATTGTGACAGGGAAAGATCACCCGTTGCACTTGCCTGGCGTGATCGAGCAAAGCACGAGCCTCTTCCGTCGTACAAGTCAGCGGTTTCTCGCACAAAACGTGCAGGCCTCGCGAGAGGGCCGCGTGCGCAATGGCCGCATGATCGTGAGGCGGAGTCGCGATATCGACGAAATCGAGCTGCGTCGACTCCGATTCCAACAGATCGTTATACGCGCAATAAATTCTAGCTTCCGGGAGGGCAGCCTGGGCCAAGGTCCTGCGGCTTACGGAAACGTCGGCGAGGGCGACGATTCTCACGTCGTCTAGAGTTCGGTTCCGCTCTAAATAACCGGGAATGTGTCCTTTGCTTGCGACAAAACCATACCCGATGATGGCACCTCGTAGCCGTTTTTTGTTCATGCCGCTGTGAGTTAACGTACCGTACGGAGCGCGCTGCTTACCCGTTAGTGTAGTGGGATCAATCGGTCCTTCAAGGACGTTAAGCCCAATTCCGCTGCTCACGTGGTGAGCAAAATCCTCCTACTCCCGGCATATCTTGAAATCCGCGTAGTCGCCTGCCGCCACGCTGGAGGGATTATCGCCTTGGGTATCATCCGAATCGGTAAGAATGGAGAGCCCAACCGGGTTCAGTAATTTCTGCGCTACCAACCGCCTTCGATAATCGGCTGCCACATTGACCCGTTCTTCTACCCATTGATCGGGATTGGCCGGCACGCCATGCTCGAGAACTTTTACTTTTTTTTGGCCGCTATCGAACTCCAATCCTTTGGCCAACTGCTCACTCCAAATATACTTGAGTGATCCGACTCCTTTTGAAAAGTATAGGCGCGAGAGCGAAAGCCGATCCGTCAATCCGAGCTGCCCTTTAACTGAGCGCTCGCATAGAGCTACATCTTCGGGTGGACAAAAGCCAATATAGACTCCAAGAGCGCTGTCATCCTTACCGGTCTGCTCGTTTGCGCCGCGTGGAAACGCCCGAGGGCGCCATTTCCAACGCAAAATTGGATAGTCTTCGATATTCCATTTAACCGGTCGGTCAGCCTCGCTCCCATTGCCGGAGGATTTTGGACCGGTAGCTCTGGCGCGAACGAAAAACATGTCGCCGTCCTTGGCGATCACATAAACATTTTTTCCGGCTTCCTCTCGCGGTTTCCAACCGGCCGGAAAACTGTTCGGTGTCGAACTCGAAAAATCATCCAAAGCTGTGCATTCCTGCGCCTGGGACAATCCGGCGAAACTCATTACTATTGCGCCAGCCAAGACTACAACAACCCCCTGCCACCATCGCATATTGACCAGACTTTGCATGATGTCGCCAAGCAATACAAACTCCACCCTTAGTCATAATATCGTGTCATTTTTGGGACCCCGCCGGAAGTACCCTCTTGTGATCACCGGCCGCAGGACGCGCTAAGCCGCTTCGCCACATTTGTGAATTCGAATCCCTCGGCTGGGCGGAAATTGTTGCGCTAGTATTTAGAATTTGTTTTTCATCCGTTAATGTCCTTCACGACGCAGCTCATTCGTCGTATGACTGAATGACACCGAAGATATCGTACGAAAGGAGTAGATTATGAGTAGTGTTCGAGTTCTGGTTGGCACGCGCAAGGGTGCATTCATTCTCACCGCCGATGCCAAGCGCACCAATTGGAAAATTAGCGGTCCGCACTTTGCTGGATGGGAAATTTATCATTTGAAAGGATCCGCCGCTGACCCGAACCGGTTATACGCTTCGCAATCGAGCGGCTGGTTCGGCCAAATCATTCAACGCTCGGACGATGGCGGGAAAACATGGCACCAACCCGGAACCCCGGAAGGAGAATCGACCAGAACGCCCGAGGGAATGCCCAAGGCCGAGAGCAACAAGTTCGTCTACGACACTTCCGCTGAGACCGGAAAACCGTTGACAACGCACCAGTGGTACGATGGCACGCCCCATCCTTGGGAGTTCAAGCGCGTGTGGCATCTCGAACCTGCGCACGCAGATCCGGATATGGTTTACGCCGGGGTCGAAGATGCCGCCTTGTTTCGTTCCAGCGACGGCGGGCGGACATGGCACGAGCTGGCCGGATTGCGCGGTCACGGTTCGGGGCCTCACTGGCAACCCGGCGCAGGCGGGATGTGCCTCCACAGCATTATTATCGATTCGACTAATCCGGATCGCATTTTTATCGCGATCTCGGCGGCCGGTGCATTTCGCACGGACAATGGCGGCAAAACCTGGCAGCCCATCAATCGCGGTCTTCATTCGCAGTACATTCCCGATCCAACCGCGGAAGTCGGGCACTGCGTCCACCATATCGCCATGCATCGATCACGACCCGGCATATTGTTTATGCAGAAACATTGGGACGTTATGCGGAGCGATGATGCCGGTGACTCTTGGCATGAGGTCAGCGGTAACCTGCCGACCGATTTCGGCTTTGTCATTGACGTCCATGCGCATGAGCCTAATACTATCTACGTCGTGCCGATCAAAAGTGATTCGGAGCATTTTCCTCCCGACGGTCAATTGCGCGTTTAT
>Ga0207701_10002160_pt1 | contig 20411 bp, 20 predicted proteins | sample KBSSwiSSwithPhiX_FD_184294 | JGI IMG/M metagenome (GOLD analysis project Ga0207701, IMG submission 184294) | Switchgrass rhizosphere bulk soil microbial communities from Kellogg Biological Station, Michigan, USA, with PhiX - S5 (SPAdes) (version 2) | ecosystem: Environmental > Terrestrial >... | reverse complement strand
GTTCGGACGTTCTTAAATCGTTGCCGCATTTAGCACCATCACATTCGTGATCCAACCGACCACAGTCCCATTCTTGGTTCCGTCTTGTGTAACCAGGATATCGAGACATTGCGGATTTTTGTCTAGAAGATCCTTGGCATCAGCGAGCGTTGCGCCTGGAGTGAGCGGCAGGAAGCTGTTAACGATGTAGTCTTTCAGCTTTGGATCCTCTAGCAAATCTTTGAGTGACAAGGTTGATTCGTCCACGTCTGGAGGACGCTTCATGGGAGCCACAAATGCGTCGATTGTGCTTCGGTGGAGCACATATTTGCCTCTGCTCTCGGCGTCCAAAATAGGAAGGCGCTGTCGAGGGTGCGATTTGTCCTTTTCAAACCCCTTATCGATAAGCTCTCTTATCGTAATGTCCCCCTCGGTCGTCTCTGGCGGAATCTTGAAAGTTGTGACCTCATTGATCTTCATCATCGCTTGATCGGCAGCCTTAGCTTGAAGCTTCTCGCGCGGTGAGAGCTGACGCACGAGGTTGGCAGCGCTTCTTGAAGCCGCCTCAAAGTTTACCTGTCCGAAATAGAAAGCGAGGACGGTGCCTACCCAGGCTCCGATCACCGGCAGAAGCACGCCGAGTACGTATTTGGCGATGTCGAAGAATTGATCCTCCTTTTCGGGTACGCGAATCGCGTTAATGCCGGCAACCAAAATGATGAGAGCCGCTATGGCGAGAATCGCCACCAGGGCCCAAGTCGTGACCGTCTTAGCCAACGCAATCCTAAACTTGCTGTCCCCCTCGGGTTTATCGTTGGTCGGCATAACACTCTATGCTGCGCGCTTGTGCTTCACCTTATTTCAGTCGGTTTTCTTCGCGATAATCAAGCAAATTTGAAGACATTGCCCAAGCTTCTTCGCCGTAACAGCCATTATTGATTTAGCTTCCGCGGGGATCACATCTGGTGATTGCCTCTCAGCGCACTTTAATTTTCGTCTTGCACTTCCCTGCTCTTGTATGAAACGCTAATCGCGTTAAGGCGTTGTAAGAAGCCCGCCTCATACCGACTGAAATACCAGAAGTTCTGACTATGAAAATCCCTGTTTTCGTTTCGTCTCCCACGAGCCTCTCTCCTGCACAAGAAGCAGCTCGAACGGTGATTATTCGACAACTAGACGACAACGACTTGGAGGCGCGTGCTCTTGGCCGCTCTGATTATCCCACTGAGCTACCTTTGCGGGAGGTGCTGCTTATCGCGCGTCATTGCTCGGGTGGGATAATTCTGGGATTCGAGCAATTCCGCGCGAACGGTGGATTGAAAAAGCGCGGAACTCCTGCAGAAGAGCAGGTCAGCACACCGATTCCATTTCCGACTCCTTGGAATCATTTGGAGTCAGGCATTCTTTTCGGGCTCCATCTACCGACTCTAGTGTTCCGCGAAGACGGCATCACAGGAGGTATATTCGATACCGGCGTTTCAGATGTTTTCATTCATCCTATGCCGCCAGCAAATATCAAAGGCGCTGCGAAGGATGCGCTGAGGCAGGTATTTCAGAGATGGGCAGGCAGGGTTCGCGAGCATTATTATAACGACAAGCGGGAGTGAATCAGTACCGCATGTATCCAGAATCCGAGGGTTAAGCATGCAAGCAAACGACGTCGTCGTCAGCAGTTGGGCCGAGTTGATGAATGCTCTATACGACATTCCCAGAACTGCTTTTCAGAGGTACCGGTCTGATTTTGTTTACCGTGGCTTGGCCGACCATTCGTGGGGGCTGGAAACCAGTCTCCAAAGACTCTGTGGAGACTATGTGAATGTTGAAGGACCCATGCTTCGCAGTTTCAGGAAGTATGCGGAATCGGGCTCAATACCGGCGGATACGCTTTTGGTCCGACTCGCGGTTGCTCAGCATCATCGGCTGCCCACGAGGGTTCTGGACTGGACGGTATCGCCCAAAGTAGCTTTGCATTTCGCGACTGCCGAAGAAGAGCACTATGACAAGGATGGAGTTGTTTGGTGCGTGCACGTTCGTCAGGTGCGTGATCTTCTCCCAACGCCGCTTCAGAACATTCTCGACGACGAACTTGCCTTCCTGTTTTCTGTCGAGATGCTCCCTGAAGTAAAAACGCTAAAGGATCTCGATTCTTTTGGGATCAAGCACGGAGGATTTGCGCTGTTTTTTGAACCTCCATCGCTGGATGCCCGCATTGTTAACCAGGGCGCGATCATGTCTGTTATGCCAGGCGCAAGGCTTTGTCTTAACGATTTTCTCGAAAGTTATCCGCAAATTTATCGCCGAATCGTCATCCCAAAAGAATTGAAATGGGAAGTTCGGGACAAGCTTGATCAAGACAATGTTACGGAAAGAATGTTGTTCCCGGGCCTCGATGGGTTGAGCAATTGGCTGAAGAGATATTATGGACCCGGACCAGGTAAAGCAGCTCCATCCAACAAGTTTGGCACAGGAAAAACGTCTGCGCCGGAGCCGCCATTTCAGGACGGCTAGTCAGTTCACACGTTAGCCGCGACCCAAGCTGCGATCGTGACTCGTGAGTTCACTGGGCCGAAGAGCTTGTCCGGACAACTGGTTCCTTCCGGTCGGCAGTAGCCCGGCGCGAAATCGTGGCCGAAGATATTCGTGCGCGCAATCTGATGTTCCTGGAGCAACCAGCGGATCAGGCGCCGCCGAAGCGGCGGCTTGCGGCGGAGCAAGAGAGTCGGTTTCGCTGCCGACGTGTTCGATGCCGATGGAACCAGCATTAGCGCCCATACAATGATTCGCGCAATCAGTGTCGTTATCACAGCGAAATCCATTTTCGTCGATACTGGAAGAAGCTTAGAATGCATGTCACAGCGCCGATGTGGCGGAATGGTAGACGCAACGGACTTAAAATCCGTTAGAGCGATAGCTCTGTATGGGTTCGAATCCCATCATCGGCACCTCTAAAATAGCCATTTTGCTAGGTAAAACGGCTACTATTCGCGATGTTGTCGATTGTGAATAGTCGCGCACGGAAACGCACGAAACCACCACCTATCCGTCAAGTATTTGTCAAGTTCCGTCGATCGTCTGTAAATCTGGCTGGCTTCGCTCTTTCAGAAGCAAGAAGAGATTGTTCTCGGCCACGTCCGACGGGACGCGCAGGACAAAGAAACCCGGAGGTTCAATGTGAATACTTAGCGGTCAGATGAAGGGGCATGGTGTTTAGATCAGTCAGCCCGTTGTTTCTTTAATCAATCCAGCCTCTATCATCCGCGCGACCATTGCAGCCCGGGACGGAACGCCAAGCTTCGCAAACATGTGGCGTAGATGCGTACCGACAGTCCAAGAGCTTATTTCCAGTACCGCTGCAATTGCCTTGTTCGGATAACCTTTTGCAACCATCCGCGCGATCTCGCGTTCACGTGGAGTGCACGAAACCCGAGCTTCTGTCGTTTTCGGTTCTCGCACAACCAAACAGTGCAGTCCATCAAGTTCCGCGTCGAAAAGGACCTTCCGGTTTTTATCATCGCCACAAGGTCCGAGATCCGCCACATGAGTGGCATGCGCAACTAGCTTTCTAACGAGGTTGTCGACAGGAGAGATTGGTGCCGACACGCGAACACGTCGTGGGCAAGCGGTTTTCGTTGCCTTCACCCGTGAATTTTTTCTGGACGATGTCCTCATCATCGCCCCCAAACACGCAAAGACCATCGAAAGTTAAGGACAATCGAATGGCGAGGCATTTTCTTAGGCCTTCGGTTATTAGGAATCTGCGCACATTTGCGTATTTCTCTTGCCTGACTCTAGGAAAGGTTCAGATAAGCGCGCAAGCTTTTTTATTATTTGGCCCATCACATGAATCGGTGACGCTCGTTTGAGAGAGCTGATTTGTGTTTCGCACGTCCTTGCGAGCTCATTTGAGATAATGCGTTTCCGTTCGCTACAACGTGTGACTAGTTCCAGAACGACCCTGTCACTACTTTCTGCTCCCAACAGGAGGCACAGGCCAAAATCAAACCGATCAAAAATCTATAACTGGAGACTCAAATGAACCGATATCTAGAGCATGAACTCGAAGCGGAGAGTGAGTTGGAAACCGAACTAGAGGGCGAGTCGGAACTGGAAGGTGAGAGCGAATTCGAAGGCGAAGGTGAGAGCGAATTCGAAGGCGAAAGCGAACTCGAACTCGAAGGAGAGAGCGAACTCGAAGCGGAAGGCGAAAGCGAACTCGAATTCGAAGGCGAAAGCGAACTCGAAGCCGAACTGGGTGAGCACGAACAAGGCGAGCAATTTCTCGGCAACATCCTTGGCGGCCTCTTTGGCGAGGGCGAGGGGGAACTGGGCGAGCTCGAATTTGAACAGGAGCAGGGTGAACAATTTTTCAAACGTGCCTTCCGCGGAATTGGGCGACTGGTAAGTCGTGCCGCGCCGCTGTTGAAGAATGTGGCCCGGATCGCCGCGCCCATCGCGGGTAAGGCTGTCGGCGGCTTCTTTGGGGGCCCGGCGGGCGCGATGCTCGGTTCCAAGCTCGCCCGGTTGGCCGCGTCCCAATTGCGGGAGCTGGAAATGGAGGGCGCGCACGAACTGGAGTCTCACGAGCTTGAGCTAGGTGAACAGGAACTCGGTGAACACGAACTGGGCGAGCACGAGGTCGCTCATGAATTAAGCGAGCACGAGGCCCAAGCCGAAGCCCTAGCGCACTACGCCGCGTTCTCGGAGAGTGAACATGAATCCGAGGCGCTGGCGGGAGCTGCCGCCACCCTTACCCTGTCGCCACGAGACCGGCGTGCGTTGCGCCGTTTGGTGCCAAATCTCGTCCGCGGCGCCGGCATCCTTACTCGCGTGCTGCGCATGCGCCGGGCCACGCGGCCATTTGTCCCCGTCGTGCCGACCATCATCCGCCGCACCGTGCGTACCTTGCGTCGCAGCGCGGCAGCTGGCCGACCAATCACACGCCGCCGCGCTGGCGCCGTCATGGCTCGCCAGACTCGGCGCGTTCTCAGCAGCCCACGCTATTGCGGGGCAGTGCTTCGTCGCAATGTTCGCGCCGTGCGTGCGATCGCTCGTCCGCGCAGAAGGCTCGTGGCTGCGCGCCGGATGCGCTCCGTTTGACCGAACTACTCAGCATGCACACAACGAACCTTAGCAACTGGAGGAGACAATATGTCCGCTGCCACCGAACTAGAACTTGAATCGGAATTCGAACTGGAAGGCGAAGGCGAGTCTGAACTCGCTAGCGAGCTCGAACAGGAATTTGGTGTTGCCCAGGAACTGGTCAACGAGTCCGAACTGGAGCATGAGCAAGAAGCCGAGCACGAAGCTTTCTTCAATCAGCTGGCCGCAATGGCCGACCGCAGCGGACGCTCACAAGCGTTGCGGCGCATCGCTCTCGCCGCCGCGCGATCGGCGCTAAAGGGGCAGGCTCGGCCCTGGCCGGTTGTGCAAGGTGAGGGTGAGTTGGGCGAGCTGGAGGGCGAACTTGGTGAACTTGAACATGAATTCGAGTTGGAAGCATCGCCTGAGCAGCAGGCCCAGTTTGCGGCCATGATGGAACACGAGGGCCACGCGGCGGCGGAAGCGGCCAATGAACAGGAGGCCGCAGAGCATTTCCTTCCGCTCATTGGTCTTGCCGCGAAGTTCGTCCTGCCGAAACTGGTCGGATTCGCTGCCAAAAAGCTGGGTGGGATGGCTGCAAAAAAAATCGGAGGCAGACTCGTTAGTCAAGCTGGCAGACAACTGCTCCGCCGGGTTGGTTCCCGCCAAATCCGCCGTGTCACCCCCCAGCTTACACGCGGCATCGCGAACGTGACGCGAACGCTTTTCCGGAACCGCACAACGCGCCCGCTCATCCATGCTGTGCCTCGGATCGCGCGCACCACTGTTGCGCGGCTGGGCCGCCAGATTGCCCGTGGACGGCCTATCACGCCACAACAAGCGGTGCGCACGCTCGCGCAACAAACTGCTCGTACGATCAACAATCCTCGTGCGCTCGCACAAACATACCGAAGGTCGCTGATGCTTGATCGCCGCTACCACCGCCGAACACGCCGCGTTCTCGGTCGTCCGACAGGCGCGCCAGTGCGCGTGGTCAATGAGTGGGGTGGACCAGCCGCAGGCCTAAGCGCAGGATTTTCTCCCGGCGCAACACCAGGTTTTTGGGGAACACCGGTGCCGACGGCAGGAGGGAACTGCCGTTGCTTTTGTCAGCCAGTCGCCAATGCGGTGCCAACAATGGCCATTCCCACTGCTCCGGGAATTCCGCAATCGTCAACGATAGCGTGTCCCACCTGCGGACGTTAAACAACCCAAGCTGATGAGTGCGTCTGCCACCACGCCTACGATGAGCGCGAGCGCCCCAGTCTTTGCGCCGCCGAGTGATGTGCACCGAAATGGTCCGCCCAAGCGTCGCACGAGCGCATCGCAGCCCGTGCTTGCGCCGTGGGTCCGTGCGCAGGCGCTTAATCTTGCCCGGCATACTCAGGCGCTGCGCAACTTCACGCGCGAAGAATTTGGCACTGGGCCGGAAGCACCTACCGAGGGCCATATCCAAGCGGTAAACCAACTCCTGGCCGGGCTACGACCCGGCCTCACACGGCGCTCGCGAAATTTGCTTAAGCTCGCCGCCCGCGCCCGGGGTAATCCAAGCCGGACTCACCTTACAGCTCTAGTGACTCATAAGCACGAAGCTCATGATTGGGTGCGGGGTATTGAGAAGATATGGGATTTTTATTTTGAGTTATTCGGCCAGCGGCAATCGCGCTTCGGTCTGTGGCTTCTGAGCACGGATCGGATCGCGCTGGACTGTTACCAGGTGACCTATCTTGGTATCGGCAAAGAAAAGTCCGTGCCAGCTCCGCCGCCTTTCACTTACATGCGGACTGGCTTTGGTCCGGCCACTTACCGACGTGGCATCAAGTTGCGCCAGCTAGGTCGCCAGTATAATCCCTTTCCACTTATCCAGCTTCCTTATCACCGTATGGTTAATCCGTGGACACTTGGGGCGGTACTACACGAAGTGAGTCACAACACGCAAAGTGACCTTGGCTTATCGCGCGCGGTGCCGCTGGCTATCGCGCGCACACTCCTGCGTGCTGGGCTCGGTCGCAAGGTAGCACGGGTGTGGGTGCGCTGGAATCGCGAGACCTTCGCTGACATGTGCGGATTGCTTTTGGGCGGACCGTGTGTGCTGGCATCACTGATGGATGTCGTGGGTCGCTCGCCGCGGATTACCTATCACTTCGATGCCAGGGGCGTGCATCCAACACCTTACCTGCGTGTCTTAATCAGCGTAGAACTGCTGCGGCGAATGGGCTTTCGGGCTGAGGCCGAGAAGTACGCACGCGCGTGGAAAAGCCTTTACCCAGGTCCTGCGAAAGGCAGCTTCCCAAAGGAGATTCTGCTCACCGCGCCGCGAGCTATCGCGCTGGTAGTCGATGCGCTGTGTTACAAACCGTTCGCGGAAATTGGGAATAAGACCCTGGCAGATGTCTATCGCTTTGGCCAGAAGGAACAGCGAATGATCGAAGAATGCGCCCAGCGTCTAGCCGCCGGGACGGACCCAGGCATCGTGCCGGAGCGGTTCCTCATCGGCGCAGCGCGCTTCGCCCTTGATAATAAGCTAGCCGATGCCGAGAAGATCAAAGAGAAGTTTTACGCCGAGCTGGCACGGAGATGATATGAGCCTCGAACTCGCATTCGAACTTCTTTCCAAACGCCTCGAATCGCTCTCTGATGAGGTAGAGGAATTGCGCTTTAATGCCGCGGATTTCTTCCCACCGGCTCATCCAGGCGGAAAAACTAACGGCGACGAACACAAGCAGCGTCCGCCATCGCCGGTCGAAACGCTGGGGGAAAATGCGGAAGCGGTAAAGGGCGATCTTCACGAAGCGCTTGCCACGTTTGGAAAAGCCCTTGCCGCGATCCGGCCACCCAGAAATTTGCAACAGACGCAGGCCGGATTAATCGACCTGAGTCGCTATCTGAATGACGCGGTGGACCGATTTCGAAAAGACATTATGGAGCCGATGACGGTGCAGGTGTTGTCGCAGATGGCGACTGAGCTGGGCGGCGAGTGGCCCGAATGGCTCGGACAGATCAAGAGCATCATCAACACGATTCGCGACAAGTTTCTGGAGGTCTGGCGAGCCCTTTGCCAATGCTGGGAAGAGCTGGCCGACAAGCTGAGCAGCGGCGCCGTTTCCGTGCAGACCACCAATATCGGACAACAAATCACCGCACCCGAAATGCGCGAACCAGTCTTGGAGGGAATGACGTGACTTGCCGCGAACATCGGTCTGACCGTCGCAGGAGGGACTGCTCGCACTCGACAGAAAATTGCAACCAAGGAGCTAATCGAAACAACCGACCAGAGGCAAACAACTGAGAAACAATCTGACTTAAAAGGAGACAACATTATGGCAATTCAAGACGACATCGAGAACTTCACGACGACCGTCGAAGATGCAGTCAGCTATCCAATCCTGACTCGCGACACCTCTGATTATCCATACAGCCGAAACGGCTCGTCGAGCAGCTCCGGAAATGGAATCACCGCCACCACGCGCACCGCAAAGCAAACCATCCGCGACGTGCTCGGCTGGCGCTATCGCACGGACGACGCGAAAGGCTTTCTCGCCGCACTGAACAAGTCTTTTTCGCTTAAGGACGTGGAAGGCCGAATCGAATGGGAGTGGAAAGCGCAGAGTTACATGGTGCAGGCCGACATGGGCGAGATCACCGGCGCGCAAGCGAGCGTTTACAAGCAAGCTTCCGTGGCTTTGGAGAACGCGGTGCCGTTGCTCGATGGACTCACGCCGCTGCGCACTGATGCGGATGCAGAGGACACCGAAGCGATGCGAGCGATCATTCGCACCGAGATGACGGAGCTGGTCGGCGAGCTTGGTATCATCGGCGGACCGCGCGTGCAGCGAGTCGATTCCTTTTTCGACAAACTGATCGGGCCACTTGTCCCCACACCCAGCTTCGATCCGGAACACGTAAAAGGGCAACTGGCTCGCCTGCGTCAGCGTTTCGGCCTCACGCGCGCGCGAGTAAATACGATTACCGAAGAGCAAAACCTGACCAATTTCCTCATCCTGGTGGATTACGTGAATTCTCTTTATCAATCATGGAATTCGAAGCGCGCGTTCTTCAACGGTACGGCTGAACCATTCCTCGGCACACAGCTTGTGCTGCTCTCCGAGCTTCTGGACGCTATTCTGGAGCAGCTCCAGGAAACCTACGATGCAATGGATTCTGTCTTCTTCGGACCAGCCGAGCGGCAGACGACTGAAATTCCGCTGGCCGATGGACCAATGACTGTCACCGAGATCCTGAGCTGGGTGGAGAATTTCGCCGCAGTCGAAGGCCGGCAACTCATCCAAGAAGGTGGCAAGGACGGCGTGGTGGTGTTCAATTCCACCATGGTTCGCCTGCGCGACATTGTGCAGGAGGCGGCCGACATTGCGTCGCAGCCCTCGAGCAATCCAGTGCGACCGTTTCACACGAAGCGCGTGGCGCTCGCATTGGGCGAGCTGGGTAGTTATCTCTCCTCGGCAGTCGATCGCGCCACCGAAATCCGTCGCCGCGTGCTCGAGGTGCCTGAGCATCTGGGTGAAGAGCAAAACGTATTGGTCAAGTCAGCCTTGATCCCGCCCAAGCTCGTGATGCGAATCGATAAGGTCGATTGGATCGCGCTTAAAAGAGGAGCGGGAGATTGGTCACCTCGTAAGCCAGGAGACGAAATCGTCGGCGGCGATCGCGTGAAAGTGGCACTGTGGGGATTCTTCCCGCATCTGCCGGTTGCTATTTCCTTCGACGACGAGATTTCGGTCCGCAGGATCCAGGACGCTTCCAAAACGAAGATCGTTGTAGTGGTGCAAGTAGAAAACGATGCGGACACCGGATGGCACAGTGTGACCGTCGAAGACTGCGAGCAACAAAAGCGAAGGGTTCGCGAGGCGCTCTATGTTGCGGAGCAAATGCAGGAGTATGAACCTGGCGAGATCGAGGTGACTGGGTTCCACCCGCACTGCGGACATCAGGGTGAATCAATGCATGTCCAGTTCTACGGGGACGATCTTGGCGGCGCCGCGGTCTCTTTTGGGACCGGCAATGACATCCAGGTAAAATCAACCACCTACATCGACGCTGGTATCGACGTGAAGATAGCGATTCACCCACGCGCGCGCATCGGCAATCACAAGGTGACTGTATTCACAACCACTTCTAGCAAGACGCTCATGGACAAGTTTCAGGTGCTAGCGGCAGCAACAACTCCCCTGTTCGAAGTTGCCGTCACCAAAGCTCCGCCCGTCGAAGAATGCCCCGATGAGACGACAGCCGAACACAGGACAACGACAGCTACGTCGCCACCGCGCCCAAGCCAAACTCCAACTGCCCCGCCAGCTCCAAGCGCAATGGACACTCCTACTGTGCCCGCAACTCCCACTCCCGCACCGGCGGCTACGTCAGCAGCAGATGAGGAGGAAAGCGTTTCAGGGCCCATCAGATCCGCCCTGGACGCCGCCAACATCAAAGTTGCCGACGTGACCGACTATCGCCCGCAATTTTGGGAGCCGCGCGCTTTGGAAAAGGGCCGCGATCGGAAGCTCGAGGCCGTTTTGGAAAAAGACCAGCCTCTTGAATCTGCCTGGCTGGTTTCCAAAAGCGCTCCCTACCAGGTGATCAAGTGTGTGAAGCCGGAGCAGAAGCACAAGGAGGTCACGATGTTGTTCGACTCGACAGTGCCAGCTCGGGGCTATTACTACCTAGTTATGGTCCTGAACGACAAGTCTGTCGAATTCGTCGAAGACGCTGTCAATTTCAAATGAGAACCAGCCCTATCCACCGGCAAAAACTCTTGTCCATTCTGACAAATAATAGGAGATAAACTATGGCTAACGAACGCGATTATCAGGAACTTTTCGACCGTCTCGCCGGGTTGCGCGAGAAGGTAACCGACATTCACTCCGCGGATTTCATCAGCAATCCGCAACTCGCTGATGCGCTGATGAAGCAGATCGATGATCTGTTGGCCGCGGCCGTGACGCAGGATGAGAAAACTGCGCCGCCGCCAGACAAAGGCCTCGCGCAACTGGCAGGCGTCGGGCCGGACGCTGCGGACAAGTTCGGGAAGACACGCATTCCTCAAGGCGTCGAGCCGTATGACGATCAAATTACCTCGGAACGGATCGTCGCGGTAGGCGATCTTTATTACATTTATCAGCACGAAAAGATTGGCGTGTTCCGCGTGATCCGAAAGTTGAAGGAGCTCTTTCACGCTGGCGCGGTCCGTTTGTCGAGCGGCCAGGGCGCGTTTCGGCTCTACCAATTCGATCGCCGCGATGTGTTGCGCTACACACGGAGCGATCGGCTCATGGCGTATCGGCGCGCCTTCGGTTATGGCAGCGCGCCGGTCCCGCAGGGCACGACACCGAACGTTGATTTCCACAATCAATTCGCCCATTTCATAAACCAGGTGGCACTCTATTGGCGCGACAAACGCATCAGCGACGTGGTGCGCGAGCGTGCCTACGATCCAAGCTTCGGCAGCATCGCGATCGTGCGCCGGTCCGGGCTTGATTTGAGGAACAATCTCAAGTTCACCTCGTTCGGCCACCTCAACGTGATGCGCGTGGAAGTGATGCAGTTGCTCGAGGAAGCCTTCAAGATTCTCGGAGCTGACGATGTGAAAAACCTCTTCGGCACCGACAACGCATGGGACACGGTGGAAGAAATCCTGGTGCGCTACTTCAACGAGCGTCTGGTCACTTCACCCCGTCAACGCATGGGCGTAGCGGGACGCGAGGTGCTCCGCTGGCTGGCTCAGCCGTACATCATGAAAATGCAACGGGGACAATTCGAAGCGCTGCTTCTGGAGATCGCAGAGTTCGCCGAAGAATGGCTCACCAGCGCGCAATCGCTCGGCCTGGCCCGACGAATGGAGGCAAATCGCGTATTGTCCTGGGACAGCCAACCGACTTCGCTCGCTGCCACACGCAAGAACGGTCGCCGAGCCCAGACCCGTCGCCGTCGCAATGGCGCGACTGTGATGGGACGCTCCTAAGAGGAGCACTCACAACTTGCTGGGATTTCGATGACTGCGCTCGAACAGGAACTGGAACTCGAGAGCGCCGCATCCGAGTTCGAGCAGGAAGTCCGTGCCGAACGCATGGACGCCGGTCAGGCGATCCAAAGCGTAGCGCAACAATTCTCAACCGCCGCGCTGCCGCCGGACGTTAAGCAGGCGATCTGGCAGACAGCGAAATTTCTGTGGCAAACGCGCGAGTATCAAAAAGGCCGTTTCCTGGCGGTCCTTGCCGGATTGTTCGGCCAAAATCCAGCGGGCTGGCACCAGGCGCTAATGCAGAATCGGGCCGCAACGATTCGTCAGCTCGCATTGCAGGCAGGACAAATGGCTGGCTTCCCGCCCAAGCGATGGCGTCAGCGACCTGGCTTTAGCGATGTGCAAGTGCGCCAATATCATCGCCGTCAGCAACAGCGCGGCTACGTCCCGGGCCGCAGCCGGCAAACCGGTCGGTATCGGGAGCTGGAGCTTGAGCTGGATCACGCCAGTCGCGAACTCGAAGCCGCGGAACCATTCTTCACTAGGGTTACTCCGATCCCGGGCATTGGAAACAAGGAAGGGCACGAGATCCTGACTCGCCTCGCCATGCGAGGGCTGCCCTTGGGCGCCGCAGAAAAGTCGGCGGTTGAGTTGGGCGTGATCAGGCCGGATCGCGGCGGCCGCAGCTATTGGAACTTCCCGCGTTCTGCGCTTGAGTCATTGAAGGCGGCGGCGCAACCGGCCCATGCGCTGCGGCCCACGCCGTCATCAACAGTGGCTACAGCGTTGCGTTTGATCCGCTCGCGGTTTTCCGGTTTGCACCGCCGGGCCATGCGCGCCGCAAGCCGGACCGCGGCCTTGGAGTGGCTGGGCGAAGCGTTGCACCTGTTGCAGGATTCATTCTCAAGCGCCCACGTCGAACGCGCCGGGGGCACCGGTCGCATTCGCCACATTCGCGCCTTCTACATCCGTTTCGGGTGGCCGCCGCTTTCCCGAGCACCGCGCGAGCACAGAGCTCCTTCGGATCCTCGCGATGACGTTTATCTGCGCGGCGCGTTGCGACCAGAGGCTCGCGCAGCGGTCCGTGCCAGTCGCGATTTCCTTACGATGGCGCTGCGCCATTTACGGACCCCGCGTTCACCGCGCAACATCGTCGAGTTGCGCGGCTTCATGGGCCGCTACCTGACCATGTAGGCAAAACAGAGATCATGAACTTAGACCTTTTGAGAGGCGCCCGAAGCGAACTCGGGATGGCAATGAAAAGCCTGCACGCTGGACCCTATGACTGACACAGAACTGGAGTTGGAACTGGAACAGGCGGCCACCGCGATGGAATTGGGCGGCATTGCCCCGGAGGCTTTGTTGCCGGAAGGGGAAACCGGTTTGGGAGCCGCCACAGCCCTTGGTCAACTGGTAGGTTTGTTGTCTCAGTCCGGCGGACTGGCGACGACCCAGGACCAGCAGTTGGCTCTCGCGCTTGCGTTGAAGCAGGCGGACGCGACGGGGCGCCCGATCGGAAGGGCGCTCAATAAACCGGACATCTCGTATGTTACACCTGCAGGGCCGAGAGGGGCCTTCGAGCGCGTAAACATCGAAATCGAGGCCAACAAGCCATTCCAGCACCTGAACCAGGTTCGACGCGATCCCAAAGCCAGGAACTATTTTGTAAAGGTTCATCCGTGGACCGGCCAAATTGAACAGGCCTGGATGATGGCTCCGGGACAAAAGGGACGACCAACGCCTCTGACACCAACGCAACTCCAGGACCTCCAACGCACGCTGCCCAAGCCGGTGCGCGATCCATCACTCTCAATCGATGCCAAAGGCAGGCAGCGTCGTCAACTTCTCGCCAAACAGCGCCGCGCGCGAAGTGCTAGAGCAATCCGCCCTCTGCGTACACGACAACGCGAGGCGGAGCTCGAGCAGGAACTGGAGTTTGCTGCCGAAAGCCTGGAATCTTTGTGAGCCATGCCATGGATTGAATCCGAAGCCCCTGCCCATTCAATCGCCTGCGGGTGGTGCTCCGCACCAGGCCGCGCTTCGAGGAATTTGCGCAGTCTGCGGAAACTTTCATAGGCAGGATTTGGATGGAGTTTTGGAAGGCGAGGGCACGTGATGATTCTTCGACCGTTTAGCACTGAGGTGGTGGCGGCATTCGTGACAACTAACGACAATCGCTTTATCCGCGAGTTGCAGGAGTTCGTGCGCTTTCCCAGCGTCAGCGCGCAGCCGAAGCATGCCGGGGACATAAGAAAGTGTGCACACTGGTTGGCGAATCAGTTGCGGCATGCCGGGCTTGATCGCGTGAAGATTGTGCCTACCAAAGGCAGTCCTGTCGTCTATGCGGAATGGCTGCGTGCGCCGCGGTCGCCGACTGTGCTGATTTATGGACATTATGATGTCGTGCCACCAGAGCCGTTGAGCGAATGGAAATCACCGCCGTTTCAACCGGTCGTCCGCGGAAAGGATCTGTTCGGTCGCGGAGCGTGCGACGACAAGGGACAATTATTTTGTCACGTGAAGGCGCTCGAAGCATTGCTGAAAACGCAGCGGGCGCTGCCCGTGAACGTCAAGTGCCTCTTTGAGGGCGAGGAAGAAATTAACAGCCCGAACTTGGCGGCATTTGTCAAACGAAACCAGCGCGCTTTATCTGCGGATGTCGCCGTCATGTCCGACACGCGCTTTCTCGCCCCGGGTCGCCCGGCAATCGCCTATGCGTTACGGGGCAAGTTGGTTGCGGAGTTAGAAGTCCGCGGGCCGAGTCACGAACTGCACTGCGGCAATTTCGGCGGAGCGATTCACAATCCGCTCCAAGCGTTATGCTGCATTCTCGCGACATTGCACGACCGACAAGGGCGTGTCGCAATTCCCGGGTTTTATAATCGCGTCCGCAGATGGAGGCAGTCGGAGCGCGAGTACATGACGCGCACCGGCCCGAGTGACCGTGAAATCCTCACAGACGCGGGGGCAGAAAAGATTTGGGGCGAGCCGGGCTACAGCGAGTACGAGCGCACGACAATTCGACCAGCGCTATCCATCAATGGGATCGTCGGCGGTTATCAGGGGGACGGATCCAAAGCGGTTATCCCCGCGACTGCTGTGGCAAAGCTCGATTTCAGGCTTGTGCCGGACCAGAAGCCGCGCGAAATCGAGCGCTTGTTTCGCCAGCACGTCGCGCGCGTCACGCCGCCAACGGTACGCTCGACCGTTCGCATCCTGGCCACTGCGCCGGCAGCATTAGTTGACCGGCGACATCCTGCCTTGCGGGCCGCGGTATTCGCCTATCGAAAAGGTTTCGGCGTCTCGCCGGTCTTGCTCCGCTCGGGAGGCACGATCCCAGTCACCCACACCTTTCAGCGAGTTCTAGGCGTCCCAACTGTATTGATGGGCTTTGCGCTTCCAGAAGACCGAGTTCACGCGCCAAACGAGAAATTTCATCTACCCAATTTCTTCCGAGGCATTCAAACGTGCATCTGGTTCCTACGTGCCGTCGCCGCCGAACCGAAACGGACTGCTTTCCAACGCGCTCAACTCGCAATCCCATGATCGTCGACAGCCATTACCACGCCGATGGTTCGCGCAACATTGAAGGGATCAGCGAAAAGGACGACCACAGTAAACGCGCGACCCAAAGCTACCACTAGAAGAAAGGAGAAATCACTGAGAACAATACTAGCACCAACAATGGGCCCGCCAAAGGGTTGTTGGTCCATTAATAAATGGAAGCGCATCGCGGTTGGATTTGATGCCGAGCCGGTTGAACCATTCGAGTATTACCGTGAAACGATCACGGGGTCCGACGGCGTTAAACGCGCGGGTCCTGTCAATGGAATCAGAGCCGCGGAAGACTGGGATGTTTGGCGTTGGAGAAATCCACAGTCATTCCGTTTCTACAAAATCCAACGCGGCGATAATCTGTTGACGGTGGCCGGAAAGGCATACGGATTGTCAGCAGGCACGAAACGACTTCACGCGGCTCAGTTTATCAATTGCCACCCCTTCAATCGACGTTTTTGGGATTCGTCGCTAGCACACTCCTCCTGGTGGCCGCACGGCCGCATTTTGTTTAATCCTCGTTTTGACCGCGATGTTGCCAAGCAAGCGCGCACCAAGGTGAGCTATCCCTCCGGGAAGTCCCCATCAGGTGATGCTTACGCCATGATCTGGATTCCAAATGACGAATACAGCTTTTTCGATGATCCAGAGTTTGATCTATTGGACGAGGATGTTGACTTCGAGCTTGAACGGTCGGCCTATCCGGGGATTTCCTGCGTCACTTCTGGTAACCCATACGTCCTGCACTGCTTTCCGCCCTTTACAACGGAACTCACGAAGGAGCATCACAAACACCTGGACGTTATCGCTAAGAAGATACGCCAGAGCTTTTCAACCCCGCAGCCGATCACCAAGGTGATGATCGTCGGCCACTCCTCGGCGTGGTATGAGGAATCTGCCAGCGACCTTAAACGGCGCGCTTACGAGCGCGCAAGCAATGCCCGCGAACAGCTGATCCTACGTCTGCAGCGGATCGGTCTTGCCCGTCGGGTCGAAGTTGCCCCGCCTGTTGGACGCTCTGCCACGGAGCGCTGGCTGGGAAGAAGGTATTCGTCGACGAGCGGCAGTCAGAAGGCAAAGAATGGCCGGGCGCTGAACCGGAGGGTAGAGATCAGGCTCATCAAGTCAGCCGTCCCTGGGATACTCCCACCACCGCCAAGTATAGAAAGGCCACCGAACAGCCATCCCTTTCTGGGAACGGGACAGTGGATTCCCACTCGCTTGCTGGGTCCCATGGAGGAGAAGATCCGCTCCGGCGAGTTGGATAAAGAGACGGCTGAGCTCCTCAAATGGATCCTCGAGCCGGGGATCATTAAGAAGGACGACCGCCGAAGGATTAAGAATTCCTCTGAGGCGCCATATCGCTGGATTTGCTTATTGGTCCTGATCTTCCCGGATCCCGACGATCCAAACGGCTCAATTCTATTCGCACCACGTGGTGTTGGTTCGGGTGTCCTCATCGGGACACGGCACGTTCTGACTGCCGCTCACAACTTGTTTGCCGAAATAACCGGAAGCGAAGGAACTACTGCGAGGGTCAATGCGACCGCGGCAATAGTGATCCCGGGACATCGTCCGTTGTTTGATCATCCGTTGTTTAATCCGTTCCCTTTCGGAATCTATTTCTGCCGCACGAAAGGCCAAGCAAAGTGGTTTACGATCCCCAGTAGTTATCGGGCAGACCCCAAAACCCGGGCCGACTTTGGATTGATTCGGCTGCCAAAATCGATCGGAAACGCCTTATTCCCCGTGTTGAAATCGGAGCCGTTTGGATGGTGGGGCAGCAGTAAGTTAGGCCACGGTACGCGCCTCGCTCCGCACGACAAGGCTACCCGACAACGGTTTCAGCGGCGAACGGTAAGGGTGTGCGGCTATCCGGGCGATAAGATCGGGGACTTTGGAGGAACTCAGTGGATATCAAACGGTAAACTTCGCGACGATTTGCGTCAAAGCCGAATAACTACCGCGCAATCTGAGGGAAATCTTCTTCTTCTTAATGAGCTACTCGGCGAGGCTGTGCTGACGCATACCGCCGACTTGATCGCGGGGAACAGCGGAGGCCCCATATGGATAAATACCGAATCGGACACAGGACGAATTCAACGCCGACTGGTTGGAGTGGTTTCTGGGGCGGTCCCTGCCCAAAGCTACCAAGATACAGCGTTCAATTTAGGCGTTTGGCTGACGCCAGAAATTTTTCAAGAAGTCAAACGATGGTTGTTCGGTTTGTAGAAGGATAAAGGATAGGAATCCAACTACATGACAATTGGAACAAATAAAATGCTCCGCGTCAGCCAATATCAGTGTTTCAAGGCAATCCTTAAGGAGTACAAAACGACCTGCAAAGGCTGCCGCAGATGAAGCAGAATGCATCGGCGGTAAGGGTCGATCCTAGCGGGCGCAACAGGGATCGGATGCGCGGAAGGAGCCGGTTTGAGGCATGCTGATCATCGACTGCCATTGTCACGCCGGACGCGGCGACGCTTTGACTGCACCTTGGAACACCGACGCGCCGCTCGAAGCCTACTTGCGCCGCGCGCGCAAAGCTGGCATCACGCACACGATTGTTTTCCCCGCATTCCATTCCGATTACGTCGTCGCCAATCGCGAACTGGCCTGGCTTGTCGCTGCACGGCGTGATCGACTCATTGGCTTCGCGATGGTGCATTGCGGGCGCGATGCGGGGCGCATCGGCGAAATGCTGCAAGAAGCGGTGCGACATTTCGGCTTCCGCGGAGTCAAAGTGCACGGACACGAGCATCTCCCCACTCGCGAACTGTGCGAAGCGGCGCGCCGATTGCGAATTCCGGTGCTCGTTGATGTCGGAGGCAAAGCGCACGTGATCGATATGTTCGCCCCGCAATTCCCAGACGTTACCTTCGTCATCCCGCACCTCGGAAGTTTCGCGGACGATTGGCGTGCGCACGAGCGGGTAATTGAGCAGATGACCCGTTATCCAAACGTTTACGGCGACACGTCGGGCGTACGGCGGTTCGATTACCTGGTGCAGGCGGTGAAGCGGGCTGGACCCACTAAAATCTTGTTTGGAAGCGACGGACCGTGGTTGCACCCTGGGCTGGAGCTTCAGAAGATCCGCCTGCTGGGCCTTCCCGCTAATGACGAAGCTCTTATTCTGGGCGGTAATGCCAAGCGGATAATCCTTGCTGTTCGTCTGGATCGCCGACGGGAAGAGTACCCAACGAGGCTGTTGAGTAGTAGGATGCGCGGATCGAGTTTGTAAACCGCAAGGACAACAACGCGGCCCAGCCAACATTTCTGCCACCAGAGCATAACCATTCGCGGCTAAAACGTGCGGATGATTTTTATGCAGTGTCGGCGCGGTTCGCCGGATAAGGCGACATGTGATTCAAAGTCACCAGCGATTCAGCGGCATTGTCGCCCGCCACTTTTTGGCAACAGGTCTTTTCGCGCATCCGCAGAGGTTTCGCACATTTGATTTAAAACAACAGCGTCCGAATCGCTGTCGATGGCCGATGGTATTAGGGGAGGAATGAATCATGGCAATGCTGAAAAAGAAAACGCGCAAAGCAATCCAGAAGACTTTTAAGAAACTTGTGAACAAACACGCGCCCACGGTGGCGGAACATGCGGCGACCGCTTTGGCCGTTGGTCTGGCCACGTATCTCGGAGCCGAAGGCAAAAAGGGACGCAAGCAGATCAAGAAAGCCGTGAAACACTTGCCGGGTGGTAAACATCTCGCCAGGGCAGTGACGGGGTTCGCGCCGGCGATGAAAGATGCGGCGCACAAGATGCCGGGTTTGAATAATGGTGGCAGTGACAAGAAACGCGGTCATTCAAAAAAGTCCGCCAGCGCGAGCTGACGCTCGCTGCAGCTCCCGGTGAAGTGCGCACATTTCTTCGCCGCTCGAAGGACGCGACGCTGGCGTTTACCGCGCGGGTTGCCAGTAACAGTTACCTGAAGGGAATTGGCGAAATGACGGAATTATCGATCGACACAAAAAAGCGTCGTGTTCGCGTCCGCCTCGAATTACGAGGCGAGGTCGAGCCAATCGAAGTGGAGATCACGAAATACAGTCTCAAGAACAAAGACTCGGTTGCGTGCTTGACCATCGAGGAAGCTACGGCGTCGCGCGAATGGTTGGCTGTCGCATTGCGTGAATTTGTTATCGGCCGGACCATAGATATTCCGTCAAAAGCCGGAGCGCTGCTGAAATTGTTGACGTGAATTGCTCGATGTCGGCGGTCGAGCGAGGCCGGTTTTCCATGGAAGTGTCGTCGATTTAGATCAAAGCAAAGCCGCTAACATTTAGGCCTAACTGAACTGGCACGGAGGCCTGGTCCGAGTCAATGCGCTCCGAGGCGATCTTGCCGTTCTGGACTGGACTACTGTCACACTGCGGAACTCCATGAAGCAACCAATCCATTTGGAGGGTACGGGCAAACTTGATCACGAACTCATCGACAACGCGGTCGTAACCGATCCTGCGGGAGATGGCCGGCGCCGGTTCGAGTCTGGCCATCGGCAATTCTTGGAAGAATGTGGACCGTTGAATCGTTAGGTCGTCAAATCGAAATCGAGCCTCGGAAAAGTTTCAAAGCCCGACGGGTAGTAGAATGATATGTATGTCACGAGACGTGTTAGATGATCGAATGCAAAAGCTTGAGATTAGCGGGAGCGATCTGGAGGAAAGCTTTGCGCGGTCGAGTGGTCCCGGGGGCCAGAATGTGAACAAGGTTTCAACCTCGGTGACGCTGCGGCATCTCCCGACCGGCATCAGCGTCACAGTTCAGGATTCGCGTTCGCAAGCAGTAAATCGCAAGCTCGCGCGGGAACGATTGCTCG
>Ga0207701_10002159_pt1 | contig 20412 bp, 17 predicted proteins | sample KBSSwiSSwithPhiX_FD_184294 | JGI IMG/M metagenome (GOLD analysis project Ga0207701, IMG submission 184294) | Switchgrass rhizosphere bulk soil microbial communities from Kellogg Biological Station, Michigan, USA, with PhiX - S5 (SPAdes) (version 2) | ecosystem: Environmental > Terrestrial >... | reverse complement strand
GACCGCACGGTACGGCAAGGGACACTGGACGTACTTCGCATACGCGCTTCATCGGCAATTGCCGTACGGTGTAGCAGGTGCGTACAGGATTACGGCGAACCTGCTGGCGCTCGGCAAGGATCCCGCTAGATAAAGGGATCTTGTCATTCACAGCGTCGCCCGGCGTATCCTGAATTCGTGCCGACGATCGCTTCTCCAGGCAAGCTCGTCGACGTCGGGGGATTCCGGCTTCACATCCATTGTGTCGGCGACGGATCGCCATCGATCATTCTTGACGCGGCGCTCGGGGCCTCCTCAGTGAGCTGGTCGCTGGTGCAGCCGGAGCTCGCCAGGCTGTCGCGCGTTTGCAGCTACGACCGCGCCGGGTTCGGTTGGAGCGACGCCGGCCCGATGCCGCGAACCGCGGGCCGCATCGCCGATGAATTGCGCGCGCTGCTCGATCGCGCCGGCATTCCGCCACCGTTCCTTCCCGTTGGACATTCATTCGGTGGCCTGGTCGCCTTGATCTTTGCCCACCGGTTTCAGAGCGAGACTGCCGGTCTGGTTCTGGTGGATCCGGCACATGCAGAAGACTGGGTCAAGCCGGCCCCGAAAGAGCAGGTTCTCATCGATCGCGGTGTGCGGTTGTGCCGCTACGGTGCGGTTACTGCGCGCCTCGGACTGGCGCGCGTCGTCGCGGCGCTCGTGGGTCTCGGTCAGCTTACCCTCGCGCGCGGGTTGGTGAAAGTCGTCAGTCGCGGCGGACTCTCGCAGCAGGACGAAGCGATTCTGGCGCCGGTCTGGAAGCTGCCACCAGAAGTGCGTCCGGTGCTCTCGCAATTCTGGACGAAACCGCAGTTCTTCGAAGCACTGGGAAGTCAGATTGAGTCGATATGCGAAAGCGCTGCGCAAGTCCTCGAGGCAACTGCGAACGGGTTCGGCGATCTGCCACTCATCACCATCTCATCGACCGATCCTGGAGACTATCGGGTACGACAGCAGAACGCGGTGGCGAAGTTGTCGACGCGCGGCCGTCACATCATGGCGTCGAACAGCGGTCACTGGGTGCCGCTTGACCAGCCGCAGGTGGTTATTGAAGCGGTGAGAGAGGTTCTTCGCAGTCGGGATACGCCCTAGCTTTCGCCCGCATCAGTCCTCTGATCGGAAGGTTCTGAAAGACGCATCCTCTTTTCGGCAGTTGTGTGCGTACTCGCGATGTGACTGCGTCGACCTCAGCTTCTCCGCCTTCCGGGACCTCGCGACAAGCCGGCGTGTTACCCTTCGATGGATATGTCTCCCATCCGCCAAGGCGGCGCGATTGCCGTCCGTGACACTGCCGAAGGACACGAGGTCCTGCTCGTCCGAGCGAAGAGGGACCCCAGACAATGGATTTTCCCGAAAGGACATCAGGAAAAAGGAGAGACGCTCGCCGAGACTGCAGTCAGGGAATTGAAGGAAGAGGGTGGCGTCGTTGGCGAAGCGGTCAAGTCCGTCGGTGTTTCGATATTTCGATCTGGCGACGAGGATATCGAGGTGACCTACTTCCTGGTTCGCGATACCGGCCGACGGAAAACAGCGGAACGGGAAGTTGCGTGGCGGAGTTTCTCTGATGCGGAAAAGCAGGTGAATTTCGACGACGCCCGGCGACTGTTGGAGAAGGCGCAGCAGATATTGCGATCCGCCAAATGAATGCCGCCGACATCATTACGGAAGTCCGGCAGTGGGTCGACCAATCCACTCGCGTCGTCGTACTGACGGGTGCGGGGATCTCCACCGAATCCGGGATCCCGGATTTTCGGGGCCCGCAGGGCGTCTGGACGAAGGATCCGAAGGCCGAGAAGCTCTCCAACATTCATTACTACATGGCCGATCCGGACGTGCGAAGACTCGCGTGGCAGGGGCGACTGGAACATCCGGCCTGGACGGCGATCCCGAATGCAGGACATCGCGCACTCGTCGAGTTAGAGCGGCGCGGCAAGTTGCACGCGCTCGTGACCCAGAACATCGATGGACTTCACCAGCGCGCCGGCAATTCCGCGGATTGTGTCGTTGAAGTGCATGGCACCGTGCACGATGTCGTGTGCATGCAATGTAGCTGGCGTGGACCGATGAAAGACGCACTTGATCGCGTGCAGGCCGGCGACGCGGATCCCGCGTGCCTCGAATGCGGTGGCATCCTGAAGAGCGCCACGATTTCCTTCGGTCAGGCGCTCGTGCCAGAGGTCATCGATCGGGCGATGCAGGCTGCGACCAGGGCCGACCTCTTCATCGCCGTTGGCACCAGCCTGCAGGTCTATCCGGTGGCCGGAATGGTGCCGCTTGCCAGCAACGCGGGAGCGCGAATCGTCATCGTCAACGCCCAACCGACGCCGTTCGATGACATTGCCGATGCTGTGATTTCACGAGCGATCGGGGAGGTTCTCCCGCTTATCTGCAACAGCATCAGATTGGTTTCCTAGCGTGGCGAGCATGCGCGAATCCGCCCGCACCTTTTCGGCGATCTCCTGTCTGCGATCGTCCTGCTTGAACCGGTTCGTATCCAACGTCGCGCCATGCGCGACGAGCACTCGCACGACCTCGTAGTAGGTCTCGCGATCGGCATCGTCATCCGACCACGCCCATGCCCCGAGCGCGGCTTCGAGTGGTGCCACCTGATCTTGTGCGTGTCTGAGATTCACGTCCGCGCCCGCTTCAAGCAGGAGCCGGATGACTTCGACACGCCCACCGTAGACAGCCCAGGGAAGGCTCGATCGCACGTCCGGGTCGGTGCGCACGTCGATCCCTCGCTGCAGGAAATAGCGGACGACGGGTTCGCGGCCATATCCACAGGCGTAGACGAATGCGGATTTCATCTGGCGCTCGGTGGCTGGCGGTTTCAGCCCGCCTTGTTCGTCAAAGCAACTCTGAACAAACGCAAGATCGCCGAGCGCTGCGGCGCTTTCGAGATCGAGCGGCGCGCCGCGACCAATGAGGTATCTCGCCGCGCCAGGTTGACCGTTGGCAAAACAGCCGGCAACGACGGAGTGCCAGTTCCCGGCTGCCGACGGCTGATCCATGCGTGACCCGCGATCGAGGAGCAGTTCGAGCAATGGGATCTGCACACCGGCGCGCTCGGGATGGATGCTCGTCGCCGTCAGCCCCAGAGTCGTCGATCCGCCGGAATAGGCGTCGGATTCGGCGTTCACGTCTGCGCCGGCATCGAGCAGCATTCTCGTGATCTCGACGATGTTCTTCGGCGTTTTCTGACGAAAGTCTTCGATTCCGTTCGCCGAGACGTAGTGGAGAAGGGTCGATCGGTGATCGCGTGTCGATCGTTGGTGCGCGAGGTCTGGGCGCTGGCGAAGCAGGGTCGCCAGCATGGTTGCGTCACCATTGACGATCGCATCTGCTGCCGCTTCGAAGTCCGAAACCGGCGAGTGAGCGCGCGCGAGTGCCTCGATGTGCGCGGCGAAATTCGGCCAGCTGGTGAATCCGTGTTCGCGGGCAATGAAGAACTGCGTATCGGTCAGGCGGCATTCGCTCTTCGGTTCCTTGTCACGCCACTCGCGCCAGCGCCGCTCGATGTGAGCTGCCTGGCGATTGATGTCCCGCTCGATCTTCACGGTGATTTCCTGATCACGCACCGTGGCAAGTGCGCTGACCCAGCGCCGCGCCCACTCCTGGACGGCATGTTCATCGCTCGATTCGCAGGCGTGCTTCAGGTCCTTGGCGAGCTTTTGGTACTGATCGACATCGGGATGGGGCAGGAGGGGTAGAGCGTCAGACATACGAATGCGCCCTTACTGGGCGGCAATAAGTATACCGACGGGACTCACCGCTGGGGCTCAGGTCTTAGGCGACCTGAGCCCTAAGCCGTGAGTCCTATGAGAACGGATTCTCGTCGGCGCTTGGTCCATAGATCGACGGCACCGGCACGCCAAGTTCGCGGAGGTAGACGGACAGCTGTCCGCGATGGTGATACCAGTGGTTCAACATGATCGATCGCAATAGTGACGCGCGTGGCATCGACAGGACTTCCTGACCGTTGCGCTTGACCCGCCACGTGCCGTTCAACGTCGCATCATCCATCTTGCCGAGCAATTGCCTGGCGGTCGCGACGCTCTTTTCGAGCGCAGGAATCAGTTCCGCGGCGCTTGCGGGAACCGCATCTTTGAAGTCCGGTGCTTGAATCTCCGATTGCGCCGCAAGTTTCGCCACTTCTCCCGGCGTACCGGCGACGTGCAATGCCAGTTCACCGAGGGTCCGCGATTTGGGATGCGGCCGCCATCCGAGCTGATGGTCTGGCACGCGTTCGAGCACGCGTCGTGTGGTCTTCGCTTCGTGTTCGAGTTCCTGAAGGAACGAATCAATCATCGCCATGGTTCTGCCTCCTTAACTACGCCGCCTCAGCCCTTTTTCGAACTGCTTCATGCAAGTGGTTCCACCCCTCGCTCAGGCCGGCGCGATGGTCGTCGGGAATGAGGCCGAACGCAGTGTGGCGGAACGTGATCACCGTCTCGCCGCCAACTTCCGTCAGCCGGTATTGCAGGTTCGACGTCACCGGATACGACATGAACAGTGGGCCGCAGATTTCGAGGAGTGTCGGTTTCTTGATCGCCTGGACCACGCCCCAGAAATGACCGTTGTCGCCCCCGAGATCACGGAACCATCGTCCGCCTGGCCATGCTTCAAGCGTCATCCGCATCGGAGTGCCGTCAGGCCCGGCGTTGAGCGGTCCCATTTGCTCGAGAAGCGCCGCGAAGGTTTTCTCCAGTGACGCGCGAACGCGAATTTCCTGGTTGATGTTCAGGGTCAAGTTCTCGATTGCACTGTCAACAGCGACCATACGTATCTCCTTGTTTACTTTGGCTGGGCCTACTTGCGTTCCGCCTGTTCCTTGATTCGTTGGAGCTGGTTGCGCCACAAGCGTTCGAACATACCGGCCCATTCGTGCAGGGGGCGGAGTTCGGTTGCGTTCGTGCGGTAGAGGATTTGTTTGCCGCTCCGCCGCGTGGTCACGAGTCCGACGTCGCGCAGCACTCGCAGGTGCTTCGAGACGGATGGTTGTGCGAGCTCGAGCGCGTCGACGATCTCGGTCACCGATCGCTCGTCACCGGCGATGAACTCGAGGATCGCGCGTCGCTGTGGTTCAGCGACGGCGTTGAATACGTCCGAGCTCGTGGCCGCGCGTGGCATATCCCAATCATATTCCTATGTGGGAATATGTCAAGGGCGACTGCGTATCCCGGTCCCCCACAACGGATCCCGGTAACCGCGCGGGGCTACGGGCAGCCTGGCCGGACGACTTCGAAGGCCGTGACGCGAAGTGTTGGATACGAGGCGGATTGGGCAGGCATCGAGGACTCCTGGCTGCCTGCGCCGACAAATACGCGCGCCTTGCCCATCTGCTTGCTGCGAGTTGTGCTGGAGGCGTTTGGATTCGACGTCAGCACGCCGGTGACGTCGAGCACCTGATCCTGATGCTCTTTCTGAATGATCTGAAGCAGCTTTTTCTCACCCGTCAGGCGATACACGACCGCAGTCTCGCCGCCGCTGACGGGATCCATCTTCTGACCGTGTAGATCCTTCAGCAACGACCCTGAGACGCAGCCGCGGATGACGAGCGTGTCCCCCTTCTTCGAGGGAGGAACGGCGCCGTCTTCCGGCTTCTGCGCCGCAGAGAGGCTCAGACCGAACGCGATCGCGACGATGAAACCGCAGACGATGCTTCGCATGAGTAACCCCGAGTCGCGGTCAGGGCAGGCACCTGTGATGATAACGAATCCCGTAAAAGGTGGCTGGCACCTTTCCCAGAAAGGTGCCAGCCACCTTTTTGTTTCTTTTTGGTCGATTTAGCGTCCATCGACGTCGGCAAGTTGTTGCAGGTCAAGGGGTTTTGACGGCGGTCCGCAGGTATGCGACGAGGTCGATGATTTCGCGGTCCGTAAGCCCGTCGAACAGACCCGGCGGCATCATCGAGACCGACGTCGTTTCGCGTGATTGGATGTCGGACTTCCTGATCACCGGGTCCTCGCGTCCGACGACGCGGAGTGTGAGCTGCTGATCGGTTTCGGAGACGACGTTGCCGGAGAACGTGCGGCCATCGCGCGTGGTGACGACGACCATCCTGTAAGCGTCGGGGACATCGCCGTTCGGGTTGAGCACGTTCGAGAGCAGATACTCCAGGTTGCCGCGGTTCGAGCCCGTGAGATCCGGACCGATGTGGCCTCCTTCGCCATACATCGTGTGACAGGCGCCGCAGCTGCGCAGGAACACGCCGTGACCGTTCTCTGCGTTCGCGCTCTTCATCGCTGTGTCGTTCAACAGACCTCGATATCGCGTGTAGGCGCGTTCCTCCGACGCATTCTCGTCGACCGGGCCCCAGACGTCAGCGAAGCGTGCGCCAACGAGCCGCCGGACCTGACGTGCAGTGTGCGGAGGAATTGCCCGCTGCGGGATGACCTTTGCGGCAAGTGCGTCAGTCAGCATCCGCGCATAGCGCGCGCGTGACGCCAGCGTCTGAATGGCTGCGGCCTTCTCGGCGGCGTTGAAACTCGCATACCTTGTGATCAGCAACTTGCCGAGCGGCTCGTCGTCGAAGGCTGCGATCGCCGTGATGGCCTCGATTCGAAGCAACTGATCGTCGAGCAGCGCCGGCAGCACCGGGGCCAACTGCGGGCGCCGTTGCAGCGTCAGCGTCTGCAGCGCCCGTCGACGCTCATCAAGCGTGGTGGTCGAATTACCGACGGCCTGCAGATTCGCCGCGGTCGCATTCGCATCGCTGAACTGACGATTGATATCTGTCGCCAGCCGACTCGTCGCAGCATCGCTGCGTTGCAGCCGTGCATATACCGCCGGCCATGTCGATGGTGCGACGACGTCGTAGCGAGCTTCGAGCCCGTCCTTCATGCCCTCGAGCATTTCGAGTTGGGTCGTCGCCGACTTGTCAAGCGCGGTGACGACGGCATCGAGCGCGTCGGCATCGACCGCGCGCCGCGCGATAAAGCGGGTCACGACCGGGATGCGGCTGCGCGACGCATGATCGAGCGCGAGCGCAGGATCGGTCGCAACCAGCGGCTCAACACCGAGCCAGATCATCTTCGGCAGGTTTTGATCGGCGGCGTCTTCGACATGCGTCATCAATTCCGAGGCAATCGCCCAACGGGCCGCGGGCTTGATTCGCTGAAGAGCAGAGGTGAGATAGAGTCTCACGATCGGCGATCGATCCTCACGCGCCATGCGCGCGAATGTTTGCAGCGCGATATCCGAGGGTGACTTGTCCTCGCACAGAAGTTGAATCGCCCACGCCCGGACGTATTCATCGCCATCGGTCAGTGTCTGGACGAGCGCATCGGGCGTCCACTCGCCGGTTACCTGCAACGTCCACATCGCGCGCAAGCGGTGATCGGGATTGCCTGGAGAACGAAACATCGCGCGCAGGCGCTCGCGGGCTGCAGGTGTGAGCGCCCCCTTTGCCGCGCGACCCTGGAGAATGACCCGCGCCCGCCGCGCATGCCAGTCGCTTGGACTCGTTTGCAGGTTGACGAGTTCGACATCGGTCAGCGCACGCAGATCTCCATACCGGCCCGGCCAGTCGGCCGCCAGTGACTTCGCCGGGGCCACCCTGAAGATGCGTCCCGTCTCTTTTTGGAGGACATCAGTGCCGCAGATATCGTTGTCGTGCCAGTCGAGCACGTACACGGCGCCATCGGGTCCCACTTCGACGCTGAACCCAATCCACTGCGCATTGTTCGCCAGCATGAAGTCGTCGCCGTGATGAGCGCTGAACCCGGATCCCTTCCGCTCGAGGACGTCGGACAGCAGCGCATGCTCGTGAATGTTCGCCATGAAGATGCGTCCTTGCTGTGACCCAGGAAACGCATCCGACTGATACACGCGCGCGCCGCCGTGCGCCGATCGATGTCGATGATCGGCAATCGTCTGGATGTCGCTGTAGACGTATGGGTTGAAATGCTGCCCGCCCTGGCGGTGATAAATGCCGCCGGGAATCACGTGGAAGAGATGCGGGATCACGCACGCGGTGATGAACAGTTGTCCTTTCGCGTCGTAATCAATGCCCCATGGATTACTGAATCCGTGCGCGACAACCTCGAAGACGTCCTTCGTCGGGTGATAACGCCACACACCGCCGTTGATCTCGACGCCGTCACCGGAGAGCACCTCCTCGGGAAACGGATCGTTGCGGTCATAGAGACGCCCTCTTCCGACCGGCTTTCTGACCTTGGATGACGTCGCATACCCCTGCAGCCCATACAGCCAACCATCCGGTCCCCAGTGCAGGCTGTTCACGACCTCGTGGCGATCCCGAATGCCCCAACCGGTCAAGCGAACTTCAACGTTGGCGATATCGGCTCTGTCGTCGCCATCGCGATCCGGGATGAACAAGAGATTTGGCGGCGCGGCCACGAATACGCCGTCCAGGCCAACCGCAAGAGCGGACGGAAAGATGATGCCGTCGATGAAAACCTTGCGGTTGTCGGCGACTCCGTCGTGGTTGGTGTCTTCAAGAATCACGATGCGGCTGTTTCCAGCGCGCGAAAACCCCTGATTGCGCGATTCGTAATCTCGATTCTCGGCGACCCACAGACGTCCGCGATCGTCCCAGCAGAACGCCATGGGCTGAACGATCATCGGCTCGGCCGCCCACGCGTTGACGCGGTACCCGTTGACGACGGTCATCTGCGCGACGGCTTCGTCAGCGGTCAGGAATTTGGCGTCGCGTCCTTCTCGTTGCGCGACGTTCCACAACGCCGACGTCGCATACGCCGATCGATTGCCGCTGTATTCCGCCCACGCGCTATCCATCCGCACATCGTCCAACGCGCCCGTGTAGGCGCGGACCTGATAGCGAACCGTTTCGGTGTTCCCCTGTTTGATTGCCCAATTGCCGCTCGCCGATCCCGTGGAAGCGATGCCCGAGCGACGATCGACACGCCAGGTCTGCGGGTATCCAGCGTTGTCGGGGTAATCGAAAATGGTGACATGCGCTGGTTCGGATCGACCCTGCACCGGCAATGCCGCGTCGATCCACATCGCGCGCTGGCCGGCGGCGCGCTCGTTGCGCTGGCGAGCGGCATTGACGACGTCTCCGGGTGTGCCGTTGCGTGATGCGAATGAGAGCATCAGCCCGGCGGTGTCGTCTGTTGACGATCTGGTTGCGTTTTGAGCGGCGCTGCGACTGATCGTCACATCCGTGTGCGCCTGGCCGCGCCACTCGAGGCTCAAGGCGAACGCGCCGTTTGCTTGCCGCATCGACCATCGTGCTGTCTCGGTCAAGACGGGAGCGCCCGACTGATCGAGCAGGTCGTAGACCGTCTGCCACCGCACCTCCTCGCCTGCGGCCTGGGTCACGTCGACCGACACGCGCCGCCAATACTCGCCACCGGAGTTGTGGAAATAGTCGCGTCCATTGAGATTCGTGAATGCCCAGAAGAGGCCCGCCGGCCCGGTGATGACAGTTCCGTCTGGAGCGGCGAGCGGATGAATGTAGGGTCGTGCCTCAGCGCCGGCGTGCTCAGTGAGGATGGTTGTGCGGCCGCCGGATTTGTATACCGAGATCGTATTGGTGCGGGGATCGTGACGAACCGTCAGTGCCGGCGTCGCGGTCTGTTCAGCCTTCGCTCGCGACAACGAGATCCGCGCGCCGACCATGGTGATTGAGATGAGAAAGATGCTGAGGGTTACGCGCGAGGTGATTTGAGACATAGGAGATTTACTTAACAACGATCGTTTTTATATTTACGAACTCCCTGATTCCATAAGGGCCAAGCTCACGACCATAGCCCGACTCCTTGATGCCGCCGAACGGCAGGCGCGGATCGGAAGCAACCAGACTGTTGACGAACGTCGACCCCGCCTCCATCCGCCTCGCGACGCGCTCGCCGCGTGCTTGATCCTTGGTGAACACGGCACCACCAAGGCCGAACACGGAATCGTTTGCGATCCGAATCGCGTCGTCTTCGTCGCGCGCCGCGATGATCGAGGCGACCGGACCGAATAGCTCCTCCTCGTAGGCCGGCATTCCCGGTTTCACGTTGGTGAGCACAGTGGGCGGGTAGTATGCACCGTCGCTCTCCGGAATCTCGCCACCGAGGAGGAGCGTGGCACCGCCTTCGATCGATGCGACGACCTGGTGATGCAGCGCGTCGCGAAGGTCGTGCCGCGCTTGTGGACCAACATCCGTTCCCTCAGCCATCGGATCGCCCATGCGCTTCGATTTCATGACCTCGACAAAGCGTTTGGTAAATGCGTCGAGGATCGGTTGCACGACGATGAACCGTTTCGCCGCGATGCAACTCTGCCCGGCATTGATCAGCCGGGAGTTGACGCAGGTTGTCGCTGCTGACTCGAGATCCGCATCTTCGAGCACGATGTAGGGGTCCGACCCTCCCAGTTCAAGGACGGTTTTTTTCAACACGCCGCCGGCCTGCGACGCTACCGCTTTCCCTGCCGGTGTGCTGCCAGTCAGCGTAACGGCGCGCACCAGCGGATGCTCGATGACGGCTTTCACGTCACGGCTGCTAATGAGCAACGTGCGAAACAGACCGGACGGGACCCCCGCGTCCTTGAACATCTGTTCGATTGCCAGCGCGCAACCGGGAACGTTCGACGCGTGCTTCAACAGACCGGCGTTGCCCGCCATCAGGGCTGGAGCCGCGAACCGGAACACCTGCCAGAGCGGGAAGTTCCACGGCATGATGGCAAGGACGACCCCGAGTGGTTCGAATGCGACGTAGGACTTGGCGTTTTCGGTCTTGACGACGTCGGGCGCGAGGTGGGATTCGGCGAAGTCTGCGTAGTATTCGCAGACCCAGGCGCACTTCTCGACTTCGGCCACCCCTTGCGCGAGCGGCTTGCCCATCTCGTCGGCCATCAGCGTCGACAGATCGCCCTTGCGTTGGCGGAGCACGGCCGCGGCTTTCTTGACGAGGGGCGCGCGCTGCCGGAATGGAGTCGATCGCCACTCTTGCCAGGCGCTGTGCGCCTGGACAATGGCAGCGGCGGCGACCTCAGTCGTCATTTCCTGATAGGTTCGTATTGGCTTGCCGGTGGCTGGATTGACGGACGTAATCGCCATCTTCTCAATATAGCTGTGTGGAAGGAACCGAGACAGACCGATAATGTTCGCGGTTAGTGGATGAGATCATTAACCGGAGGGATAGCCCGCGCAACGTGCATTGTCGCTGCCACTGCGAGCGTCGTTTCGCTCCGCTCAGTGCGCGTCGAGCCGGTCAATCAGGACGGCACAACCCGCGTGATCATTGAAGCAAATGGCCCGCTGCCGCAGCCGAGCGGCGAGGCTCTGGCCGATCCGCCTCGTATCTACCTCGACTTCGCCGACGTCCTCCCGCCTCCAAGTATCGATGCGATTTCGCACCCAGCGATCGCGAGGGTGCGTGTTGCCGAGCATAGCTCGAATCCCCTGGTGACGAGGGTGGTCCTCGATTTGATAAGAGGGGCGCAGTATCGAGTCGATGCCTCGGCGCGCGCCCAGGGGCGCGTCGTGGTGATCATCGGCGCGGGCGCGGCCGCCAGCACGAACCTTTACGCGAAGCAGGTGTCGGCCGCACTTGTGCGGCTTCAGGCACTTAGACCGTCGCTCCAGGCAATCGATCGTCGCGAAGAGACGATTCCCGGCGATCTGGCGGCTACAGCGACAGAGTTCGACGATGTTGCAAAACTCTTGAACGGAGTCAAACCGCCGTCGTCACGTGCGTCGACGCACGCGCTGCTCGTACGCACGTGCACACTCGGCGCCCGTGCCGCGCGTTTGCGTCAGACTGCCCGTGCGAACCAGGATGTGGCATCGAGCTGGGACGCGGCATCAGCGGCGGCCGGAGCGCTGATGATGTTGGAAAGGGCGAGTGGTGATCTGATGAGAAAGTAGCCGGGAGTTATAGTCCGCGCCCGGCCTTGTGAAAATTGTCGAGCGCCCAATGCCAATTGGTGCCCACCGAGCGGCCCACCCATACGCCGAGTTGCTCGACGAAAAGCGAATCACGAAGGATCGCGTCGCGCGTGCGAGTCGCGACCGCCTCCAGATTGAGACGGGCGGGCTGCGCCGACTTGCCGCCGCCGATCACGTACTCGCCGATGGTTGTTCCGACGATGCCGCCGAAGACAATGAAGTACAGCGCCGCGAGGAGGACCATCACCGCAAAGAGCGGCCCTGCTGCCGCGCGATCGAGCATGCTCATCGGCAGCCCTATCGCGACGGTGCAGGTCACAAGGACGATGAGTCCGAAGGCCATCGCCGCCGCGTCGATCGCGGACGCGACGATCACTCGCCAGTCCGGCACGGTCGATGATGGGCGTTCGACAGGTTGTGAAGGCGCCGACACGGTAATTCCGTTCAGCCGTCGCATCGCGTCGATCGGATCTTCCACTGACGGCAGGAACGGAGCGCTCAGACGAAGAATCTCGTTGACGTTGAGATTCAATGCTGCCGCATACGCGCGCATCGCCGATCGGGCATATATCCCCGCCGGTAAGTCAGTGAACCGTCCGGCATCGATGGCGCGCAGCCACTCTGCGCGAACACCGCTTCGCTGCGCCATGGACTCGATCGTCAGGCCGCGCGACATCCTCGCCAGCCTGAGCCGTTCGTGAATTAACTCGTCGCCCACAACAACCCCCTAAAGTTGCCTATCGGCAACGCGGGAGGGCGACATTAGGGGCTGTAAAGCCTTGAAAGTAAAAGGGAAAATGGAAAAGGTAAAAGGAGAGGATCTAGTGAACCAAGGAGTTGCCTCGGGCTAAGGCCTGCACGGTACGCGTCAGTTGGCCGGGCTCAAATGGTTTCGCGAGATGGAGGTGAAACCCAGCCGCGAGCGCGCGGCGGCGCTCGTCGTCGCGGGCGTGCGCGGTGACCGCAGCGGCAGGAATGGCGGCGATACGACCCGCAGGTGACGAGCGAATCCGGCGGATGAGCGCATATCCATCTTCTTCCGGCATCGCGATGTCGGCGAGCAGCACATCCATTTCCGACTCTTCGAGAATCTCCATCGCCTGCCGCGCGTTCTCGGCGATCGAAACAGTCGCCCCGGAATCTTCGAGCGCGTGCGCCATGACCTCGCGGCTATCCGACTCGTCATCAACGACCAGTACGCGGATCCCGTCGAGGCGAACGGCGCCGTGGGCTTTCGGCTCTTCGACGGCCGCGGTGTCCGGCGAGTCGACTCGGGCGGACACCACTGGCAGTCGGACAATGAACGTGGAGCCGCGGTCCTTGCCTTCGCTCTCGACCGAGATGGTGCCCTGGTGTGCTTCGACCAGTTGCCGTGCGATCGAGAGCCCGAGGCCGACACCGCCATGCACACGGGTCGTTGTACTGTCCGCCTGGCGGAAGCGATCGAAGACATGGGGCAGAAACTCCGGCTCGATGCCGATGCCGCTGTCACACACACGAACTTCGACGGATCCGTTTTCCCGCCGGATCACCACGTCAATTCGGCCGCCCTCGTCGGTGAACTTCACGGCGTTACCGATCAGATTGAAGAACACCTGCTCGAGTCGACGGATGTCGCCAAGGACGACTGCGTCGGGTGCGGCCGAGAACTGCAGTTCGATGCGCTTCGCGGCGGTGGCGGGCACCATGGATTCGATCACGTTCCTCAGCAGATCGCGGAGATCGATTTCGTCTCGATCGAGCGCCATGCGGCCGCCGGTGATGCGCGAGAAATCGAGCAAATCGTCGATCAGCTTCGCCTGGCGGGTGGCGTTATCGTGAATGGACTGGAGCGCGCGCGCGGTGATTGAAGGGGCGAGCGTCCCTTTCTGCAGCAGCGCCGTCCAGCCAAGCATCGCATTCAACGGCGTGCGCAGATCGTGCGACACGATCGACACGAATTCGTCCTTGAGGCGATTGGCCGCCTCTGCTTCGGTCCGCGCTTTCTGTGCCGACTCGTACAACCGCGCGCGGTCGAGCGCCTGCGCGCAGTGCTGCGCGATCGAGACGAGCAGCGCCTGATACTCCTCGTCGAACTTCACCGGCGCGGTGAAATGGAACGCGAGAACGCCTGTCGCCTGTCCGCTCGCAAACAACGGGAGTGTTGCCGACGACACGTATCCTCCGTCGGCCGCGATCGATGCGGAGCGCCAGTACCGCTGCTGCCATTCAGCAAACGATCCGATGAACACCGGCTGTTTCGTCTCGATCACGTGGGTGGCGCAGAGGCCCGTTTCAGCGTTGATCCGATTGCCTCGGGAGCCGTGTTCCCCGCCGACGTCCGAGTGCACGATTTCGAACGCGGTGCCGCTCTCGACGACGAGCGCCACTTCACCGGCGGTGGCACCGGCGGCGATCTTTCCCTGGCGGACGACAGCTTCCGCGACGGCTTCGACGGTGACCGCTTCGGAGAGCGCCGCCGTCAGACCGTGCAGGCGATTGGTTCGCGCCGCCAGTGTCCGGAAGCGTGCTTCGCTGGCGCGCAGCGCGACTTCCGTCTGCTGGTGCGTCTCGAGTTCTTCGTCGGCCCGCGCCCTCATCGTCTCCGCTTCCGCCCGCGCGCGCTGCGCCGATTCATACTGCCACGTGCGATCGAGCGCCTGCGCCGCGCGCGGACCGAGGACGAAGAGATAATTTCGATCGTCGGCGCTGAACGTCCGCGGCCGCGCGAACTCGAATTGCACGACCGCCACCACACGACTGCCAATGACGAGAGGAATCGCGACCGCCGCCTGATATTCCGTCGCGCTCGCCGCGCGATCGACGCCGCGGTATTCAGAGGTTGACGCGTCCTTCGACTCGACGATCACCGGCGCGCCCCGACCGACGGCGTCGGCAATCGGACTCTTCGCAGAGAGATTCACGACCGTATTGGGTTGCGGGCCGTCGACCTGCTGCCCAATCATGCGAACGATCTCGGCGGTCTCGCCGTCGCTCTTCGTCAGCACGACGAGCGCACCCTGCGCCTCCAGCGCATGCAACGGTTCCTGAATCGCGGCTTCGATCACGGCGCCGGGCGTTCGCGCCTGGCCTAGCGCGGCAGTGACCTGCGCGACGCGATCGGATTGCTGGGCGGTTTGCTCCGCCATCCGGCGCAGATTTCGATCACGCCGAAGACGACGGAAGGTGCGCTCGGTCAGCAGGCAGAATCCCAGCCAGCCAAGGACATAGCACACGAACAGCAGAACCTGGCCGAGATTGGCGAAGTGGAAAAACGTGCCCGGTTCGTAGACGAGATAATCGATGGAGGCTGCGGAAAGGATCAGCGCCAGAACGCCGGGGCCGGCGCCACCGAACCACGCGCTCACCGCGATGCTGACGGCAAACAGCGTTGTCGAAGGGACCGATCCCGTCAACTTCGAGAGGAACAGCTCGACGCACATCGCAAGGGCAACGGCGCAGACCGCTGCCGCGTACGAAAACGGTCGAGCTTCACCAATCAGCTTGCGCCAATCCACGGACATCGAGTACCGGCAAGTCGCAGACTCAAGTATGGCATGAGGAGCGGCTTGGACGAGCGCGGCCTTTACCTATCCCGCCGCTGCCCCCTGTGTTCCGACATACACCGCGTAAATGGATTGGCTTGCGGCCATGAACAGGCGATTACGTTTTGGACCACCGAACGCGAGGTTGCCGCACACCTCGGGAATTCGGATTCGACCGAGAAGTTTCCCCGCGGGATTCCATACGGTGACGCCGCTGTATCCGAGTGCGCGGCCGGCATTGCTCGACACCCAGAGGTTGCCCTCGACGTCGCAGCGCAACCCGTCAGGTCCGCACTTGACGCCATCGATCATGCAATCGCTGAACAACTTTCTGTTCGAGGCCTTGCCGTCGCTGGCGACGTCGAACGAATAGACTTCCCCTTTGCCGCCGGCGCCCGTGTCGCCCGGTCCTTTGCCGGTGCTGGCGACGTAGACCTTCTTGAAGTCCGGCGAGAACGTGATGCCGTTTGGATCTGGCACCTGGTCTTCGGTGACGACGAGATCGATGCGGCCGCTCGGATCGGCGCGGTAGACGTTGGTGGGCAGCTCCCGCTTGAAGGTGCCCATGCCGACCGGTTGTCCTGCCTTCGAATTGAATCGTCCGGCGCGATTTGACGGACCACCGCTGGCGTCCGGCGCCCCTTCATACAACTGACCCCCGTACGGCGGATCGGTGAACCAGATGCTGCCGTCGGGATGCACGGCCGCATCGTTCGGAGAGTTCAGCCGCTTGCCTTGATAGGAGTCAGCGATGACCGTGATCGATCCGTCGTGCTCGTAACGAACCACGCGACGGGTGAGGTGTTCGCAGGAAATCTGCCGGCCTTGCGAATCGAAGGTATTGCCGTTGCTGTTGTTTGACGGACTGCGGAACACCGTCACGCGGCCATCGTCCTCGAGCCAGCGAAGCTGGCGATTGTTGGGGATGTCGCTCCACAGCAGATAGCGTCCCTGGCTGTTCCACGCCGGTCCTTCAGCCCAGAGTGCGCCGGTCCACAATCGTTTGATCGACGTGTTGGCCTGGATCAGTCCGTCGAATGCCGGATCGATGGTCAACACATCCGGATCGGCGAAGTAGGTGGTCGGCGGCGCATCAGGCCCGAAGTCGCGCGGCGGATTGGAGATCACCGTCGGGGCGGACTGCGGCGTCGGAATCGTCTTGCTCTGGGCGACAGATCGGCTGGGTATCGCGAGCGCGGCCCCCGCCGCCGCACCGATTGTCGTCAACACACGCCGTCTTGTTATCACTGTCGTCATGGCGCAAATCGTATATCACACGCAGGCACTCTCTTTGCGTAAGAAAATCAAGCGCAATGACGGGCAGGCCCGCGGGAATGAGCGTGATCATCAACGAGCGATCCGGGGCTGCTCGGAATCCGGACGTCGGCGTTCAGGTTCAGTCGCTGTTTGGCAAGCACGGACTGTCGGTGCGACTCGAGCGGGTGCGCGACCCAGCCGACCTGCCGGCGCGGGCGCGGCAGGCGGCGTCGCGTGGCGATGTGATCGTGGCGGCTGGCGGGGACGGCACGGTCAGCGCCGTAGCGGGCGTTGCGGTCGAGACGCGAGCCACGATAGGCGTGCTGCCTATGGGTACGCTGAATCACTTTGCCAAAGACCTCGGGCTCCCAACCGACCTCGAGCAGGCTGTTGCGACGATCGCTGCCGGCCACACGCGTGACGTCGACGTCGGCGAGGTCAACGGGCGTGTGTTCGTCAATAACTCCAGCGTCGGCCTGTATCCACGCATGGTGTGGGAGCGCAATGTCGAGCAACGGCGTGGTCGTACCAAATGGACCGCATTCGCCATCGCGATGATGCGCACATGGCGCAACTACCGCACGATTACTGCGCATCTCGTCGTGGAAGGGAAGGCCGCGGTCGTCCGCACACCGTTCATCTTCGTCGGCAACAACCACTACATTGCCGAAGGGTTCCAATTAGGTGGACGATCGCGCCTCGATGAAGGCCGGCTATCGGTCTATATGGCGCCGGAATGCGGCCGGTTCGAGATCCTGTCGCTGCCGGTGCGGGCGCTGGTGCGCAAGCTGGAATCGGCCGAGCTGTTTGTCGAATTTCCAGCCGAGACGTTGACAGTCGATGTCCCGTCGCGACGAGTGAGCGTCGCGCTCGATGGCGAAGTGGCACTCAGCCGATCGCCGCTCGAGTATCGCATCCGGCTGCGCGCGTTGAAGGCGATCGTTCCCTAGGTCGGCGACTATGCGCGTTGTCGTTCATCTCTCGGACATTCACTTCGGCCGCGTCGATCTGACGACGATCGGTCCGCTCACCGAAGCCGTCTTTCACGTCTCGCCTGATCTCGTCGCCGTCTCCGGGGACCTGACACAGCGGGCACGACGCCGGGAGTTTGCCGCGGCGCGCGCGTTTCTGGACAGCCTGACATTCTCGCAACTCGTCGTCCCCGGCAATCACGACGTGCCGCTCTACAACGTGTTCACCCGTTTCCTCACGCCGCTGGCGCGCTACAAGCGCGCTATCAGTGACAATCTCACGCCCGTCTATCGCGACGAGGAGATGATCGCCGTCGGCGTGAACACCGCAAGATCGTGGACCTGGGGCGAGGGACGGATCAACGAATCCCAGGTCGATCAACTGGTGACGCACTTGTCCGGTGTCCCGAACGACGTCATCCGCATCGTCGTCACGCACCATCCGTTCGATTTACCCGAAGGGGTAAAAGAGGAGCGCTTGCTCGGGCGGGCGGAGATGGCGATGAAGAAGCTGTCGGCCGCTGGTGCCGATCTGTTTCTCGCCGGACATCTTCATATCAGCCACATCGGTCATGCGGCCGAACGTTATGACATCGGCAACCACTCCGCGCTTGTGGTCCAGGCGGGCACGTTGTCGATACGGTCGCGGGGCGAAGAGCCGTCGTTCAATGTCTTACGCATTGAACGCCCGCACATTTCGGTTGAACGCATGGCGTGGAATCCGTCGCGCACTCGTTATGAAGAAGTCGGCGAGGCACGGTATCGCCATGGCGAGCGCGGATGGGTGGCGGAAGAGTAGGCCGGTCTTATCGATTCGTCGCGACCGATTCCGGCTCGGGCATGATCGCCAGCCGACCGCGGACGACTTGCGTGCACCGCCACAACGCGTTGGCGAGGATGACGACGACGCAGACCAACATGATGACCGTCAGGACGGTGTCGAGGTAGCCCTGGAAGTGCTTTGAAGGATCGGGACCGTTCGCCATCGGCCAGAAGTTGTCGCGCACGCTCAACACGCCGGCGGACAGTGTCGTCACCGACACGAAGACCAGCGGAACCGCCGTGACCCACGCATATCGTGCCCGGCCCATGTTGATGACGATGGTCGTGGCCACTGCCAGTGCCACCGCTGCAAGCAGCTGGTTGGCGATCCCGAACATCGGCCAGATCGTGTTGATACTGCCGTTCCAGATGAAATACGACCACGACGTGACGATGACGCCGCTCGAGATGATCGAGCCAGGCAGCCACTCCTTCCGTCCAAACGGCTCGTAGAAGCGGCCGACGAATTCCTGCAGCAAGAATCGGCCGACGCGTGTGCCCGCGTCGATCGTCGTCAGGATGAAGAGCGCCTCGAACATGATCGCGAAGTGATACCAGTAGTCCATCAATCCGCGCATGCCTGGCAGGCCGCTGAACATCTGCGCGATCCCGACCGCCAACGACACCGCACCGCCGGGACGGCCGGCCACCGTCTCGCCAACCGCGAGCTCGAGATCCTTCAGATTGACCTGCGGGATGCCAAGCTGAGCGAAGACCGCGGGTGACGTGTTAATCGCGAAGTAGTCGCCAGGAAACATTGCCGCCGCAGCCAGCAGCGCCATGATGCCGACCAGCCCTTCCATCAGCATCGCGCCGTAGCCGATCGGCCGGATGTCCGATTCCCGATCGATCATCTTCGGCGTCGTGCCTGACGAGATCAGCGAGTGAAATCCTGAGATTGCGCCGCACGCGATGGTGATGAACGCGAACGGAAAGAGCGGGCCCGGGATAATCGGACCGCCGCCGCCGGTGAACTGGCTGAAGGCCGGCATCTCCAGGTGCGGATTCACGATCACCACCGCGAGCACCAGCACCGCGATCGTTCCAATCTTCATGTAAGAGCTGAGGTAATCCCGCGGCACCAGCAGAAGCCACACTGGCAGCACGGATGCGAGAAATCCGTAAACGGCCATTGCGATGATGATCTCCTGCCGAGACAAGAGGAACCAGGAGCCGATCGCCGACGACGCCACGGGTTTGCCGAGCACAACCGCGAGCACCATGCCAATGACGCCGAGAACGGTCGCCTCTGCGATTCGTCCCGGCCGCAACCGGTGCATGTACAGACCCATGGCTATGGCGAGAGGAATCGATACGCCAATTGTGAACGTGCCCCATGCACTTTGCTGGAGCGCGTTGACGACGGCAAATCCCAACCCGGCGAGCGCGATGACCACGATAAACAGAATGGCGACCGCCGCTGTGATCCCGGCAATCGGGCTTATCTCGGTGCGCGCCATGTCGGCGAGCGACCGCCCCTGGCGGCGCACGGAGGCCCAGAGAATGACGAAGTCGTGCACCGCGCCGGCGAGACACACGCCGGCGACGAGCCAGATGAGGCCGGGTGCGTAGCCAAATTGAGCGGCAAGGACGGGCCCGATCAGCGGCCCTGCGCCCGCGATCGCAGCGAAGTGATGACCGAAAAGGACGAGCCGATGCGTGGGATGAAAGTTGCGCCCGTCGTTCAGCTGATGCGCAGGCGTCACTCGCGTGTCGTCGAGCATCATCAAACGCGCCGCGATAAACGCACTGTAGTAGCGATACGCGATGGCCAGAATGCCGAGCACCGGCAGGATGAGGTAGAGGGCGCGCATTTTTCCGGAGTTTAGCAGAGCCACGGATGAACACGGATGAACGCCGCGGAAAAACACGGATGAACACGGATGAACGCCGCGGAAAAACACGGATGAACACGGATGAACGCCGCGGAAAAACACGGATGAACACGGAT
>Ga0207701_10002158_pt1 | contig 20419 bp, 17 predicted proteins | sample KBSSwiSSwithPhiX_FD_184294 | JGI IMG/M metagenome (GOLD analysis project Ga0207701, IMG submission 184294) | Switchgrass rhizosphere bulk soil microbial communities from Kellogg Biological Station, Michigan, USA, with PhiX - S5 (SPAdes) (version 2) | ecosystem: Environmental > Terrestrial >... | reverse complement strand
CGTCGTTCGCGCCGCGGGTCTACAGGGCCATGTCGTGCGCGAGGACGGCAGCCCGGCAATGCTCGCGAGCGTGAGCGTGCACGGCCATCCAGAGCTCGGGACGACGATCGTCGATGCTCTTCGCAACTACGATATTGTGCCGGTTATTTGGAGCGCGCGGGACAGCGTTCGCCAAGAACTGGCTGCGTGAACCGAACGACTCAGTGAAGCATTTCGATGCGGACGGCCGAATCGGAGGATGTCCGGTGTCGACTACAAGCACTGCACAGACTCGAAGCCAGCTCGCGAAAATAACTTATCGTTGCTTAACGTTCGGGCGTGGCTTGGTCAAGCTACATCGCTCGGTACATCAGCTAACGGGTCCCACAAACGGCGTCTCAGCTTGGCGAGACGCGACGGACGTTGGGGTTACGCGGCGACTTCAAGCACGCGTACGGCCCGCTGTGCGCGTTATTGGGCACGCTCTGAGAGCGTCTGTGCGGGTGCAAACTGACAGGCTGGCGGGCCATCGGGCTTTCATCGCAGATCGGTGCTTGTTGCAACCGACGGTTGCTGTTGCACGAGCATTTGTGGATCATTTCCTCCGAGTCTTCAACTTATACGGCTGCCGAGCGCGACCGAGTGATGGCGCGGGCCGTACGCTAAGATCGCGCACGCGTGTTCACGCGGCGCGCGACCTTCACGACAGGACTGACAATGAAAACCGCACTCGGCATCGGGATCGTCCTAAGCGCGCTGTCGCTCACGTCCGCCGTACCCGAGCAGACCGCAGCACCTGCCGCTGGCTCGAAGCTCAAAGTGATCCTGCTGGGCACTGCAGGGGGTCCGACAATCGATCCGGATCGGTTAGGAATCAGCACCCTGGTGGTGGCCGGGTCCGAACAGCTGCTGTTCGATGCAGGCCGTGGGCTGACCTTCGGCTTGGCGCGACTTTCCATCCGAGCGTCCACGATCACCAAATTATTTCTCACGCACCTCCATTCAGATCACATTGTCTCCATTCCGGAGCTCTATCTGTTTCCCTGGGGGTCACAGGGTCGCAAGACATCCTTACAGATCTGGGGACCCGAAGGAACCCGCGCGATGACCGAGCATCTGCGGGACGCGTTCGCATTCGATATTCAGGTTCGACGCGACGTCCTCTCGCCCGAGGGGATCACAATCCTCGCGACAGACGTTCGCGAAGGCGTGGTGTATGACACAGCAGGCGTGAAGGTCACCGCGTTTCTCGTCGATCACGGCGTCACCAAGCCGGCATTCGGGTACCGAGTTGACTACGGTGGCCACTCCGTTGTCATCTCCGGAGACACGAAGCCCTCTGACAACCTCGTGAAATTCGCGCAGGGCGTTGATGTCCTCATCCATGAGGTCTCACGCCCCAAGAACGATCCCGCACTGATCGGACCGCCGGACGAACTGCTGCCAGATGGAAGGGGCCTTACGCGACGGCAGGCGCGAACGATTGCGGATCAACACACGGACCCCGCTGAAGCAGCGCGCGTTTTCCAGCGCGTCAATCCCAGGCTGGCGGTGTTTTCGCATGCGAGCCGGCCGCTCGACACTCTCACGACGGTCAGGCGTAGCTATTCCGGTCGCGTGGAGTTCGGGTCAGACCTCATGACCATCGACATCGGGGACGAGATTACGGTCCAACCATTCGAGAAGGCGATTCGATAGGCCGTCGGATATTGTTCTGGGAAAACATCTGGCAGCCGTCGAGGGCGCATCAGCCGCGTCGCGATCGTCGCTCGCTACTGCCTTGACGCGTCACGACTTCATGCTGCTTTGAGCAGCGCGTCGAGCTCGCGAACCCAGCTCGCGACCTGGTTCCAACTGGCGCCGGTCAGGTCCACCATCTACAAGTCGCTGATTCCAAACGGCTCAAATCAGCCACGCACTCCGTCAGTCGAACCGCGGTTGGCGAATTCCCGGTGGCAAAGCCGATCGTTGGCACCACTCCGCCGCAAACAGAATCACCCGCCATCGCGGGCCCAGCCGTGTTAGGTTGCGTTTTACCGGCGCGGGACGGCAGCCGTGCTCGAATTCGAGCCAGCGCTGGCGCAGACGCTCACGCAGCGCGTCATGCTTGTGTCGCGCGGCCATGGCTCACGCCGACACTGGACCGGCCGAGAGGGGATGAATGCGATACAACTTTCGTTTGATCCTCGGGGCGTTTGCCACCTTGACGCTGGCCGCCTGTCACCATCCGAAACCAAATCCGTCGATCGGCGTCGGCAATCCATACCCAGTAAGCAATTACATCTGCGACGGGACCCGCCTGGCCGTGCGCTTGATGGGAGAGCGCGCCTCGGTTTCCGTTGACGGCGCCGCCGCCGTCGATCTTCCGGCGATGGGTCAGTCGGGGACCACGTTCTCCAACGGACGCCAAACTCTGATCATCGAACAGGGCCGCACGTCTTGGGCCCAGGGGCGCGCCACGCCGGTTGCGTGCACCGGCGGCTGATGGAGCGTGTCGCAGGAGACCAGATGGGAAGACGTTCGTAGCTGCGGCTGGTGCGCGGCATCAGGCGTCTTTCTAGTCGATGGGTAAGACGACATCGGGGGCCGTACGGCGGTCTTCCTTTGGACGTGAGACGATGACGGATGCCTTCCTCCAGCGCCGACGCTGACGCCCCGGGCGGATTCGCTGCGCTCGGCCTCACCGATGTGGTCGTCGCTGCCGTCGCGGCGCTCGGCTACGAAGAGCCGACGCCGGTGCAGCGTCAGACGATTCCCTTGATTCTCGCCGGCGGTGATCTGTATCCCGGCGCGTTGCCCGAGATGTTGTACGCAGGCTCGCTGGTTTTCGTGAAGCCCCCCGGTCCCGTTGATGCAAACGCATGCGATAGCGCGCGCACGCGTCCCGAGGCTGTCAGGACCTGTTACACGTGCTCTAACGCCGATACCAGGCGGTCCAGCGCGCGTACGAGTGCGACTCGTGCCGCATTGGGCGACGTCAGGTGCAGTTGTCTTCCGATCTCTTGAAACGGCAGTTGCTGCTCTACTCTCATCAAGATCAATCGGCGATCGCGCGGCTTCAGCCGAAGTAGCGCTGCCCGGTATCGCCGCATCTCTTCCTTATCGATGACGCGTTGGAGTGGCGACGAGGCTTGCGCTGCACAATCGTCCGGTAGTGCTATCCATTTGCCTTGCCGCGCGGACTTTCGCTTCACGTCGATGATGCGATTGAAGATCACACGCCGCAAATAGGCCAGTAGCGCGCCGGGATGGTGCGACACGAAGTGAGGGAGTCGCCGGACCGTGCTGATGAGCGCATCCTGGACGACGTCGTCGGCATCCACGATCGATCGGGCATGATCGGACAGGTGCTTGCGAGCGATTCGTCGTAGGGATGGCAGATACTGGCTGATGAGGATTTCCAGTGTACCCGTGTCACCGCGGTGAATCTCTGCACCAAGATCAGCCGTGAAATCGAGGGCCGTCGATGGCTGTAAGAATCCCATTGCGTTGCACCGCGGCTGAACGTTCGCGGGGGACGTGGCTGGCCTGTTCACGTGCTGCCTCCAGGGCTATAGACGAATCAGCAGACGAATTTCGCGCGGTCACCGCGCGATCGGATCGACGGGCGACCCGAGGCGTCGAGGTCGGCCCGGTGGTCAGGCCACGACGCCTCGAAAGGATCACGTCAGCTAGTTGATGACGGCCTTGAGCTCCAACTCGACGGACTGGCTTGCCTGGACGTCGAGCATCACGCTCTGGGCCTCGTACCCCTCCTTGCTCACGGAGAGTTGCCAGGTGCCTGCCTTGACGCCTTCGATCGAGAACCCACCGTTCTCGTCCGTTGACGCAGTCATCGTCTGGAGGTCGTTTACGAACTGGATCGTCGCGTCAACGATCCCGCGTGACCCGTCCGCCGTGGATTCGAACACCGTGCCGGCGATCCTGTAGGTGGCCGGCGCTGGCGGGGGCGCCACGCGGCTCGGCTGGGCGGGTGAACCGCCGCACGCAGCCATCAACAGGCTCATCACGACGAACGACAGCGTCTTCTTCATACATCGCTCCTTACCAATGGGCGCTTACTTGAACGCCAGCGTGACTGCCCGTTGAGATCGCTTGACCTCTTTGCTGACGACGGAGGCGATGCGCTGCGCCTCCTGGGTTTCAAAGTCCTCCCGCATTGCCGATCCGTAGATGAAGATTCCGATCCGCTCGTAGAGCCGTCGGAACGAGGCGCGATCGACGACCTGCGGCGCTCGAACGACTTCGACTGCGTGTTGAAGCTCGTGAGCGGCGGTGGTCAGCAGCTGACCGCCAGTGAGATCACGGTCGAGGATGATCTGGAGGTATCTCGCGGACGGCAAAGCCGTGATGAACCGGAGACACGAGCCACCTCGTACGACCGCGCACTGTCCTGGCGTCAGGTAAACGACCGTCGAGGATGATTCAATTTCGTCGATCAGGCGATGGCATGTCAGCGAGTGGATATAACAAGCCGAGATTGCTGACTGGATCTCCGCATCAGCCGTGCGGACGTTTGTGAACGACAGCCCGGACTCATCGGCCGCGAGTGTGGCGCTCGGTACGAGCAGCACCAGGGTCGCAGCTGCACAGGACACCAAGAATCGAAGCCTCATACGTCACCTTGCCGCTTGCGCTGGTATCGGAACGAGCGGTAACAGGAGTCGCGGCTCTTGTCTGCGGCCCCATCTCGCCCCTATCGCGCTGCACTCATGCATGGCTGCGCTCCCGGAAACGTGTCATTGACCAACCGCGCGACACGTTTTCGACGTAATCGCCATGTCACTATGTGGAGACGCAGCTACCGTCAGGAGGCTGGCGCGGCGACGAGGTGCTTGATCCGGAGCGCCCGATGGCACAGAACGTCCGCACCCGATTCGTCGATGGAGAATCGGTACTGCTACGGTACGTACTCGGCAACGCCCGAAGCTACGTCTGGGCCATCACCGCCGACAGGACCACGGTGCATGAGTTGGCCGGACGAGCGGAGATCGAGCGGCGGGTGAGGCAGTACACAGCGTCGTGCAGCATCGCGGCGCGATCGGACGATCGTGCCGAGGGCGGGAGCCAATCCATGGGACCGGAGCGCGACGAAGCCTCAGCGCTCGGGCGGTTGCTGCTGGCCCCGGTGGCCTGGGCGCTCGACAGGCCGCGGGCGCTCATCCTGGCAGACGGCATGCTTCAGCGGCTCCCGTTTGCCTCCCTGCCCCATCCCACGAATGGTTTCCCGCTGATCCTGCACCACGAGATCGTTCACCTCCCGTCAGCCTCTCACCTGGTGCTGCAACGCGGCCATTGGCACCGCCATCGCGAGTGGTCCAAGCCCGTCGTCGTGTTTGCGGATCCGGTGTTTGGCGTTGCCGATCCAAGGATCGCCGCGGTCGCCAACCGCCCAGCGGTCCCATCCGCGAGCCACGGATCCGATATGGGGTCCGACATCCCCGAGCCGCTGGCGGGGGCATTGCGAGACATGCCCGGTTTTTCGGGCGCCGCGATTCCCCGGCTTTCGGGGACGTGCCGAGAGGCTGGCCGCATCAAGACGCTCGCCCCCCGAGCCGACGTCTTCGTCGGTTTTCAGGCAACGCGCGCGGCCGCAACCAACGCCCGGCTCGCGAAGTACCGGATCGTGCATTTCGCGACCCATGGGATCATTGACGACCGTCACCCGGAACGGTCGGGCCTCATCCTGTCGCTTGTCGATCGCAGCGGACGGCCTCAGGATGGGTACCTTCGTCTCGAGGACATCCGCAATCTTTGGCTACCTGTGGACCTCGTAGTGCTGAGTGGGTGCAGTACGTCGCTTGGCGACGACGCATCGAACGTAGGTATGAATGGGCTCGTCAGAAGCTTTCTGTCCGCCGGCAGCCGCCGAGTCATCGCGACCCTCTGGCGGTCGGACGATCGGTCGACGAGCGCGTTGATGGCGAAGTTCTACCGCGGCCTCTTTGATATGGGACTCACGCCGCCCGCGGCTCTGCGTGCGGCGCAGGTCGAATTGTTGACGCGTACCCGATGGAAGCGGCCTTTCCACTGGGCGGCATTCGTGTTCCAGGGCGAATGGACGTAGTCATCATGAATGCACTCAGCCCCGATCAATTCGAAGCCCTGCTCAGGCATCTTGGACCGGACCGCGAAGCGGCTGGCGTGCAGTACGAGCAGATCAGGGGTCGGCTGCTCACGGTGTTCACCTATCGCCGGTGTCCGCACCCGGAGGAACTGGCGGACGAAACCATGGATCGAGTGGCGCGCAAGCTGCTCGAGATTGGCGATCGCTTCGAAGGCGCCGACGCCAGCCGGTTCGTCTTTGGTGTCGCGTGGAACATCGTGAAGGAGTCTTTCCATCGCCGTCGCGATGCGACGCTGCCGGAAGGTTGGGACGTGGAGGACCCTGTGAGATTTGATCCCCAAGGTGAAAGCGGTGATCGCGGCGAAGCCTGTCTCGAGCGTTGTCTACGCTCCCTGTCGGACGCAGACAGAGAGATCGTCCTGAGGTACTTCCAGGAAGAGAAGCGAGCGAAGATCAGTCAGCGGTCGACCCTTGCACGCGAGCTGCGCATCACGCCCAATGCGCTGAGGCTGAGGATTCACCGAACGACGACTCAGCTCAGGGACTGTGTCCGCAACTGTCTGGAGACTTCGACCCCCCGGCCAGTGGGAAGCCGATAGCTGGGGGTCAAGGAGGAACCGATGCGGCTGATTCGACGATCCGACCAGACGTTGCGCCTCTACGTGCTCGGCGAGCTGCGCGAGCCCTCCAGGCTCGATGTCGAGGAACGGCTGGTCACGGATCCCGACTTCTTCGAGGCGCTGGGCATGACCGAGGACGATCTCACGGAAGAGTACGTCGAAGGTACATTGTCGGCTGCCGACACGGAGTGTTTCGAGCGGCACTATCTGACGACGCACGAGCGGCGCCAGGATCTCGCCTTCTTTCGCCAGCTCAAATCGTATGCGGTGGAACAGCGGCCGACGGTGCGGCTCGCCGACCGCCTGCGCCTCAACGATCTGTTTCGATTTCATCCTCTGTGGTCGAGCGTTGCGGCCGGTGTCTTCATCCTTCTCGTGGGCGGGAACCTGGCGCTTCTCTTGGGGAACTATCGATTGCAGGGACAATTCGATCACGTGCGCGCAGAACATCAACGTGAAGGAGAGCTGCGGCTACAACTGCAGCGGCAGGTCGCCGCGTTGACCGCACAGGGCAATACCTTGCAAGGTAGGTTGGAGTCACAACAGGGGACGGGATCTCTGCCGACGTTCGGCCTGACCTCAGGGCGACTCCGGGGGCCTGGATCGGGGGCGCGTCTCAGCATTTCGTCGAACGCGCAGCACGTTCGATTGGAGCTCCAGCTCCCCGGAAACGACTCATCGCCCTACCGCGCGGTGCTGTACGACGAGGCGGGCGACGTCATCTGGTCACAGGCGAAGCTCAAAGCCGAATCGATCTCAGGGCGCTCGGCAGTCGTCGTGCTCGTGCCCAGCGCGGTCCTCTCGTCTGGCGAGTACGAGTTGAAACTGAGCGCCGCCACCGCACGAAGGGATCTGGAAGTCGTCGCGACGTACTCGTTCAGGGTGAACCTGCCCTGATCAGCGCTCCACGTGGGCGATGAGAAAGATTAGAGCCCAGTCGTAGTTAAGCGTCGATGCTTCAACGCCAGTCGCCAGCCGCCACGAACGCGGCCCAGTAGAAAGGATGAGTGTCCTGTTTGCGCGCTCGGCGGTCGCGCAGGATCGTGAGGCTCGCCGCCCGCACCGACTCGACCGTCGTCAGATGCTGCTGCAAGCGGCTTTGATATAGCGCGCGCATCCAGAGCCGTGTCGCGTCATCGTCTACGGACCATAGGCTCATGATCACCGTCCGGACTCCAGCCACTTGAAACGCCCGGCGCAATCCAAAGACGCCCTCTCCAGCCTTGACTTCTCCGAGTCCGGTATCGCAAGCGGACAGCACGGCCCACTCGACGCCTTCGAGGTTGAGCGCGCTGACTTCCTCCGCCGTCAGAATCCCGTCGTCTTCGTCCGGCCCGGCAGACGTTCGACGATTCGCACCCGCAAGCGCCAGTCCGGACCGTACCAGCGGGTTCATCTTCAACGCGGGCTGAAGTGACCGGCCGAGTTGCGTGGATTGCGTGGTACGGCCGGTTCCGCCCGTCGCGGTTCCAGCGACCGAACGGCCGTTCGAGGGTACACAGTCGCTTCCGACGAAGAACCCGTGCGTGGCAAGGTGCAGCACGAGATGACCTGGCGCCTCGCGTTTGAACGCGCGTTCGGTCGCCAGGCGGTTTTCGAGAATCTCCGCTGGCGCATCGGTCCACAGTTGCGCGACATCGCGCACTTCCATGCGTGAGGCGTCGAGAGCCGGGAACCGCAGCGATTGCAGCGTCTCACAGTCGCCGTCGGCCGCGCCGGATCGCGAACCACCGGCCGGCTTGCGGGCGGCGTCGCGGCGCGCAGGCACGGCCGGTGAGCCCTGCCTGGATGGTCCGACGAAGACGGTGCCGTCGTTGAAAGCTGGCCCACCCACCGCGAGCAGGCCGCGGCCGGCCTTGGGGGTACCGTCGGGTGGCACGAGGTCGCGCTCAGCGGACAGGTAGTGAATGAGGGGTCCCGTCTCTATCAGGTATCTCTTCTCTCCGACTGGCAGCGCTGCGAACGACACCAGATTGAGTGCGCCGTCCGGCACGACGAACACCGTCGAGGCACCGGTCAGGTATTCGCGGAGCGGATCCCATGTGCGCCGGCGCAGTGCGGCCCCGGCCGAACGATAGGCTGGTTCTGCCTCGGCTGGTAGTCTCCCCTGAGACAACGGGCTCGTCTCGTCGTGCCAGCGAGCGACGAGCGCGTCGATCGCGCTCGCCGATCCGAGCGGCACGACCCAGGGTTGCGGCTGCTCGCTCCGGAGCACGAACGCCAGGTACGACGGTACGGCCTTGCGGGACCTGGCTGCTCTCGAGCGCGTGGACGTGGAGGGAGGCGGGCCGGCGGGTTCGACGACGGATCGATCGTAGCGGACAAAGCTGACGAGCGCAGCGTTGGCTGGCAAAGCCGCGTACACCTCGTCCAGGCCGCTCTCCACGTGTGAGAGGTCCCTGCCGAACGCCACACTCTTGTCAGCGAAGGCCCGTTCGGCGTCCTCTTTCTCGCGTCGCGCCGCTTCGAGCAGCGCCGGAAATCGGTCCGGATGCTGCTCGTCCCCTCCCCGTATCACGAGGTTGGCGTAGCGCTGTCGCGCCGACACCAGCGCCGCCCACGATGGCGCCAGATCCGGGCGGGTCGCGTCCGCGCTCGCATGGCGGCGCCGGGCCATTTCGTCGAGGACGAGCCCGCGGCTGCGGATCAGGCTGTCGACGACTCGGGTCGTATCCTCCCCACCCGCGCCGGCCGCTGACAGCGTCAGCGCGAAGTCCAATCCCTTGGGACGCGACGACGCGTACTCGAGTCCCTGCCGCTCGGGCAGGCTTCTGAGCATCAGCTGCAGGTGGTCCCGCCCGATGCGTTCGGCCGCGAGCGCGTCGGCGAGTGCTCCGGACGTGTCGCGCACGCCGGCAAGCGCAGCCGCGAGGGGGACCTGTACGTCGGCGACATCCGGATGCGTCGGGCCGACGACCTGTCGGAGGATCGTCAGAGCCCGGTCGAAGGAGGTCCGCGCCGCATCGTACTCGCCAAGCTCTGCCCGGAGCGTGCCAGTCACGGTCAGCACGTAGGCGGCACGACGGGTCTCGCGCTCGCCGGTCTGTTCGAGGATCGCCAACGCGCGACTGGCTGATTCCAACGCCTGATCGAATCGACCGCGTGTGGCCAGATTGGCCGACAACTGTGCCAACGTGCGCGCGACATCACGGTGGTTCTTACCGAGTGTTCGCTCTTGGATCGCCAGAGCCCGCTGATAGGCAGCGGTCGCATCGGCGTCGAGCCCTTGCTCGGTCAGCACTGTGGCAAGCTCGGAAAGCGCGAGCGCGAGATACGGATAGTCGGGCCCATTGACGCGCTGCCACGTCGTGATCGCGCGATTGAACAGGCGCCGCGCCTCCCGGTAATCCCCGAGGCTGTTGCTCACAATCGCCAGGTTGAACACCTCGGTCGTGACCCCGATGTAGTCGGATCCGAAGCGCCGTTCGTAGATGTGCTGCGCCCGCTCCAGCATCGCCCGGGCCGCCGAATAGTCTCCGTCGCGGAGCAGGCTCAGCCCGAGATCGTTCAGTTGGATTGCGACTTCGGGATGATCCGATCCAAGCGACTTCTCGGCGATGGCCAGAGCGCGCTGCCGCAGCGCTCGACCACCCGCCAAGTCCCCGAGCTCGATCGTCGGGATAGCCAGAATCCGCAAATACGACGCGATGTCGGGGTGATCGGGTCTGAGTGTCTCTTCGGCAACAGCCAGGGCTCTTCTGGTGAATTGCGTGGATGGGACGAGATTACCCTCGTACCGCAGTTGTTCGCCCATGAGGCTGAGGGTCACCGCGGTCTCGGGATGGATCGTGGCGTTACGCTCCCGAACCGCAAGCGCCCGCTCCAGTGGAGGACGCGAAGCCGCATAACTGCCTCGGCGCTGGAGCAGCAAGCCGCGGACGTCGAGGCTGCGCGCGAGTCTGATGTCGGTGGAATCGAGAGTCCGTTCCTTGATCGCGAGCGCCTCGCCGCTCGCGGCCAATGCGTCGTCATACTTCTCGATGAACGCCAGCACACGGGCGAGGTGATCGAGGTCGTCCGCTACATCGGGATGATTGTCGCCGAGCGCCGTCCTGCGAATTCGAAGGGCCGTCTCGTATTCGGGTCGCGCGAGTTGATACTCGCCGGACTGGATGAAGACATCCCCGAGGTTCCTCCTGCTCGACGCCAGTGTCGGGTGGGATGGTCCGACTCGCGTCTCCCGGCTCCGAATTGCGCGCTCCGCGAGCTCCCTCGTGCGTGGCTCCGCGCCCCTGCCGTTGCACAGCAGGGCCTCCACCAGGAGGTCGAGGGCTTGCTCGATGTTCGGGGACGTCGCGGCTTGGGGCCCTTCGAGAGTCGCCAGCAGGCTCTCAGCTTCTGCTTCGGCCTGGGCCCACCGCCCTGCGTCGATCAGGGATCGGACGATCCGGAAGCGCGACTCCGCGCTTCCGGACACCTGATCACGCCCGGCAAGAGGCGAGACGAGCACTGTGCCCAGGCAACCTGCGACCAGAGCCTTGCGCAGACGTTTGGAGACTCCATCGACCAGCAACTGGTTCACATCGATACCAGGTGCTCTTCGCACGGTGACCGTGTCAGAGCAAACGAAGAACTCTCGAGCTCAATCCTCCCACGGTGGCAAGCTGGCGACGGTCCGGACCACCCAGGCCGCCCTGGCGCGTCGGCCCCAGGCCGTAGTTGGGATCGGCCAGCACGCCAATGGCTGTTCGCTTTGCATTCGTCGAGACTTCGTTCAACTCGCGGAACGAGCTCATCACCTGCTCGGTGACCCGGAGGCGGTATTCTGGCTCATTGTGCGAGCTGTCTGAGGGACCAGTCACGATGGTCTGCAGAACGTTCTCTAGCCTCGCGACTGCCCCTTCGATCAGCTGCAGCGACCAGGCCACTTCGGCGTACCGTTCGGCAATGGTACTGCCACCGTTTCGAGCCGAGACGTAACCGCGATCTGCTCTGATGAACGAGGGCAGAATCCCAAGTCCTGGCTTCCCGCCCGGGTCCCCGCTGCCTCCGCCCAATCCCGGCTTTCCACCTGGATCGGCTCCCAGGCCGGGCTTCCCGCCAGGATCGGCGCCCAACCCTGGCTTGCCGCCAGGATCTGCACCCAACCCAGGCTTACCGCCGGGGTCACCACTGTCGCCCAACCCCAGACTGGCGTGGGTCATGACTCGTTTGGCCGTTCGCTCCACATTGCTTACGGCACCCTCGAGCCTGGCCAGTGAATCCGCGGCGGACTTGAGCAGCTTCCCATCTGGCTGAGAGACATCGGCCACACCGGCCGCGAAGGGGCCACCCGAAGCCACGGCGATCTCGGTCTGCTGCACCTGCCGAACGTCCGCAGCCAACCTCAGGAACGGTGGACCGAACCGAGCCGCCACGGCCGAGTGCTCGGGGCTCCTTGATGTGAGCGGTTTAGGCGTGCCGTTGGTTTCCAGTGCCTTCATCACGTTGGCTTGTACGTCCACCACCGTCTTGTCGAGTTTCAGGAAGGACTGATGGATACCGACGAGGAGTTGCGCGACGCCGGTTCGGTCCTCACGGTCCGTGGCACCGGTTCCGTTTACGAATTCGGCCACAGCCTTGTTCATGGGATCCAGCAGTTCCCTGAGATCTTCGTACGCCAGCTTCGCCCAGCCCGTCGACGTCGGCAGTGCGAGCTTGTCGTATTCTCCCTTGCTCAACTCCAGCCGCATCAAGTCTGCGGCGCCGGTCACCGATGGAGCGAAGATCCCGACCCCCTCGAGCCCCTCGAGGTCCCTGCCCGCCTGGTGCTCCACGACGAATCCATCCGGTCTCCGTGGCTCCAGGAACGCGCGGAGCGTCTCGGCGGCGTTGATCAGATCCGATACCGCGTCTGGTGGATTGATGCCGACAAGCTTTCCGCACAGGTCACGGAGGTCGATGAGCGGGCGCACATCGCCGTGCGCCGTTTCCAGAAAGGCGTCGGCAATGGCCTCTTTGACTTTGTCTTTTTTGATCGCCGTTTCCAGTGCCTTGGTGAGGTCCTTGAGATGTGGTGCGAGGTCGGGCGCCTTGCGCAAATCGAGCAGCGTCATAGCCACGCTCTGAGGCTCGAGGGCCGTCTCGTATGACGCCATGAACTCCCGAATAATCCGCTCACCGAGATCCTTGGACTCGATTTCGGGGGTCTTGTCGATCGCGTCCAGGATCTTCTCGTACGGCCAGCCGGCAAACGGCATCGTGATCTCCGGCCCCACGAAGAAATCGGCGGCGTCCGTCAGCTGAAAGGCGGCCTCCGCGTAGCTCATCGCGCAGGCATTGGCGCCGAGAATGTCGACCGCTTTCCGGTTTTCGCCGTCCAGCCGACCGAGCGCCGTCGCGAGTTCTCGGAGCGACAGCGCATCCCCGTGGTCGCGACCGAATCCGAGCCCGTAGGAATGGCCCCAAAGGACGAGAAGATAGCGTTCAGCGGGGAAGTCTTTCCGACCCCACTCGACAAACTCGCGCAGCACGTCCGGCTTGCCGCTGTTGCTCCGCTCCTCCGGCGTGCCGCAGGGGATATTTCTCTGGTTCGGCAGGGAATCACAGAACTCGCTGAAGCCCCTCTTGACGCAGTAGCGCTCGGCGTAGCCAGGCCATTCGCGGTCGATCTGGACAATCACGTTCACGTTCTCGGTCGTGCCGACCTTCTCCAACTCGCGGAGGTCACGAATCGCTGCCTGCTCGGTCCGTAGGTCTTTCGAGGCCGCCATGTAGAGCATCACTGTCCACTTCGGTCGCCGCTGTTCATCTGTGCTCATGCCGGGCTCCTTTCATCTCTAACCGCCGGTTTTGCCACGCGTCGACTTCTTCCGGTGAAACCGGGCCGCGCAGAAGGCGCTCCCTTGGGTATATGAGGTGAACGCGATTTTCATGTCGTCGTCGGTCTCAAGAGCCACGATGAGCGGCATCGCTGAAAGGAGGTGTTCCGGGATGACAGGGATAATGGCCGGAGGAGCGCGCTCCGGTCAACCTGCCAGCGCAAGTTCCTCGCCGATCCCGGAGGACGCTCCGGTGATGAGAATGGACTTTGAACGGAAGAAGAGTCCGACATCGCAGGCATTCGACTTGCCTCGCTATTTCAGCAGGTCTTTGAATCGGTCGTGGCAACCGTCCTAGGATTCGCAGCTCGGATCCGGAGTGCGCTTATCGCCACGTGGACGCCACAAGGATGTATGCGCTGAGCGCGAAGGACGGAAAATCCTCGAGTGCCTAAGCTGCCAGGTGTCGGACGCGGTACCGCGGTTCCCGGTTCTTTGCCGTACGGCGGTCTTCCCTTGGACGTGAGACGATGACGGATGCCTTCCTCCAGCGCCGACGCTGACGCCCCGGGCGGATTCGCTGCGCTCGGCCTCACCGACGTGGTCGTCGCTGCCGTCGCGGCGCTCGGCTACGAAGAGCCGACGCCGGTGCAGCGTCAGACGATTCCCTTGATTCTCGCCGGCGGTGATCTGCTCACACAGGCGGCGACCGGCACGGGCAAGACGGCAGCGTTCGCGCTGCCGCTCATCCAGCGCCTCCGCGGCGGCGCGGAGGCAGGTGCGTCAAAGAAGCGTGGCCGGCCGCCGACGCGGGGCCTGGTGCTCGTCCCAACGCGCGAGCTCGCCATGCAGGTCGCCGAGGCGGTGCACAAATACTCCCGAGGCAGCGGTCTCACCGTCGTCCCGGTCTACGGCGGCGCGCCGATGATGCAGCAGATTCGCGCGCTCGATCGTGGCGCCGACATCGTCGTCGGTACGCCGGGCCGCGTGCTCGATCACCTGCGGCGCCAGTCACTTGCGCTCGACCAGGTCGAGATTCTTGTGCTGGACGAAGCCGACGAGATGCTCGACATGGGTTTTGCCGAGGATCTCGACGCCATCCTCGAGGCGACGCCGGAGACGCGGCAGACTGCGCTGTTCTCCGCGACGATGCCGCCGCGGCTGCGGTCGATCGCGGAGCGGCACCTGAATCAGCCGCAGCGGATTCAGGTTGCGCGGGAGAAAGTCCCTGCCGGAAAAATCCCACGGGTACGTCAGGTTGTCTACTTCGTTCCGCGCGCCCATAAGACGGCGGCGCTCCAGCGCGTCCTGGACATGGAGAGTCCTGCGTCGGCACTTGTGTTCTGCCGCACGCGCCTCGAGGTCGACACGCTGGTCGAGACATTGAACGCGCACGGCTATCGCGCCGAGGCGATTCATGGCGGGATGCAGCAGCGCCAGCGCGAAGCAGTGATGGCGCGCTTCCGTTCGGCGAAGGCGGATCTGCTGATCGCCACCGATGTCGCGGCGCGCGGACTCGACATCCGGCAGCTCTCGCACGTCTTCAACTACGACCTGCCGTCGGCCCCGGAAGCCTATATCCACCGCATCGGTCGTACCGGCCGCGCAGGACGGGACGGGGTGGCGATCACGCTGGCAGACCCGCGCGAGAGCCGGCTGGTGAGGAGCATTGAGGCCGCCACGAAACAGAAGATCGACGTGGCGACGGTGCCGACGGTCGCGGATCTTCGTGCGAAGCGGATCGAGCTGACGCTAACGGCGGTGCGCGAACGGATCGAAATGGGCGACTTCGAGGACGTGCGCGTCGTCGTGCAGTCCCTGGCCAGTGAATTCGAGCTCGCCGACGTCGCCGCCGCCGCCGTGAAGCTCGTGCACGCTCAGATGGGCGAAGGAGCAACCGGGGAGGCTCCAGATGTTCCTGTGTTGCCAGTGCGCGAAGACGACGGCTCCTCCGCCAGCGCAAAGCGCGGCCGGCTGGCAGCGCGGCGTGACAAGGCGGCGAATGCAGGGGACGTGGCGCGGATCTTCATCGGCGCCGGTCGCCAGGCCGGCATCAGGCCAGCGGATCTCATCGGCGCGATTGCGAACGAAGCCCGGTTGTCATCGCGTGACCTCGGTATCGTCCAGATTGCCGACCGGTTTTCGATCGTCGAGGTGCCCGCCGCGTCGGCCGATACCGTCATCGATGCGATGCGTCGCACGTCGCTGCGCGGCCAGCGCGTCACCGTCCGGCGCGATCGCGACAGCTGACGTCGCCGTTTCTCACGCCGACTACGCGTTCAGAGCATCCGGGCAACTCAGTCTGCCCGCGCAAGTGGGGCGGCGGTCTCGGGGGAGATAATGTGTCGAGCAGGAGTCCGGGCTGCGACTGCTGGCTCCGCCCCCATGCGTGTACGTTCGCCGTTCGGGCGGTCTCACCGAGTCCCGCGGCGATGACGCGGAAGTCGTCTTCGCCTGTCGCGACCTCGCGCCATCGTCGAGATCGTGACGTTCATCGCGCTCCTGCAAATGCTCCACAGAGTCCAGCGTTATTACGCCGTGTGATCCACCGACTGGCTATGGCGTGACCGCCATCGCGGCGCTCGGTGGACTCGGACTCGACCCGCGTCGTTCCCTGCGCTTCGTAAGCAGCAGCGCGACTGCGGCAAACGCGAGTGCCTCGAACACTGCGGTCCATTCGTTGCGCTGATTGGCAGCTGCGGCTGCAAGCGCGCGCGGGATGTGCAGGATGATCACCCACGTGAAGAGCATCAGTCCGGTAGCGAGTCCGGCGATCGCGCTCGATCGCGGCACCATCAGGCCGGCGCCACCCGCGATCAGCGCGACGCCGGCGACATAGACCCACACGCGCGCGCCAGGAATCCAGGCCGGCACGAGCGCGATCACGGCATTCGGAAACAGGAAATGCTGGACACCTGATGCGATCAGAAATGCGCCGAACGCCACGCTTCCGGCGATCGTCAGCATTGCTGATCGCCGGCGGCTCGCCGCGGCGGCGACGGCCACTGCACCACCGGTCAACGCGACAGCTTTGCCGAGACGCGTCCATGCGCCGCCGAAATTCGGATCGGCGAGTGCCAGCGGCAGATTGCGCGTCACGGCCCACGCCAGAATGAGCGCGGCGATCACCCAGGCCGCGCCGCGCCTGTAGCGATCGACGAGGATCGCGACGGCGGCAACGATGAAACACGCGCCAGTCACGTAGGCCCAGATCAATCCGCCAGACATCTGCGCGGGCCACGCGGGCGGCCTGCCCGGCACGAAATCACCGTAGAGAATCTGAAGGACCCCGAAGCCAAGGAACGCGACGGCGAACAGGCAACGGCCGATCAACGTCATGGCGCCAGCTTACAGCAGCGGGACGAGTCGCACCGTCCCGCCGGAAACCGTTACCCATTTCTCCGGAATGAACTGTTACCGATGTAATCGGAAGGCGACCTATGTGCCCGGACTTGGCGGGCTTCCCTCTGTTCAAGAGGTTTGTTCGAGCCCACTGCGGCTCGTTCTTACGAACAACGATCGATTTCTTCCAACAATGACCGGGCGTGCGCTCGCGGCGCGGGCGCCCCTGCAGTTAACCATCTCGACCGGTCGTTGCCTTGATCCTGGTCATTCTTGGTAGTTTGTCTTGGCACGGGCAGTGCTAACCCCACCGTGACGGTACCGAGATGGATCAGCTCGACGCGTTCAAGAGGAAACAAGGCTGATGATGGTTACCATGAATCTGGATCTCGCGAGCTACGTCCTCGTCGCGGTCGCGCTGCTGCTGGGGCAGCCCCCACATCGGCTGGCCTCGTCGATCGTGGATGACTCCGACAAGCTGACCGCAGAATTGCGGGCACGACCCGAAACGATCCGGGTGCCGTGCGGCGGCTCGGTGCAGGCCGCCGTGAGGGCCGCAAAGCCCGGCGACACGATCCTGCTCGTGCCGCAATGCCGCTACGTCGGCCAGGTCGTGCTCGGCGCCAAGAGCGGCGTCGTCACCATCACCTCTAGCACAGCGCCTGATCGCCGTGTGACGCCGGCAGACGCGCCGCTGTTGCCCATCCTGGCCAGCGGTGGTCCGATGGCCGCCATCGACGGGACCGGCGCGAAGAACTGGCGGCTCGAGGGCGTGCAGCTCGAATCCCGAGCGGACGGGCTGGGCGAAGTCGTCGTCTTGCAGGATGCCATGACTGTGACGCTCGATCGCGTGCTGATCGTGGGCGGGGAGAAGGGGCAGAAGCGAGCCATCCGAGGGAACGGCGAGTCGATCACGCTCACCCGTTCCTATATCGCCAACATCTGGGCGCCTGGTCAGGACAGCCAGGCGTTCTGCGCGTGGGACGGCGCCGGGCCCTACACGATCACCGACAACTACCTCGAAGCGGCGAGTGAGAACGTCATGATCGGCGGGGCCGATAGCCAGTCGATCGATCGCATCCCCTCGGACGGGCTGATTCAGGGGAACGACATCACGAAGCCGATCGAGTGGAAGGGCACGCGAGGGAAAGCGGTGAAGAACCTGCTGGAGTTCAAATCGGCGAAGCGGTGGCGCGTCACCGGCAATCGGTTCTCGAACAGTTGGACCGACGCGCAGAACGGGTACGCCCTCCTCGTGAAGTCGGTCAACCAGAATCGCAAAGCGCCCTGGTCGGCCAGCGAGGACATCACGATCGAGGGCAACACGGTGACGGGTGTGGAGAACGGCTTCAACCTGCAAGGCTATGCGGCGGATCAGCCGGGTGGCCACACGACACGCGTGACGATCCGCGGCAACGACGTGACCTGCAGCGGCGTGGCGGTCCAGGCCGTGTCGGAACTCGGCGACGTGACGATCGAGCGCAACACGTTTCAGAACGGCTCCACGTTCCTGCAGCTCGATGCTGCCACCTACGCGATGGCCAATCTACTGCTGCAGAACAATCGGGCGAACCACAACGCGTACGGCATCAAGGGCAGCGGCGCCGGCATCGGGCTGCCGAGCCTCACGCGGTTCGTCAAGGCGTTCACGATGCGTCAGAACGTGCTGCTCGGCGGCGCCGGTAAAGGTAGCTATCCGGCCGAGACGTGGTTCGATCTCGCGAGTGTGCCTGCCAGCATCGTTGTGGGCCGGTAGGCGCGACGATCCGTAGCCAGCCCGTCACTCGGTTCCAACTGGCGCTGTTCTGGTCGCCGCATAGGCTAATGTACAAGATGCGCATTCCGGGCAAGCTCCCGGTACTGACAAGAGATTCAAGGGTCATGACAGCTCGCGTACTACCCATACTGGTCGCTCTCGGCTTACTCATCGCCGGCTCCACGTCGGGCGCACAGAATCAGCCGCTGCCCGATCAGCAATCCTTTCTCCTTGAGATGCGCAAACACCTTCAGAGCGACCGCACGCTTCAGCGCAGCTACGTGTACACGGAGACGCGACGCGAGCTGAAGCTAGACAAGGACGGGCGCACCCGCGAGGAATCGGTCAAGGTTGTCGAGAGCTATCCCGGCCTTCCCGGCGAAGAGCGCTGGGAGCGGCTCATCGCCGAGGATGGCCGGCCGGTGCCGCCGGAAGAACTGGCCAGGCAGGATCGGGAGCGCCAGCAGAAGGCCAACGAGATGGTCCAGCGGCTCGCCCGGAACTCAACGAAAGAGCTCGCGCGGCAAGAGCGTGAGGTTCAGAACGCTCACCGTGAGCGCGACGAGGTAGTGAGCGACATCTACAATGTCTTCGAGATGCGGATGATCGGACGCGAGCGCGTCGAAGACCACGACACGATCGCATTGCTACTGACGCCCAGGCGTGATGCGAAGCCACAGACGCGCGCGGGCGAAGAGATGCGGCACTTCAGCGTGCGCGCCTGGGTCAGCGAGAACGATCACGAGCTGGTGAAACTGGAGGCCGAGGCCATCGACGACCTGAAGACGGGCTTCGGGTTGCTGGCCAGGGTGCACAAGGGTGCCCGAGTGTCATTCCTGCGCCGGAAAGTCAATGACGAGGTCTGGCTGCCTGCCGTCGTCAGTTATAGCGGCAGCGCACGGGTCGGCCTGCTCGTCACGCTCCGGCGCAGCGGGACGTCGGAGTTTTCCGGCTATCGCAAGTACTCGGTCGATACGTCCGAGGGTCTCGGCAGGCCCAAGTAGCCACTCATCGTTCGGATCGTCTCGCGATCGCGCCAGCAGACGCTCACGCTCGATAGCGAGTGTCGCGACGCGGGTCCGAGCGGGCGGGAATCGCCCTGCGGTCGGGGTGTCTCTGCGGACAGCCAGTGGAGATCTCGTTCATTCCGGGCACTCTCGACGACCATCATTTCCAGCAACTGCCGGCGCTGCGTGCCGGCGCGGGTGGCGGTGTGGCCGGTGCGCCGCGAGCAGGCAAGCCGACCACCGGTTCCTCATCCGGACCCGCGCCGCGTCCGCGACCGCCGCGGCCGGGCGGCGTCCACCCATCGCACGCCGGACCGTTCTGGACCATGCGCGTGTCGGCGCTGACCGTGTAACCGCTCAAGTACTGCGCGCCGGCGTTCCCGTAATACTTCCCGTATTTCAACGCGGCGTCGTGCACCTTGATGATCGCGTCCTGATAGCGGGGATCGTTCTGGGTCCACCCGGAAAAGCTCGAGAGGTCGTTGTTGCCGAGGATCACCACGTCGACGCCGTGCGTGGCCGCGATCTCTTCCGCCATGGCCACGCCTTCGAGGGTCTCGATCATCACCGTGACGAGCATGTTGTCGTTGATCGTCTGACGGTAGTTCAGGCCCGCCCAGATCTGGTTGTACTGTCCGCCACCGGCACTGCGACGGCCGTACGGCGGATACCGCGAGTAGCGCGCCGCGTCCCGCGCTTCGAGCGCGTCGTCTACCGTCGGCACGATGATGCCGAGCGCACCGATGTCGGTGGCTTTCTGGATGCTCGACTCGAACGCGTCGGGCATGCGGACCATCGGCGCCGCTCCGACCTTGGGACACGCCGCGATCATTCGACGGACTTCGTCCCACGACATCGTGCTGTGCTGCATCTCGAACCAGATGTAGTCGAAATGCTTGCCGACCTCG
>Ga0207701_10002157_pt1 | contig 20420 bp, 16 predicted proteins | sample KBSSwiSSwithPhiX_FD_184294 | JGI IMG/M metagenome (GOLD analysis project Ga0207701, IMG submission 184294) | Switchgrass rhizosphere bulk soil microbial communities from Kellogg Biological Station, Michigan, USA, with PhiX - S5 (SPAdes) (version 2) | ecosystem: Environmental > Terrestrial >... | reverse complement strand
TCACGAAGCGTTCGGGCTCGACGCTTGACGACCTGCCGGTGAGGGCCTAAGGCGCACGTAGCTCGCCGGATATCGGTCGTAGGAAACCAACTGGACGTGTGCGTGCTCGACTTGGGCGATCAGCCGATCGATGGCGAACATGAAATCCTCTCGGCTTTGGTATGGGCAATCGGTCAGCAGCGCCCGAGCGTGTGCTGCGAGCACGTCATCGCGACTAGCGCGCGCCCAGCGCTGTACTTCCCAGGAGCCCAAATGTGCGAGCCGACCAACGTCATCGTTACGCTTCGCATGCCAAAGCGCGGCAAGCAGGTCCTCGAGCGCGAGTCGGGTGGGAAGGCCGTCCTTCATGTTGCAGTGCAGCATAGCACTTTGTTCTCCCCTGGAGGGCCAGAACGGCTGATGGCGCTCGACGAATAGTCCGTTTGAGACGCTGGAGCGCCAAGGCCGCCCTTGTAGGCTGCGTGGCCGGAAATCACACTCTTGCCGTGGGTTCGGCCTCAGCCTTGCTTAGGCTTCACCATCGGGCTTTCATGCCTGCGCCACAGCAACCCCCCTAGAATCCCAGCCCGGCGGCGCTACGTCGCCACACTGCAATTCGCCCAAGGGCCATCCATGCTCGATGTCGCATTAGACACAACCGACCAGCGCGACGCCTTTCGTCAAGCACTGACTGATCACGGTATCCGCCGCGCGCTGGAACTGCTCAACGACAGGACTTCCTACCGCTTCACAGCCATCTACAAGCTCGTCGGCTCGGTGTTGCGCGCGGAGTATGCGTACGACCGCGCCTGCGAATACCGGACCTGGTTGATGGTCGTTCCGCTCGAACGAAGCTTCTGCCAGTACGCCATCGAAAGCGGTGAGTTCATGACCTCCTGCGTATCCAGAGATCCCCGTCTTGCCAAACGGCCTTATGCCGGCATGGTCGAGGCCTACTACGGTCAGTTGCTCGTGCGCCCGGACGGCACGCCCTATGGCACCTTCATTCATTTCGACCTGGAATCGCGCAGCATCGCCGCGGATGAGATCGAGTTCCTGCGCGAGGCGGTGCCGCTGTTCATGAAGCAACTGGCATGAGGGTGACGAGACTTCCCGCCCCCACCAGCGGCAACCTGTCAATCCGAGCGGGCAAACCTTCGTCTGACCTGCCATCGCCCGCAAGCGCTGCCGCGAGCAGCAGCAGCGGCAAGTAACCAGTTTCCGTCGACCCGGGATCCTTGATGACCGCTTGGGCATCGCACGAGCCGAAGCCCGGCGCGTGGGTGGCCAGCTCGGCTTCGAGATCTCGACTTTGCTGCCGCAGCTCGTGCCTGGGGGCCGGGACGGTCGCCGCGTCTGGCTCTATCAGACCGTCTCGCACCCTGACCTGAATCGTCAACCGCGATGTGGATCGCCCCTCTTGCGTCGGCAGACGGAGCCAATGCAGGCCAGCCCGACGAGCATCAGCGCATAGCTTTCCGGTTCGGGCACGGCGGCCACTGGAGCAGCGACGGTCGGGTCGGTCCTGTAATCATGGCCGCTTGCGCTCGTGATCGACATGCCGCTCGGCAGGGTGCCGAGCCATATGCCTGCCGTGTTGCGGCCGTCGGCGAACCCACCAAACTCGAGCTGGCGGTTGAAGTCAGTGATGTTGGCCTGCCCGAAAACGCCGAAGGAGGCGCTTATGGGCAGCACGTCGCCGACGTGCGCCGTCACCATCAACTCGCTGCTGCGAAGAGAGTACAGGCCGTTTCCGTTGGCGAGTTGCGTGCGCTGGAAGTACGGCAGCGGCCCCTCGCTCGAGAAGCTCTGCGGGGCCCAGCCCGGGATCACGAAGCTCGCGAAGACGCTGATCGGATGGACCGAGTGCGGCGGGTAGCCGAGGGGATAGTTCGACACCACTTCGGCAGCGTACATGAACGGCACCTGAACTTCCGTGCCGATCGCCTGCCCGGCGACGTTGACGGTCAGGTAGTCGGTGAAAGATGCTCCGGCCTGGATGTTCGTGTAGACCGTCGAGGTGTTCGTGGTCGCGGGCAGCTGAGGCGGGCTGATCGGATTGCGCGCGACGGCGAGATCATTGCCGTAGACGTGCAGGACGCCGGGATCGGCTGCTGCGAAGCCCCCGGCGAAGGCGCTCACGAGGCCAGGGCCGGTGACGCCGCCGCCGCAGCATGGAATGCCCGGGATCACGAAGAAGCTGCCGCCTTCGCCGCTGGCTTCCGAATGGAGCATGCCGTCGTTTCGACTCACCGCGATCGGCACCCATTCCGATTCCGGGATGGGACCGACGCCGATCGCCGTGTAGCCGGTGACCGAAGCGCTGACGGTGGGCGTCTGGGCGGCCGCGTACTGCAGCGGCAGCAGCGCCAGCAAGGCGAACAGGGCAGGCGGACGTGTTGACATGAGTTTTTCCCGGAGGACTCTTTGTACGCGGGATGCCGGACGCCGGCATCCTCTCCTTCTATTACGGGAAACGGCGGCCAAAAGGGGCACAGCTGCTTGTCAACCTGTCGACCCTCGCCTTGTGGCAGGGCGACGCCGCGCGCGCTCGCGCTCGCGCGCACGGCCCTGGACATCGCGCTGGCAGTCGAGGCGCACTTCTGGGAAGCACTGGCGCTAGGGCACTACGCTGCGGCGAGTCAAGCCTGCGAGCGGGCGCGGGGGCGGGCGCTCGAGATTGGCCATGCGCTGCAATACGATGCGACGGCCGGCCTTGCACGGGTGGCACTGGCGAGTGACGATCCGGACGGAGCCCTGGGCCAGTTGGAGCCCGTGCTGGCGCATCTGGCAGGCGGCGGCAAACTGGAGGGAACAGATTGGCCGAGATTGATCGAGCTGACCTGCCATCAGGCGCTGGCTCGCGCGGGCGATGCGCGGGCGACCGGGCTCCTGGAGCGCATCCACGGCAGTCTGCAGGCGAGGGGCGGCCACGATCAACGACGCCGCGCTGCGCCACAGCTTCTTGAACAGCATCCCCCACCATCGCGAGATCGTGAGAGCTTGGCGAGCGCGCGGCGCGGGTTAGTCGGGGCAACTTCGGGTCAGCTGAGCGGTCGCGAAAGGCCAGCTTCGAAAGCAGCCGAGGGACAGCTCAGGGTCGGGACTGCGAGTTTGCACGCTTGAGTTGAGGAGCAGTCGCCGCGGCGGCGCGAACCGCGACCGTTGGAACGAAGCAACTCGCTGGGCCGATCGAGCGTAGTCTCTCGTGAGCTGAACCGCGCGTTGTTCTTGACAGCCTTCGACTTGAAGGGCATACCACGCGCATCTCGGTCCAAGATCAACAAAGGAGGTGAATTCATGATCACGGCATTGACGGGCCGCCTTGCCGCGGCCGCCTCGCTGCTCTCCTTCCTCGTGCTTTCGCCGGCTCGCGCAGCCGACCCGCCCGGCGTCTTGTGGGAAACGACTTCGCAGATGGCGATGGCGGGCATGCCCATGCAGATGCCGGCGCAGACACAGAAGGTTTGCGCGGCCAAGAATTGGACGAAGCCTCCGCCGGGCGGCGACAAGTCCTGCGTTGCTTCGGACTACAAGATGGTCGGCAACAAGGCGACTTGGGCGATGCAGTGCAGCGGGCAAATGCCGATGCAGGGCAAGGGCGAGATCAACTTCGAAGGCTCCGATTCCTACACGGGCGCGATCCAGGCCACGAGCCAGGGCATGAACATGACGATCAAGCTCTCCGGCAAGAAGGTCGGCACGTGCGACAACCCGCAGTAGACGCCCGCGTCCCGCACCCCCATTCACGCGCGTAGTGAGGCATCGGCATGCTTCAACCCAAGGTCCCGACCCGGTTCCTGGAGGGTCAGGTCACCTGATCAATTGCCCTGGTGCCCAAGAGCCGGCGCACCTTAGGTGTGCTTCGACTCGTCGAAAGCGCATCACTCGCTCAGGGAGTGGACGGTAAGCGAGTCATCAGAAACGACGCAAAGTGACGGTCCGCGGACGCATTGTGTCGACACTTCTTGACGTCGCCTGTAACTGTCAAGGGGATTCGGAACGCAGATGGCAAGAATCGTAAGCAAACTTGCAAAAGGTCGCGGTGTCCGCCACCGCCGCGTAGATTGGTTCCCGCAATGCATGCAGGTACGCGTATGGACAGGGACAAAGCGGCGGATCGGTTGCGCAGTCTCGCTTCGGACAGCGGCAAGCGCTCGAAGACGGCACAACTGCGAGATTTCTTCCGTGAAATCGAGGGAGCCCTCGAGGCGGGGGTCTCGCAAGCCACGGTTCTCGAGGAGCTCCGTGCCATGGGACTCGACGTCAACCCCAACACCTTCCGCAGCACCATGCGTCGCCTTCGCACGCGTCAGCCGGAGCCGACCGCAGGGATGTCTCTGCAGCACGCGTCGACGGTAACTCGGTTCGCAGACACCAGCTGCGGCGCAGGGCCGTCGACCACCCTTCGCGGTTCACTGTACGACGTCGAGGCCCTGAGTCGGCTTCTGCTTGCTTCGGCGCATTCGCGTCCCTCCGAGGACACGCTGCGCGCTTGGCGGGCTGCGCCGAGAACGTAGGACTGAGAGCTGTGACAGCCGGATGACTGCTCGCGGCATCCGCCGGTAAAGCAGTCGCACCAGGGAAGGAGGGAAGGGAGCGGAGCGGCTGCGAGACGAGGTGCAAGCGTAGGGAGGCTCGTCGTCGCCAGTGCACGACATCGAGCCCCTCGGGCTCGCGATCAGCGGTCGTGGCCTACGCGAATGTTGTGTTCGACGTATCGGAATCGCGGATCGCGCAGGGCTTCGGCCCTGGTGAGACCGATTGCGACGAACTGGCCGTACCAGCTATCGATGATCGCCGCCTGCTCCTCGTGGCCGAACTCATGAAATGGCACACCAGCCGCAACACGTTCGACGCCGTAGGTGTAGTTGCTGTCGACCAGCGCGTCGCACCCAAGGGAGACCAAGTCGACGTGCGCGATCTGCCAAGCATGGGCCAGCTCGTGGATGAGCACCTGCCCGCCCGCCTTGTACGAGCTCCGCCCGTTCACGTCCACGCCCAGCGGGTTGGCGAAGTTCTTCCCGAGATTGACCCAGATGCCGCCGTCGATCGCGGGAAACGTGAACTCGCGGTCCAGCGCAGCTCCGTTCGACGTCGTGCTCGGGTTGTAGAGATCGGTGAGCACGATGCGCTCGAATGGCAATTGATCGCCGTAGACCTGACGGGCGAGCGCCATCTCTGGACGCGACATCGGCCGATGATTGATGTCGGCGAGCAACGCCGTGCCCGTCCCTGCCACCAAGGCGGGCACGATCGCGCTCGGACCGAACAGCACGAGCAGGCCGCCGGCGACGGTGATGCCGGCGAGGAAATTCGGATTGACGAAGGACTTGCCGCTCTCGGCTCCCAAGCGGACCCCGAGCACGACGACGACGCCGATCAAGCCCCTGAATTGCGCGGCCACGTAGAGTTCGACGACCGTCTCGACCACGTCGATCACGGTACCGATCGTGCCGATCACCTGCTTCTGCGTATCGGTCTCAAACACAGTGGTGCTACGACGCAGGTCGGTCCAGAAGCGCGCAATCTCCGGGCTCGACCCTTCCTCCCCCCAATGGCTCGTGCTGTGCTTGGGCGTGTCCTTGCCGAAGACCTCTCCTCCCGCCTCGAGCGCCAACAAGGCACCGCCGGGCGTTCGCAAGGTCGCCATCACCTTGTACGAGAACGACGGGATATCGGTCGCACGAACCGTGCCGTTGAAGATGTACTTGCCCGAGCTGTCGACGATCAGCTCAGCTTCTCCGTGCAGGGCAGTGGTGTCGATCTGCGCCGTGAAGCGACGAGTTTCGACTTGGTCGAATACGCGCATCAGCGCGTCGACTGAAAGCGGCGAGGGCAGGTCGAGCGCTGGCGCGAGGCCCGCTCCCAAGTCGAGCAGACCCGGCATCCAGCTTCGACCGATGCTCGCGCGGAGGCTGCGCACGGTCGCTACTGCAACGCGATCAGGATTGGGATCAACGCCTGACCCGACGCGAGCGGCTCGAGCGCCTTGCCGATCACGGCACCAAATGCCCTCGACGGTTCGACCGCCTTCATCGCATGGCCTGGCCGCGCGGAGGTCGTGAGCAGATCCCCAATTTCGATCGGCGCGTCGGCGGCATCGACTCTGCACCAAGCCTTGCCGGTCAAGGCGAGCGCATGCCGTCGCCCCGACGTCCTGCGGTCCAAGACGATGCCCGGACGATAGGAACCACCGCCGGAGATGACACCCGCCACGCGACCATCGTACGACCTATCGCTGACCCGCACGCGGTCGTCACCCGCGATCACGACCACCATGCCGGGCTCCACGTCGATCGTGCCGACGACCTCAAATTCCTCGGCGAGGTCGCCGCCCTTCAACTTCACGTCGCCGTCGACCAGGAGATCGCCCGACACGTGAACGTTGCCACCGAACTCCCCGGCCAAGCCGTTGCGCGCGTGAACGGCACGCAGCGCAGCAGGTCCGTGATCCGTCCGGGCGTCCACACCGACAGACCCGAAGCTCGTTCCGGACACGCCCGGACCGCCGATGCTTTCTCCGTGCACGCCGGAGAACCCCTCGTTGCCGGTGCTCGCGCCGAACACGCCGATGTGCGGCGAGGTGCCGAGGACGCCGTGCCCGTTGCCTGAGTTGATCGCACGCACCGCCGCCGGTCCGCTGCGTGTAGTCGCATCGATGCCCACCGACGCGTTGCTGGAACCCGAGACGCCCGGTCCGCCGACGCTTTCGCCATGCACGCCGGAGAATCCCTCGTTGCCGGTGCTCGTGCCGAAGACGCCGATGTGCGGAGCGCTGCCCAATACACCGTGTCCATTGCCGGAGCTGATGGCTCGCACCGCGGCCGGTCCGGTCGCGGTCTTCGCATCGACACCGACGGAGCCGACGCTCGCCCCCGAGACGCCAGGCCCGCCGGTGCTCTCGCCGCGAACGCCGGAAAAGCCGTTGGGACCGGTGCTCTGGCCGAATACGCCGACACCCGAGGCGACGCCGGACACACCGGTTCCGTCCATCCCCGTCTGAAGTCCCTGGACAGCGGGGACCTTCGGGTCAATCGAGTCGCCGTGCAATGGAGGTTGAGCAGGCATCTGAACTCCTAGTCGCCAAATTCACCTGACCTTGATCGGCCCATACGACACGATCGCCTGCGTCCGCGGGTTCATGTCGATTAGAGCCCAGCCGGGGCACGCGGTGGCGGTGCAGCGCGAGCTGCCGTCCCACTTCCACAGCTTGCCGTCGACCTGTCGCATGAAGAGGGTGTCTCCGCCGGCAGCGATCTCTTGCGTGCGCGAGTCAGTGTCGATCAGATCCCAGCCGGGGCATGCGGTGGCGCTGCACGCCGTGTGGCCGTCCCACTTCCACAGCTTGCCGTCGACATGGCGTTGGAACAGCGTGTTGCCATTGGCGGCCATCGACTGGGTGCGCGGGTTCTGGTCGATCAGCATCCAGCCGGGGCATGCGGTTGCGGTGCAGGCTGTTCGGCCATCCCACTTCCAGAGCTTGCCGTCGACGTGACGCTGGTACAGCGTTCCGCCCGACGCTGCAATCTCCTTCGTCCGCGAGTTCTGGTCGATCAGCGTCCAGCCGGGGCACGCGGTCGCGGTGCACCCGGTGCGGCCGTCCCACTTCCAAAGCTTGCCGTCGACGTGGCGCTGGAAGAGCGTGTTGCCGGTCGCCGCCATCGCTTGGGTGCGCGGGTTCTGGTCAATCAGGGTCCAGCCGGGGCATGCGCCGGCCGTGCACGGCGTGCTGCCGTCCCACTTCCACAGCTTGCCGTCGACATGGCGCTGGTAAAGCGTGTCGCCGCCGGCGGCGATCTCCGCGGTGCGCGGATTCGAGTCAATCATTCCCCAGCCGGGGCATGCGGCGGCGTTGCACGGCGTGCGGCCGTACCATTTCCAGAGCTTGCCATCGAGCTGGCGCATGAAGAGCGAGTTGCCGCTTGCCGCGAACTCGCGCACCTGCGGGTCGGTGTCGATCAGCGTCCATCCGGGGCATGCAGTGGCGGTGCACAGCGTCTTGCCGTCCCACACCCAGAGCTTGCCGTCGACGTGCCGCTGCACCACCGAGATCGCGCAGTCCCGCGATAGGTTCGGGCACGGGTTGCTGCCTTCCTGGGTGATCTGGATGATGTCCCAGCGGATCGTGGAGATCGCAGCGCTGAAGCAGCTGCTGATTCCGGTCACCCACGTCCAGGTCGCCGGCATCCCGGTCACTCTGCCGGACGGCGCGCACGTCGACTGAACGCCGGCGATGCCGAGGCTGACGCCGTTCGGCGCGGTCACGATGTCGGGTCCTCCGCTGTCACCTCCCTCGCCCACCTGGTCGGCCTCGTTGACAGCCAGCGTGTAGCCGGTTGGGCTTGCGCCCGAGAGGGTGAACGGGGCGCTGCGGTAGGCGCCATCACTCAACGCCGCCACGGGTGGCGGGCCCGCTTTGGCGTATTCGAAGATGCCTTGGCCGTACTTCGTCAGCGTTGCACCGTTCTCGACGTTTTCGACGAAGAACAGCTGAATGTTGGCCGGCCCGAAGTCGCCTGCGCCGAGGAATATCAACGCCACGTCAAGGCCGCTAGCTCCCCAGTTGCGAACCACTTTGGTCGGAATCGGCGTGCGCGGCGACCATGCTGCGGTGATCGGCAATGCGGTCAGTGCAGCGGATGGCCCGTTCAACAGCCCGTTCGATGTCACGCAGTGGTCGGCCGTCAGCACCCAGAAGCGGTTGATCAGCGTTCCGCTGCAGCCGCCGCCGCTGATGGTGACTAGCCCGAGCTCCTGCTGACGCGCAACCGGCACCAGGACGCCGCTCCGGATCTCTTGCTTGACGGTGCAGATGCGGCCTTCCGGGGTGTCGATGCAGGTGGTGTTCTGGGCCTGCGCCGGCGCGGCGTGGAGCCCGGCCCAGACAAGAAACCCGAGAACGTCGAACCATCGGAAGGTATTGCGCTTCATATCGATTTCTCCGTTGAAGTTGCGGGCAGTGCTTCGCGAACCACCCGGTGGCTTCGGCTCGCTCGTCTACGGGCCCACCCGAAGCGGTGACGCCCAGGCCGTGACGAACGTCAGTCCACACATTCGATATGGTGGAAGCCATCGCACGTCGGATCGCTGCAGATCGCCTCGCTGGAGATGATCGCCGTCTTGCCGACGTTCTTCCTGATCTGAATGTGGCCGGAGCGCGCGTGGTCAGTGGCGATTTCCGGATCGCGGTAGAGAGCGCCCTTCAATTCCGAAATGGGTGTCCGCGTGCTCGCAGCTTCCGGCGGAGGCACCTGCGGGGCAACAGGCGACGACGGAGGCGTGGACAGGACGGGCGGCGGGCGCGTGGACAACGTCGTTCCGGCGGCAGGCACTGCGCCGCACTCGATGCTGGTGAACCCGCCGCAACTCGGATCACTGCAGATGCGGCCGCTGGATATCACTGCCGTCAGGCCGACCCCCTGGGCTGGCACGAACGCCACCGCCGTGGCGTAATTTTGCGTCCGGCAAAAGGCCGCGGCAGCGGGCGCGCCGCAATTCGTTGCCCATTCCCGGCATATGTCGAGACTGACATCGTCGCCGCTCGCCGTCCTGATCGTCGGGCCGGTATAGAGCCGGGTGCCACGCCCAGTTTCGCGGCTCGCCATCGGTGGCGAAGCATTGGGGACAAAGCGGCACTTCAGGTCAAGCTCGCTGACATAGTTCTCGCCAACCGCAACCGAAAAGCCGATTGCCAGTTCGCGCCTGCCGCAACCATGGAAGGTCGGCCCGGAACTCGGCATCGGCGGGTTGCCCCGTCCGAACTGGAGGCGGCCGATCTGGACGATCTCGCGAGGTGGCAGGATGGTGCGGCATTGCGGCGCAACATATTGCAGAAAGACACTGTCGCCGCGAGTCACGTGGCGGATTTCCCAGCCGCTGACTGCCGATCCACGGGGGCAGACCGCGACGCCCTCACCACCACCGCGACCGCCGTGACTCGGGCCGTTGCGCGGCACGCCGGCCGTCCGGGTCGCAGGGTTCCAACTGGCACAGACCGGGCGGATGGCGTCAATCCAGTCGCCGCTACGTCCGCTCACGCCAATCAGATATTCATCTGCAGCGCAGAGTTCCGGCGTCATACCGGTCAGTGAAGCCATCGCCGGCGTTGCCAAGAGTGCAAACAACAGCGCAGCGAGTTTGATCATGGCCACCTCTTCGTTCGGCGGAATTGTTGGGCGGTACCGTGCGGCCTCTCTCGATGCTGCTCAACACTTCCCATACCCTTTTACGTGAGCGGTGTCCGCAAGCGGACACCGGCGCGGCGAATTGATACAAACTCAACCACGTCCTCGTCTTGGCGCCGCCGCCGGCGGCTGCCAGCGCGGGCTGGGCGTTCGCAGCGCGTTGATGAGAGCGACCAACTGCAGGCTCCGCCCGTATCCGAACCGTGCAGATGTGGGCGCGCGTTGGCTAGGCGCCGCAGGTCGGGCCCGCGCCGCGGCGCTCTCTGGACGCGTTCATCGTGCGCCGTTGATCGGACATGCCGTCGCATCGGATGGCATAGCGCGCAGATCGGCCATCAGCGCCGGTCGAGAGTGACTGTTTCGTTCGACCTCGTTTGGCTGCGGCCGGCGTTCCCCATCCGCGGAATCTTGCGCTCAATTGGTCGTTGTGGCGGGCAGCTCTCTTCAAGGTTCCGACCGTCTCTGCCTCTTCACCACCCACGAGCCTGCCGGAGCGACCCTCAGGCGGCCACTAGCAGTGGCAAGAGCTCCGGGAATAGCGGCAGAACTTCCGCGCTGTCGACCTGACCTCGCTGCCAGGTCGCCAGGGCGGTACGCCAGCGATTCACGGCTCGCTCCGAATCACCGGTGGCCAAGCGGCAGCATGCCGATTCGGCAAGTGCCAGCCCGTGTTCGAGGCTGACGCAGGCACCATCGTCGGCACTCGCGACCGCCTGGTCGGAAACGTCGCAGGCCCTCGCAAGCGAGCCCGCGGAGCGCAGAGCGAGCGCGCACGCGCGCTGCACGCGCACTCGCCCGGTGGTCGGCAATGCAACCAGGTGATCTTGCATCGCCTCGGCGTGCGCCAGCGCCGCGGCATGCTGTCCTGCCGTCGCCAGCACCAGCACGCGCAGCGGATAGCGATCGACGGCAAGCGCTTCGGCTTCGCCGCTCGCCCCGGCCAGCGCATCGAGGCGCGCAAGCTGGCGCAGGGCCTCCTCGCCGTCGCCGCGCAACGCGCAGACCAGCGTGTGCCGGCTGGCCTGGGCGATCCCTTCGTCGTTGACGCCGCCCGTGAGGCGCTCGTGCATGGCTTCGGACTGCATGACCAGCGCCTGCGCTTCTTCGAGCTGACCGCCGAGCAGCAGCGCGTTGGAAAGGATCGACATGACGATCCGCACGCGCGTCGTGTCCTCGACATCGAGGGCACGCTGATCGACCAGCACCTGGCGCAGGATGGTTGCAGCTTCGCGCGGGCGATTGCAGCGCGCGAGCGCGTCGGCGTGGAAGCGCTCGATGTGGATCAGCACAGGATGCGGCCGCAACGCGCCCAATGCCGAACGGGAGTCGGCCACGGCCGGCTCGATCGCTCGCAATGCCTCTGCGGGCCGGCCGAAATGGACCAGCGTGTTCGAGAGCACCCCTCGCAACTCGAGGACAACCTGGCTGGCGGGTGCGAAGTGCGCCGTCGCGAGCCCGACGGCTTCGTTCAAGGCCGCCATCGCTTCCGATTCGCGCCCGCGCTTCGTATACACGAAGGCCTGGCTGCGCAAGGCCATCACGAGCAACTCGGTCGGCAGCGGCTGCACGCTGCGAACGTCTCGCAGCAACGCCGGGAACAGGGGCTCGGAGACCGAAAGCGCACCCATCGAGTTGGCCGTGTACGCGAGCTGGCAGCGGCTCGCCAGCGTCAGCGGATGGGCCGCGCCCAGGCTGCGCGTGCAGCGCTCCACGACTTTCGGCAGCCACTCCAGGGCGGCACGGAAATCACCCAGCTCGTTGAAGCCGGTGCCGATCAGAGCGCCCAACTCGGTCGCGACCTCGGGCTGGCCCGAGAGGTCGGATTCCACGCGGCGCGCGGCGGCATGCAGCAGATCGACCGCCGTCACGGCGCCCCCTTGTCCCACGCGCGGCGCAGCTTGCGTGAAGATGGATGCGATGAAGTTCTTGACCTGCTCCGCGCGCGCTTGGGCGGCGAGCGCGCGCTTGGCCTGCAGCAACGCGCGGTTGCGCTGCCACAGCGCGAGCACCGCGCCGGCGCCGAGTGCAGTCAACACGAGCACCTGTGCGTACGCACCGCCGAGGACCGCCACGAGAAGCGCCAGTGCCACGGCCGATTCGGCTTTGTGTCGGCGCACCCAACGCTCGGCCAGGTACCACCGCGAAGCGGTGCGCGCCCGGACCGGCTCGCCGCGCAGGTGCCGTTCGAGGTCATCGGCGAGCGCGTCGATCGTCGCATAGCGCTCGCTGGGGGCCTTGGCGAGCGCCTTGGTCAGGATTGAATCGAGATCGCCTGCAAGCTGGCTGCGCAGCGCGCTCTCGCGAGCGACGTCGCTGGCCCGCGGCGGGTCGAGGCGCGCGATCGCTTCGGCCAAGGCGGCTGGGCCGAGCGCGGGTTGCAGCCGGTACGGGCGCGCGCCGACGAGCAGCTCGAACATGACCACACCGAGCGAGTAGATGTCCGACCCCGTGCCGATCCGGTCGCCGCGAATCTGCTCCGGCGAAGCGTAGTCGGGGGTCAGCACCCGGCCCATTGCACGCGTGAGCTGCGCGCCTTCGTCGGCCGACTCGCCGAACTCGGGATCGACGAGCTTGGCGATGCCGAAGTCCAGCAAGTGCGCTTGCCCGTGCGTGTCGACGAGAATGTTCGAAGGCTTGAGATCGCGATGCACGATCAGGTGCGCGTGCGCGTGCGCGACGGCCCGCGCGACCTGGACAACGAGCTCGACACGGGCGCGCACCGTCAGCCCGGCGGCAGCGGCATAAGCGTCGATCGGCTGGCCATCGACATACTCGAGCGCCAGAAAGGGCCGGCCGTCGTCGGCGATGCCCGCGTCGTACAGCCGGGCAATGTTCGGGTGCGCGAGCGAGCCGAGGATGTTGCGCTCGCGCGCCATGCGCGCGGCGAACGACGAGACGCCCCAGCTCACATGCGGCAATTTCACGGCGACGCGGCGGTCGAGCAATCCGTCCGCGCGTCGCGCCAGCCAAACCGTGCCCATCCCGCCTTGACCGAGGAGCGAAACGAGCTGGTAGGGGCCGATCGTTGCGCCGGCCACGGCCCCATCCGCGAAATCGTGCGGAGTGTCGCCCTCGAAGTCGAGCTTCGGCAGCGCGCACAGGAAGTCGCCCGTCTCGATTCCGGCGGCGTCTTCGAGCAGACGGCGCAGCTTGGTCTTGATCGAGTCCGGCTCGACGAGCGATTCGAGCCAGGGCTCGCGCTCGCCGGCGTCGAGCGACAGCGCTTCCTCGAGCCGGCGGCTGATCACCGGCCAGTCGTTCACGAGAAACTGAAGGTCCGCCATGTCAGGATCGGGCGCGGCGGCGAAACGCCGGATGCGATGGGCAGATGCGGTCTGCCTTCACTTCACGGAATTCGCGGCGCTGCGCGGACATGGCGGCGCGTATTCGCGCGACGGCTCAGCGCAATGCGCTCGCGAGCAGCACGCGCGCCTTCTGCCAGTCGCGCCGCACGGTCCGGTCGGTGACGCCCAGCCCTTCGGCGATCTCGAGATCGCTCAGGCCGCCGAAGTAGCGCATCTCGACCAGGCGGACCAGACGTTGGTCGAGCTTGGCGAGCTCCTCGAGGGCCTGGTGCACGCGCAGGATCTGCTCTTCTGCAGCAGGGTCGCCGCTGCCGAGCTCGTCTTCGAGCGTCACGTGCGGTGCGTTCGCGCCGCGCCGCGCGCTCGCCTGCGCGCGCGCGATGTCGACGATGATCGAGCGCATCGCCGTTGCGGTGTAGGCGAGGAAATGGGCACGGTCTGTAGCGTCGAGGCGATCTGCCTCACGCAGCTTCAGATAGCACTCGTTCACGAGTGCCGTCGTGCCAAGGTCCGGATCGGGGAAACCTCGCCGCAGCCGCGCGTGAGCGATCCGGCGCAGGTCTGGATAGACCGCTTCGAACAGACTGTCGAGAGCGCTGTGGTCGCCGTCACGTGCACGCTGGATCAGTAGTGTGATGTCGCCCATGACCGTCTCGCCGCGCCCGCCGGGTGCCGCGCTCTGATGCTTGCATCGTAACCGGCCCCGAGGGGGGCGGTGCGGCGCGACGGCTGCGCCGCCATCCCCAAAGGTGACGACGCGATTCGCCGCGGCGATGTCCGGTCCGGTGACGGTTGGGCGCTACGGCAGGATCCCGAGAAACCGAGAACCGATCCGCCAGAGTACCGTCAGGGACATTCAGCGCCTTGCGGCCCTCACGGGCGCAGCACAGAGGCGTTGGTTCCGATCCCCATTGCTGCTGCACAGGTACTGGCACAGCGGGTGCTAAGGTGGGCACTAGAGGAGACTCGATGAACACCCACGATCGATCGACTATCGGCGCCGCGCCCGTGGCAGCCATGGTCGCGCGCCCGCCCCCAGTCTCGAGGCGCGAACAGCTACGCGACGAACTGCTCACCACGGTTGATTCGCTGCATCGGCGGCGTGCGGATCTCATCTCTGAAGGCTTCATAGCCGACTACGTAGCGCTTCACTGGCTCGAATGGAACGGCGGCGCATTGCGCCTCACCGTTTCCGGGGACAACATTTGCGAGCAGATGCGAGCCCGGATGAATTGATCGAGCCGTCTGCACGCGGCGTGGCCGCAGCTCTCGCTCCCCTGCGAAATTCCGCGCGGGCAGGCGGCGGCTCCATTCCGGTGTCGTAGCGCGCAGACAGCGCGTAGCGCGCAGACAGCGTTCGTCGACCGGCCCGATAGAGATGTGCGAGTCTCCCTACCAGGGTATCGCTTTGGGGGTTGCTGCCGGCCCTGAGGCGTACACTGCGCCTGTCGTTCACGACACGCTAGGCCGCAGACCCTCACCTTTGCTCTTACGGGCCCGCTAGCGCCTTCCACGCTGCCGCCGAATGACCAACAGCCCGCCCTGGCAGAAGCCTACGGCGGGCTGTTCGTTTCTGAGGACGGGCTCAGGCAGCCTGCCGCGGATGACTGCTGGCCGAGCGGATCGACTTCGCGGGAAGGAGCGTCTTGTCGGTGGATGAGCGTGCGAAGACCGCCCGGGCCCGTGCTGCCCCGGGACGCGATCCCCTGGAGACGGTCTTGCGCTACCACCAGGAGACGAAACATCACTTTTCGCACTTCGCGCGTGGCCCCGGCCGTCTCGATTGGGCGAATCAACCCGATCCCTTCCGGCGCTACGAAGGAACCTCACTCTCTGTCTTGCCGCTGTTGAAGCCGGGCGATCAGCCGGCGTCGCCCGGGTACGAAGACCTGTATCGCCCCGGCGCGATCGCGAGCGCTACCGTGAGCGCTTCGAGCCTGTCGCGCTTGTTCGAATACTCGCTGGCCGTTTCGGCCTGGAAGCAGGCCGGTGACGTCCGCTGGGCACTTCGCAGCAACCCTTCGAGCGGCAATTTGCACCCGACCGAAGCCTATCTCCTCATCGGCCACGTCGCCGGCCTTTCGGCCGGTCCCGGTCTTTATCACTACGCCGCAAAGGAGCATGCGCTCGAACTGCGGGCGCGGTGGCCGGAGGACAGCTTCAGGAAGCTGTTCCAAGGATGCCCACCCGGGGCCTTCCTCCTCGGCCTGACCTCGGTCATCTGGCGCGAGACCTGGAAGTACGGGGAACGCGCCTTTCGCTATTGCCAGCATGACGTGGGACACGCGATCGGCAGCGTGCGGATCGCAGCGCGAACGCTGGGGTGGCGCATGCTGCTGCTTGACGGGTTGGCCGATGACACGCTTGCCGCCTTGTTGGGTATCGACCGGACCGAGGACTTCGAGGGAGCGGAGCGCGAGCATCCGGATTGCATCGCCGTCATCTGGCCGGCCGTTGAGGCCACCGGCCCTGCGACAGCCGCGACGAATCGTCTGCCTCTGTCCCTCGCCCCGGATGTTCTCTGCGATGCGGCGCGGCACATCTGGAGCGGCAAGGCGAACCGGCTGAGTCGAGACAGGCCCATGTACTGGGAAATGCTCGATCAGGTGGTGAGGGCGTCGTGGAAATCGAGCACGGAAGAGAGGGCCGTGGAGTGGAGTCAAGGGAGACCTGGCGCGGACTCGGGCCGCGATGCGACTTGCCGCTACCCGGGCGAGCCGAGCGCGGGCCAGGTCATCCGCCAGCGACGCAGTGCGCTCGCTTTCGACGGCACGACCTCCATCTCGCAGGGGATCTTCTTCACCATGCTGGCTCGCGTCATGCCAGGAGTGGAGCGGGAGTTGTGCCAGCGTGCCATGCCTTGGGACGTTCTGCCATGGGATCCCGTCATTCATCTCGCCCTTTTCGTGCATCGAGTGGATGGCCTGGTTCCGGGTCTTTACCTGCTCATGCGCGACCCGACAAGGGTGGCATTGCTTCGAGGCGCCACGCACCCGCACTTCGCCTGGACCTCGGTAGCGGGCTGTCCCGACGGCTTGCCCATGTTCTTGCTTCAGATGGGCGATGCACGGGCCTTGGCGGCCGAGCTCAGCTGCGGCCAGGACATCGCCGGGACGGGTGCCTTCTCCTTGGGAATGATCGCGGAATTCGAGCCTTCGCTGCGCCGGCACGGGCCGTGGTTCTATCGCAGGCTCTTCTGGGAAGCTGGGCTCATCGGTCAGGTGCTCTATCTGGAAGCCGAAGCAGCCGGTGTCCGCGCCACGGGGATAGGATGCTTCTTCGACGATCCGGTCCACCAGGTGCTGGGTTTCGATGACGCGAGATTTCAGTCGCTCTATCACTTCACGATCGGCGGGCCTGTCGAGGACCCCCGCCTCACTACCTTGCCGCCCTATGGTCCCGGTTACTAGGAGACCGCCATGAAGACAGTCGCCGATGTTCTCAAGTCAAAGGCTCACCAGGCCGTCCATACCATCACGCCCGGTGCCTTGGTGTTCGACGCCCTCAAGCTGATGGCGGACAAGAACATCGGCGCGCTGCTGGTGATGGAGGGCGAAAGGATCGCCGGCATCATCACGGAACGCGACTACGCCCGAAAGATCGTTCTCATGTCCCGCTCGTCCAAGGAGACGCCGGTGCGAGAGATCATGACGTCGGCGGTGATATACGTGCGCCCTGGCCAGACCACCGAGGAGTGCATGGTGCTGATGACTGAGAACAGGCTGCGCCACCTGCCCGTGGTGGACGGCAACAGGTTGCTGGGGCTCGTTTCCATCGGCGACTTGGTGAAGAGCATCATCTCGGAGCAGAAGTTCACGATCGAGCAGCTCCAGAACTACATCTCCGGATAGCAACGCCGATCGGTCAATTCCCTGGGTTTGACCCCGTCGAACCAACCAGGAGTTAGTACGCCGGCTTGCCTTGCGTCGCTCGGCGAAACGTCAGCTTTGGGGCGTCGGATCCGGCCGTGCGATCGGCCGCTCAGGGTCGACTGCGGGTACTTCTGCCCTCGATTCGCCTTGCCCAAAAACCTGTCGTTCGGGTTGCCTACCGAATAGCGTTGGATCCGGTACGAGCTCCCGAACCAATTGCCGAAGACGTAAAACGAACACCCGACGACGCCCGTGGCCGTCGTGCAGGCCACGCTCGGGTGAAAGCATTGGTAGTCGCCGTAGCTCACGTTCGGCAGCAGTGCCTGCCCGGCGGCCGGCCCGTCCCACGTCACCCCGTTGTCGTGTGAGCGCCTGTAGTAGATGCGGCTGCGTCCATCGCGCATGTCGGCCCACGTCACCAAGACGACACCCCCTGGAGCGGCGCAGCTGCTAACGAGTGTGATGACGCGAAACTTGGCGTGGTCGAAATGCGGCCAGCCGTTGGTTATCGGCAGGTGGCCTCGCAGGCTGACGACGCCGTCGACGACGATGTGCTGCGGCTCGAACGTGCCGCCGCCGTCGGTCGAGCGGAGCGACTTGATGGTGCTGCTCGAGTCGTCGTGCCAGAAGATGTGCACGGTGCCGTCGGCAGAGATCGAGATGTCGGGGGCGAATGCATACGAGACGAGCGTGCTGCCGGGTGGGTCGCTGCCCTTACCCTTCCACGTCACGCCGTGGTCGGTCGAGCGCGCGAACCGTAGCGGCGACGACGCCCCCCAAACGACGTAGACATTGCCTTGGTAGGGGCTCGCCGCGTTGTTGTCGCATAGCACCCATTGCTTGTCGTCCGATGTGTCGGTCGTCAGGCGAAACGGCGGCTGCCAGGTGACGCCGCCATCAACGCTGCGGTACACCGCCATCCCAAGCCCAGTCAGGTCGGTGGGATCGAACCTGAGCGGCTCGCCGACCAGGAAGGCATGGCCAAAATTGTCGAATGCGACGGTCGGGTCGGTCATGCCGTCCCAGCCGGGTTGCAGCGGCAGCTGCGACGCGTTCCAGGTGACGCCGGCGTCAAACGTGTAGATCGGCCCGAGCTTGAAACGGTACTTGGCGGGGTCGATGAATTTCTTCGACGCGCCGATCATGTTCTGCTCGTTGAGCGGATTGATCGCGATGACCGACTCGCTGCGAGACTGGGTCGGCGAGCTTTGGGTCGCCTGGCGGGGCTGCCCTGGGAAGAGGCCGCTTTGGACGAAGCCGAGGCCGTAGCGGTTGGCAGCCATGTCGCCGAGGTGGTTCTTCAGGGTGACTTCACCGAGCTCGCGGAAACGATCGTTATCCGGCATGGGAGTCTCCCTCGCAGCTTGGCTGAATGACGTTCGCGCGCTCCTCGCCCGAGGCATGCGCGAGTCATTGCCCGTCCGCCGCAGTCAGTCTAGCAGTGGCAACGACGAACCGGGCCCGATATCGAGTAGTTTCAATATACCCGCTCGCTTGACATGGGCCGAACATCGGCCGAAGCTGCGCGCCGCTCTATCCCGAGTCGAGCCACCGTGAGCGACGCGGCTCTGCGGCGCGATATTGCCAACGAGGGAGCCCAGTGCCGACGAGCTGGCCGTGAATTCCGACGCCGCGAAAGCGCGGATCCAGAAGATCGTTCCGTACTCATTGCAATCCAATCGGCGATCTTGAATTGCGAGGCAACGTGTTCGATCTGTTCAAGGACATCGACAAATACAAGGGCATACCGCCCTATGCCAGCGAGCACTACGGCGTCTATCAGCCCTTGCTCGGTTGGCAGTCGAAGCTCACAAAGGACTGGATCCAGCGCGGCGGCGCGCTAATCGATCCACGGGTTCAGGGGTTGCTCGATGGCCGGCTGGTGGCCGGGCCGACCCAGGTGCTCGAAGGCGACATTCGCGAGTTCATGGCTTCGCCGCTGGTCCTCGCCGCCGGCAAGTCCCCATTTCGAGTGACGTTGGCGAAAAGTCTGAACAGCGAGCTCCTGCTTCTGATCCGAGACAAGGTTCAGGCCTTCGTCGACGCCAACCGCGGCCGCCTGCCGCAGGCAAGGGAGTGGAACCAGCTGATCGAAGTCAACGACCTCATGGACCCGGTGAACGGCCAACTGCGCAAGGTCAATGACATCGTGCGGGCCAAGCTGTTCAAGCAAACCATCGCCGCCGCTCAGGGTCATCAAATCACGAGCGAGATGAGCGCCGAGGCCGCGGCGAAGCATCTGGCGCAGATGCGCTATGAATCGCAGATCGGCACCTTCCTCCTTGGCCATGCCGAGGGCACTGGCGGGATGCTCCCGGACGACCTCGCACAGCTCTTCGTCGTGCAGGAGGCTGCGCCACTCGACGAAATCTTCCGCTCCACCGACCCGCTTGCCAACATCGACCCCAACGACACCAGCGGCGTGCTCTCGCCGGTCGGCTACGTGCACCTGTTCCGCCAGTACTTCTTCGATCTGGGCACGTTCCTCGGCGAACCGGTCGAGCACATCTGGCTCACGCCAGGAACGACGATCGAGCTGGTCGAGGTGAGCACGCGCAAAGTCACCATCGAGCGCAGCGAGGAGATTTCCCGCGAGACGTCGAGCCGGGCCGAGAGCAGCCAGGCCAGCGACGACGAGATCAGCGGCGCGGTGAAGACCGAGAACAGCAACAGCACTAAGCTCGGTGTGTCGACCACAGCGACGGTCAACTACAAGGTCTACCAGGGCACGGCCTCGGCATCGCTCGGTGTTGAGTCCACGCGCAAGGATGCGCGCGAGGATTCGTTCAAAAACACCCGGCAGCAAACCGAGAAGCTGGCGACCGAGATCAAGGAGAACTACAAGTCGGTCTTTCGCATGGTGAGCGAGACCACCGACACCAGGAGTCGCCGCTATGTCCTGCAGAATCCAGCCGAGAAGCTCGTCAACTACGAGATGCGCCGCAAGATGCGGCGCATCGGAGTGCAGATGCAGGGGCTGGGCGAGCGATTGTGCTGGCAGGTCTTCGTCGATGACGCCGGCGCCAGCCTCGGCCTGGCCGAGCTGGTGCATTTCGCCGAATCGCCCGACTTGGCCA
>Ga0207701_10002156_pt1 | contig 20424 bp, 20 predicted proteins | sample KBSSwiSSwithPhiX_FD_184294 | JGI IMG/M metagenome (GOLD analysis project Ga0207701, IMG submission 184294) | Switchgrass rhizosphere bulk soil microbial communities from Kellogg Biological Station, Michigan, USA, with PhiX - S5 (SPAdes) (version 2) | ecosystem: Environmental > Terrestrial >... | reverse complement strand
CACGTATAGCAGCAAGTCTCTCTTTGGTCGGGAAGTGAAAGAGTCACAAGAAAAAAGAGGACTCGCGTGTTTGCGACTTGACATCCACATAGCCTGCTAAGGATGCACGTCCTGGGTGAACCAGTCCAGCGGCACTTCACGGCCGGCGCCGCTTTTTTTTGCGGCGTCGTAGACTCTCTTCCCTACCGCAGCGAACTGCGCTCCCATGCCGATGTTATTGACGAACCCGGTGATTTGACGGTCCGACTCTCGCCCTTTGATTTGACCGAAAACAAGTTCCGGCAATGTCGGTAAGGACTTCCAGTCAATGCCGCGATCCAGCGGATGATCGCGCAATTTAAAATCTTCGCGCTCGAAATGCGCCAGCGCGCTGGATGTCACATTGTTCTCGGTCGCATGCGTATGCAACACCAGCGGGTTGCAGCTGAGCAATGCCGCGTCGTCGAATTCGTCGCGCTGCATCGCGCTCAGGTGCATGCCTTCCGCGAGCGCCCATTTCCCGAGAAACGGAGTGCGTGAGTTTGTCGAGGTGACGATAATATCCACGCCCTTTACTGCTTCCTGGTACGACTCGACAGGCACGATTTCGACACCGACCCGCTCGCTGGTTTCTTGGGCAAATTTCTCGCGATTGGCTTTTGTCGGGCTGAAAACTTTGATTTTCTTGATGGGTCGCGCTTCGCAGACCGCCATCACTTGCGTGCCGGCTTGCCAACCCGAACCGATCAGCCCGACGGTTTCGGCGTTTTGACGTGCTAGATATTTCGTGGCCACACCGTTTGCGCCACCGACTCGGAAACGCTGCAAGACGCCGTCATTCATTATCGCCAGCAGCTCGCCGTTCGCTGAGCTGAAAAGCAAGACGATTCCCATCCAGCGATTTCCCGGCAGCATCGGCAGCTTCTCGCGCCGCATAGCGCCGCCGCTGTCCCGCCATGCAACAATATCGGAGGAAAAACGCAGCGCCGCCGTGCCGAAGTGCGGACTCGCGCCGCTCATGCTTTTGAGATAATGCGCCATCGGTCCTTCAGCGCTTTGCCCTGCCACAGTAGGACTATGAACATCCGAGCGCGGCGCCGTTACCGCCGAACCTTCGCCCATTTCCCGATAGAGAATCTCCAGCGCTTCCATGGTGTCTTTCATAGTAATCAGCTGGTCGATCTCGTCGTTGTTGATGAATAACGGCATTGAAACCTCAGGCAGTTTGGGCGACCGCGGGTCGCCCCTACCAATATCTTACGGATTTCGGCCCCAGAGCTTCGCGAAGAACCCTTCGTCAACCAATTCCTGGATAAGGCTGTTGTCGAAAAATTGTTCGGGCTTCGCCTGCTTCGCTTTCGGATTGGTTCGAGCGATCTCATCCAGGGTGACCTGAAATCCGGCGCGCTTGACGAAAGGCACCTTTTCCATGAACTCGTAGCCGTACTTGAGACTGCCCTCCAGCATTTTCTGATCCTTGATCTTGGTATATTTTGCGAAAATCGCCAATGATTCGGCTTTGCGAGTAAAGAGAAAATGGACGGCTTTTCCGTAGGCGCGCAGGAAGGCTTTTACCTGCGGGCGCTTATCCTTGAGAAAGCGCTTGGTGGTAGTCAAGGTCAAATGCACGAATGGGATTTCGTCCCTGGCCAGATTCGCTAATATTTTTGCCCCTCCCTGCTCAGCTACATAAACCATCGGATAGGACATCGGCGCGGCCGCGATGATCTTCTTGGAGAGCGCCGTCGCGATCTCCGGCATACCGCCGATTTGAATAAAAGCTACGTCCCGATGGGCTGCCAGGCCATACTTGGCGAGAAACATGCGCATGCCGAAATCGGTCGCCGCGCCAAATCGAGAAACACCGACGGTTTTGCCCTTGAGGTCAGCGATGGTGCGTATCTCCGGCGCTGCCATAACGTAAAACGGGACAATATTTACTGTGGCACCGATAGCGACCAGATCCGCGCCCTGCAGGCCAGAGTCTGCAATAACCTGGCTGTTTTGCGCGCTGATAACGGTTTCGCCTGCCAGAGTCGCCTTGGCGGCAATGGGCGAGCTGGGAATGTAAATTGTATCGACGTCCAAGCCTTCTTCTTTATAAAATCCCGCGTCGTTCATAACCCAAAACGGCGAGTTGAACGCGCTCACCGCAGTCCACGCGATCACGAGCTTTTCCGCATCGGCGCGGTTTCCCAGCAAAATTGACGTAAAAACAAGAGCGAAAAAGATTGCCTTCTTCATGATGCCCACTACTCCAACACTCCATCACGCCAATTTGATTAAATACTTCCAACGACGACTAGCCCACTCGTACCGGCACGCTTCGGACGTGTCAAGTGAACCGATTTCCCTTGAATTGAGCAATCGTCTGTCCTATGGTCCGAGCTGATCCCCATGACCATTCGCAATCAAGCCGCTATCGTTGGAATCGGTGAAACGCCAACCGACCGCCTCGGCTCGAAACCCGGCGAGCCGCGCAAATCGAGCGCGCAGTATATTTCCTCGGCCATGCACCTCGCCCTCGAAGATACCGGTCTGAGCCTCAAGGATTTTCAAGGCCAGGGACTCGGCGTCACCATCCCGACCGCGTATCCGCAGCCATTTTGGCCCGAAGAAGTTGCCGAGATTCTCGGCATCACGCCGGGATTTCTGCTCGGTGGCGCGACTGGCGGCGCCGGCGCAGTATCGCTGCTCGGCGGCATGGCTGCCGCGATCAACTCGGGCATCATCGACATCGCCCTGGTGGTCGGCGCGGCGGCGCCTTTTTCCGAACACTTCGGCGGCGGCATTCAGCCGGGCGACATGCGCGATTGGGAAATCCCCTACGGCACCATGGGGCCAAACAGCAAAATCGCCATGGTGATGCGCCGCTATATGCACGAGTACGGCGCTACCCTCGATCATTTCGCCAAGATTGCCGTCGCCGGGCGCTATCACGCGAGCCTCAATCCCTTGGCCTACCTGCGCAAGCCGATCACCGTCGAAGACTACAAAGAATCGCGCTTGGTCGCAGATCCGGTGCGCCTGCTCGACTGCGTCATGCCAGCCAATGGCGGCAGGGCGTACATCGTGGCTTCGCCTGCGCGCGCCAAGTCGCTGCGCAAAAAACCGATTTACCTGCAGGGCTTCGGCGAACGGAGCAATCCTTCCTACGGGCGCCGCGCCGGGTCCGACGCGCTCGTCATGGGCGTGAAAGACGCCGGCAAGGTCGCGATGGAAATGGCCGGCGTCAAACACAGTGAAATTAATTTTCTGGAACTATACGACGACTACATTATTGTCGTTTACCTGCAGATCGAGGATCTCGGTTTTTGCGCCAAAGGCGATATCGGTTTTTACGAGCGCACCGATTTCACCTTCAAAGGACAACTGCCGATTCAAACCGGTGGCGGCATGATCAACGTCGGTCAACCCTCCACCGCCGGCGGCACTTTGCACATCATCGAAGCCGTGCGGCAGCTGCGCGGCGAAGGCGGCGATCGGCAAGTGCCCAACGCAAAAACCGGCTTAGTCACTGGGCTAGGAGTGCTGCCCTACGGCAAAAACCTCGGCTGCTGCGCCGTCGCGGTTCTAGGAAGTGAATTGTAGATATGGCTGAAGAGCCGAGAAAACCGTTACCCGCGATCACCCCGGAAGCCAAGCCGTTCTGGGATGCCGCGGCAGAACAGAAATTTGTTGTGCAGCAGTGCCAGGATTGCCGGAGCTGGGTCTGGACGCCGCGGCCATCCTGCAATGAATGCGGCAGCGAAAAACTCGACTGGCAGCCGATGAGCGGCAAAGGCGAGGTTTATTCTTTTACCGTGATTCGCCAAGTGGTCGGCCGCGCGGCCTCCAAAGCGTTCGAGCCTGACATCCCTTACGTGGTCGCCTGGGTGGATCTCGATGAAGGACCGCGCCTGATCACGAATATCGTCGGGTGCCCAGTTGACGATGTAAAGCTCGGCATGAAAGTCTCAGTGGTATTCGAGCAAGCCTCGACAGAAATCTGGCTGCCTAAATTCAAACCGATCAACTAGAATCACATTCACTGTGAGTTTCTAGTACTCAGCCGACCGCAAATAAAAAATTCACCTCCTGTCATTCCCGCATGGTTTCAGCCGGAATCCAGGCAGATCCGGACTGGACCCCTACGCGCTCCATCGACCGGAGATAATCTATTTCTTCACCACTTCATCGAGCAGGGAAAAATCATAAATCTGCTCCGGTTTCGGCAGCTCCTTCAAACCGGCGTCTTTTTGGTCCAGCTCGAGTTCCAACTTCAATGCTTCGGCCGTGGGTCTGCCGTTGACGGCCCAGCCTTTGTGAATCGCATCGTAGATGAACGTCGCTTCTTCCTGATTGATCGATAATTGCTTCATCAAAACCGGCACTGTTCTTTCTTTCTGGGTGGCGATAATTTTCGTCGCCTCGAGCACCGATTGCACCACCGGGCGCAAGAATTCGCGCCGCGACTGAAGCGCTGCCACCGACATTCCCAGACCGCTCTGCGGTAACTCGATCTCATCCGCAGCACGTGCGAGCACGTGAAACCCTTGTTTCAGCAAACGCACCGTTTCGACGCTATTGAGCATCGCCGCCGGAACGGTGCCACTCGCCAACGCCGCAGCCCGAGCCGTTCCCGCATTGACAATTTTGTATTCATCGCTGCGCAAACCTTTTCGCCGCAAAACTTCCGCCAAGACAACATTCACCGTTCCCTGCGGCGTATAGCCTCCAATCACTTTACCGCGCAATTGATCGATACTGTTGATCTCTTTGCTGGCGACCAGAATAAAATCGGATCGGTTGAGCGACACCAGTCCAACCCGAACCGGCGCGCCGCGCAATGCTGCCCGCGCTGTCGAGCCGATCGCGGAGTAGCAATCGAGATCTCCCGAAAGTAAGGCGCCGATGGCAGCCCTCGGTTCGAGTACCAAGATTCGCGCATCGTAACCGTACCCCTCGAAAATGCCTAAATGCTTGGCGACGTAAATAGAAGTCATGCTTACGGAATGATTGGCTAGGGCGATATGCAGCGGGCGCAGCTTGGGCTTTTGTTGAGCCAGGACAGACTCCGCCGACGACGTCAATGTCGCTCCGACTGCGATAGCAACTGACAGAGCGGAAAAGAATTGTCCAAGCATGGGCATGTCCTCCCTGACACTGACCCGCCAGCGGCCTTCATACTCATCGCTGCTTTCGACTGTCAACGGTTAAACCACTGCTCACTTGATTGTCACCCACCTTCGTACCCTTCGTAAGTCGTAAGTATCCAGCACTGTCATTCTGAGGGTCAGCGAAGAATCCGCGTAGCGTTCTGAGCGCAGCGAAGAATCTCAGTTCCTTCACTACGTTCAGGACAAACCTTCGGCTACCGCCTCAGGATAACATTAGGAGCCGCGGTCCTTGCCTAAATCCATCGACGTGCGCTAAAGCTTCACAAAGTCCACCGATCAGAGAAAAAAACATGGACGAGATCCGGATCATCGATACCACCTTGCGCGACGGCAACACCAGCCTGTGGGCGCACAACATGACCACCGGCATGATGCATCCGGTGCTACGCCATATGGATCAAGCCGGTTTTGACGGCATGGAATTTTTCGTCAGCGGCCGGTTTAAGAAAGTCGTGCGCGAGCAGCGCGACAACCCTTGGGACTGGGTGCGTTACGGCCAAAAAGAAATCAAGAATACCCAGCTCCGCTATCATGGCGGCCTCAACAGCGGCTTTACTTTAATTCCGCGCTGTATTCCACGTCTGATCATCGAGCGCGTCGTACATTACGGCATTCACGTGACTCGGCTCTCCGATCCCTGGAACGATTACAATGTCCTGCGCAAAGAAGTTGCTGACCTAAAATCGCTAGGGATGGAATCGGTGGTCAATATCATCTATTCGATTTCGCCGCGCCACACGGATGAATACTACGCGCGCAAAGCGCGCGAAGCCGCTGCCCTTAAGCCCTATCGCCTGTGCTACAAAGATGTCGGCGGCATGCTCACACCGGAGCGCGCTCGTACCCTGGCGCGTTTGATTCTCGACAACGCCGGTGATGTTCCCGTCGAATTTCATGCACACTGTAACAACGGTTTGGCGCCATTTAACCTGTTGGAGGTCGTCAAACAGGGCGTTCGCATCGTGCATACGTCAGTGCCGCCACTCGCCAACGGCTCGGCGCAGCCATCAATTTTCAATGTCGTCAGAAACCTGCGCGCCCTGGGTTACAAAGTGCTCGTCAACGAAAAAGCCCTGGAACCGGTGGAACAGCATTTTCGCCGTATCGCCGAGGAAGAAAATTTGCCCGTCGGAGCTCCACGGGAATACGACGAAACCTGGTACCGGCATCAAGTTCCGGGCGGAATGATTTCCAACCTGCGCCACCAGCTCAAGATGCTCGGCAAAGAAGACAAGATGCCAAACGTGCTCGACGAAATCGTCCAGGTGCGCGCCGAGCTCGGATACCCGATCATGGTCACCCCTTTCGCTCAGTTCGTCGGCAGCCAGGCAGCCATCAACGTAATGACGGGCGAGCGCTACAAAGAAGTCACCGACCAGGTGATTCAATATGCACTGGGACTTTGGGGCAAACAAGGCGCGGATTACATGGACCGCGATGTCAAAGCGAAAATATTGGATCGCCCGCGCGCGCGGGAAATGGAAAACTTCGAGGTGCCGGACGTTTCTCTGGAACAGGTTCGCAAAAAATACGGCGGACCGAGTCTCTCGGATGAAGAGCTGATCTTACGCTACTATGCCGGACCGGAGTTCGTCGACGCGCTCAAAACCGCGCCGCCAAGAAAAGAATACTTAGACGCACGCAAACCGCTTGTGAAATTGGTCGAAGAGCTGATCCAAAAAAGAGATACAGGGCACATCTATATACGACGCGATAATTTTACCTTGAGCGCTGGCCGCCGAGTGTAATTAACATTCCAAGTTAAGAGCTGACAGATTTTTAATCCGTTTTCTCCAAGAATTTTGCGTCTTGGCGGCGAATAAAGCCGGGCGGATTGCCTCGTCTGGAGTGAACCTCCAACCAATCCCCCTTCGAGCTGACCACCTCGACTCGCGTTCCCGGCGGAATATTGGCCACCACCCGAGAAGAAGAAGACGCCGATTCAAAGAGGGGCGTCGAGTCTCTGGTCTCATACGCTCCAGTGCCGGAAGCGCGCCGGGATGTCGGCGTAACCTTGGCCGAACGAGCGGTATCCGTTGATTGTTGCTCATCCGTTTTGACCGGCGCTTTACGAGGCGAAACTTCCGGTGCTTCGGTATTGGGCCACGCCTTCGAAACGACATTCGGCCGTTGCTCGGAGGACTCGAAAGGAGCCGACTGCGACTGCGGTACCGACATAGGACTATTCTCAGGTTCACCCGCGCGATTGATCTCTTCCCGCGATAAAGAGCCTGGCGCCTCTGCATCATACGGCCGATCGGGTTTAATTTTTTGCCTGAGCACATTTGTTCCGAAATAAACTCCGGCCGCTGCGACTGCAATCAAAAGAACGACGCCAAAAAACATTGTTGTATGGGTACCCTTGCGTTCCTGCGGTCGTGCAAACGCGGCGTCACCACTCGCTCCGGATGGCAGCGTTTTCGGCCTAGACGAGCTTGCGGCGGAAGTAATGATTTGAGCACGTTCGCGCCTGGAACTCTCATCGCCTGCGGCTCTTCCAGCAGATTGGCTCAGCCTCACGCCGCAGTTTCTACAAAAATTGTCCATCGGCTCGAATTGCGAGCCACATCGACTGCAAACCATTAAAACAAGCCTCCCTGCGTCACTTCTATCAAACTACGAATACCGGACCAATCTGTCAATTAGCTGTCGAGCGTTGAATTGAAATTGCCAAGCAGATAGAAAATCGTTCTATGAACAAAGTGTGCAACCTTCGTGAAGCCATCAAGCGCGACGTACAGGACGGCACAACGATCGCGATGGGCTGCGCGTTGGAATCTCTGATACCCTTTGCTGCCAGCCATGAAATCATTCGTCAGAACAAAAAGAATTTGACATTGGTTGCGCCGATCTCCGACATGCAATTCGACCAGTTGATCGGCGCTGGAAGCGTCAAAAGAATCATCGCATCATGGGTGGGAAATGTCGCCGCCGGCCTCGGCCATAATTATCGACGCGCCGCCGAAACCGGTATCCCACATCCGATCGAGATCGAGGAGCACTCCAACTTTACCATTGGGCTCGGTCTTCAAGCAGGTGCGATGGGAGTTCCATTTCTGCCGACCCGCACGATTCAGGGAAGCGATTTCGCTCAATGCGAGCAATTCAAGCAGGTGGCTTGCCCGTTCACCGGCGAGCAGCTAATCGCGGTCCGTGCCATTCGCCCGGATGTGACGATTCTGCATGTGCAGCGGGCCGACGCCGAAGGCAACGCGCACGTCTGGGGCAATTTCGGTGTCATGCGTGAGGCCGCTTTGGCCGCACGAAAAGTTATCATCACCTGCGAGGAATTGGTCGAGCACGAAGTCATTCTAAGCGATCCCAATCGCACCCTTGTTCCGGGCTTCGTCGTATCGAGCGTCGTGGCGCAGCCTCTGGGTGCGTATCCCTCGCCGACGCAAGGTTATTCGCGCCGCGACGACGAGTTTTATTTCGAATATCATCAGACAACCCGCACGCGTGAGGGTTTCGAACGCTGGTTGCGAGACTGGGTGCTCGATCTCGCTGACCATGAAGCTTTTCTTGATCGACTCGGCAACGCTCGCACTGAAACTCTGCGACCCAAATCCAACGCGCTCGCGGCGCCGGCGAGCTTCAACTACTAATCGCGACAAAGGAGGACGACATGAAAACTGTGCCATCTTTAAAACTCAGCGAGGAGGGCTGCGATATTATCGTCAAGGCGGCCATCGACAAAGCTAAGGAGCTGAAACAGATCGTCAGCATCTGCGTGGTTGATGCGGGCGGACATCTGATGGCATTCAAGCGCATGACCAATGGCCGGACGCACAATACGCTCATCGCGCAAGCCAAGGCGCGCTGCGCGGCGCTTACCACCGCAGCGACCGGAAAGAAGGGGCGCGATGGAGCCGAAATTCCTGATCACCAGGTGCTCGCGCAAACTCTCGCTGTCGGTCCCGGTTGGTTCATCAGTATCGAAGGCGGCTTGCCGCTTACAGTCGAAGGGCAGTGCATCGGTGGCGTCGGCTGCAGCGGCGCGCCGGCGGCAGTCGATCGACAGATCGTGCAGGCAGGAATCGACGCGTTCAGCAAAGCGTAAAACAAAATTGCTGACCTTAATCCCGTTACCCAGATGTCGTACCGGGGAAAGCCGGTATCCAGGCCCAGATTTCAAAATCCTGAATTCCGGGTCGCGCTACCCCGGACTGGATCCGGGGTTGCCCGGAGTGACGAGCAAACTATGGACTCAATTATCCAATCACGACAGAGCGCGAGGCGAGTTTGTCCAGCAAGACTTCAGTGAGATTTGCGACGCCAACTGCTAGTGCGAAATAATATCACGACGTAATTTCCCACCAGTTTTTGCTGACATCGCTTACCAGAAAATGCGCGCGCCCGTTGGTCTGGAGCTCGCGTAAATCGGTAATCCCGAGCTCTTTACCTTTTCTGGAGAACTCTTTGTGCGCGGCTTCAACTTCCTCGGGAGAGGCGACCTGGAGGGTAAAGCGATTGGCTTCGGTAAGATAATCTCGATGCGGCGTCGGCAGCACGACGACGTACCACGGACCGCTCGGCACTGTAATGTAGGTCGACATGCGCCCACCACCGATGATCGAGAGCCCCAGCACGTTAGCTAAAAAGTTATCGCTGGTCTCCTTGTTGTCGCAGTTGAGCGTACCGTGGGTCATTGCCTGCGGTATGTAGCCACGTCCGGGAAACTGCTCTTCAGTGAGCGGCGTTGTCCAGTGCGGCGCCGCGATCCTGCGCCCCTGCTTGATGGCGGCCGGATTGTAATATTCGATCTCGAGATCGTTGCCGCCCGGCTCTTTAAAATAGATCGAATAGGCAAAATGCGCTTCGTGCGGTGTGGTCACGCTTTTGATCTTGTACTGCTCCTTATGGGCGGAAATGTATTCATGAGCTTTGGGAATTTCCTTCGAGCTCGCGACTCTGAAACCGTAGTGATTGGTATGCGGTTTGTTCTTCGAGTTTGGGCCGGCCTCATGAATCACCAAACGCCATGCAGTATTGGGATGCTTGACGACCGCCTGGTGCTCCGTGCGTTCAATCACCTGGGCCGCCAAAAGCTCGGTGAATATCGGCAGCGTCTCATCGAGCGAACGGCACTCATAATGACCCTCGGTCAGCGCAATCGGCTTTAACATCATTGTCTCCTTGGAGTTCAATCTTTTAGCGACCTTACCCTTTAATTATTCAGGAGACCGTTGCGCTTGTCAATTGGCCCGTCCGCGGAATCGACGGCATGCGCACTTCCGCGCCGGATTTTGCGCACTCCTCTTCGAAAATCTTTCGGATGATCGGATCTTCGTCTTCGTATTCGATCTGCCATCCGCCGTAGGCCAACGGCACGTCCGATTGAATCTTACCCGGCTGAAGCTTGTACTTGCGGCTAAGGATCTTCAGTGCCAGATAGCGCGCGGGTTCCGCGCTCGAATTGAAATGTTGGTGAAACCAACCCTCCGGCGGAACCACGATTGAACCCGGCCTCCAATCGACACGCATCATTTCCTTTCCCTCAGGCCAGAGAAGCGAGTAGCCTTTGCCGGTGAGAATGAAGACGTGCGCGCCGGGACCATGCCGATGGGCCTTCTTGTAAATCCCAACCGGAAAGCGGGAGACGTGCGAGCCCATCATGCTTTCCGACATCTCGAAAAAGATCGTCGCGTTGCCTTTGCCTCGTTCCGTCCAAGCCACCGGCTCGATGTTGATCGCATCCGCGACGAAATTCGTTTCGACGACGCGATCGCTATAAAGCTTGCCGCTCCCGGCGAAATAACCGTCTTCGCCTTTGAACCGATCGGTAAATGCATACGGATTGTTGATAACGAAATCTTCACAGTGAAATAAATTGAACACCAGCGGTGCCGTTGTCACCGCGAGTAAGCGCGCCTCCCGATCACCCTGCCCGTTGAAATGCTGGTAGGAAGCATTGAGCGGAATCGCGAAAAGGCTCCCCGTTTGCCACTCAAAGCTTTGCTTCGCCCCATTGCTTTGCCACACAGTGGTCGCACCGCGGCCATCGAGCACGTAGTAGAGCACTTCATAAATATGGCGCTGCGGTTTTAGATTCCTAGCCGGAGGAATACCGACGACATAAGCGTCATCGAGATAGCCCGTTCCATCGAGCATGATGTAGACGCCGGTGCCACCCACACGATCCCAAGGCTTGAGCGGAATCGTGTAAAGATCTTCCACGAAAAAACCGCGAATGACGTCAATGCCCTGAGAGCTGATCCAGCGATCGTACGGCGTGTCCATCACCTCGACTTTGCTCTCGACCTTTTCGTAAGACGGACGCGTAATGCTTTCTGCCATCAAAACCTCCACGGAACTATTACTGCTTTTTTATCCTGGAATCCCGCGCGTCATCAAGCGCAGCCGCCGTTTGTTGAAGTCGTATCAGCTGAGCGCCAGCTTGTGTGAAAAATGGGCGTTCGTGATCTGACAAAGTTCAGGATGTCCGAGTACGGCAAGTGCAGCGCCTCGGGGCGCTAAGCGGAAACTTCGGTTTGATCCGATTTGCCGACTAGCCACGGAGCGATAGTCTTCGGAGAGTGTTGCTCGCCGCTACTCAGTAAATTTGGTGCGGTCCGATTTCCCGAGTAGCGCAGAGCGCGTATCGAGGATACATCACGATGAGGGTCACGACTGTTCAATGTTGACAATGCTGAACCATTAACCTCATATGAGCTAGAAGCAAAATCCAGGAGACCGCGATGACTGAAGAAGCAATGAGCAACTTCATCGCCGCGCTGAAAACCGGCGCCGGACTGAAGGATGAATTTATCTACTACATGTCCTTCGAGGACTACAAAAGCTTCCCCGATCCGTTTCCCCGCACAAAATTTACGGTTCGGGAAGTTCAAGAAAGCATCCGCAGATACGCGAATCCAGAAAAACCCGGCGAGCTTTTTCAGTGGGATATTCATGGCCGGCTATTCACACCCGCTGAGATTTCCATTTCCAATACCGCAGTGGTGATGATTCACGGCGGCGCGGTAAACGAATACGAGTTTATTTTCACCCCGGACGGACCGGAAGACTATCTCGACTTGACCCAAACAGATCCGGCAAAAGCGCGCGTCGGCGTTGCGCAGCATATTGCATCCCTTGGAGTGCCGGTTCTCGCAATCTCGCTGCCGGGCCATTACAGCCGCAAAGCATGGCCGCCCATTGCTGAGCGGCGCCCTGAATTCGTGATCGGCGAAACCCCAAGCGATGAGGAGCTCAAAAATCGTCTCGCCGTCTACACATTCAGAATGTGCGTGGAGTCGATCAAAAAACTCGTCGAAAAAACTCTCGAAGAATCCATTTTCATGTGGGGCCATTCGACCGGCGGTGAATATTTTTACCTGATGGAGCAGTTCGGCCTCAAGAACAAATTGATCGGCGGATTGGGTTTTGGCACGGGCATGCCGGCGTGGGTGCGTAAGGAATGGGATTTGGCCTGCGCCAAAAAATCTCCGGAAGAGCGTGCCGCGCCGTTTCGCAACCTGACAGACTTAAGCCGCCGCTCACCGAAAGGTTACGTGAAAAGCGGCTACATCGGTCCGAATCAGCCGTGGGGCAGCGCCGAACGGTGGTTCGAGCTGGAAAACCACCGTCGGCCGCAGTTCAAACCATTTTTACAAGACATCGAGCATAGCGCCCATGATGTGCTGCTGCCGGAGATCAAGAAAATTTCCGGGCTCGCCGATGAAGAATTGTTCATCACCTACCAATCCGACCTGCATCGTCTGCGCGGCAAAAAGCTACTGCACATTGTCGGGGAATACGACAAGGGACACTGGATCGAGGGCGGCGAGCGCGGATTGCCGTTCCGGCGCGAAGTGTACGCGTTTCAGCGCTTCAAACCGTACGCCGACGCTCTCCGCCTGATCGTCGTGCCGAACCTGACACATTACGGGCACGTGGAAAGTTATAACGAGCGGTTGGCAAACTTGATGGTCACCGGCTTCAAGGAATATTTCTGCGGCTAAATTTTCTACGACGTACCAGCTTCAACCATTTGCTTGACAGGTTCGGCCATCTAACCTACAGATTGCTCTCGATGAAAAGCTCCACGCAGCGCGCTTACACGAAATTTCGCCGCATACTTTCGCACTGCTTGGCGATAGCGTTTGTATTCTTCGCGGTTTGCGCGGCGGCGGAGCCGCTGCGCATCGCCTACACTTCGATCGCGGTGGTCTACGGCCCGTTATGGCTCACCAAGGAAGCGGGCATTTTCAAAAAATACAATATCGAGCCGGAGTTCATCTATATCGCCGGCGGTCCACCGTCCCTGCAGGCGCTGATTGCCGGTGACGTCGCGATCTCTTTCACTGCCGCCGGCGCAACCGTAGCAGCCAACCTTCAAGGTTCAGACGTCGTGCTCCTCGGCGCGACGATCGATTCATTGCCGTTCGAGCTTTGGTCCGTCCCGAGCATTAAACAGCCCGAGCAGCTCAAGGGAACAAAGCTCGGCGTCAGCCGCATCGGTGCAACCACTGACTTCATCGCACGCTATTTATTGAAGAAATGGAATCTCCAGGCGGATAGAGAAGTGGCGATCTTTCAAACCGGCTCAGGACCGCAGGTGTTCGCTGCACTCAAGGGCGGCGCCGTTCAAAGCGGCGTGCTCTCCACCGGACCGGAAACGCTCAACGCTGAAGCCGCCGGTTTTTTTCGTCTCGCGGATATTTCGACTTCAGGGTTGGTTTACCCATTCGGCCCGTTTGCCGCCCGTCAGTCATTTTTGAAAGCCCATGCGGATCTGGCCATGCGATTCATGAAAGCCTATGTAGAAGGGCTCCATCGGTTCAAGACCGACAAAGCGGCGGCCCTATCGGTACTAGAAAAATATATGAAGCAAAAGCCCACAGCCGCCGCCGAGAAAATTTATGAACTCTATGCGACCCGATATTTCAAGCGCGCTCCCGAAGCGACCTCTGCCGCGATCCAGACGATCCTCGAAGAACTCTCCGCCACGCGTGCCTTACCCGCCGGCATTACGCCGCTGCGCTTCACCGAATCGAGATTTATCCGCGAGCTAATAACCGACGGTTTTGTCGATTCGCTCTACAAAACCCGCTGATTGTTTCGCGCCAGGACGCCTATGCCGATCAAACCGATTGTGGCGCAGCCTGAAAACCGTCTGGGCGAATATGACCGCGGCCTGTGGCACGCAGCGCTTGTCCCAATCTTCCCATGGGTGGTAAACACGGTGGACGTGTTGATCTACGAGCCGTAATGCACCGGCATCTCGCAACTAAGGAGCAATCGCCATTTCGATCGTGATCGTCGCCATGCCGTACGGCATTCTGGATCCGGAACGGTTATCGAAGGCGTCGCGCATCAGCATGGAACGGGCCATCGATTGGTGGCAAAAATCCATGCTCACGTCCAAGCACAAGACCTATTTCGTGCTGGCGGGCTACGATATCGATCAGGGACAGGAAATTAAGCTGCGCCGGGCGATCATCGAGGAGACGGTCCATGAGCCCGAGCTGTTGGCTAACCTGGTCGAAGTCTCGGCGCGAAACGAAACCTCTCTGGCACAAAAAATTGCTCGCGTCCGCGCTCTCCTGCCGGTGGAAACCATGACCGTATTCGTCGAATCGCGAAATGCCGTAAGCGTCAAGGCCATCTTTAAGCGTAAGTTCGGTAAAACGCTCCAAATCCGGAAATTTAAAGCGAAATTTGAATTCAACCACCAGTGGATTACGACCTCGACATCCTTCGCCTGGTTCTCCCGCAACTGGTTTTTACGAATTTGGTTCGAAGCGAAACGACGGATGGGACGAGGACTGAGAAAGAAGCTGCGCTACTGGTTTCGCTCGTAAAGATGTAAAGGGGCGCACCATGCTGCGCCCCTAAATCTTAACTTTAGGCCACCTTGGAGATCTTGGCGTTCGCCTCAGCCGAAAACCCGTGCTCCAACCACCAATGAGCGATTTCACTGCCGGTCGCGAACCATACCCCTTTATGCGATTTCATGTAGCCGATGATTTCAGCTAACGTCTTCGCCCGGCCCGGACGGCTGGAAATGTACGGGTGAAATTGGAACGGGCAGAAGGTCGGGGCCAAAACGGATTCCTCGTAGAATTGATCGAACATCGCTTTCCAGACCGCCAAAGTATCGTTGGGGTTTCCTGAATCACGGTGTCCATACGTACGCCCATCGCCGAACGGTTGACGCGGCAGCTCGACCAGTTTTTTCTTCCCGTTCTGCCAAACAAACGGCAAATCGTGCGCGAAAGAATTGCTGTTCCACAGATAGCCTTGCTCCAACAACAGCTCCAAGCTGTTGGGGCTCTGGGTACACGAGCGCCAGCCAAACGGCCGCTTCTGCGCGCGATTGAGAATCATGTCCGTGGCTCGTTTGATCACGTCGCGCTCTTCTTCTCTGCTCAAATCGCGCGCCACTTCATGATGATAACCATGACCCGCGACTTCATGGCCTTGAGCGGCAATCGCCGCCAGAGCTTCCGGATAACGTTCGGCGATGCCGCCGCAGGTAAGAAACGTCGCTCTGACTTCTTGACTGGAAAGAACCCGCAGAATCCGCCAGATCCCTGTATTGGGACCGTATTCGCCCTGGGTGTATTCCTCGTGATTGATGCGGCCGTTCTTGTCAGGTTTCACATCTTCCCCGCCCTGAAAGTCGAAGCTCAAAAAAACCGCGATGCGCGCATCGCCCGGCCATTGAACTTTGCCGTTAGAGTGTAGTTCTTGAAGCGGCATCCAACCCTCCTTGATTTTCGGAGTTAAGAGTATGTTAACTGAACCATCGAATAGGTTCGGCAGAGCATATTGATAAACCAGCACTCCTTTGGTTGCAAGCTGTCGAATTCACATTGTGAGTCGCTGGAAAAGATTATATAGAGGTGGCGAAACGATCTTTGGAGGTGCGGTCATGTCTGAAGTTGCTGCAAAGTTCGATGTTGGAGGAGTTCTCTTAAACCAACCCTTCAAGATACGCCGTCTCGGTCATTTCGGTTTTAATCTTTCCAACATGGAAGACGGCGTGCGGTTTTATGTCGACCTGCTCGGGTTTCGTATTTCCGATGTGATGGACTACTCGCGGCGCGCTAAAGATCCGGCCGAGGTCGCCGGCCTCGGCGATCCCAATGGCTACTTCACCCGGTATGGCACCGATCATCATGCCATGGTGCTCTTTCCCAAGCGTGTCCGCGATGCGCTTGGGCGACAGGAGCGGCCGGAAATTACCGTCAATCAGATTACCTGGCAAGTCGGCAGCCTCGCCGAAGTCGGCGCGGCAATCAAATGGTTCAATGAGCGAGAAATCAAGCAGCAGCGTTCAGGCCGCGACATGCCGGGATCCAATTGGCACACCTATCTCTATGACCCTGACGGTCAGAGTAACGAGCTATACTACGGCATCGAGCAAATCGGCTGGAACGGCCATAGCAAGCCGCGAGCGATGTACGATCGAGGCTTCGACAAACCACCGGAGCTGCCGCAGCTTTCCGAGTTTCAAGAAGTCGAGCAAGCCAGAGCTAACGGCATCGATATTTTTTCCGGCTACCGATATATCGACAAACTGCCCGCCGATTACGACGTTGACGGCGTTCTTCTGCCGCGTCCGTTTAAAATTGTCCGTCTTGGCCCGGTGTACTTATTCAGCGAAAAGATGGATGCCGCGGTAGAATTTTACCGGGATACTTTGGGTTTTACTTTAACCGAAGAGGTCAGCTGGCAAGGTGAACGCTGCTTCTTTTTCCGCTGTAATACCGAGCACCACTCGCTTGCGCTTTTCCCTCTCGAGCTGCGCGATGCGCTCGGCTTCAGCCCGCATTCCAAGTGCGCCGCGTTCGGCATCCAGCTGGCGAATTATCGCCAGCTCAAAGACGCAGTGAAATTTTTTCGTAAAAACGGCGTCACAGTCGCGGAATCAATTCCCGCCGAGCTACATCCCGGCATCGAATATTCTGCTACCGTGCGCGATCCGGACGGCCACACCATTCAACTCTATTGTGCGATGGAACAGATCGGCTGGGACGGAAAGCCACGGCCGAAAGAAGCGCGCAGGCCGCGCAGTCTCAGGGAGTGGCCAGAATCCTTGGACACCGACGCGAATGCATACCTCGGAGAACCATTCCTGGGCCCGTGGGGATGAGCACCCCCATCGTGAAAGAGCTCAGTGTGATATCAGCAAACATTTCTCGCCCGGTCCAAATTCTGTTCTCTCCCCCTCGACGGGGGAGAGCCAAAGTGGGGGTGCCATCTCGTTGGAATAAGAAATTAACTCCTAACCTAACCCTTCGCCATCAAGATGCGCGGTCAACTGCCCATCGCCGCATCAAACTCTTTTTTGCCTTTACCACGCTGGCCATCACCTTAGCCGGCGCGAGCACTCAGGCGAATCCGTACCTCGCCAAGGCGGGCGAGGCACCACTCAACGCCAGGGTTGGAACCTGTTCCATCACCGGCGGATTTATCCACCTATATACTGCGCTGTACAACGGGATTTTCGAGAAGTATGGCCTAAAGATCGAGCATGTCACGTTGCGCGGCGGTGTCGTGAGCCTTGCCGCCCTTTCGGCTGACGAAATCCAGTTCATCTACTGCTCTGCGGATCCGATGATTCCCCGGATGGCCGCGGGCGCTGACGCTAAATTGATCGGCTCGCCTATCGTTGGTCTTCCTTGGGTTCTCATGGGTCGGAAAGAAATCAAACGACCGCAAGAATTGCGGGGCAAGACGATTGCGCTGTCGCGTCCCGGCGGCCTCACAGATCAGTTGGCAAAAGCAGTGTTGAAAAAGTTCAACCTGACCACACAGGAAGTTAAGCTTCTGCACATCGGCGGCACCGGTCAGCTCGAACCCTACAACGCGATGTTGCAAGGGCTCACGCAGGCGACCTTTCTCACACCGCCGATGGACGTGCGCGCTAAACGCGATGGCTTCGCGCTTATTTACAATCTGAACGAACTCGACGTACCGTCGGTTTACAGCTCAATATTTACCAATTCGAAAAGCCTGAAAGAACGGCCGGCGCTGGTCCAGAAGTTCGTTGCCGCCCTGGCCGAAGCCGTGCACTTTGTCGAAAAAAATCCTGATAAAAGCAGGACCGCCCTCGCAAAAATCCTCGCGATCAACGATCAGGAAATCTTGCAGTCCGCCTATGATGCTTATGCCAAGACTCTGGTCAACCGGCGCTTGACCGTGCCGACAAACGCAGTGGCGCACGCGGTCGAGATTGCGCGCGAGGATGGAGCACAGATCCGTAAAAAGCCAGCGGAGATCATCGACAACAGTTTTGCCGACCAACTCAGTAAAAGCGGATTTTTAAAAGAGCTTTGGGGCAATGAGCTTTTGCCGCAGGAAAAAAGGAGCTAGCGCGATGGAAAAAATTTCATTTCAATCCGATGGTGTGAAAATTTCCGGTTTGATCGACACACCGCCCGATTATAAACCCGGCGAGCGCCGGGCGGCGTTTATCGCTTTACATGGCTTTGGCGGCAACAAAGACGGGCAGGGCCAGGCGGTGGTCGCAAAACAATTCACTCAATGGGGATATGTCACGTTACGTATCGATTTTCGCGGCTGCGGCGAAAGCGACGGTGAGCACGGCCGAATTATCTGTCTCGACCAAGTGGCCGACACCCGAAATGCCATCTCGTATCTCGCCACTCGGCCGGAAGTCGATCCCGACAAAATTGCGCTCGTTGGCAGCAGCTTCGGCGCCGCGGTTGCGGTGTTTACGGGCGGCGCGGATCGGCGAGTTGCAGCGGTGATTTCATGTGGTGGTTGGGGCAATGGCGAGCGCAAATTTCGCGGCCAGCACCCGACCCCGGAGGCTTGGGCAAAATTCATCCAGATGCTCGAAGAGGGCAAGCGGCACCGCGAACGCACCGGCAAGTCGCTCATGGTGCCGCGTTACGATATCGTGCCGATTCCCGACAAGTTGCGTAATCGTATGAGCAGCGGCTCGATTATGGAATTTCCCGCCGAAACCGCGCAGAGCATGAACGATTTTCGCGCCGATGATCAAGTGGGGAATATTTCCCCACGCCCGCTGTTATTGCTTCACAGCGCTAATGATTCGGTGACACCCACCTATGAATCCATCGAGATGTTCAAGCGCGCACGACAACCGGCCGAGTTGCATTTGCTCGCCGATGTCGATCACTTTACCTTCAACGAAGAAAATCCGCGTTTGACGAACATCGTTCACGACTGGCTGCAGCGATATTTTCCGGTGCGGCAGAGATAAGAGGAACCGCCGTGCCGAAGCTGCATCACATTGCACTGCGCGATTTCTGCACGGCACTGCTGGGTGCCGGCGGAATGCCCGGAGCCGACGCTGGATTCGTTGCCGAATTGCTCGTGAAGGCGGAACTTCGCGGTTACGCAGGGCACGGCGTCACCCGAGTCGGCCAGTATTTGGGATTCATCAGAAATAACACCTACGATCTCAGCGCGCGTCCGCAAATCGAGCGTGAAGGCAAAATCACGGCAGTGATCGATGGTCATCACTACATTGGGCAGATCGCAGCGCGTATGGCGATAGAGCTTGCGATCAAGAAAGCCAAAGAGCACGGCGCCGGAATCGTGTGCGTCCGTCGCGCCGGACACACCGGCCGTCTCGCCGATTATATGGAAATGGCAACGACGCAGGGACTTATCGGCATGGGCACCGTCAGCGTCGGCTCGGCGACCACCACGCTCTACGGCGGCATGAAACCGATCACCGGCACTAACCCGATGGCCTTCGGGATTCCAGCGCGCGACGGCAGATCAATTATCCTCGATTTCGCGACCGCATCGATGAGCATGGGCGAGATCCAGAAGCGAGTGGCGAAAAATGAAGCGATTCCGGACGGCATTATGCTCGACGGTCATGGAAAACCGACGACAGATTTTGCAAAATTTCGCGGCCCGCCGCGCGGCGTTTTTTTGCCGTTCGGTGGCTATAAGGGTTCCGGCGTCGCTCTCGTCACCGAAATTCTCGGCGGTCTGCTCTCGGGTAACGGTCCGGGAAGAGAGTGGTGGAAGAACGGTGGTCACGGCGTCAACGGCGTTTTTCTTCAGGCGTTCTCGGTGGAGGAGTTTCAGCCGCTCGAAATTTTCTATGATCGCGTCGACGAATTTATCGATTTTATCAAATCGACGCCGCTGTCGCCCGGTTTCAGCGAAATTCTCTTACCGGGTGAAGCGGGCAGGCGGCGAGAAGAGAATCACCGCAACGAGGGCGTGGAGCTGGACGACGAAACGTGGGCGGAGCTTGTTGATCTCGCGGGCGAGCTCGGGGTAGGCAATATACCGGCAACTGCTTGACTTGCTCAGTCCCTGGTTGAGG
>Ga0207701_10002155_pt1 | contig 20428 bp, 20 predicted proteins | sample KBSSwiSSwithPhiX_FD_184294 | JGI IMG/M metagenome (GOLD analysis project Ga0207701, IMG submission 184294) | Switchgrass rhizosphere bulk soil microbial communities from Kellogg Biological Station, Michigan, USA, with PhiX - S5 (SPAdes) (version 2) | ecosystem: Environmental > Terrestrial >... | reverse complement strand
GGCACTCCGCACGCCATCGCCTCAAGGGCGGCCAGCCCGAAGCTCTCCTGGGCGGACGGAAGCAGGAATACGTCGGCGGCAGAGAGCAACGGAATGACCGAGTCCTGCTCTCCCAGGAACGAGACGTCCTGCACGACACCAAGCTCGCGGGCGAGCCTGGCGGCGGCGGCCGCGTCGGGACCATCCCCAACCATAAGCAGCCGCGCCGGCATCCGTGCGCGCACGCGTGCGAAGACGTCGATGACCGCCGTGACCCGCTTGACCGGGCGGAAGTTGGACACGTGCACGAGGATCGGCTCACCGTCCGGCGCAAGCTGCCGGCGGAGTTCGGCCACCTCGACGCGGCGATAGGTGCTGCAGTCGATGAAGTTGGGAATCACGCGGATGTCGCAGGACACGTGCAGATCGCGCCGGGTATCGCTGGCAAGGCTCTCTGAGACGGCGGTGACTCCGTCGGACTGCTCGATGCCGAACGCGACGATCTCCGAGTGGGCGGGATCGCTGCCGAGAAGCGTGACGTCCGTCCCATGGAGAGTGGTCACGACGCGCGGCACGGTATCCGGATGACGAGCCGCCAGCAACTGCCGGGCGAGGCACGCCGCAGTCGCATGCGGAATCGCGTAGTGCGCGTGCACGATGTCGAGGCGCTCGTCGCGGGCAACCTGGACGATCTTGCTGGCCAGCGACAGCAGGTACTGCGGCTCCCTGAACAAGGGATAGCTGGGCGCCTCCACGCGATGAAAGGTCAGCCCCGGCTGGTAGCTGCCGAGCCTGAACGGCATGTCCGCGCTGAGGATGTGCACGCGATGTCCGCGCGAAGCCAGCGCCTTGCCCAGCTCGGTCGCCACGATTCCACTGCCGCCAATCGAGGCGTAGCAGACGATGCCGATGTTCATCAGGGCCATCGCAGCAGTCCGTCCCGCAGCACCGGCTCGCGCACGATGAACCCCTCGGCCCATCGGACACCGGCGAGCGCGCCGAACTGCGCGTCACGACTCTCGATCATCTGGCGGAACAACGGCGTGTTCAGGCGCGTCGCGACCTCACCCGAGCCGGACGGCGGCGTGAACTGGCTGGCGTGGCAATCGAGCGCGCGACGCTTCTGCTCGTAATAGTCCGTCACGTCGACGACGAACGAGGGCGGTGCGCTGTCGTTGATGAAGTAGTAGCAGACCCACTCCACCTTCCAGGCCTCGCCTTCCGACGAGTAGCGGCGCAGCCCCGCGTTGAATACCGCCTCGGTCAGGAGGTTGCTCGCAACGACGTGATCCGGGTGACGGTCCGACCCGTAGGGCAACGCGATCACACGCGGGCGATGCCTGCGGATGAACGCGGTCGCGTGGTCAAGGTGCGACGGGTCCTTGCCGAAACGGCGGTCGGGCCAGCGGAGGTTCTCGCGCCACAGCGCGCCGAGCGCGCTTCGTGCGGCTTCGGCTTCAGCGATCCGCTCGGAGATGCTGCCGTTGCTGCCCATTTCGCCGCCGGTCAGGTCGCACAGGCCGACGCGCTGACCGGCCGCGACGTGCCGCGCAATGGTTCCACCGGCGCCAATCTCGAGGTCGTCCGGGTGCGGGCCGAACACGAGCAGATCCACTCCAGACAAGGTCATCGTATTGTGCCTGCGATCGCTTAGAGGGCGAACCCGAACGCCAGGTCCGCCGCCTGCGGATCCTCCTGGTGGTGGCGAAGGAGGATGCGGCTGGCCAGAAACGCGCCGGTGACAGACTGATTGCCGTCGCCCAGCGCAAACAGGTGATGCGGGTAGTTGCGATGCGGTCCGATGACGGGCAAGCCGTGCGACGTGGTCGAGTACGGTGCGTCCCAGCCATAGGCGGGTTGCAGGCCTGAGATTTCCGGATAGAACGTCGACAACTCGTACATCAGCTGCCCGGTACGTTGCACGAGAGCCGCATCGCGGAGCCGTCCCGTCACCCGGCCGCCATCCGCGCCAGACACGAGCAGGCGCTCGTCGTCGAGCCAGGCGATGCGATGGGGAGGGTCGGCCGCATCGCGCAGCAGGTGATCGCGCGAGCCGAGCGACTTGCGGAGCTTCGCGGGCACCGGTTCGGTCAGGACCAGAAACGCGGTCCTTGGCTGGAAATGCCGCGCAAGCGGCTTGAAGGCAGCCGGCGGTGTTCCGGTCGCGACGATGACGCGACGAGCGCGCACGATACCGGAGCCGACCGATACCGTCGCGGACTCGCGCGTGAACGACGTTTTGATGACTTCGGACTGCTCGAAGATCCGGGCCCCGCGTTTCTTCGCGGCAGCGGCAAGGCCGAGCGTAGCCCGGAGCGGATCGACCGTGGCGTTGTCGCGGCTCCGCAGGGCCGCGGATGCGGGAAACCCGGCGATCGCGCCGATGCTGCGTGCAGGCACGACCGTGCTCTCGACGCCCGCTTCGCTCCGCAGCTTCTGCTCCCGTACGAGGAGCGCCGCCTGTTCGGGTGTGCGTGCCACGAGCAGCCCGCTTCGAGACTCCAGGTGGCACTTCAGGTCGAGCCGCCGAATGAGCGCTGTGAAATCGAGCGCCGCGCGGCGCCAGGCGCTCCAGGCATGGCGCGCAGCGCGCCGCCCCAGGGCCTTGTCCACATCGGAGAACCTGGCTGACGGCTCCTCGGTCATCCAGCCTGACGAGGCAGCCGAGCTTCCCTGCCCCACCCTTTCGGCTTCAAACAGCGAGACGCGAACACCAGCGGCTGCAAACGCGTATGCCGTGGCACACCCGGTCAACCCGCCGCCGATGATGGCGACGTCGATGTCCGAATCTCCCTTGTATCTGGGAAAGGCGGGAACGCGGGACTTGGGAAAACGGTCGACCCAGGGCGAGCGGCCATAGACGAGACGCATGCTGCCGCGATTCTAACCAAGTTCAGGGATCGGGGATCAGGGATCGGGGATCAGGATTGCTAATCGCTAATTGCGGATTGCTAATTGGAATTCGGGAATCGGGAATCGGCCGTGAGCACTTTCGCGATTGGCGATCAGCAATTAGCAATTAGCGATTGGCGATTCGCGATTTACGATGCGTGGAATGGTTTGGTCGAGGGTGCTGGTCGACGGCGCTGCGATGTCCGCGCTCGCGATGCTGCTGATTTTTGCCTCGCTGCGAGCGAACCCTCGCATCTGGCTGAACGATTTTCCGGACGACATCCGGAAAGCGGTCCCGCCGAAGACCCACGCCGAAAAGCGGCAGTCGCTCGCCTGGGGGGTGCCGTTTCTCGCGGTCCTGCTCGGCGGGCCTCTCGTCTCGAACGCGATTCTCGAGCACCAGCGAAACGGCTCCGCCACCTTCGGAGCGCTCTTCCTCAACGGTTTCGGAGTGGCGCTGTTTTTCAACCTCGTCGACCTGCTGATCGTGGACTGGCTGGTGCTCTGCCGCTTCACGCCCCGTTCCCTGGTCATTCCGGGCACCGAGGGAATGGCCGGTTACAAGGACTACGCTCATCACTTCCGCGGTTTCGTGATCGGAATCGGCGTGTCTGCTCTGCTCGGAGTGCTGACAGCCACGGTGATCTACGCAGGTAATCGCTAATTGCTAATCGCTAATCGCTAATTTGACCCTTCCCGATCCCTGATCCCAGATCCCTGATCCCTGCTTTGGCGTCCCGTTTGCTCCGAGCGGGACATGCCGAAGCCACAGACACAGGCCGAACCCAAGCCTCCATTCCCTAAACAGAAGCTCGACAAACCAGGTATCGAGGCCGAGCTGAAGCCGCGCCCCAGGTACCAAGCTCCCAACTACAGGCCGGCCGGCAAGCTCGAAGGAAAAGTCGCGCTCGTGACCGGGGGCGACTCGGGCATCGGCCGGGCAGTGGCCGTGCTGTACGCCCGCGAAGGTGCTGACGTCGCAATCACGGCGTTACCCGCCGAAAAGGTGGACTCTGACGAAACGCGCCGCGTCATCGAAGCGGAGGGCCGCCGGTGCCTGGTGATCGAGGTCGACCTCAGCGAAACCGACGGGTGCATCGAGGCCGTTGAACGCACGGTCGCCGACCTCGGTCAGCTCGACATCCTGGTTCACAACGCGGCTCACCAGAATCGCAAGGACTCACTCGAAGAAGTGGACGAAGAGGAGTGGGACCTCACCTTTCGTACGAACATCTATGCCTACTACCGGCTCGTGAAGGCCGCGTTGCCGCACCTCGGGCCCGGTGGGTCCATCATCGCGACCGGATCCGAAACGGGTATCCAGGGAGCTGAGAAGCTGTTCGACTATTCAGCGACGAAAGGGGCGATCCACGCCTTCACGAAGACGCTGGCGATGGAACTCGTCGAGCGAGGCATCCGCGTGAACTGCGTCGCCCCGGGTCCCGTGTGGACTCCGCTGAACGCGGCCGACGAGGGCGCGACGCCTGAGAAGGTGGCGACCTTCGGCTCGAAGACGCCGATGAGGCGTCCTGCACAACCCGAGGAGATCGCGCCGGCTTACGTATTCTTCGCCTCGGATGCCGACAGCAGTTTCATCACCGGTGTCGTGCTCCCGGCGATGGGAGGACAAACGGTAGGGGGCTGACGCTTGTCAGGGACCGGGGATCAGGGATCAGGATTGCTAATTGCCAATTGCTGATTGCTAATCTCGAATCAGCTCATCGCGAATCTCTAATCGCGAATTGCTAATTGGAAATCGGAAATGGCCGAATCGGGAATCGGAGCGGGAGCCACTTTAGCAATTAGCGATCAGCAATTAGCAATGTTCTATGTCTCTACTATGAATCCGTACAGCTTCTGATCCACTGTCCGGCCATCCTTGATGGCACTGCGTCGCAGGAGCCCTTCGACCACGAAACCGGCCTTTTCCAGCACGCGGCAGGACGCCGCATTGTGGGCGAACGGCAGCGCGAACACTCGCGTGAGCCCGTGCTGCTCGATCGCGTACTGAGTGACGGCGCGCAGGGCGTCGGTGCAGATGCCGCGGCCCCAATGGATCTCCCCGAGCCAGTAGCCGATCTCCGCCGACACTCGCTCCACGTCGGGCTGGAGCATGAAGCCGATGCCGCCGGCGGCCTCGTTGTCCACCTCGATTGCGAATGTCGTCTCGGGCTGGCTGGCCCGCACGCGCCTGATGAACGAGGTTCCGTCGCTGCTCGTGTAGGGGTGCGGAAAACGATCGCGCAGGTTCAACCAGATGCGCCGGTTGTTGGCGTGGCGCACTAGCGCCGGCACATCGCCAGGCTCCCACGACCGGACCGTGCAGCTAGTCAGCGAGAGGCGCATCGTTCGACGACCGCTGCCGCTTCGTCCGCTCGAGGGCAAGATCGAGCTTGAGCCGCGCGTCGGCCAGTTCGCGACCGAGCGCGGCGCGCCGGCCATCGTCAGTCGCCGCCGCCAGTTCGGTCCCGATACGGTCCACGTCGTGGAGCAGCTCCACCTCCTCGGGAACGCAGCCGGCGCTCTTCAGGATCGAGTACGCCATGCGCAATTCAGCTGGCAGCTTGAAGTACTCCTCGAGATCGATGGCGCCGCGCTGAGGGAGGTTATCGAACTTCCCTTCGCTCATCGCGTCGCGAATCCGCCTGTCAGCAAGTCGATCGAACACGTCCAGAAGTCTACCCGCGTTGCAGGGGAGCTGAGAACTCAGAAGTCAGAAGTCAGAAGTCAGAAGTTCAGATTCGCGATTAGCAATTTGCAATTTGCAATTTGCATCAGTGTGTCCGTCAGACCTACGCCTCCTCCCATCGGAACCGCGCGATCGCCAGCGTTCCAAAGAGCAGCGCGAACCCAAGCATCACCACGGTCGGCATCACGGCTGCGCTCATGCTCATGCCACGCCAGGTCATCGCGTCGAACCCGTCGACAGCCCAGCGAGCCGGGATCACCACGGTGAGCCGCTGCAGCCACGCGGGGAAGATGAAGCTCGGCACCCAGGCGCCGCCGAGCATGACCATGAGGAGTACCGACAGGCTGGCGATGCCGCGCGTACCGCCCGGCGTGCCGCCGACAGCGGCGATGAGCAGGCCGAAGGTGGACGCCATCACCGCGGTCGCCACGGCCACGGCAAGAAATCCCACGATGCTGCCGTTGATCCGGACGTGGAAGACGATCATCGCGAAGGCGAACGACACCGCCAGTGTCAACAGCGCCACGAGCGCGCCGCTGGCCGCCTTGCCAGCCAGCAGCGTCACGCGTGAAATCGGCGCGCTCCGCAGCCGCTTCCACAGGCCCCGCTGACGCTCCAGCAGGATGCCGACTCCGAGATCAATGGAAGCGAACAGGATGAACTGGATGGACATGCCCGCAAAGGAGTGCGCGTATCCGTTGTAGGCGACGTTCTCGCCTGACGTAATGGCTTCCTCGTTGACGGCATACGGCATGGTGATGCCGCGCCTCGATGGCTCGCTCCCGCTCGAACCGGCCGCCGCTGACGGTTCGTTGTAGAACCGGCGAGCCGACTGGAGCAGGTCGCGCAGCAGCGTCTGCTGCTGCGCGGACAGTGTCGTCTGGTCGAGGCGCTGAAGCGTTTCGTCCACGAACTTCTGACCCTGCGCGCCGGTGAACATCTCCGCGCTCACCGACTGCATGACGTGCTCGGTGAGGATGCCGCGGACCAGCCCCAGTTCGGCCGCATGCGACGGGTCGAACCAGAGTGTCAGGTTCGGCTTCTCCACCGACGCAAACAACGCACGGCCGGCCGCGTCGCCGAAACCGGCTGGAATGACCACGGCCACGGTGACGCTTCCGGCCTTCACCTGGCCTCGCGCCTCGTCGGCCATCGGCGTGGTGACGTGAAGATTCCGGTCGCCCTGCGCGCCGGACAGGATTCCCTTCGAGATCGGGCTCGAGTCCTGGTCCACGATTGCGACCTCAATCTTCGCGGGCTCGCCGTTGTTCCCGGAGAAGATCGAGCCGAAGAACGATGCGATCGCGATCGGCGCCACCATCGTCATGATCACGGCCCGGCGATCGGTGAAAAAGAGCTGGAGGTCCTTTCGGACCATGGCAAAAATCGGTCGCATCGTCATCAGTCCCTCAATGTTCTGCCGGTCAGGGCGAGAAAGATGGCCTCGAGCGACGAACGACCCGCCCCGGCGGGCGCGTACTGCTGGAGTCCCTCGAGCGTGTCGGACGCGATGACGCGGCCGTGGTCGATGATGACGACCCGATCCGCCAGGCGTTCCACTTCCTCCATGTAATGGGTGGTGTAGAGCAGCGCCTTGCCGCGCGACTTCAATGTTTCGAGATTCGAGAAGATGGCGTTGCGGCTCTGCGGGTCGACGCCGACCGTGGGCTCGTCGAGCAGCAGGATGTCCGGATCGTGAAGCAGGCCGGCAGCAAGGTTCAGCCTGCGCTTCATCCCGCCGCTGAACGTGCCGACGCGGTCGCGCGCGCGCTCGGACAGGCCCACGAGCTGGAGCGACGTCGCGATGGCGGCGTCAAGCGCGGCGGAATCAAGGTCGTAGAGCGAGCCGAAGAAGCGCAGGTTCGCGAGCGCCGACAGTTCATCGTAGAGCGCCAGGTCCTGGGGCACGAGGCCGATGCGCCGCTTCTTCACGTCGGTGTCGCCCGCCAGCGGCGCGCCTCCGACCAGCACCTGCCCCGCATCCGGGCTGACGATCCCGGAGATCATCGAGACCGTTGTTGTCTTTCCGGCCCCGTTCGGGCCGAGCAGGCCGAGGACCTCTCCCGCACCGAGTGAGAAGGAAACCTCCTGCACCGCCACGAGATCGCCGTAGGTCTTCCGCAGCCCGCGCACTTCGAGCATCGCACTCTCCAGGCTGGAGAGCGTCTCACACCCGGGCGCCGGCCGCGTCAGGTTCCGACGAACGGCCGCCTTTTCCCGACGAAGGGCCGAATGTGGCAGCGGTCTTCAGACCGGACCTTGTCCGTCGGGTCTAAAGACCCGACGCCACGTACCCAACAGCCCGACGCCACGTCAATTCCTCAGCCGCGGCGGTCGAGGATCGCCTCCATTTCGTCCATCACGCGCGACATCTGGCGCATCGTGAGATCGAGCGGCTCGTCGGTGGTCATGTCGACGCCGGCGTCCTTCAACAGCTCGATTGGGTACTTGGAACCACCAGCGGAGAGAAACGCGAGATACCTGCGCGCCGCCTCGGTATCGCCCGACTTCACCCGCGACGCCAGCGCCTCGGACGCCGTGAAGGCCGTCGCGTACTGGTAGACATAGAACTCGTTGTAGAAGTGCGAGATGAAGCTCCACTCGTGGCGGATGTAGTCGTCGACGACGCACACGCCGGCATCGTGGCCGTAGTACCGCTTCGTGATCTCGAAGTAGATCTCGGCAAGCGTGTCGCCCGTGACCGGCTGGCCGCTGGCGGCCATCTCGTGCATCCGGAGCTCGAACTCGGCGAACTGCGTCTGGCGGAAGACCGTGAACTGGATCCCTTCCAGGTACTGACCCAGGAGAGACAGCTTCGCATCGTCGCTCGTGAGCGTGCGCAGCTGGTGGTCGAGCAGGAGCGCTTCGTTGAAGGTCGACGCCACTTCCGCCGTGAAAATGGGATAGTCGGCCGTGGGAAACGGCTGGTGCTTGTTCGACAGGTAGCTCTGCATGGTGTGCCCGAGCTCGTGAGCCAGGGTGCTCACGTCGTCGAACTTGCCGTTGTAGTTCATGAGGATGTACGGGTGAACATCGTAGGCGTTGCCCTGGGAGTACGCGCCCGAGCGCTTCCCGTCGCTCGGATACATGTCGATCCACCGCTGGTTGAACGCCTGCGAGACAACGCCCTGGTATTCGCGCCCGAGCGGCGCCAGCGCCTCGACGACGATGGCTTCGGCTTCCTCGGGTGTGTAGGAAGCATCGACCGAGGCGACCAGCGGCGCGTAGAGGTCGAAGTAGTGCAGCTGGTCGACGCCGAGCATCCGCTTCCGCAACGACAGGAAACGGTGAAAGAGGGCGATGTTCCGGTTGATGCCTTCGATCAGCCGGTGGTAGACCGATACCGGCACGTTGTGCGAGTCGAGAGCGTGCTCCAGCGCGGAGCCATACTTCCGCGCTTTCGAATAGAACAGGACCTTCTGGACCAGCCCGTCCATCATCGTGCCGAAGGTCCGCCTGTACTCGCCAAGGGATGAGAAATAGGCAGACTGCACCGCCTGGCGGTCCACGCGGTTCGCGACAGCCCTGAGCTCTGTGTAGCGAGCGTGATTAATCTTCGCCGTGCGTCCGTCGCTCAAGGTGACCACCGGGTACGGGAAGTCGGCGTTGGACAGGATGTTGTAGATGGACGACGGCGCAGCGGCCAGCGGACCGACGTCCGCGAGCAGCTTTTCCTCGGCGTCGCTCAGCGTGTGAGCCGCCCGGCGCAGGATGTCGTGCAGTTCGTGGCGATAGACCGAGAGCCGCGGCTCCTCGTTGACGAATGCCTCGATCGTCGCCGGCTTCGCCCGGAGAACCTCTGGTTCGATGTAGGACGACTCCGCGTCCAACGCGGCGTACAGCTGTGTCATCTCCTGGGTCATGCCCTGGTGGTTCGCGTCACGCGTGTCCTCGTCAGACAGCATGGCGGCATAGACATAGAGCTTGATGACCTCCTTGCGCAGCTCGCTGCGCTTCTCGAGCGCGTCGGCAAGAAGCGGGGCCGACGTCGTCAGCTGGCCGCGCCAGGCGCGAAGCGCCGGGAGTTCGGCGGCCACGCGTTCCCTTTCAGTGCGCCAGGCCTGCTCCGACGTGTAGAGATCCGCCAGGTTCCACTTGTACTTCTCGGCGACCGCCGAGCGGTCGCGTTCGGGTGCAGCTGTAGTCGTCATGTTGTTATCCGGTCCTACTCGGGCCTTCCGGTCTCCGAAACTGCCTTGAGCCGTTTCACCTGGCTCGTGATCACGCCGTCGACGAGCGGGGCGAGCTGGGTGAAGTCGCCCTTGATGTAGCCGCCGACGTTGTAGACGACCTGCAATTGGGCGCGTCCGCTCCGCTCTTCGAGATCCCACTCCATTGCGCCGGCCACCCCCATGGAACCGAGCGGACCGAGGCCGCCGTGCAGCACGAGCACTCTCGGTGTGTCGATGTGGGTGACGATCATGTGCTGAACAGCGCCGTTCCTCAGCCTCTCGCAGAAGCAACCGCCGACACGCGGTTCGATTGTCAGGTTCGCGGCGCTGCCGGAGAAGGTATGCGCGGAATCCCACCACCGCCCGATCTGCTCGCTGAGAAGCCTGAAGACTGTGGACGGCGTCGCGTTCACCTCTGAGCTCACCTTGATCGAAAAGCCGGTCGCGCCCGCATCCACCACTTCGGCTGATGCCTGCAACGACGCGCCGAGCACCAGCAGCACGGCCGCAATCACTTTCGTCATCCTTCTATTTTTCAGCCTACCATCGCCTTATGTCGACTGAAGTCTGGCTTACAGGAGCGGTGCCTGGTTACGAGGCGCTGCTCATGCCAGTCGTGCACTCCCTGCTGCAGGTCAAGTCCGAGATCGACGCGATCGTCTCCGGGGTGGGCGACGATCAGTTGTGGGAACGGCCCGGCGGCGCTGCGTCCATCGGTTTTCACATCCGGCACATCGGCGGAAGCACCGACCGGCTGCTGACTTACGCTCGCGGGGCACGCCTGACGCCGGAGCAACTGAGTGCGGCGAAGGAGGAACCGACCGGGCGGGTCAGCCGGGAAATACTTCTCGGTGACGCGCACGCGGCGCTGGACCGGGCGCTCGCGCAGGTCCGCGCAACCCCGATCGAGTCGCTGCTGGAGGAGAGGAAAGTCGGGCGGGCGGGCCTTCCGTCAACGACGATCGGCCTGCTGTTTCACGTGGCGGAGCACGCCACGCGGCACGCGGGCCAGGCCGTGACGACCGCGCGGATTGTCAGGGCGGGCGAGGCAGGAGAGGCTGGTTAGCCGATTCCCGCTTCCGGGATCGCGCACCAGCCCGCCCCAGCTACTTCGTGCAGTCGCCCAGGCGCTTGCCGTTGTACTTCATCGTGACCGCCATCGGCTGGCCGCCGCGCGCCATGTCCATCTTCATCGTTCCGGTGTAGGTGTCGCCGGTGTAGATGAATTCGCCAGTGCCGGCCATCGGCTGGGCCCCTTCGCACTTCATGGCCCAGGAGATCTTGTTCCCGTCCTGCTTGTAGTCGCTCACCTTGCAGTCGTCGGGGTTCGCCGCACCACCGCGCCCGGCCGGACGCTGCGGCACCGTCTTCGCCGGATCCTTGGCCTCCTCCGGTGTGATGCACTGCGTCGTCTTGATCGGCGGCATGCTCATGCCCTGCGGCATGCCTGCCATCTCCATCGTCATCGTGACTTCCCAGTTGCCGTCGCGGCGCGGGCCCTGCGCGAGCAGCGATACCGACACCGCCGTTGCTGCACAGGCAGCGATTCCAACCTTCAGAACTCGCATTTGTCCTCCATTACGAGAGGCAGCCATCGTCTCATGAATGGCGGATACCGGGATGGTTGGGTCGAAGAATTGCTAATTGCTAATTGCTGATTGCCCGACGCCACGTACGGCCAAACGCCAATTGCTGATTGGCGCTATTCGACCCTGGTGCCGTTCACCGACTCGTACTTGTAAGTCATTGAGAACGTCGCGCTGCCTGCCATGCGGATCTGGGCACTCGATTCGACAGCGACCGGGAGGTGTACACCGGCAATACGCGCGTAGCGGCGAACGACATGAAGCCGGCGCGTCCAGAACGACGGCGATCTTGCCGGCGAACCTTCAATTCGCACGAGTTCCCCGTCGTCCGGCTTGAGGAAGATCGTGCCGTTCATCAGGAGCATGTCCTTGCGCTTCGGCGTCACGCCAATCCGCGCAAGGCCGTCGGGTTCCGTGCCGCCGTCTTCGAACTCGTAATTGTCTGGCGTGAACCAGGTCCGTTCGACATCGTGGGAGTTCCACCACTTGCTCTCCTGCTCCAGCGTGCCGCGCAGCGCCTTGCTGCGCACGAGACCCGGGCCGCCTTCGTCCAGCACTGTGTAGCGGAACCCTTTCTCGTCCGCCGTTGCGCGAACCTCCATCCATGCCTCGGTGTCGAAATGATCGTTGCGCGCTTCGAGCCGCCTGACGGATGTCACCTGGTGGACGATGGTCCGGTCGGTGGCGAGAAATCGCTGGAGGGCGGGGATCTGGGGCACCTCATTCAGAGGCGCAGCGGCGGGCGCGGCGGTAACCAGGAAAGCGGCGCCGCCGGTAACGGCTGCCAGAAGCGAACTACAGACGAGCCCGCACCGCATACTCTGGGGCTAGCAAACGCCGCGCCGTCAGGGCCCGGTCGCGCGCCAGCTCGCGGGTTGGCGCAAGCACTGTCAAATGGCCCATTTTTCGACCCGGGCGCGCGCGCGCCTTTCCGTACAAGTGCAGTTTTACGTCGGGCAGCGTAAGCGCTGCGGCCCAGTCCGGCTCCCCGTCGCCCCAGAGGTCGCCAAGCAAATTGACCATGGCGGCGGGCTGCATGAGGTCGGTCGCGCCGAGAGGGAATCCGCAAATCGCGCGGACCTGCTGCTCGAACTGGCTCGTGCGGCAGGCGTCGAACGTGAGGTGCCCCGAGTTGTGCGGGCGCGGGGCGATCTCGTTCACCAGCAGGCCGCCCTCGCGAGCGATAAAGAACTCGACGCAAAGAATCCCGACATAGTCCAGCCCTTCGAGCACAGATCGCGTGATGTCGATTGCGTCGGCAGCGACGCGCTCGGGGACATCGGCGGGCGACACCGTCAGATCGAGAATGTGATGCCGGTGGGTATTGTCGAACGGCTGGAAGAACGAGGTCGCCCCGTCGACCCCGCGCGCGCCGATCACCGAAATCTCGCGCTCGAGGTCGATGAAGGATTCGAGGACACATTCCTTGTGACCGAGCGAGGCCCAGGCCTCCACAAGATCGGTCCCTGGATGGATCGACACCTGGCCTTTGCCGTCGTAGCCGAGGGCGGCGGTCTTCAGCACCGATGGGCGGCCAACATGCGCCAGGCCGCTGACCAGATCCGCCTCGCTTCGTACTTCGGCATACGGCGCGACGGGGAGTCCGCGCGAGGCAAGAAACCGCTTCTCGCGAATCCGATGTTGGGCTACTTCCAAGGCGCGGCCATTCGGCCGAACGATCGCGACTTCCTCCGCGGCCGCGGCGGCCGCAGCCGGCACGTTCTCGAACTCGAAGGTGACCACGTCAACCGCGGTCGCGAACTCGCGCACCCGTTCAACGTCGTCATACGAGGCGACCACCTCGACGTCGGCAATCTGGCCCGTGGGCGTGTCGTGCTCGGGCGCGAACGTGTGGACGCGGTATCCGAGCCTGCGGGCCGCCATCGCGAACATGCGTCCCAGCTGGCCGCCTCCCAGCACGCCGATGGTGGATCCGGGACCGATGATGCGGGACGTCACGAAAGCTGGTCGCGCTGCACCGCGTCGGAGATCTGCGCGCGGTAGGCCTGCAGCTTCTCGCGCAGATCGGGACGGCTGGTGGCGAGGATGGACACGGCGAGAAGTCCGGCGTTCCCGGCACCTGCCGCACCGATCGCGACAGTCGCGACGGGAATGCCCTTCGGCATCTGCACGATCGAGAGCAGCGAATCGAGACCGTTCAGCGCCTTGCTCTGCACGGGCACGCCGATGACCGGCAGCACCGTCTGTGCCGCCACCATCCCCGGCAGGTGCGCCGCGCCTCCCGCGCCGGCAATGATGACTTCCAGGCCGCGAGCAATAGCGGTGGACGCGTACTCGGCCATCAGCGCAGGTGTTCGATGGGCTGAGACGACACGGCATTCGTGGGGTACGCCGAACTCGGTCAGCACCTCATCCGCCTCGCGCATGGTCTCCCAGTCGGACCGGCTGCCCATGATGATCCCGACGAGGGGACGCGGCTCTGGCATGCCCGTATTTCATCATAGAATCGGCTGATGAAGCTTGCAGTTGCCGCCTGTCTCGCTCTCCTGCTGCCGGCGCCGCTGATGGCGCAGGCCGCCGCACCGCTGCAACTCCCCTACACCCAGTTCACGCTGCCCAACGGGTTGCACGTCATCCTCCACGAGGATCACAGCACGCCTGTCGTGGCCGTCAACGTCTGGTACCACGTCGGATCGGCACGCGAGAAACCGGGGCGCACCGGCTTCGCGCACCTGTTCGAACACCTGATGTTCACCGGTTCCGGGCACGTCGAGGAAGGCGAGTTCGACGCGCTGCTCGAGGACGTCGGCGGCAACAACAACGGATCGACCGAACAGGACCGCACCAACTACGTGATCGACGTGCCGGCCAACGCCCTCGAACTGGCGCTGTTCCTCGAGTCGGATCGCATGGGGTACCTGGTCGACTCGATGAACCCGAAGCGTGTCGACCAGCAGCGCGACGTCGTGAAGAACGAGCGCCGCCAGAGCGTCGAGAACCGTCCCTATGGTCTCGCCGAGGGGCAGGTCCTCACCGAAATGCTTTATCCCGAGGGCCACCCGTATCACTGGCCCATCGTCGGATACATGGACGACCTGACGGCAGCGAGCTACGACGACGTGGTGTCGTTCTTCAAGACGTACTACGCCCCGGGCAACGCCAGCCTGGTCGTGGCAGGCGACCTCGACCCGGCGAAGACGAGAACGCTCGTCGAAAAGTGGTTCAGCGACGTCAAGCCGGGCGCGCCAGTCACGCCGATCACGGTGCCGGGAGTCATGCTGACCGGCGTCCAGAAGAAGACCATTACCGACCGCGTGCAGTTGCCCCGGCTCTACGTGGCGTGGCTGACACCGCCGTCGCTCGCTCCGGGGGATGCCGCGCTGGATCTCGTGGCCGACGTTCTCGCCGGCGGCAAGAACTCGCGGCTCTACAAACGGCTCGTCTACGACATGCAAATCGCGCAGAACGTCAGCGCCTTCCAGAACTCGCAAGGGCTGTCGTCATACTTCCTGATCCGCGCGACACCGCAGCCGGGACACACGCCCGACGAACTGCTCAAGGTGATCGACGAAGAGATCGAGAAGGTGAAGGCCCAGCCCCCGACCGACCACGAAGTGCAGCGGGCCATCAACCAGATCGAAGCGTCGTTCTTCAGCCGCATGGAACGGGTTGGCGGGTTCGGCGGGAAGGCCGATCAGCTGAACCGGTATTACACGGATACAGGGGACCCGGACTGGTTCAACGAAGATCTCGCCCGGTACCGCGCGATCGGCCCGACTGACATCCAGGCGGCGGCCCAGGAATTCCTGCCGGCCGGCCGGCGAGTGGAACTGACTGTCGTTCCGCAGCCCGCACGCTGAAAGATTCATATGCGCATGCGTTTCGCTCTCACAGCACTGCTCGCCGCGGCGGCAATCTCGCTGTCCGCACAGGGACCGGATCGGTCGAAGCCGCCGGTCCCGGGTCCGCCGCCGACGCTGAAGCTTCCCAACATTCAGAAGCAGCAACTGTCGAACGGGCTGCCGGTCTGGATCGTCGAGCAGCACGAGGTACCCGTCGCACAGGTGAACCTCGTGGTGTTGAGCGGAAGCGCTGACGACCCGCCCGGCAAGTACGGCATCGCCAGCCTCGCCGCGTCGATGCTCATGGAGGGCGCCGGTTCGCGGTCGTCGCTCGAACTGGCCGATGCGGTCGACTTCCTCGGAGCCGACCTGACGGCGGGCAGTGCCAGCGACATGTCGGCGGTGCGGCTGCACGCGCCGGTGAGCCGTCTCGCCGAGGCGCTGCCCCTCATGGCAGACGTCGCGCAGCGGCCCATGTTCGCAGCCGCGGATCTCGAACGCCTGCGGCAGCAGCGCCTCACGACGATCATCCAGGCGCGCGACGACCCGAACACGATTGCGGCGCTTGGCTTCGCACGCGCCCTCTACGGGACGACGCACCGTTTCGGTACGGCGACCATGGGCACCGCCGAGACCATGCGGTCGTTCACTCCGGACGACCTCCGCAGCTTCTATACCGCAGCCTTCCGACCGGACAACGCCACGCTGATCGTCGTGGGCGACGTAACGCCTGGCTCGGTAGTGCCGCTGCTCGACAAGAGCTTTGGCTCGTGGAAGCCAACCGCGGGCGGGGTCGTCGCGCACGTGAAGCAGCCCGCTCCGCCGCAGCGGAACCGGCGCGAGATCTACATCGTGGACAAGCCCGGTGTTCCGCAGTCGCAGATCCGCATCGGCGCGGTCGGCGCTGCCAGGTCCACGCCGGACTATTTCCCCATCCAGGTGATGAACACGATCCTCGGCGGGTCGTTCTCGTCGCGCCTGAACCTGAACCTGCGCGAGAAGCACGGCTACACCTACGGGGCAAACTCGTTCTTCGACATGCGGATCGAACCGGGCCCCTTTACGGCGTTTGCCGGCGTGCAGACCGACAAGACGGCCGAGGCGTTGAAGGAATTCTTCAACGAATTCGAGGCCATCCAGCGGGCCGTGCCGGCCGAGGAACTCGAACGCGGCAAGAACTATGTGTCGCTGGGGCTGCCGAGCGACTTCGAGACGACCGGCGATATCTCAAGGCGCCTCGAGGACACGCTGGTGTATCACCTTCCCGACGACTACTACGCGAAGTACGTCCCGAACATCGAGGCGGTCAGCGCCGCGGCTGCGCAGAGCGCCGCGCGAAAGTACGTGCAGCCGGACAAGATGGCCGTGATGATCGTCGGCGACCTCAAGACGATCGAGGCGCCCGTCAGGGCCCTCAACCTGGGACCGATTACTATCATGACCATCGACGGCATCTTCGGGCCCCCGCCGTCGACGCGCTGAGTACGTGGCGCGCTGAAATGTACGTGGCGTCGGGTCTTTAGACCCGACGTCAAGGTCAAGGCGAGTCAGGCGGGTCTGAAGACCCGCCTCCACGTACGCAAGACGCGCCGCCACGTACACAAAACCGTGATCGGTGTGTGCCAAACCTGAACGTCGGCTTCACAGACTGCTTAGCGACAGACCCAACCTAACTCGCGCGGCGGCGGCCGTTTGACTGCCCATTCCGACGGGGAACACTCCTTGCCAACACAGAGGTGTGCGCACCTCCAGACTCCAGCGCGGCTTCTCGGTCCTCGAACTGGTGGCCACGCTCGGGATCATCGGCGTCGTGGCTGCGGCTGCGATTCCATCGACGACGCGGACGCTGGCTGACCTCCGCCTTCGCGGCGATGCCCGCAACATTCACAACGCTGTCGCGCTCGCGAAGATGCGCGCCGCTGCACACTACACGCGCGAGCGGCTCTTCGTCGACCGGACGACGAACTCCTTTCACATCGAGTACTGGGACAAGGCCGCCGCGAAGTGGATGGACGAACTCGATCCGACGTTGTACCTGCAGTCGGGCATCGTGTTCGACTACGGCGCCATCTCCACTCCTCCGCTGAACACCCAGACGACCCTCGCGCAGGCGGCCCCGTGCCGGACGGGGTCGGATGGGACCCCGGCGTCGGGGTCGGACATGTCCGGCACCTCGTGCATCCTGTTCAACTCGCGTGGCATTCCGGTGGACGCCGACGGCAACATCACCGGGAATTCCGCGCTGTACATCACCGACGGCACCAGCACGTACGGAGTGACCCTCTCCGCCACGCCGCTGGTCCGCCTCTGGTGGAGCAAGGCCTCCTCCGCGCAGTGGATACAGCGATGACCTCCGAACGTCGGCCCCATCTCGTCGAGCGCCACAGAAGCGCCGCAGGGTTCAGCATCCTCGAAACCGTGTTCGCGCTGGCGATCCTCATGGTCGTGGCGCTCGGCCTGCTTCCCCTCGGCGTGATTGCCACGACCAACACCGAGAACCAGGGGCATCTCATGGCGCGCGCAACCGAGTACTCGCAGGACAAGATGGAGCAGCTCCTCTCGCTCAAGTTCGGCGATCTGTCCTCGGACACACGCGTGTTCCCGGCATCGAATTCCGGCGGCACCGGTCTCGCCGTTGGCGGCAGTGCTGATCCCAACGCGCCTGCCGCGAAGTACGTCGACTACCTGGACATCGACGGCACGCTCCTCACGTCAACGGGCACAACCGCGCCGCCAACCTGGTTCTACAAACGCGTTTGGACAGTTGAGTTTGTCGGCTCGATCACAACGCTCAAGCAAGTGACGGTAACGACCGTCGTGAAAAATGCTGTCGGTGGCAAGGTGCGGCCGCCCCAGGCGACGGTTGCGTCAATCAAGACGGACCCATTCTGAATCGCGAATTGCTAATTGCTGATTGCTGATTGCTGATTGCTGATTGCTGATTGGAACCAGATGACATCGCCGATTGACAGAGCCCCGGTGAACGCCAGGTTGCGGAACGAGTCCGGCTACTCGCTCCTCGAACTCCTGGTGTCGGTGGCCATCCTCACGATCGTGTCGGGCACGGCGCTCGAGGGCGTCTTCCGGCTGTCGAAGGTCAGCCAGACCGTCTCGAACCGCGTGGAGATGCACTCCGGCGTTCGCAACGCGACGGAACTCCTTCAGCAGGAGGTCGGCCAGGCAGGCCGCATCGCATTGCCGCACATCGTCCAGCTGCAGAGTGCGGTGGGGATCGGCGCATTTCCGGTCGTGATCAAGGCTGTCGATCAAGCGGGCAACACCATTTCGACGGCGAACCCGACCGACAGCATGTTCGTCGGCGAGCGGCTGGTTGTGGATTCCGGAACGAAGATGGAGACCACCACGATCACGGCGGTCGACCCCTCGAGCAAGACGTTCACCGCGAACTTCCTGATGGCTCACCTCGAGAACGCGTCGGTGACGGTCGCCGGCGGTTTCGCCTACGGCGTCGTGCCGAGGCATAACGCTAACGGTTCCACGTTCACAAACGGCTCGACCGGGTCGGTCATGAAGGTCATCGGCGACATCAACAGCGACGGCAACCTCGAGTACATCGAATACACGTGCGACACCAACAGCGGAAATCTGTACCGGCGCACGATGTCGTACAAGGCCACGTCGAAGCCGCCCATCTCGGCTGACATGGCACTGTTGAACAACATCACGGCCAACCCGAACAACAGCGATTGCTTCACCTACGAAGAGCTCTCGGTTGTCGGAGTGCCATTCGTCGTGGACGTGGCGATCACGTTGACGGTGAGGACGCCTGACAAGGACCCGGTCACAGGGCTCTACCAGACCGAGACCAAGGCGCTCCTAAATGTGTCGCCGCGCAACGTGTTCAACGTCTGGCAGCTCGCCAGTCAAGGCATCCCCAACCGGGTACAGCCGGACCAGATCATCACTCCGTCGCTGCTGCCCGGCAACGTTCCAACGCTGATCGCCCTCCCATGAGAACAGAAATCGGCCGTCGTTCACGCCGGGACGAGCAGGGAATTGCGCTCGTCATCGCGCTGTTCATGATGCTCGCGATGTCGGTGCTTGGCGCGTCGCTGATGTTCGTGTCCAAGACCGAAACCCTCTCGAGCCACAACTACCGGCTGATGTCCCAGGCCCGCTACGGAGCCGAGTCGGGCATCCACCAGGCAACCAACTACCTGCTGAGCAACGCATATCTCAACATCGGTCCCGGGAGTGCGAGCGATCCCGGCACGTACGACGAGATCACCAATGTTGCGAACTTCAACAATTACAATGTCGACGTATCGCCTGTCACACTGAAATCAGACAACACGGCGGTGACGCTGTCGTGGGACTCGACGAAGTCTCAATACCCGATCGGTGCGGTGAAGACAGGGTTCGCACAGGCGGCACAGGGCTCGCTGGATGTCAGCGATGCACCTGTCACGTTCAAGGCGACCGCCACCCTGAAGTCCATGCGTCCGATCAAGGACGCGTTCACCGGCCTGATGGTCGTGATTCAAACCTGGGAAATCGTCGGCGAGGGCAGCGTCACAGGCGCTCGAGACGCGACGGTCGAAGTGTCGGCGCTCGTCGAACGGCAGACCACGCCGATTTTCGCGTATGCGGCATTCTCCACCGATCCGGGATGCTCGAGCATGTCGTTCAGCGGCGGCGGCAGCACGGACAGCTTCGACAGCCGGATCGTAACCCTCGGAGCAGACGGGAGGCCGGTCACGACTGCCAGCGGCGGCGACGTTGGAACCAACGGCAACCTGGTCGCGTCCGGCGGCCAGAATGGCAACACGGCCACCGTCATTAACGGTTCGCTCTCAACGCCACGGACCGGCGTCGGGGCCTGCACGTCGTCGAACGTCACAGCCGAGACCATCAACGGCCAGGCAACCGTCACGTCGGGGCTGGTCCAGCTCGCTCAGACGGTTGAATACCCGACGCCGCCCCTGCCCGACCCACTCCCGACGCCCGGGACGAACGTGAAATTTCACGGGGACTGCACAGCGGCACCGACCCTCTGCACGACGACGACGCTGCCCGGCGGAACCATCCCTGGCATCAACGTCTCGGCATCGTACGCGACGCTGGATCCCGCAATCGCGCCAGGTGGCAAGATCGTCCTCAGCGACGTCGAGACGCAGTCGGGCAGCGTATTGGTTTTGAAGGGCGGCGAGTACAACTTCAACAGCCTGACGATGAACTCGAACTCCACCATCGTCGTCGCCCCTGGAACCGGCCAGGTGAAAATCAACGTTTACGGCAAGAAGCCAGACGGAACCAACCTCCAGACGCCCATCACGATCACCGGCG
>Ga0207701_10002154_pt1 | contig 20429 bp, 18 predicted proteins | sample KBSSwiSSwithPhiX_FD_184294 | JGI IMG/M metagenome (GOLD analysis project Ga0207701, IMG submission 184294) | Switchgrass rhizosphere bulk soil microbial communities from Kellogg Biological Station, Michigan, USA, with PhiX - S5 (SPAdes) (version 2) | ecosystem: Environmental > Terrestrial >... | reverse complement strand
TAAAACCAGACTGCGCATAGGTGAGCTGCCCCTCGTGAATGATTAGGCCGGCTTCCGCTCGGCCGCTCCGCACCGTCTCAAAGATTTGGTCGAAAGGCACGACGATGTATTTGAATTCACCGAGGTAAAGCTGCAGCGCCAGGAACGCGCTCGTCATTGTACCCGGCACCGCGATTACCCGATTACGCAACCGTTCCTGAAAATCTTCATTCGATGTTGGAGGTTCGCTGTTCGTTGTTCGATGTTTCTCAATCACCAGCGGGCCGTAGCCGTCGCCCATGCTCGCGCCGCATGGCAACAGTAAATATTTGTCACCGAAGTAGGCGTAGGCATGAATCGAGACCGCAGAAATATGCAGCTCGCCGCGCATTGCCCGTTCGTTCAACGTCTGAATGTCTTCGAGTCGGTGTTCGAAACGATAACCGCGCAAATCGATCCTGTTCGTTGCCATCGCATAAAACATGAAAGCGTCGTCGGGATCCGGTGAATGCCCGAGAGTGAATGTCTCGGTGAGGGTTGCGGCCATTCACGATGCTATGCGTGCTGCAGATTGTCGCAACGAGCTGTTTGCGTTGCGGAGTGCCTTCCGATAATCTCTGCGCAATGGCAAAATTGGCGCTCGGCAAAGGTCTCAGCGCACTCATTGCCGCCCAGCCGGCGCCGGCTCCAGGGATGGTGGCAGTCGATGATGCGGAAAAAATCCAGCGTGTCAGTCTCGATAGCATCAGCCCAAGCCCATTGCAGCCGCGTAAGGATTTCGGCGCGGATGCGCTCTCGGAGTTGGTCGAATCGATCCGCCAACACGGAATTATTCAACCTCTGATTGTGCGGGCGGTTGATGGACGTCACGAATTGATCGCCGGGGAACGGCGCTGGCGCGCCGCGCAGGAAGCGGGGCTGGGTGAAGTGCCCGTCATTATTCGGAGCGCGAGCGATCGCGATGTGCTCGAACTTTCGCTCATCGAAAATTTACAGCGCGCCGATCTGAATCCGATCGAAGAAGCGCAGGGTTACTCTCGTTTGGCAGGTGAATTTGGAATGCGGCAGGAAGAGATCGCGCAGAAGGTTGGCCGGAGCCGCGCGGCCGTGGCGAACGCGATGCGGCTGCTCGATTTGCACGCGCAAGTGCAAACGTGGTTGACCCAGGATTTGATCTCGGTCGGACACGCCAAAGTCTTGCTTGCGCTGAAAGCGCCGGAAGAACAATTGGCTGTCGCGGAAACGGTCCTAAGACGGAGTGCGACAGTGCGGGCGACGGAGCGGCTGGTTGCCCGTCAGTTGGGCCAAGCGAAACCGCGCCGTCGTCGCCCCTCATCGGTATCGGTGAACGCGAATGCGATTGAACATTTGCAATCGCGTTTGCAGGAGCATCTCGGGACACGCGTGGTTTTGCATCACGGCGAGAAACAAGGGCGAATCGAAATTGAATATTACGGTGCCGACGACTTGCAGCGCATTATGCAACTGATCGGACTTCCGCCGGAAAATTGAGTCGGCGGAATGCGCTCTACCCTTTCGCGGGCGCTCTTTCTCGCCACCCTCGCGATCCTATCGGGCCAGGGTTGCAGTCTGCGAAGCGCCCCGCTTTGGGAAAATTTTTCGGGCGAGAAAGCCTTTGCCCACGTCCGGCATCTGGTTGATCTCGGTCCCCGACCCGCCGGTTCGGAAGCGTTGGAGAAATCGCGACTGTATATCATCGAACAGTTGAAGTCTGCCGGTTGGACCGTAGCGCGCTCTGAATTTTCCGACCAGACTCCGCGCGGTAAAATGACATTTGTAAATCTGATTGCACGTTTTGGAATCAGGGAAAAAAAAGAGGCAGCACAGTTCCTTCTTTGCTCTCACTACGACACCAAGACCTTCGACACGATTCGCTTTGTTGGAGCAAATGACGGCGGATCGAGCACTGGGTTGCTCATTGAAATGGCCCGGGTCCTCGCACTGAGCCCGGCCCTTGCCGCAAAGATCGAGCTTTTGTTTTTCGATGGCGAAGAGGCATTCGAAAACTTTACCGCAACCGATGGTCTCTACGGTAGCCGCCATTTTGCACAAGAGCTGCGCGATTCGGGAAAAGCGAAATCTGTTCGCGGCGGAATCCTCTTCGATATGATCGGGGACAAATCGCTCGACGTTACGCTACCGTCTGATTCGCCGGCGAGCCTGACTCGCAACATTTTTGCCGCCGCCGATGCCCTCGGCCAACGTGCTTATTTTACCTATCTCGATCGCGGAATGACCGACGATCACACTCCGCTTAACGAGATCGGGATTCCGGTGATCGATCTGATCGATTTCGATTTTCCACCGTGGCATACTGCAGGGGACACGGTGGACAAAATCAGCGCCGAAAGTCTGGAAATCGTTGGGCGGGTCGCGCTCTACGATCTGGTGCAATTTGAATTGAAATGAAAAATGCGCTTCTCGCGTTGATCGCAATCGGGGCTGGCACACTAGCCAGTGACTGGCTTGCCAGACTTCCTGTGGTTCATGAGGTCGCTGGCCAAGTTTTTCAGCGCGGCAAATTGATTGCTCTGGTGGGGCAAAGGGGAGTCTTCGAGGCGGATCTTGGAGCACGTCTCCGAGAGAAACAATTTTGCGCAGGAAGAGAAGATTCCGATGAAGCTGAGAGAGTCGCGCTCCGCGAGGAGTTGATTGCAGGCGAAGCATTGCCAACGAATGCGGTTACAACCAACGAGTCCGAGCGGGCTTTGGTCGCTTTGCGGAATCAATTTGCGGACGATCGTCAGTTTCGCGTAGCCCTCCAGCACAGCGGCGTTTCACAACGAACTCTCAGACGAGCCTTAGCCGAAGCGATCCGCGGCGAAGCCTGGATTGAGAATCAAATTGCTTCGCAAATTGCCGTTTCGGATGCGGAAATTCAGAATTATTTCGAGCAGCACCAAGCCGAATTCATGCAACCAATACGAATTCGCGCCCGACACATTTTTCTGGCTGCGCCTGAGGGCTCAACCCCCGAGCTCATGCAAACGAAGCAACGCACGATCCTGGATGTCGCGGTGCGTTTGGGCCGGGGGGAGGATTTTGGCGAACTCGCTGCCGCAGTTTCCGAAGACGAAGCGAGCAAAACGCACGGTGGCGATCTCGGTTTTTTCGCGGCCAATCGTATGTCGAAAGAATTTTTCGAGGCCGCGGAACAACTGCTGCCCAATGCTCCTCCACGATTTTTGCAATCGCATTTGGGCTTTCACGCGCTTCAAGTCACCGATGTCCATCCGGCACGGCCGCTGACCCTTGCAGAAGCAACGCCTGAAATCTCGGCCCTCATTGCGGCAGAGAAGCGGCGCAGAGTCGTTGCCGCCTTGGAGTCGGAACTGACACAGCGCACCCGGTTTGTGGTCAAATGAATAGAATTGCACGGCGATAGGTTTAATCGCAGTTTCCAGAGGGCACGGACATGACGCGTACTATTAGAAAGAGCGTTGGGATTATTGGTCTTGGCATTATTGGCCGTCGCATTGCCGACCATTTGCGGCATCAGGGGCTGTCGGTCTTCGTCTGGAACCGCACTCCGCGACCAGTGCCCAACTTTGTCGGTTCCCCGGCCGAGCTGGCGCAGACGTGCAATTATCTCCAGATCTTCGTCTCCGACGACGATGCGCTGATGCGGATGATCCAGGCCATTTCGATGTCGCTTACGCCTCGCCATATTGTGATTGCGCATCCGACGGTCTCACCTGACACTATGCGCGAAGCGGCTGCACTAGTGGAACGGCGCGGCGCCCGTTTAGTGGAAGCTCCATTTACCGGCAGCAAACTGGGGGCGGAGAAGGGTCAGCTGGTGTATTACGTTAGCGGCGAGGAAGCGGCTGTTAATGAAGTGCGGCCGCTACTGCAAGCGAGCAGCAAAGCGATCGTGGACATCGGCGCAATCGGCGACGCCAGCATCATCAAGATCGCAACCAACATGGTAACGGCGGCGAGCGTGCAAGGGGCCGCAGAAGCGATGGCCATTGTGCAATATTCGGGTATTCCGTTGGAAAAATTTGCCGATGCCCTCAAGCAAAACTCCAGCAATTCAGGCACGCTTGATTTGAAAGTGCCGCGGATTATCTCGGCGGATTTCGAACCGCATTTTTCCGTCAAGCACATGCTTAAAGATATGCAGATCGCAAATCGGATGGGCCGCCACTTCGACCTTGATCTGACAGTAGCGGGTGCGACGCGTGATCGCTTGCTCGATGAAGCGCGGCAGGGCCGGGGCGACGATGATTATTCCTCAATCGCCCGGCGTTTTCTGCCATTTGTGCAAACGCCGGAAATGGCGGAGCGACAGCCCGATTTGTTCTCACCGCGTCCGGCGGAGGTGCCGCACGAATCGCCCGAGTTCGTCGAGGAGCAGTTGGCGAAACTGGAAGCGACGCAGATTGGACCACCGCCTTCTGAGCCAGCTCTGCCAGAAGAACAGCCGGTTGCCGAAGAACGGCCAAAGCCAGCCGATCTTGAGACGCCACGTGAAACGGAGCCGGAGCCGGAGCCGGAGGAAACGACGACTCCACCCGAGACTCCTTCGAACGGTGATTCCGAACCAGAAGAGGCGAAGCGCGGATTCTTCAGTCGCTTATTGCGACGGACCGATTATTGATCGGTCAAATGGCCCCGGCGTTCTTCGATCTTTCCGCCCGCGCGAAGTTGCGCCTGACTGGAGCCGACCGAGTTCGGTTTCTGAACGGACAAACCACCAACGACGTCCGCAGAGCCAGAGCAGAGGCGACACAGGAGTCATGCGTGCTCAATGCCAAAGGTCATCTCGATGCGCATCTTTTTTTGTTTGCCACACCTAACGATATTTGGATCGACGCCGACGAGGAATTGCGTGAGCAATTACGATTCCGGCTCGAGCGCTACGTCATTGCCGACGACGTTGTCATTGAAGACGTGACGGATCAGTTTGCGCTCTTTCACGTGCTGGCGGAGACAGACCCGAAAACAGCGGGAGCAAAGTTTTGCCCTCGCTCGCGGCGGCTGGGAACCGAGGGCTGGGACCTCTGGGTTGAATCGGCTGGAGCAGAGAAAGCGAGGAATATTCTGGCTGCCGATTATCGAGCGATGGATGAAAGCGAGTGGGAAGTTTTGCGGATCGAGAATGGAATTCCACGCTGGGGGCGCGAACTCACGCCCGAAATCATTCCGCCGGAAGCCAATCTCCAAGCACGCGCCATTGATTACGAAAAAGGCTGCTACATCGGGCAGGAAGTGATCTCGCGAATGAAAATGAGCGGCCAAAGCCGGCAGCGTCTGTGCGGTCTGACTTCGGAAACCGCACTAGTTGGGGGAATGGAGGTGCGCGCCGGAACAAAGGTGGTTGGCCGCGTAATGAGCGCGGTCTTTTCCCAGCGGATGAACTCTTACATCGCTCTGGCGATGATAAAGCGCGGTTATACCGAACCCGGCACGTCGTTAGTCACGTTGGTGGACGGCGCGGAAACAACTGTCGAAGTCGTTGCGCTGCCGTTCAGCAGCCCATCCTCTCATTGACACCGGCCTTCAGGTCGGTGTGAGCACATCGAGTCGCGACACAAGCCGTTTCAACGGCTTTCTCATTCTGCCAAGTGCGATCGGTGAAGCTCCCTCGAACAGGGCCAAGCCGTTAAAACAGGTCACTTGGGTATCTCGATCGGAGAATCACCGGCCTGAAGGTGTTAATTAGAGTTAAGATTTTGTTGCCTGGGCGCATTGCTGAAAATCAAGAAGGTTTGACCGGGCTGGAACGTTCCCGCTAATTTGGCTGGCCGGCCCTTTTCTGGCGACCGAGCAAGCAATGGCCAAGGTCACCCTTAATCACGTTTACAAGATTTATCCCGGAGAAAAAGGGAGCCACGTAACCGCGGTCGAGGATGTGAATCTCGAAATTGCCGATCGCGAATTCGTCGTGTTGGTTGGCCCGTCCGGTTGCGGCAAGTCGACTACTCTTCGCATGATTGCCGGCTTGGAAGAAATTTCGCGGGGCGATATCTACATTGGAGAGCGGCGGGTTAACGACGTCGCACCGAAGGACCGCGATATCGCGATGGTATTCCAGAATTATGCGCTCTATCCGCACATGAGCGTCTTCGATAATATGGCCTTTGGCCTGAAGCTGCGGAAATACGGCAAAGCCGAAATCAAGAAGCGCGTGGGGGATGCGGCGAGCATTCTTGGAATTGAAGGATTGCTCGATCGCAAACCGAAAGCGCTCTCCGGCGGACAGCGACAGCGCGTCGCGGTAGGGCGCGCCATCGTGCGACAGCCGAAGGTTTTTTTGTTCGATGAGCCGTTATCGAATCTGGATGCGAAAATGCGGGTCCAAATGCGCACCGAAATCACCAAATTGCATCAGCGTTTGCAAGCAACGATGATTTACGTCACCCATGATCAGATTGAAGCGATGACAATGGGCGACCGGATCGTGGTGATGAACAACGGCAAGGTACAACAGATCGATACGCCGTTGAAACTTTACAATGAGCCGGACAATCTTTTCGTCGCCGGATTTCTTGGCAGCCCGCCGATGAATTTCATCAACGGCGAATTAAAACAGGAACGCGACGCCATCGTGTTCAAGGAAATGCAGGGTGGAACAATCCAAGTGCGATTCGCCGACCGACCGCAGGCGCGTGAATTTCTGGGCAAACCAATGCTGCTTGGGATTCGGCCGGAAGACATCGAAGTGCCTCAATTTTCGAAAACGGGAAATACGACCGCGAGGTTTCCGGCGATCGTGGACATCGTCGAGCCAATGGGAGCGGAGACGAATTTGTACCTGGAGACCGGCGCGCACACCGTCGTTTGCCGGAGTCAGCGCGTTTTCGATCATCGCGAGACCGGTCATCGGTTGCAGTTCGAGCTCAATGTTGGTAAAGCGCATTTGTTCGATCCGACGACCACAAGTCGTCTCGTCTAAGGGGTTTACAATGGCGCGTTTTTACGCGAATTTAGTTGCATGGATGCATCTATTATCAGTAAACTAGCGACCGCCCCACGGCCATGAATCAAAGATTGCTGGCAGAGATAGGCCGGACGCAACGGCTCGAAATTGTAAATGCGCTCAAACGCAGCCGCGGATTATCGGTGAACGAATTGGTCGATCGCATGCGGATGAGTTACATGGGCATCAAACAGCATTGCCTCACCCTGCAGCGCGACGGTTATCTCGATACCTGGCGCCGTCCGCAAAAAATGGGACGCCCGGAAATGGTTTATCGTTTGACCCGCCGCACGCAGGATCTTTTTCAGGCGGACAGTAATCGTTTCACGTTGGAATTACTCGATTCGGTTCAGGGGATTTATGGGCCGAACGCGCCGGAAAAATTGCTCTACAATTTGTTTGAAAGGAAGTGCGCTAGCCTGAAAGAGAAGGTGAAAGGCGCGACGGTGGCGGAGCGGGCTAAATCGCTGGCGAAAATTCGCGATACAGAAGGTTATATGTCACAATTTACGATCGACGATGGCGGTCCGCAGATTTTGGAATGCCACACGCCGCTCCAGAATGTCCTCGATAAATATCCAATTATTGGCCGACTCGAGCAGGAAATGTTCGAACAGCTTCTCGGAACACGAGTGCGGCGGCAGGAAACGCGCAATTCCGGACTGTACGAGTGCGCGTTTTACCTTGACGCGTAAAGAGTCACCCGTCGCAAAGACGAGTCGTTCGAGGATGCGTCCAGATCCCGTCGCGTTGTCATCCTGAAGGAAGTGAAGACCCCGCCTGCATGCTACGGGTCACACATACTTTATCGCGTGATCATTAGATCTTTTGTGAGGTCCCTCGCTTGCGCTCGGGATGACGGAGCTTGCTAGTTCGGGCGGCACAAACTAAGCCGACTTGCCTTTCGCTGAAATTCGTTTGATGGAACGCCCATGCTTCGGGCATTTCCGAGCGCGGTCATTGAAAATCTACAGCCGCTAATCGATGGCGGTCGCTATCCGATCAAGCGGGTGACCGGTGAAGATCTGATGGTCGAAGCCGATATTTTCAAAGAGGGGCACGATGTTGTCGCGGCCGCGCTGAAATGGCGAATGGTTGGGGAGAGCAGCTGGCACGAGACGCCGATGAAATTGATCGATAACGATCGCTGGCGTGGGACCTGCACTTTTTATGAAAATGCGATTTACGAGTATACGGTGGAGGCTTGGATTGACGCTTTTACCGGGTGGCAGCACGAATTTTCCACCAAGTTCAAAGCTGGCGTAACTCCTTTGCGCAGTGAAGCGCTCGAAGGTGCGGCGCTGATCGAGGAAGCAGCAGGACGCGCACACGATCCGCATGACGCAAGCCGGCTCTGCGAAATTGCGGAGGCAGTACGAACAAAGGTGCCGGCAGAGGTCGATCAGCTGGTCCATTCTGGCGAGCTCGAGGTTTTGATGGCGACCTATCCGGATCGGACCGGTGCCACGCAATGGGCTCCGCCGCCGCACGTGGTTGTTGACCGTCTGAAAGCGCGGACTGCGGCTTGGTACGAATTCTTTCCGCGTTCCGCCGAGGGTAGCGGTGAGCGCGGTTCCAAGCTGCGCGATTGTTTGCCCCGGATCGAGTATGCCAAAACAATGGGATTTAACGTCATCTATTTCCCGCCAATCCATCCCATCGGTACCACTAACCGCAAAGGACGAAACAATTCTGTTATCTCTCAAGCTGATGATCCCGGCGTGCCTTATGCCATTGGCAACCGACATCTTGGTTTGCCGAACGGTGGCGGGCACAAGGACATTGATCCCGCCCTCGGGACGCTGGAGGATTTCGCCTGGCTGGAAGAGGAAGTTCGAAAACGCGGGCTGGAAATTGCACTCGATTTCGCAATCAACTGCTCTCCGGATCACCCTTACGTGGTGGAACATCCGGAATGGTTTTATGAGCGACCCGACGGCACCATCAAGTTCGCCGAAAATCCGCCGAAGAAATACGAGGACATTTATCCGCTGAATTTTCGCTGCCAGAACTGGCCGGAGCTATGGGCGGAAATGAAGAGCATCATTTTGTTTTGGGTCGAACGCGGCGTCCGCATTTTCCGGGTGGACAATCCACACACCAAGCCGGTGCCGTTCTGGGAGTATTTGATTTCAGGGGTCCGCGAGGAATTTCCCGACACGATTTTCCTATCGGAGGCCTTTACTCGACCAAAGATAATGAAGGTGCTGGCCAAGGCCGGCTTTAACCAGAGTTATACCTATTTCACCTGGCGTAATCAGAAACAGGAACTGATCGATTACTTCTCCGAACTTACCCAGACGCAGATGCGCGAGTATTTCCGAGGCAATCTTTGGCCGAACACGCCCGACATCCTGCCGCCGATCTTGCAAAGTGGCGGTCGTCCGGCGTTTATGATTCGCGCGGTCTTAGCTGCCACGTTGTCGAGCGTCTACGGGATTTACAGCGGGTTCGAGCTCTGCGAAAACGCCGCTTTGCCCGGGCGCGAAGAATACCTCGATTCGGAAAAGTATCAGTTTAAGGAGCGCGATTGGGACGCGCCCGGCAATATCAAAGATTTTATCGCGCGCTTGAACACCATCCGGCGCCAGAATCGGGCGCTGCAATTCTACGATAATCTGCGTTTCTACAACGCAGACAACGGAGCGATCCTGTTTTATGGCAAAACGACACCGGCACGAGAGAACGTCGTTTTCGTGGTGGTAAATCTCGATCCTTATCGCCGGCAAAACTCGATGATCGACGTGCCAATCGAGTTATTCGGTCACACTGAAGGCGAGCCATATCAAGTGCACGATTTGCTCGATGATTCGCGTTATACCTGGTACGGGCGGCGCAATTACGTCGAGCTCGATCCAGCAACTCGCCCTGCCCATATCTTCCGTTTGCGCCGTTTTGACGGAGCGCTGGTTGCGCGCTAGCGCTCGCCGCTTATCGTAGCGGCAGTCTGGGCATGAAAAAATTCTTGTGGCTGTTTCTCGCGCCGGCCAGCGCCTCGTCACTTCTCGCACAAACTGCCGCACCCGTCACTCCTGAGGTGCCCCGAACAACCACTACCATGTTACATGCGATGTCGCAGGCCGGCCCGGTAATGGTCGTGCTCCTGGCATTGTCAATCATTTCGGTCATGCTCGTCATCGTGTACTTTCTCAGCATTCGCCGGGGCGCGGTCGTTTCGCATGGATTTATGGCCACCGCCGATGCGCTGCTGCGGAAACGCGATTATCTCGGCCTGCTGGCTGTTTCCAATCGTCACGGCGAAGCCATCGCCCGCGTCGTCCAGCAAGTTCTCGATTTCACCACCAAAAATCCGAATGCCGACTTCGAGCAAATCCGTGAAATTGCCCAGACGGAAGGAACTCGCGTCGCTTCCAATTTGAATAACCGCGTAACTTATCTCGCCGATATCGGAATGATTGCGCCGTTGCTTGGCCTGCTTGGGACAGTGATAGGAATTATTCGCTCCTTCGGCGCGCTCGGCGCAGATGTTGGCAGCCAGCGTTACATGCAGCTTTCCCACGGCATCAGCGAAGCGCTTTTTAATACTGCGGCCGGATTGGCCATTGGTATTCCGGCGATGATTTTTTACGCCTTCTTCCGCGGGCGCTCGCAACGTTTAATTTCGGAATTGGAATCCGCGGTTACCCACATCCTCGCCCTTCTCTCCTTGCAATTTGCTCGTCGCTCCGAGCGTACCCCGGCGCTGCTCGAGTCGGAGTTTTAATTGCTCTTGGTCCGATGAATTTCCGCAGCCGCGCGCCGTTGCAGCATCCGGGGATCCAGCTCGCTCCGTTGGTCGACGTCTTAATGCTGCTGCTGATTTTCTTTTTGCTGACCTGGAGCGCCGCGCGCAACGAAAACGAGCTGGATGTCAAAGTCCCGAAAGCATCGGCCGCAAAAGAGAAACTGGCGCCACCGGGCGATGTAGTCGTGAATGTGAAGACCGATGGAAGCGTGATCGTCAATCGACGGACGATGACGGGCTCGGAGTTGGGCGATCTATTGCAAAACCTGGCGAAATTATATCCGGACCAGGCAGTGGTAATTCGCGGTGATGAAGGCGGCGCTTATAAGAATGTGGTTAATGTGCTCAACATTTGCAGCGAAGCCGGAATCACCAACGTCGCCTTCGCCACTGCGAAATGAAATTGTTCCGGCGCGCGGCCGGTTTCGTTTTGGCGGGGCTATTAATGAGCGGCGCCCTGGCGCAAGAAGTTCGGCGCGCTCAGCCTTTTAACGAACCGCCGGTTCCGCGTGCCCTGCCGGTCGATGAAGCCCCTCCGGGACTCGAAGACAGACCATCGACGCCTGAGCAACCGAATGACAAACGGCAGCTCGAGTACGCCAACGCGCTTTTCGCCCGTAAGATGTACGACCTGGCGATTCCTGAGTACGAAAAGTATTTGAATGATTACGGCGGCGCCTCCGGCCGCGCCAATGCCTATTTTGGATTAGGCGAAAGCTATCGCTTACTCGGGAAGAATGGTTCCGCCCGCACCAACTTTCAAAAAGTGCTCGACGATTTTGGGGACAGCGAATTTGCCGGTCCAGCAGCTTATGCTCTCGCCGTTCTTGCTTTCTCGCAAAAGGATTTCACTGCCGCACAACCGCTCTTTCACAAAGCAGCCGCAAAATCGAAGGACGCCTCGGTTGCGTTATCGGCCAAATATTTTGAAGCGCGATGCCTCGAAAGCACCAAACGCGCGGACGACGCCCTTACTCTTTACCTGCAGGTGGCCGAGGCGAAAAGTCAATACCGCGAAGATGCGCGCACCACTGCCGGCGCGATGTTACTCGCGCGTGGTCGGCGAACTGATGCCCTCAAGCAATACGAAGCGCTGGCCAGCGAAGCAGAAAAGCCGGCTGCGAGAGCCGAATCAGCCGTTCGTGCAGGTTTGATTGCGCTCGACCTTTCCGTCGCCGATCGGGCCAAGATCGACAGCGCCATGGCGGAAAAAGCGCGCTCTCTCCTGCAAAAGGGACGCGTTGCCTCTGATTCCGGAAAGTGGAAAGGTGTTGCCCAAGCAGGTCTGCTTCGTCTCGAATATCAAACCGGACAATTCGCCCAGGTAATTTCAGATTACAAAAAATCGGCCGAGCAATTGCCGGACGAAGCGAAACCGGAAGCGATGCTTCTTGTCGGCAACGCCCAAAGACAACTGGGCCATACCCAGGAAGCGGAAGGAATTTATCGCGAGATCATCGAGAAATTCCCCAGTCGGGAAGAGGCAAAAGACGCGCGCTATCAACGCCTGATCAATATTTACAATTCGGACCCAAACGCGGTCATCGCGGAAGTCGATGAATTTCTTAGAACCAATCCGTCGGGCGAGCGGGCCGACCAGGCGAAATTGTTAAAAGCGGAAGCGCTTTATAAGCAGCAGCGCTTTGCTGATGCCGCGCCGGTCTACGAAGAACTTCGTGCCTCCGAGTTAACGCCCAAGTTGCGAGCGGAAGCGGCCTATAAACTCGGCTGGTGCCATATTCAGCTTAAAGATGTGGCCCGGAGCATTGAGGCGTTAAGCTATTTTCTCAAGACGTTCCCCGATCATCCGCAAGCGCCCAGCGTTCTCAGCCAGCGCGCACTCGCGTTTCAACAAAGCCAGAATGCCGATGCCGCCATCGGCGATCTGAATTTTCTGATCAAGAATTACCCGGCAGCAAAGGAGCGCGAGGCCGCGATTCAGCAAAAGGCGCTGCTGCTGGGCGAGCTAAATCGTCAGCCGGAAATGGCGCAGACCTTCCAGCAACTACTCAAGGAGTATCCGAAGAGTAGCGCGGTAGCGCAGGCGAACTATTACATCGGAAAGGCTGCATTCGATGGCAAAGATTACAAACGCGCGATTACTTCTCTCGACGCGGCGCGCCGGTTAGATCGGGAGCAATACTACAGTCTTGCTACTCTCCGCATTATTTTAGCTCACTACTATTTGCGCGATCGCAAAGCGACAATGACGGAAGTAGATGGGTTTCTCGCCGCTACAGGCAACGCCAATGTTTCTCCCGAAGTCTTAGAGTGGCTCGGGATCGAATATTACAACGATAAGAATTACTTGATGGCGGAAAAGTACCTTAGCGTGCTTGCTCGGACCGAAAATCCTGCGGGCGTCAAACCCGATTTCTGGTTTTATCTCGGGGACGTTGCCGGGAAATTGAAGCATTACGACGAAGCGGAAAATGCTTACTTACGTTATTTGCAAAACTCGACCGACGCGGCCGGGAAGGCAAAAGTGTTGCTGGCGCTCGGCGCGACGAAAATCGCCGCTCATAAACCCGATGATGCTGAAAAAATCGCGTCTGAGATCATGACTTTGCAGCCGGAAGGCAAGGTCAATGCCGAAGCACGGCTGCTGGAGGGCGACGTTCAGTTCGAACGGCAGCGATTTGAAGACGCGGGCAAAGCTTATGCCGGGGTCGCGCTGCTCTACGACGACCCTGCCATCACTCCGCGCGCGCTTAACAAAGCGGCCGATGCGTATCGTCGCGCCGGGAAGACGGACGAGGCAGATCACGTCGCCAAACAATTGCGTGACCGCTACCCCAACTATGCCGGTGGCTGAACGACGGGGCGACAGGGTTGCGGGCGCCTTGTACCTTCATTTTCACTTACACGACACTGCCTACTGATTCCCAAAAGCGCCAGAGGGGGCCGGGGCACTCCAAAACGCTGCGCGAATTGAAAAGGGTCTCGAACATGCGTCAGCTTTTGGAGTGCGACAGTCTTCTGCCGCTTTTCACCAGCGGCCCCTGTGATTAGTCGAGCGCCAACGACGAGCTACTAAGACTAAAGTGCTTCCACGGCCACCGTTTCGATTGGGAGCGGCGCGAGAAATTTCTTCGCTTCTTTAATTTCGAGCACCGGCTCAGCACGATGGGCCGCGAGAAAACTTGCGTCCGGGTTTTGGGCGATTCCAGCGCGGGCTACCAGATCACAGTGCGCAAGCAAATCGATCACGTTTTGCAGTTTTTCACTGAGACGAATTCGTTGCATGAATTGGACGGTGCAGACGCCGGGAGCAGTCGCTTCCACGAAAGGCGAGAGCATGAAGGCGTGATGCAGTAAAATGTCGCTGAGTTGTCGTTCGCAATCGCGCGCACGTGCTTTGATGACCAAGTGAAGGCAGCGGGCCAGGGCCTGGCTCGGGGTCATCCCGGCGCGAACGCCTTCGTTTTCGGCAGCTTCGTTTAATTGCAGGATCGCCGCCTTTGTCGCAGTGGCATCGAGGACAGCTAGCGGTTGCTCACGCAATTTCGGTTGATGACGCGCAATTGCTTGCAGATAAAAATTCGGGAGCAAAATAGTGGCGAACATTTTATCCCAACGCTGAGGCGATTGTTTTTGCCCGCCGGACCTTGAAATGCAATTGCGCGCCCGGATTGTCTCGCGATAAATCGGGAAGCGTCCATCGGTTTTCCAGCACAATTTTAGTGCGGGCGCTCGCCACCAGGTTGTGGCGACTCAATACTACAAATGCGGTCGGCGCTGGCTCGACCAATCGTTGCAAGCGGTACCAGCTCGTCGCTGGAATGCGGCGCAATTCTTCCACCGTATTCAACACCAGATCGAGGACGACGAGGGGGAAATTTCCGTCGCGCAAAAGAAAATCAGCGGCCTTGATCGCTTCAGTTGCTTTTTCGCAACGGACCCAAAGCAAGTGTTGCAAGGTGGTGGCATCGACGGATTGAACATCGAACGAATCGCGTCCATCAATGAGCGCGAGAAAAAATCGATCGCGTTGTGCGATTTGCAGTAAATTGTGAATGAGCAGAGCCGAGCCAGCGCTCGTATTAGGGCTGATGATTTCGGTGATTGCGCCTTTCCCGAGACCGCCATCGCTCGCTCGACCGAGAAGGGGAATACTAATTTGTCCGCCGGCATAAGCGGGTGGATGCTGAAAGCGTTCCGCCAAAAGATTGCGCAGATCGATAATTTGCCGGCTCGCTGCCATTCCCAACGATGGCATAACAGAAGAATATGTTCAAGTGAACATAGTAGCGAAGGAATACAGACTTTCCAGTCTGTGCGCCCAACGGAGTTTTACTCGGCTGCTACTGCTGCTGCTTGCAATACCGAAGTCAGCGGGTTTGGAAACCCGCTGGGCGCACAGGCCAGAGGCCCGTGTTCCTAGTGTCCTTTGGCGTGTTTAGCGGATGATGCCTGCTGTCTGGTTCCCCCGTTGGGTTGTCGTCGGATCAGCGACACCATTACGCCTTGAATCCGCAGATCATGGGCCGGACGCTGGTCGGGATAGCGCGGGTTTTCCGCCCGCAAATAAGGCCGTCCGTGTTCGATGACAAAGCGTTTCAGCGTCGTCTCGCCATCGATCAGGGCCGCCACGATGTCGCCATTTCGTGCTTCCTTGCGATCGTCCAGAATCACGACGTCGCCGTCGAGAATGTGGGCATTCACCATTGAATCGCCCCGCACTTTCAGTGCAAACATCCGTGCATTCCTGGAGGCATTAGCCGAACGAGCATCGAGCGAAACGTGGCCCAACACAGTTTGCTCGGTCAATGTTGCCATGCCGGCCGGGATCTGTCCGTAAATCGGGATATCAGTGATCCGGACTTTTTGCACCGGGGTGACGAGAGCACGCGCTTTGCGGGCGTGCCGATCGAGAAAACCTTTGCGTTCGAGAGAGGAAAGGTATTGCATGACCGACGTCTGGCTAGCGAAGCCAAAATGATTTTGGATTTCGCGCGTGCTGGGGGTGATGCCTTTCTCACGTTGCTCGCTCTGAATAAAATCAAGCACACTTCGTTGGCGGTCGGTCAGCATCTCAACGAATGATGCAACGCATTGAATCGGGCGCAAGTTCAAATGAACATTAATGCCATTGGCGAGACCATTTTCTGTAGGGCAAGCGTTCCCGCTTGCCGCGGCAGGCAGGAATGCCTGTCCTACCAGGCGACGACCATCATCGATGCCGGAGCCAGGTCAATCAGGCGGCGAAGCTTTCGCCGCAGGAGCAATGCGCGACCGCATTCGGGTTGGTAACTTTAAAACCGCCCTTCTGCAGGTCGTCACTGAAATCGAGGACTGATCCGCTGACAAATAGCGCGCTCTTGGGATCGACTACGATCCGAACATTGTATGACTGAACCAGGATGTCACGCGGGGCCGGGCCTTCGACTAGATCCATCTTGTATTGCAGACCGGAGCAGCCGCCACCGATCACGGCCAGACGCAAAGCGCCTTGGGGCCGGCCTTGTTTTTCGAGTAGCGAACTCAGGCGACGAGCGGCGTTTTCCGTTACTTTGATCAGCTTCTCGTTGCCGATCTTAATCCCGTTAGCTGGTTGGTTGTCGTTCACAGATTATGCGGTGGCAGTCACGAATGCCTGCCCTACAAAGTCGCTCATCATTGCGGTTGTTGCCAAGTGCTGCTCGGCGATTTGTTCGACATCGGTTAACGTGGCGACACGCTGAAATTTCTCACGCAATACTTTCGCTGTCGGGAAATTTTTCGAATACGCCATCAATCGGGCGCGCATTGACCGGATGGCTTGTTCTTCATCGCCCCAATTTTTGGCGTGAGTTCGGCAATGCCCGATAATCACATTCCATCTCTCCGATAACTCGGGGGGCGGCACCAATTCGCCGGTGGCGAGATAATGTTTTATCTGCCCGAAAATCCACGGCGCGCTCATGGCCGCGCGACCGATCATGACGCCAGCAATTTTCGTTTCCGCGCGCCGGCGCGCGACTTCCTGGGCAGAAAACAAATCGCCATTGCCAATAACCGGGATCGCGACCGTCTGGGCTACTTCGCCGATGACGCGCCAGTCTGCTTCGCCGGAATAACCTTGAGCGCGGGTGCGTCCGTGCACAGCCAGGGCTGCAATGCCGCACTCCTCCAGAATTCCAGCGACGCGCACGGCATTGACCGAATCGGCATCCCAACCAATCCGAATTTTTGCCGTGACCGGCAAGGGAGCGACAGCCTGCACAACTGCTTTGGCCACGCTAGTAAGAGTGGGACAATCCTTTAGAAGGGCCGAGCCACCATTTTTCGCGACCACCTTGTTGACCGGACACCCAAAATTCAGGTCGACAAAATCGGGCGCAACCCAATCGACTACGTGTTTAGCCGCCTCCGCCATGTGGGCGGCGTCAGCGCCGAAGAGCTGCACGCCGAGGGGCCGCTCGCAGGGATCAAAATCGAGGTATTCGCGAGTACGCTGGTTGCGGCGAAAGACGCCTTCAGCGGAAACGAATTCGGTGACGAGAACGTCTGCGCCATAGCCCTTGCAGATTTGGCGGAAAACCTTGTCCGTCACACCCGCCATCGGGGCGAGGTAAAGAGGGAGGTTGTCACTGAACCAGGGAAGCGTTGTAACCACGGGAGAATGTCTCACAAAATGTGCTGCAGCGCAGGTCGATCGAGCGGTCTGTGCTCGATGTTAATCAAGCGGCGGACGGCTATTGATCGGAACCGCCCGCAGACCGGCCGATCCACCTATTCCTACTTCGAATCGGAAGCGTGAAGAAGGTTTGCCACTTCGTCCTGCACACGTTCGAGTTCGCTCAAACGCAGTTGCGGGTCACGCACGATAAAGACATCGCCGTTGTCGCGATGTTCGTAGATAAGCAAGCGATCACCGCTGGCATTTTCCGTGCGCACTTGCTTCAGCACACGTTTGCGCTCGAGCATAACGGCAAGGACGAAACAGGGGTTCGCGGGCGGATCAGCTTCCACGATCAGGCGCCGGAAAAGTTGCTCCGCGTTTTCTTTCGCGAGCGGTTCAGGGGCCGCTGGCGGTGCGGGTTCGAATTTTGTTTTCCAGAATGAAAAAGGTTGAATGTTTTCGTTGCGAGCGCGCCAGGCTTCTTCGCTCAAGTCTTCCCGGCGGAATCCGTCACCTTCGCGATAAAGCAGAGTGTAGAATACTTCGCCAGGCACAAATGGTCGTTGGGTTGCGTTGCAAATCTCCGAACGCTGTTTGATTGGCCAGTCGGTCGCCAGGGGATTTATCATCGCGCAAATATACGACGCGGCAGGAGACCGCGAAAGTCGGAAGGATCCCGATTGGAAGAACGCAATTGCAATAAATAGAGACCAATCGTTCCAAAAACGATCGTGGGCGCCCAGCCGGCCATCCAGGGCGGGACGCGGTCACCCTCGCCGAGGGCGAGAAAAAGATGCGTGGAAAAATTTAATGCAAAAATCAGCAGAATCGCAGTGGCCACACTGGCAAGGACGCCCCGCCGAGAAAACCCGACGCCAAGCGGCGCGGCGATGAGCGTGACAACGAAGCAGGTCCAGGGCAGTGCAATTCGATAATGATAATGAGTGCGAAACGGCGCGAGCAACGTTTGCGGGAAATCGGAATTAAAACTCAAATAATCGCGCAACTCCGGGAGGCTCATGAATTCGGCGCGCATATTAGCACTACGCAGTCGGTAGGGTGTTTCGCTCCAATGCCTTACGACCAGACTCGGCTCCAATTGTTCGGAAATAATGTTACCCGCCGGATCGTAGTTCACGACTTTCGCCTGCGAGAGTGTCCAGGTATTTTCACCGGGTTGAAATTCCGCGTGCGCGGCCAGAAAAGCCGTGGTGATGTGGTCGGAGGAATCCTGTTGCAATACTTCGACATTATCGAAGACATTGGACTTGGGCCGGAGACGTTGAATAAACCAGGTGCGTGAATCGCGCCGGTTGCGGAAAATTTGCCCTTCGGCGCCGGTCGCACTTTTGTCGGCAAAGAAGAGTTTTCGCGCCATCTCGGCATGTGGCGCCAAGGAATAATTGAGCGCGAAACAAACCGCGGTCGTGAGAACGGCGAGGAGAAAAAGGGGCGTGAGCACGCGGATGAGGCCGATGCCTGCGGTCAGCATCGAGACAATTTCGTTCGCCCGCGACATTCGTCCGAGAACAAAAAGCAGGGCCAGCAGGAGGGAGACTGGCAGGAGAATCACCAGAATCTGCGGGATTTGGGTGCCGTAATATTCCAGCACTCGGCCAAAACCGACGTGCTGATCTAGAAAGGTCGAGATGCTGTCACTGATATCGAAAATGAACCAGATCGATATGAACCCGATGATGCAATACAGATAAGCCTGCAGGAAGTTTCTGGTGATGTATCGATCAAATAGATTCATGGAGGACGCCGCTAGTTACGGTTGAACGGGAGCCTTGCAACTCGACGCCAGTAATGACTATGAAATTGAAACGAGCGTCTTGCGATTGGCGAGTGCCGGAACATAGGCCTTCGGCCTGTGCGCCAAGTGGACATTCTGTCCGCTTTTTCCGCCCCTGTACAGCGGAGTGCAACTCCGCTGGGCGCACAGACCTGGAGGTCTGTGTTCCTTCTTGCTTTCAAGGAACGGAGGGTTGTACTTCTGTGCCAGGGGACATTCTGCCCCCTTATCGCCTTTCCGAATGGGCTGAATCCAGAGTAAGCTCTGGTTAACGCGATGATTGCATTACGCGACTCCATTGGCTCGGATTTTGTGGAAACAACCGAATCGTTTTTTTCGGCGAACGGACTTCTGGCCAAGGCGAAAAATTTCGAGCGACGTCCACAACAACAGCAAATGGCGGCGGCAGTGGCGCGGGCGCTGGAAGAGGAGCGGCACCTGGTGGTGGAAGCCGGCACCGGCGTCGGCAAATCGCTGGCGTATCTCGTTCCCGCGGTCCTGTTCGTACTCGGACAAAAGAAAAAGGCAATCATCTCAACGCACACCATCAATCTTCAGGAGCAACTCCTCTACAAAGACATTCCGATTCTGCAAAAAGTTCTGCCCGAGACTTTCGAGGCGGCGCTGATCAAAGGCCGGCAGAATTATGTTTGTCCGCGCCGGCTGCTGCGCGCGCGCGAGCAGCAAAACGATCTCTTTACCGGGCCGGAGCAAAACGAGCTCGAAGAAATTTCCCTCTGGGCGGCGCGAACGCGTGACGGCACGCTGAGCGATTTGTCCTTCGAGCCAAACGCGAAGGTTTGGGCGCAAGTTTGCAGCGAGGCCCACATTTGTACCAAAAAACTTTGTGGGCAAAGCGATCGCTGCTTTTACCAGCGCGCTCGGCGAAAATTCGAGAGCGCGCCGATCGTGGTTATCAATCACACGCTGCTTTTCATGCTCTTGGGCGGGCGGGAGGAGATGGAACGGGAGAGCGGATTTCTGTTCTCCAACGATTTCCTGATCTTGGACGAGGCGCACGCGATCGAGCAAATCGCTTCCCGCCAGATCGGGACGGTGATTTCGCAATATCTTTTGCGTGCGACCGTGCAGCGTCTCTATAACGCCCGCTCGAAAAAAGGATTGTTTACGGTGACCCGCGACGCCGACGGGGTTCGCTTGGCCGCGGAAATTGTCGACGAGATCGACAAATTTTTTGAGGCACTGGGAGCGCGCTGCGATTTCCGCAAAGGCCGCGAGTTTCGCGTGCGCGCACCGGAAGTGGTAGCCGACACCATTACCGGCCGCCTGATCGGGTTGCAGGCGCGCGTGGCGGAGGTGGTCAAACGCCAGGATGACGAAATGTTGAAATCCGAGTTGC
>Ga0207701_10002153_pt1 | contig 20433 bp, 21 predicted proteins | sample KBSSwiSSwithPhiX_FD_184294 | JGI IMG/M metagenome (GOLD analysis project Ga0207701, IMG submission 184294) | Switchgrass rhizosphere bulk soil microbial communities from Kellogg Biological Station, Michigan, USA, with PhiX - S5 (SPAdes) (version 2) | ecosystem: Environmental > Terrestrial >... | reverse complement strand
CAACCGCTGCTCAAGAATCCGCAGGGCCACTGGACCCTGATCGATGCCGATACCGGCACGCGTCTCGCCGGACGCGTGGTGGCGGCAGTCGATTCGGCGTCACGCCGCCGCGGTCTGCTCGGGCGGACGACCATGGACGACGAGGCGCTGGTGATTGCGCCGTGCAATGCCGTGCACACGTTCTTCATGCGAATGGCGATCGACATCGCCTTCGTGACTCGTGACGGGCGGGTGGTCCGCAGCGTGTCGAACGTGCGGCCCTGGCGGATCACCGGTGCGTTCGGCGCCTTCGCGACAATCGAGATGGCAGCGGGAACGCTCCTGCGCACCGCCACGAAGGCGGGACATTCGCTGCTGCTGCGCGCGGAGTGACGTTCCTCGCCACGGGGTCTGAGGCACAGCATCGCCGGCGGTCGTGACCGACAGGAATCCTCACGTATGCGTGCTTCGGGCACGACAACTCGTCGCAAAGCGCGGCAAAGAGATGCAACGAGATGCTGTGATTAGCGGGGCGGAGCCACGTTAGACATTCATCTGGCTCGGACAGGATGCGCGGGCGCACGTCCTGCCGCCATGATGCGACACGGCGTGTGAAAATCGCGGCATTTCCCGGACGTCAGCGCCTTCCGGCGCCGAAGGGCCGCTGGCAGCGTCGGGGCACGGTCGTTGCTCCCTGCGGCGACGGAGCCAGAGCCACGAACATGTCCGAGCGCCGCCGCACCAGCCGTTTCGTCATTCCCGAGTTCACTGAAGCGACGTTCCGCATCATGCAGGACGTGTGTGTCGAGGAGGCCGCTGGTCGCCGCATCGTGCTCGTGACCGCGGCGCCGCTGCGATCCGGCGAATCGATGCTGCTCGAATTGCCGCGCGCCCAGGGCCTGCGCTCGGTGGTGCCGGTGCATGTTGTGGACTGCGCCCCCGCCTGGGTTGGCGAGGCCCGCCGCCACCGTTCGGTGCTTCTGAGCGACCTCCCGCCCGACGCGCTCCCGGAGCGAGGTGTACCCGGCAAGTTGTTCAAGACGCCGCCGGTGGCGTTGCCCGCCCTCGGCATCCTCGTTCGCCGCGTCGGCGTGCGCATCCGTGACGTGAGCATGTCCGGCTGTCTGCTCGAGAGCGTTGACGTCCTGGACGAGGGCATGGTGGGACAGCTCGAGATCGCCGTGGGCCACGAGACGCACAACGAGGCGCTGCGCGTCTGCCGTTCCTCCCGCAACATTGGAAGCCCATGGCCATGGCGTGCCGGCGCCCACTTCCTGGCGCTCAACGCACCCGCGCCCGCATCCGTGCGCAACGTCGCGGCGCGATTCGAAATCATCGACGAGCTCATGACCCGGGTGCGGGTCCGCCGGTAAACCCGCACCGGCCTCGCCCATTCCCCCGCGGGTTGGCCTCGAGCGCGTCCGCCCCAGAGCGTGGTGCTGGTTGGGCCCGCCCATCGCCTCGAAGTCCCTTCAAGAAAATCTACCTTGTCACTCTCCGGGCAGACTTTTGATCTGCGTTTGGCGGGGATTCGGATCTCGTCCTTTCGCGGCGCTGCCGTCAAATTCCTCGGAAAATCCCTACACCCACAGAGAACTATACGGTGTAAGATGTGGCCCACGAATTGGCCGGTGACTTGCTCGAGCGGTCAGCTGTCTGGCTTGGGCATGACTTCCTGCAGCCGCCAGACGTTCTGAAGAGGAAGCAAATGCGAGTGATGGATGGTGCACGTGTGTCCCGACCCGGTGTCAACGAACCGGTAGTCGTGGGCGGAAGCCCTGGGCTGAAGCGGGTCGTCGACATCGCACGGCGGATTGCCCCAGGCAACGCCAAGGTGCTCATCACCGGGGAGAGCGGCGTCGGGAAGGATGTGATCGCCCGGCTGATTCACGCGAACTCCGCCCGGGCTGAGCAGCGATATGTCGCCCTCAACTGCGCCAGTTTCTCGGAGAGCCTCCTCGAGTCCGAGCTGTTCGGTCACGCCAAGGGCAGCTTCACCGGCGCATTCCGCGACAGGGTCGGCAAGCTGCAGTGGGCGCACCGGGGAACGATCTTTCTGGACGAAATCGGCGAAATGAGCCTGCGGATGCAGGCGATGCTGCTGCGGTTTCTCGAGAACGGGGAAGTCCAGCCCGTTGGCTCCGACGCACCGACGTTGCATGTCGACGTTCGGGTGATCGCCGCGACCAACCGCGATCTGCTGGCCATGGTGTCCCGTGGCGAATTCCGCGAAGACCTGCTCTATCGGATCCGCGTGGCGCACGTCGACATTCCACCGCTGCGCGATCGACGCGAGGACATCCGTCCGCTCGTCCAGCACATCCTCGCGCGGTCAGGCCAGGTGCTGACCGTCAGCGCTCCTGCGCTCGCTGCGCTCGAGGCCTATCGCTGGCCCGGAAACATCCGTGAGCTCCAGAACGTCGTCGAGCAGATGATTGCGATGTCGGATGGCGTGGTGCTGGGGGTCGACCAGCTTCCACATTCGGTTGCGGCAGTCGATCGGGTCGCCCTGGCCCCGGGGCGGGAGCGTCGGCGCAGGATTGCCGACGACATCTTTGAGAAGCTGACGACGGGCGGCTATCAGTTCTGGGAGCACGTTTACCCGGCGTTCATCAGCCGCGATTTGACGCGCGCGGATCTGCGACAGCTCGTGGCCAAGGGGCTGACCGCGTCCGGCGGAAACTATCGGGGCGCACTCCGTCTGTTCGGGATGCCGGACGCCGATTACAAGCGCTTCCTGAACTTCCTCTCGTCACACGACTGCACGGTCGACTTCCGCGACTATCGTCCCAGCACGAGAGGTACGACACTCGGCGGAGCCGATCCGCTGGTCGCCTCCGTCGCCGCCGCCGCTGCTCCGATCGCGCTGCCCTCTTGAGGGCGGCGGTCGGATGCCGGAGCCACGAGCGGGCGGGAATGAAGGTTTCTGACGGTTTTCTACCTCGCGGCGGAGATTTCATCCGTCTGCACACAGACGAATTTCGCGGGGAGCCCGATCGACACGGCCGCACACCGTTCAGGCGATCTCTTCCTCACGGGATTGGCGTGTTGTTCGAGCTTTCGCGCACCACGTCGCACTGCGGCACTCTTGTTGCTACCTCACGGCCGATCCTTGGAGTTCTGATGCCCGACCGACGGCGAGGCCAGCGGTTCACCTTGACGTGTCCCGCTCAAGCGCACGTGCACGTGGCGACCGATGTGTTCATCGAACGAAGCGACGCGGATACCTTGACCGTCCTCTCGGCGGCCACCAGCGTGGCCGGCGAGGAATTCGCCCTGCACCTTCGCGCGCCCGACGGACGCACGGTTTCGGTGCCGGTTCGCACTATTTGCAGCCGGCCGGTCTTCCTGCCGGAGCGGGCGGTGAGCTATCGCATCGACTTACGTGTTATTGCGTCCGGGCAGGCGCGAGCCGCAACCGAGGGGGTGTGATGGCCTGGTGGACGTGGGGGCCGCTCACCGGCGCGCTGGTGAAGCTCATTCCGGCCAGGGTGGTGAACGTCAGCCGGCACGGCTGCCTGCTCGAAACCTCGTCGCCGCTCCCGGCCGGTGCGGTCGGGTCACTGGAAATCGAACGCGGCGGGCAGAAGCACGTCGAGGCAATCCGGGTCTGCCGGACGGCGGAGCGCCCGGGTGGGACGTTGCCGTTTTGTGCAGGCAGTGAATTCTTGATTCTGGACGCGGCCTCTGCCAGTTCGATTCGGCACCAGGCGGCACGGCTCGAACGCAAGCAGGCGCCATCGCGACTGGCTGACACCGGAGAAAACTCTGTTAGTGACCCGACAACGTCGAAAGTGCTCCCCCGTCAGGATGTTGACGGAGACGGAGCAATCTCGCGTGATTTTGGCGATTTGTACGCACCTTGAGGGTGTATATCGACGTGGCAGAAGACTTGCTCTCCCGGAGGCAACGCCGTCAGGGCGTTGAACTCACGCATACACGGAGACGATAAGACTGATGTCACTGCCCGCGGGCGGCGGCATATCGGTGTTGTGTTGATTCGGCGCAATCAACGGCACCTACTCGATAACAGCGCTGATCACGATAAGACAAGAGGAATCACGACATGAAGAATCTGATTGCACAGTTCGTTCGCGACGAGCAGGGCCAGGACCTCATTGAGTACGCCCTTCTCGCAGGTTTCATCTCGCTTGCCGTTGTGACCGCGGTGACGACGGTCGGCACGTCGCTGAACACGCTCTATACGAACGTCAACACCAAGGTTCTCGACGCAGCCTCCTAAGATCACGCGCGCAAGATCTCCACGCCGGCACGTCATGTGCCGGCGTGGATTCCTTGCCTGAGAGGAGCATCCTCCATGTCGTGGTTGCGGACGCTGATTTCTGCGGAAGACGGGCAGGATTTGATCGAATACGGGCTACTGGCAGCGTTCATCTCGCTGGCGGTGGTCGCTTCAATCGATGCAGTCGGTGGTTCATTGAGTGCAGCGTACGGATCGTTCAAGACGCAAATCGACGGCTTCAGCACTCCGTAACGACGCCTACCTCTCGGGCGCGGGCGGAGAAATTCGTATGGCTTTGCTTCGCGCGCTCTCACGCTTGCTCTCCGAAGAGCACGGCCAGGACCTGATCGAATACGCCCTCCTCAGTGGCGCGATCGGGTTTGCCGGCGTTGCCGCATTCAACAGCATCGGGTCGGTGATGGGGACGGCATACGGCACGTGGGTGACGAACGCCAACACCACCGCCGTGGTGAACATGCCGGATCCGGTGCCCTGAAGTGTGACCATGCCGTTCGCTCCCATTCCATTCGTCGTACTCGCCGTGGGCGTTGTCGCCTGCGTCACTGACGTACGCTCACGCAAGATTCCGAACCTGCTCACGTTCGGCGCGGCGGTCAGTGGCCTGCTGTTTCACCTCGTCGTCAACGGGCTGCATGGCCTGGGGATGGCCGCTGCCGGCTGGATTGTCGGCATCTTGCTGTTCCTCCCCATCTTTCTGCTCCGGGGCATGGGAGCCGGCGACGTCAAGCTCCTCGCCGCGCTCGGCGCCTGGCTCGGTCCGCTGCAGGTGGTCTGGCTCGCGCTGTTCGCCTCGATCGCCGGCGGCGTCATGGCGCTGATCGTCGCGACCGCGACCGGTTATCTGCGCACGACGTTCCGGAACATCAGCAACATGCTGCTCTTCTGGTCCGTGGCCGGAGCCAGGCCCGTGCCCGATCAGACCCTCGATCGGAGCAATTCGCCCCGGTTGGCGTATGCAATTCCCATTTTCATTGGAACGGTGATCACTTTATGGCACCACTGATGTCGATACGCCGGCGAGTACGACACGAGCGCGGCGCCGAGCTGATCGAAATGGCGCTGGTGCTCCCGTTGCTGATGCTCATCATCATGGGCATCATGGATTTCGGTTTCCTCTTTCGCGAGATGAGCATCGTCACCAACGCCGCCCGCGAGGGGGCGCGCGCCGGCGTCCTGCCCGAGTACACCGCGGATGCCAACGTGGCCAATCGCGTGCAGCAGTACATGACCGCGTCCGGCCTGAATGTCACCTGTCCGTCCGCGAACTGCGTGGTTACGTCGCCCGTAGTCCCGGTCGCAGCGCCGACCGGCACGTTCAACGCGCGGGATGTCAGGGTCGTCATCTTTCACAGTTTTAGCTTTCTCGGGCCGATATCTGCATTGACGGGCGGATCGTTCTCGAGCGTCGCGCTGACCGGCCGGGCCGTGATGCGAGTCGAATAGCAGTCGCGGACAGACGTTGTAGGGACAGGGGGAGTACAGATGAACCGGCAGTATCGAACAATCATCGTCATGGCCGTCGCAGTGGCTACCGCTGCCCTGGCCAGCTTTGGCGTGTACACCGCGCTGCAGCGGATGCCCGTCCGGCAAGTCGAAGTCGGCACGGTCAACGTGGTGGTTGCCGCCGAGCCTCTGGAGGTTGGCACGCAGCTCCGCCGCGAACAGCTCAAGGTGATCGGCTGGCCGGTCAAGAATCAAGTGCCGGGCGCGTTCGCCGATCCCAATGATGTGATCGACAGAGGTGTGATCGAAACCATCAACGTCAACGAGCCGGTCACGAGCCGGAAAGTGGCCTCCAAGGAACTGGGCGCCGGCCTGTCGCCGGTCATTCCGCAGGGGATGCGCGCGCTGTCCATCCGCGTCAACGATGTGATCAGTGTCGCCGGCTATGTCGTTCCCGGTACCCGCGTGGATGTCCTGGTGACGGTGCGCGCCCAGGCCGCAACGGCCAATGAGCCGATGTCACGGACCGTTGTGAGCAATCTGCAGGTGCTCACCGCCGGCACGCGCATCGACACGGAAAAGGGCAAGGACGGCAAGCCGCAGCCGGTGACGGTCGTGACCCTGGCCGTGGTACCCGAGGACGCCGAGAAGATCGCGCTGGCGCAGTCGGAAGGCACCCTCTCGCTGGCGCTTCGTAATCCGCTCGATGTCGACCCGACGAAGACGAATGGCGTCAAGCTCGTAAACCTGATGCGTGGCGGCCTGACCCCCGAGCCGGAGGTCAATCCAGTGACGCGGAAAGTGAAGCCGCGGCCGGCGCCGGCGCCCGTCGTCGCGCCCGCGCCGCCGCCGCCCGTCATCTACCGCATCGAAAAGTTTAGCGGCGGCAAGAGCACATCGGAGATTGTGAACTGACATGCTGAACTCTCCCGTTCCCCCCGTTCGATTCCGGCGGCTGCTTGTCGCACTGGGCTGCATCACCCTCCATCTTGGCGTGACCGCGGCCAACGCCGGACAGGCACCGGCCGCGCAGGCGGCTCAGGGCGGCAAGGAGATACCGAAGGTCTCGCTGACCACCGGACGCTCCACCATCGTCGAGACGTCGTTCGACGTGACCAGAATCGCGGTGACGGACCCGCGGGTCGCCGATGCGAACGTCGTGCGGCCGCGCGAAGTGCTGATCGATGGCAAGACTCCCGGCACCATCAGCTTGATCGTGTGGGGCGGCGACACCCGCGTGCAGTACGACATCGTCGTCGAACAGCCGATTACGCCGCTCGAGCAGCAGCTGCATCAGCTGTTTCCCGGCGAGAACATCTCGGTGCAGGTCAACACCGACGCCATCGTGCTGTCGGGACAGGTGTCGAGCACGGAAGTGATGCTGCGTGCGGCAGAAGTGGCGCACGCTGCCGGCTCGAAGGCGAACGTCATCAACATGCTGCAGGTGCCTGGCGCGGCCGAGTCGCAGCAGGTCATGCTGCAGGTGCGCTTCGCCGAGGTGAACCGCCGTGCGCTGATGGACGCCGGCGTGTCGCTCTTCACCGGGCTGGCCGGCTACAAGAACTGGACGGGTCGCGCGACGACGCAGCAGTTTCCGGCGCCGGACTTCACCGACCAGGGCCTGGTGTTCAGTGACTTCCTCAACATCTTTCTCTTCAACAACAAGTACAACGTCGGCGCCGTCATCAAGGCGATTCAGCAGACCGGTTACTTCCAGTCGCTTGCCGAGCCGAACCTGATCGCCTACAACGGCCAGGAAGCGAGCTTCCTCGCCGGCGGTGAATTCCCCATCCCGTTCGTATCGGGCAGCTCGGGACAGATCTCGATCGAGTTCAAGGAATTCGGCGTCAAGCTGAAGTTCAAGCCGACGATTGCCGGTGACCTGATTCGCCTCCACGTGGCGCCGGAAGTCAGCTCGCTCGACTTCAACAACGGTATCCTGCTCGAGGGATTCCGCATTCCGGCGCTCACGTCGCGCAAAGCCGAAACGGAGGTGGAGCTCCGCGACGGACAGTCGTTCGCGATCGCCGGACTGATCGACAACAGCACCCAGACCGACAACGCGGCGATCCCGTTCCTGAGCCAGCTTCCAATCGTGGGGAATCTGTTCAAGACGAAAGCCGATCGCAAGGAACGCACGGAGCTGCTGGTCATCGTGACGCCGCGTCTCGTGCGGCCGCTCAATCCGGATGAGGTTCCCCCACTGCCGACACTGCCGGGCAAATTCCTGCCGAGCGGTGACGATATCGGCGAACAACTGCAGGGTGGTGGTGGTACGATCGACGCTCCTCCGGTCGAGCACCACGCGAGTAACACCGCTGTAACGGGCCGGTAAGGTCCGGCCGGGGAAAGGGCCCTATGGTTCGGCGACGTTCATCTTCAGAGCACGGCGCGGTTTTCATTCACGTCGCGGTCGGCATGCTGGTTCTGCTTGCCTTTGGTGCGTTCGTGATCGACTACAGCGCATTGTGGATCTCGAGGAACCAGGCCCAGAACGCGGCCGATGCCGGCGCACTGGCGGGCGCTGCGGCTATCTCCTTCGACGGGGCGGTGGACAAGGCCAACCGTGGGCGCAATGTCGCCTGGAACATGGCCCACGCGCAGTCGGTCTGGGGCGCACGTCCTGGCGTCGAGCCGCCCATCAGCCCGTACGGTGGAGGGATTCCGCTCTGTGAAGACCGGCCCGACTCCTGTATCCGTGTCGACGTGCACCGCGATGGATCCTTCGGCAGTGCCTCGATGCCGACGTTCCTCGCCAACCTGTTCGGGCAGACCTCGCAACCCACCCGCGCGATGGCCGTGGCGCAGACCGCCCCCGCGACTGGCACTGCGTGTATGAAGCCGTGGTTGATTCCGGATCGCTGGACCGACAACAAACTGCCGGCCAACGCGTTCGATGATCCCGACGATATCTATATCGCACCCACCGTGAACGAGGATGGCGTGATCAGCTACGGCACCGGCTGGACCCCGGCCGACATCGGGACGGAACTCGTCTTGAAACCGGGGAACCCGAGCGGCGCGATCAGCCCCTCGGACTTCTTCGAGATCGAAACGGCCACCGACTACGAAGAGTCGATCTCCGGCTGCAGGATTACGAAAAGCATAGGCGATATGGTGGATGCCCTCCCGGGCAGTCGCGTCGGTCCCACGGCCTCCGGCGTGGAGGCGCTCCTCGAGGCGAACCCGAACGGTGCGATTGTCACCATCGGGATGTTCAACCCGCACGAGTTCGCGATTCAGGATCGCCAATCGGGCAACTTCCCGCTGCATATCGTCAATCTGCTGGCGTTCAAGATTGACCACATGACGGGCGGAACCGTGTACGGAACCATCGTTGGGGCTCCGAGTTCCATGCTCACGGTCTGCAACACGCCGCCGTGCCCCACGAGCACCGGGCTGGTGAGTGTGATTCGGCTGATCCGGTAGGCTCACTAAAGGGAATCGGTAGCAGGATGACTCAGATCGCAGCACTCACAACTGACCCACAGCTCATCGAGCTGCTGCGCGGCTCCGGCCTGAAGATCTCGCAGATCGATACGGTCGACTTCGCCAACTACTCCCGTGCCTCGGACGCGCCGTCGGCAGTGGTGATGGACATGCGCGGCAACCACCCGGTGTTGCCGCCCGGCGTTCCGGAATTCCGGCGGGCGCATCCGCAAGCGGCGATCGTCGTGATCGTCTCGAAGCTCGATCCGCAGTTCATCCTCGGCGCGATGCGTGCGGGCGTGAACGAGTGTCTGCCCGAGCCACTGACGCCGGAAGTCATCGAAGAAGCGCTGCGCGGCGTCGTGGTCGGTAATCAGGCGGAATCCACCGGTCAGGTGTTCGCGTTCGTCGGCGCCAAGGGCGGCGTCGGCACCAGCACGATGGCGATCAACACGGCTGCCGCTCTGCACAAGCGAACGAAGGCGACGACGCTGCTCATCGATCTGCACCTGGTGCACGGCGACGCCGCGCTCTTCTTCGGCGCCGACCCGCGCTTCTCCGTCGTCGACGCGATCGAGAACGTGCATCGCGTCGATGAATCGTTCTTCGCCGGTCTCGTCGAGAAGACGCGGTCCGGCGTTCAGGTGCTCGCGTCGTCGAGCCGGCCGATTCACGGCGCGATGGATCCGCAGCGGACCCGCTCGCTGCTCGACTTCGCCAAGCACAAGCATCAGTACACGGTTCTCGACGTGCCGCGGTCCGACTTCGCCATGCTCGACGCGCTCGACCCGGTGACGTCGATCGTCGTGGTGACCAGCCAGGAGGTGTCGGCACTCCGCAGCGCCACACAGACGGCGGAAACGCTGCGCCAGCGCTACGGCGCGGCGCGCGTGCGCGTCGTCCTCAATCGCTTCGACAAGAACGCCGCGGTCGCCACCGCGGATATCGAGCGCGTCGTCGGCGAGCCGCTCAAGCATCTGATTCCGAGCGACTACCGCGTCGCGGTCGAAGCCGTGAACACCGGCATCCCGCTGGTGCTCGGCGACAGCAAACTGGCCAAGGCGGTTCGGATGCTCGCATCCGACCTCGCCGGGCTTGGGAAGGATCCGACGCAGGATCCGGCGCCGGGCGGCGTGCTCTCACGCCTGGCATGGCGTCGCGTCTAATGTCCTGACTCGTTAAACTATGGCTACTCCTTCACAGAATCTGACCGATACCCGCACGCCGCAATACCAGGCGCTCAAGGGCAAGATTCACCAGGATCTGCTCAACCGGCTGAATCTCGATCGCCTCACGCAGACGGCGCGCGCCGATGCGGAGCCCGAGATTCGCTCGGTCATCCAGGATCTCCTCGATCGTGAGAATCAGCGCGTTCCGCTGAGCCTGTACGAGCGCGAGTCGCTCGTCGGCGACGTGCTCAACGAGCTCTTCGGACTCGGACCGCTGGAGGCGCTGCTCAAGGATCCGACCGTCTCGGACATCCTGGTGAACAAGTCGTCGCAGGTCTATGTCGAACGGAACGGCCGTCTCGAGCACACCGACATCGTCTTCCGCGACGACAAGCATCTGATGCAGATCATCGAGCGCATCGTGAGTGCCGTCGGGCGACGCATCGACGAATCGACGCCGATGGTCGACGCCCGTCTGATGGACGGCTCCCGTGTCAACGTGATCATCCCGCCGCTCGCCCTCGATGGTCCGTCGATGTCGATTCGCCGTTTCCGCACCGACAAGCTGGGCCCGCAGGATCTGGTCGAGCGTGAGTCGCTCACACAGCCGATGCTCGACTTCCTGAAGGGTGCGGTCGGCGCGCGGCTCAACATTCTGGTCTCGGGCGGCACCGGCGCGGGCAAGACGACGCTCTTGAACATCCTTTCCGGCTTCATCTCGAACGACGAGCGGATCGTCACCATCGAAGACGCCGCGGAACTGCTGCTCCGGCAGCGGCACGTGGTGCGCCTCGAGACGCGTCCGGCCAACATCGAAGGCAAAGGCGCGGTCAAGGCGCGGAACCTCGTCATCAACTCTCTGCGTATGCGCCCCGATCGCATCGTGGTTGGCGAGGTCCGCGGTGAAGAAGCGCTCGACATGCTCCAGGCCATGAACACCGGCCACGACGGCAGCTTGACGACCATCCACGCCAACACGCCCCGCGACGCGCTCTATCGTCTCGACACGATGGTGGCGATGGCCAACCTGAATATCCCCGATCGCGCGGTGCGGCAGCAGACCGCGTCGGCCGTGAACCTGGTGATTCAGGTCAACCGGTTCTCCGACGGCGCGCGCCGCGTGACGTCGATTGCGGAACTGACCGGCATGGAGCAGGACGTGATTACCATGCAGGAGATCTTCGTCTTCGAGAAGGTCGGCGTGAACGAGAGCGGCAAGGTCATGGGCCACTTCCGTGCAACCGGTATCCGTCCGAAGTGCGCGGAGAAACTGATCACGTCGGGCTTCAAGCTGCCCACCGAGATGTTCGAACACGTTGTTTCCGTGAACATGCCGCAGGAACGCGAACGTGAGCGCGTGCGGAGCTTCAGATGATTCTTGTTGCACTCGCCTTCCTGGTCGTTCTCGGCGGTGTGCTCGGCGCGTACTGGGCCTTCATCGTCAAACCCGAACAACACTCCGCCGAAACGCTCAAACGGCGCCTCAAAGGCGCGCCGTCGCCGGTCAAGCGCAAAGGCTCGAAGATTCTGCGCGACCAGGACGACAACGCGCTCGGCGGGCTCGACGCCTTACTCAACCGCATCACTGTCAGCAAGTCGCTGACCGACCTGGTCGAGCAGTCGGGCGTGAAGATGACCGTCGGCTCGCTCCTCGTGGCCTCGGCGCTCTTCGGTGTGATCGCGTTCATCATCGGGTTCGTCGCATTCCGGATGGTGGCGGCAGGACTGATACTCGCTCCCGTTGCGGCGATGGCGCCGTTCTTCTTCCTCAGATTCAAGCGCGATCGACGGATCGCACAGTTCGAAGAACAGTTTCCCGAAGCGCTCGACCTGCTCGCACGATCGCTGCGCGCCGGCCACGCCCTGACCACCGGCATCGCCCTCGTCGCGGAGGAAATGCCCTCTCCGGTCGGCCCCGAATTCCGGCTGCTCTACGACCGCCAGAACTTCGGTATGCCGTTCCCCGACGCACTCCGTGACTTCGGCGAGCGCATCCCGGTGCTCGATGCCAAGTTCTTCACCACGGCCGTGCTCATTCAGCGCGAAGCCGGTGGAAATCTGTCCGAGGTCCTTGGCAATCTGAGCTCGGTCATTCGTGAGCGCTTCCGGGTGAAGCGACAGGTCCGCGTGCTGTCGGCACATGGCCGCATTACCGGCTGGGTGCTGTCAGGTCTTCCGCCGGCGCTCGCCGGTATGTTCATGTTGACGAGTCCGAACCACATCCAGACACTGACGAGCGAGCGGCTGGGACAGGAAATGATCGTCGGCGCGCTGTGCCTGCAGCTCATGGGCACCCTGATCATTCGCAAGCTCGTGAACATCGAGTACTGAGCCAAGCAATGGAAACCTCTCTCATTCTCGCGGTCGTCGGAGTCTTCGCCTGCGTCGCCGTGGTGACGGCGATGCTGACGTCGACACTGCTCGAGCGGCAGTCCGCAGGCAACCGGCGCTTCAAGGAAGTGATGCGCTCGGTCACCTCGCGGACCGCGGCGTCACCAGTGGCGACGCTGATCGGCAAGTCGACGACGTCGACCCCCTTCGTCAAGCAGCTCTCGAAGTTCCTGCCCAAGTCGCCCAAGGACATGAACCGGCTGCAGGCCCGGCTCGCGATCGCCGGTCTGCACGGTCCGAGGCCGCTCGCCGCCTATCTGATGGGCGAAGTCGTCCTCGCGGTCACCGCGTTCCTGATCCCGCTCACGCTGATGGGATGGCGCAAGGGCATGCTGTTCGCTGTGCTCGCGGCGATCGTCGGGTACATGCTCCCGTCGTTCGTCGTCGGCTACTACGTCGGCAAGCGGCAGAAGCAGATACGTAACGGGCTGCCGGACGCCCTCGATCTACTGATTGTCTGCCTCGAAGCCGGCCTCGGCATCGATCAGGCCATCTCGAAGTGCGCCGAGGAGTTGTCGCTCGCCTACCCCCACCTCGCTGAAGAGCTCCGGATGGTCAACGTCGAGGGGCGCGCCGGCAAGCCACGCATAGAGGCGTTCAAGAACTTTGCCGATAGAACTAAGGTAGACGACGTGCGCGCGCTGGTCTCCATGCTGGTGCAGACGGATCGTTTCGGCACGAGCATCGCCCAGGCGCTCCGCATCCATGCCGACGTGTCGCGCACCAAACGGCGGCAGCGGGCGGAGGAACGGGCGGCGAAGATCGGCGTGAAGCTGGTATTTCCGCTGGTCTTTTGTCTGTTTCCGGCGTTCTATGTCGTGACGCTCGGCCCGGCAATTCTGAAGTTCGTCGAAGCGCTTTCGCCGGGAGGCGCTCTTTCGGGAGGTTAATGATGGTTGGGATCGTCACTGGTGTTCTCGCCGCGGTTTTCCTGGTGCTGTATCTGGTGCGGCGGCGTGCTCGCCTGAACGCGGATCAGGACTGATTTCGGCGCGTCACAGGAGCTGACGGCAGCTCCGAACAGAACATTTCTCGACGTCAACTTTCAGGGGGGTTGTGTCGTTGCGGTTATTCGTGTGCGTGTTCATCGGTCTAATCGTCACTGGATGTGCCGGGCGACGTGTCCCGGTGGCGTCCGCCGAGGCAACCCGTACGCCCGCGACACCCGTTGAGGCCACCGCCCCGACTGCAAAGCCAGCCAAGAAGCCCGCTGGAAAGGCCGCAACAGCCGCGCCGGCTCCCGAGTCACTTTCCACCTACATCGCCAAGGTCCGCGAGCTCTCCGCCCAGGCCCGTCCTCCGCGCCAGAGCATTCCCACGATCGAAGGCACCGATCCCCGTCTGCGCGAAGCAATTGCCCTTGCCGTGACTGTGCCCTCGCCGGACCAGTACCGCGGTGTAGCGGCCGAATACCGCCGCCTCGGCGTCTTCGACAAGGCGCACGCTTATCTGTCGCGCGCGCTCGCCCTCGCACCCGACGACGCCGTGACACTCGACGCGATCGCGCGTCTCTGGCGCGACGCCGGCTTTCCGGCGCTGGGACTGACGGATGCGCATCGTGCCGTCTACTTCGCGCCCGCGTCGGCGGAAGCCCGCAACACGCTCGGGACGATTCTCCAGGCGCTCGGTCACCGTCGCCTCGCGCAGGCCGAGTACCAGCGCGCGCTGACGCTGAATCCGCAGGCGGCCTATGCCCTCAACAACCTGTGCTACGTGGCGGTGCTCGATGGGGACCCCACCAAAGCCGTGGCCCTGTGCCGGCGCGCGCTCGAGGCGGACCCTGCGTTGAACGCCGCACACAACAATCTGGCACTCGCCTACGCCTCGCAGGGCGATCAGGCAGCTGCACAGCGCGAATTCGCCGCGGCCGGCGATGACGCCGCCGCCCTCTACAACACCGGGATCGTGCACCTGGCTCGCCGCGAATACGGCAGCGCCGTGAAGGCGTTCGAAGCCGCTCACGCCCTTCGACCGGCAATGACGACTGCCCTCAACCGCGCGCGCCAGGCCGCCGCGGCGGCGGCCGCCGAGGAATAGGACCAGGTGTATCGTGTCTCGCCCCACGTCTTCTAACCTGCGCCCCGTCGAGCCGCACGGTAGCGCCGCGCTTCACCCCCGGATGCCGACAACGCTGGCCGAAGCCGGCTTGTCGCAGGATCTGATCACCCAACTGATCCTGAAAATGCTGCACTTCGGCGCCGATCAGACCGGCAGCGAGCTGGCGCGCAAGCTGGGACTCGAGTTCTCGGTCATCGAGCCGGCCCTCGATTTCCTGAAGCGCTCGCACCAGTGTGAAGTGTTCGGTGGCGTCGTGGGCGGGCCGACGTTCAGCTATCGCATCACCGATGCCGGCAGGCGCCGCGCGCTCCTGTTCCTGGAGCAGAGTCAATACGTCGGTGTGGCGCCGGTACCGCTGGCGCAGTATCGCGCCTACATGGATACCTATCGCGCAGGCATCGTCTCGACGGTGACGCGCGATCGCGTCCGCAAGGCGTTCTCGCACCTGGTGATCAGCGACAAGGTGCTCGATCAGGTCGGTCCGGCTATTGCCGCCGGCCACTCGATGTTCGTCTACGGCCCGCCGGGCAACGGGAAAACCGTCATCGCCCAGGCGATCCGCAACCTCATGGACGGCGAGATCGCCATCCCCCATGCCATCGAAGTCGAGGGGCAGATCATCCGGATGTTCGATCCGGTGAACCACGAGCCACTGCCCGAGGCGGCGGTGTCGTCCAGCTGGGTGCGCGGCGAAGGCGGCGACACGCGCTGGGTGCGCTGCAAGCGTCCGATGGTCATGGTCGGCGGCGAGTTGACCATGCAGGCGCTCGAGCTCTCCTACTCGCCGACGACCGGGTTCTACAACGCACCGGTCCAGGCCATGGCGAACGGCGGCGTCCTCGTGATCGACGACTTCGGGCGCCAGCAGTGCTCGCCGCGTGAGCTGCTCAACCGATGGATCGTTCCGCTCGAGAGCCGCGTCGACTTCCTCAGCCTGCAGACCGGCCAGAAGTTCGACCTGCCGTTCATGGTGCTCGTCGTCTTCGCGACGAATATCAAGCCGCAGGAGCTGGTCGACGAAGCGTTCCTCCGGCGCATTCACTACAAAGTATTCGCCGAGAGTCCGTCGCCGGGAGACTTCGAGCGCATCTTCCGCGACTATTGCGAGCTCAAGGGACTGACGTTCGACAGCAGCCTCACCGACCATCTGATCGCAAATTACTTCCGCCCGCGCGGAATCTCGCTTCGAGGCTGTCTGCCGCGCGACCTCATCGAACAGGCTCTGGCCCATGCCGAGTATGTCGGTGCCCCGCGTGAGCTGACGATTGAGCTGTTGGAGGCCGCGTGCGCCGGTTATTTCGTCGACGATACCGAGAACGCGCGCGCCTGATCGTCGCGCTGCTCTCGTGTGCGATTTCGCTCGACGGCTCGGTGCCCACCCTGCTCGGCGCGGGCGGCGATCCGCACGCGGCGACGATCGAGATCACCTCCCCGCTCGGCCGCACCGGCCTTCCCGGTAAGGTCCGCATCGTCGCGCGCATCAACACCCCGAAAGCCGACGGCGTCATCGCCGTCCGCTTTTTCGTCGACAACGTGCTCATCGGCACCGACAGCGACGGACCTCCCTACGCCGTCGAATGGGACGACAAGAACCCTTACGAGCGGACGAAGCTGCGGGCCGAGTTCGACGATCCCGTCGCCGGGGTCGTCCGCCACGAGATCGAGCTGCCGTCGTTCGACATCGTCGAAGAGACCGCGGTGATGAGCGTCGCGGTCGAGGCATCGGTCCAGGACGCGAAGGGGCGATTCGTCGGCAAGCTGCCGGCGTCTGAATTCAGCGTCTTCGAGGACGGCAAGCCGCAGAAGCTCGACACCGCGGCGGCAGAGGCCACGCCGGCGACCTTCGCAATCCTCGTCGACTCGAGCCAGAGCATGTCGCGCAGCATCGACTTCGTGCAGAGCGCGGCCGGCAAGCTGACGAAGTACATCCGCGACATCGACTCTGTCGTGCTCGCGCCGTTTCGCCAGGGCATCACCACCGTGACCGGCCCGACGCGGGACGCCGCGACGATCGTCGACGCGGTCAAGGCGATCAAACCGTCCGGCGGCACGGCAATCATGGACGCGCTCAGAGACGTGTCGACGCGATTCGGCGACGGCGCCGGCCGCCGCGTCGTCGTGCTGATTACCGATGGCTACGACGAACGCAGCCAGGGCAATGCAGACGAGATACTCGACAAGCTGAAATCGTCGCGCATCACCGTGTACGTCATCTCGATCGGGGGGGTGGCCGGAGTCTCCATCCGCGGCGAGCGGCTGCTGCGGCGCATCGCCTCCGAGACCGGCGGCCGCGCGTTCTTCCCGTGGAACGAGCAGCAGCTCAGTGACGCCCACGCGACGATCACCGAGGACGTCCAGAACCAGTACCGGATCACCTACACGCCGACGAACCAGATACAGGACGGCACCTGGCGCGTGATCAGCGTCGCCACCGCGCATCCCGAGTACCGCGTCCGCGCCCGTGCCGGTTATCGAGCCCCGCTACCGGCGCCGGTGCGCGCGTCGATGGAGTTCATTGCGACGGACGGGCGCAAGCAGCCGGTCGATCTGACTGCCGGCGATCTCGAGGTGCTCGAGGACGGCGTGCCGCAGAAGCTCGAAACCTTCAGCGAGTCGATCGCACCGGTCTCGATCATGCTCGCGCTCGACAGCAGCGGCAGCATGACGCGCTCGGTGGAGGCCGCCCGCAACGCCGCGCTCGCCTTCGTCCGCTCGCTGCGCAAGGAGGATCCGCTCGGGGTGATGGTGTTCTCGGACAAGGTGGCAATGTCCCACGATCTGAGCACGCATCGCGAGCTGTCCGAGGAAGCCATCCAGGCCTATGAAGCGAACGGCGGCACTGCCCTGTACGACGCGCTCGGGGAGGCGGTGACCCGGCTGAAGACGGTGAGCGGGCGGCGTGTCGTCGTGCTCGTGACCGACGGACGTGACGAGAACGCGGCCTCGAACGGTCCCGGCAGCCAGCGCTCGTGGGAGCAGGCGCTCGCCGAGGTCTCGGCGGTGGAAGCCACGGTGTACGCCATCGGCATCGGTCAGCGCGTCGACCGAGCGCGGCTCGAACAGGTCGCGGCGCTCACCGGCGGCGAAGCCTACTTCACCAGCGACATCAACGAGCTCGACGCGAACTACCACCGCATCGTCGAAGAGTTGCGGCGCCGGTACCAGATCGGCTACACCTCCACCAACGGCAAGCGTGACGGCGGATGGCGCAAGGTGGAGATCCGCAGCAAGGGTGTGATGGTGCGATCGCGCGGCGGCTACTTCGCGCCGTCACGATGAGCGCACCGACCGTCGTCGCCGGCCGTTCGACCCTGATGCACCGGCGAGCCGGCGAGGCCGAGCGAGCTGCCGCGCCGTCGAGCAGCCTCCGCAACGCCCTCTTCGCCCTCACCCTCTTCATCAGCGCCTCTCTCGTCTTCGTCATCGAGCCGATGTTCGGCAAGATGGTGCTCCCTCGACTGGGCGGCACACCGGCGGTCTGGAACACGTGCATGGTCTTCTATCAGACCGTGCTGCTTGCCGGCTACGGCTACGCTCACGTGCTCTCTCGCCGCTGTCCGCTGCCCGCGCAAATCGCGATTCACTCGGCGCTGCTGCTCGCCGCGGCTTTCCTGCCGGTCTCGCTCGCCGCGGACTGGGCGCCTCCGGTGGACCGGTCGCCGATTCCCGCGCTCGTGGCGCAACTCGCCCGCGGGGTGGGTGCCCCGCTGCTGATGCTCTGCGCCACCGCTCCGTTGCTCCAGAACTGGTTCTCGAAAGCGAGCGACGGCGACGCGCGCGATCCCTACTTCCTGTACGCGGTGAGCAACGTCGGGAGCATTCTCGCGCTTGTTGCGTACCCGGTGCTGATCGAGCCGGCAACGACGGTCACCGTTCAGCGCACCTTCTGGAGCTACCTGTATCTGTTGCTGGTCGGGCTGATCCTGGGATGCGGGGCGATCGCGTGGCGAACGTGGGCCGCAGATCGACCGTCCTTGTCCAAGGTCTCCGCGCCGGGTGCAGCGGCAGCACAGGGTGAGGCCGGCATCCTGCCGATCGCGTGGCCTCGGCGTGCGCGCTGGATTGCGCTTTCCTTCGTTCCGTCGAGCCTGATGCTGGGCGCCACGACCTACATTTCCACCGACGTCGCCTCGGCCCCGCTGCTGTGGACGATTCCGCTGGCGCTGTACCTCCTTTCCTTCGTGATCGGCTTCTCCCGCCGCCGGCCGCTGTCGGACACGCTCGCGTGGCGCTGCGCTGCGACCGCACTGCTGGTCCTGACCGTCATCCTGAGCGCGAACATCCGCCTCCCTACCGTGGCGCTGGTGGCCCTGCATCTGTCGGCGCTCCTGTCCGTGGCCGTGTCGCTGCACTCGTCGCTCGCCGACGACCGGCCGCACTCGGAACATCTCACTGAGTTCTATCTGTGGATTTCCGTGGGGGGCGTGGCCGGAGGCCTCTTCAACTCGCTCGCGGCCCCACTCATCTTCAGCAGCGTGGCAGAGTATCCGCTCGCCCTCGCCGCCGCCGCGTGGCTGCTCCGCACGCCGACCCCCGCACCCTGGCGCTGGTACGTGCCGATGGCGGCGGCGATCACGGGAGCCGCGGTCGCCGGCATCGTTTTCCTCCTCCAGCGGCAGGCGGCGACGCCGCTGGTGCTTACCGTGCCGATCATGGCGCTCGTCACCGCGTCGCTCGTCGCCGGCAGACGGCGCGCCGGCATGGGCCTCGCCGTGTCGTGTGTGCTCGTCGGTGGCCTTGTGGCCGGAAGCAATGATGGACATCTGCTGTACATCCGGCGGACGTTCTTCGGCGTCCTCCGGGTGTGGGACATCGAGCGCGAGCATCAGCACCGGTTCATGCACGGCACCACACTGCACGGGGTCCAAAGTACCGCGGCCGGTCAGACCAGCGAGCCGCTCTCCTATTACCATCGGGCCGGGCCGGTCGGGCAGATATTCACCGGGGCCGCGGCGCGCCTCACTCACGCCCGCATCGGGGTGGTCGGTCTTGGTGCAGGCGAACTGCTCGCGTACCGGCAACCGGAGCAGGACTGGACGTTTTACGAGATCGATCCCGAAGTCGAACGGATTGCGCGCAACCCCGCCCTGTTCACCTACCTGCGTGACTGCGGATCCTGGTGTCACGTAGAGCTCGGTGACGCGCGACTGTCACTGGCGCGCTCGCGCGCGGGCCAGTTCGATATGCTCATCCTGGATGCATTCAGCTCCGACGCCATCCCGGTGCATCTCATGACACGGGAAGCGCTGGCGCTGTATCTGGAACAGCTGCGCCCGGGAGGGCTGCTGGTTTTCCACATCTCGAATCGCCATCTTCAGCTGCGGCCGCTCGTCGCCGCGCTCGCGGGTGAACGCCAGCTCGCCGCGCGCGTGCAGTTCTTTCACACCAGCTCGCCAGACGTCGCCCGGTTGCCGTCCGAGTGGGTCGTGATCGGGCGAAGGCCGGACGATCTCGGTTCCTTGGCCAGCGATTCGCGGTGGAAGCCGCTGACCGCCCAACCGGGCCGCCGTGTATGGACCGATGACTTTTCCGATATCCTGAGCGTGCTCAAGCTCTGACGCCTCGACATCATGACGCTGGCGTATTTCTTCTCGGTTGCCACCATCTCAGTCGCTTTCGTACTGCGGCCCGACGGCGTCGCGACTCCATCGGGACGCCCGGGCGCGACGGCACTGCAGGCCGGACAAAGGGCGACGCCGT
>Ga0207701_10002150_pt1 | contig 20438 bp, 17 predicted proteins | sample KBSSwiSSwithPhiX_FD_184294 | JGI IMG/M metagenome (GOLD analysis project Ga0207701, IMG submission 184294) | Switchgrass rhizosphere bulk soil microbial communities from Kellogg Biological Station, Michigan, USA, with PhiX - S5 (SPAdes) (version 2) | ecosystem: Environmental > Terrestrial >... | reverse complement strand
CGCCAGCCGTCCTCGCCACGGCCGGGCAGATAGATGAACCCGCTGTCCGATTGGGGGTCCCGGACGTAGGTCACGACGTACATCGCGCGCGGCATCTCGCGTGGCGGCTGCACATAGAAAGTCACGAGGTACCGCGGCAGCGCGCGGTCTGGATCAGGTGCCGGCTGCGCGATGAAACGGCCGGCCCACACGTTCGCAAGTACCTTCGGGTCGGTCGTTTCAACTGGCTGCGAGAGGCCAGGTCCCGTTATGACGAGACGAGTCGTCGCGCCCTTGGCGGCGAGTCCGGGCGCGAGCGCGACCATCAAAGTCAGGATCGCGAGGGTCCGCGCGGCAAGCGATCGATGCACGTCTGATCTCCGCGTGATCAGACGCAGCACGCAGTCTGTTGTGAACAGGGCGACCCTGGTTGGCCGAACTGAAGTTCGGCCCTACGTATTCAAACTTCAGCACCTCAGCACTGCTCGCCCTGGCTCGCCCCGCTCGCCCCTGCTCGGCCCCGCTCGCCCCGCTCGCCCCTGCTCGGCCCCGCTCGCCCTGCTCGGCCCGCTCGGCCCTGCTCGCCCCTGCTCGCCCCCCGCTAGGCCCCGCTCGCCCCGCTCGGCCCTGCCAGGCCAGGCCCGGCCAGTCTCGGCCAGGTGCGGCCTACCGCGGCCCGGACACCTTGAGCCGCACCTTGTAGATGCTGCCCTGCGCGGTGAAATAGAGGGTCTTTCCGTCGGGATCGCCGAACGTGCAGGCGGTCGGCGTCTCGGACGTCGCGATGACGCCAAGCCGTCCGCCGTTCTGGTCCATCACCCAGATGCCACCGGGGCCCGCCAGGTAGATGCGGCCGTCCTTGTCGAGCGCGAGGCCTGCGGGACGCCCGGCCACTCCGCTCTTCCACGGCGTGATCGCCGCCAGGCGCCGGCCCGGAGCCGCGCTCTCCTTCTGGCTCAGCGCGTAGGCGCGCAGCTCCGCACGCGCAGAGTCGGTGACGAACAGCGTGCTGCCGTTGGCCGAGACAGCGAGGCCGGTGGGCTGCACGAGGTCCGTCGCGATGACCGTGGCGACGCCCGCGGGGTCGACGCGGATAATCCGGCCATTGCCTGCGTTCACATCACTGACGTAAAGCGTGTTGTCTGGCGTGATCGCGACCCCGACGGGGCCGCCGAGCGGCGCGCCACCCACGCGATCGAGGATGGTCATCGAGCCATTGATGAGGTCGCTGCGGGTCACGCGGCGCGCGGTCCGCTCGGCCGAGAGCAGTCTTCCTGCGCTGTCCAGGGCCAGGCCCAGCGCGCCGCCACTCGATCCCCGAAGCGGGTGCGCGCCGGCGGTCGGGCTCCACTCGATGATGATGCTCTGCGTGACCTCCGCAACGAACAGCGTCCCCACCTTCATCCAGACGATGCCGGCCAGAGAGCCGAGACCGGTGGCGACCCGTACAGGTTCGTCGTGCGAGGCCAGGAGCCGGCTGAGGGCCGGGGTAATCGGAGCGCCTTCGGGCGGCGGGTTCGGCGGGGGCGGCGGCGGAACCTGCTGCGCGCAAAGAAGGGCCGACAGAGCGATCGTCAGCCCCAGCGTCGCAATCGCCCTCCCGGTCACCGCCTCACTCCCAGTCCTCCGCAACCTACTGGTAGGTCACGCGCCAGATCAGGTTGTGCGCGTCGTCCGTGATGAGCAGCGACCCGTCGCGGTGCACCGCGAGCCCGACCGGACGCCCCCACACTTCCGGCTTGGCGTCGTCGATGAGCCAGCCGGTGATGAAGTCCTCGTATTCACCGGTAGCCTTGCCGTCGCGAATCGGCACGCGCACCACCTTGTAGCCGGTGCGGGTCTTGCGGTTCCACGAACCGTGCAGCGCGACGAACGCATCGCCCTGATAGTCGGCCGGAAACTGCGTGCCCGTGTAGAACACCAGGCCGAGCGGCGCCGAGTGCGATTGGAGCAGCACGTCCGGCACGATGGCCTTCGCGACGAGATCAGGCCGCTCGCCCTTGCGTCGCGGATCTTCGTGGGACCCGAGGTATGAGTAGGGCCAGCCGTAGAAGCCGCCGTCCTGTACGTGCGTCACGTAGTCGGAGACGAGATCGTCGCCGAGCATGTCGCGCTCGTTGACCGACGTCCAGATCTCGTTGCTCCCCGGCCTGAGCGCGAGGCCGACGGGATTGCGAATGCCAGAGGCGAACACGCGGCGGGAGCTTCCATCCGGGTTCATCTCGAGAATCGTCGCGCGCGGCTCGCGCTCGACGTCCACGTTCGACGAGGAACCTACGGAGACATAAAGCTTGGTGTTGTCGGCGTTGAACGCCAGCGTGCGCGTCGAGTGATTACCGCCGCCCGGCAGATCGGTGATCTTCTCCGGCGCCCCTTCTACCTTCAGCTGCCCTGGCGCGTACTTCCAGCGCACAACGCTGTCGGTGTTGCCGACGTAGAAGTAGCCGTTGGCGATCGCCATGCCGAACGGACGCTTCAGCCCTTCGGCGAACACATGGCGCTCGTCGACCTTGCCGTCGTTGTTCGTGTCTCGCAGGATCGTGATCGTGTTCGCCGTGACATCGGCCGCGAACACGTCGCCGCCGGGCCCTTCGATGATGTAACGCAGCGTTCTGAACTGCCCCTCGTCGGCGAACACGTCGATCTTGAAGCCGGGCGGCACGTTCAATTGCGCTCCGGCCGGGCGATCGACCACCATCGGCGGGTTGGCGGTGCCGGTCGCCGGCGCCGGGATGTCACCGGCGTTGATGTGGTACTTGTGCAGCGGGCCTGACCCTTCGGGCCTGGCCTGGCCGGCCACGAAGGTCGTGCTGACCACCGCGATTGCCGAAACAGCTCCGGCAAGGAACACTCCTGTCGTCCGGGTCATCTGTCACTCCATGTCAGAACGGGCGGGGGAAGGCCCTATCTGGTCGATCCAACCAGCGGCGCCAGACTCTTCTCGAGTGCCGCATCGTCCGGCGCATCGGCCACGTCTTTGAAGAGGAACCAGCGCTCCTCGTGGGTGGCCGCGGCACCCGATTCCACCGAGACGAGCGGCCCGAGCGTTTCCAGCTCGACGAAGGTGCCGGCGGTGTACGTCTCCACGTTCACGCCGCCATCCGGGTATGTCGCGGCGTCTTTCCAGTCCACGCGCTTTACGAAGAGCGTGCCGTGACGCAGGTAGCCGGCCCAACCCTGGTGGTTGGCGATGCCTATCTTCTGTGACGCCGCGCGAGTGGCGTCGGTCTTGAGGCGCAGGTACTTCGACCCGTGCTGCCACCGTGGGTCGGAAAGATCCGAGTAGGCCCACAACGTGACGGATCGCACCGGCAGCAGGGCCTCGTCGTGCGACTTGTAGGGCTCCTGCGGCAGGATGACGGCGCCGCCGTAGTTCATGATCGTCAGCGCCCACGGCGCGATGTCCACGCGCCACAGGCTCTTGTTGACGAGGCGGTGGCCGATGGTCACCGCGGTGCCGGTCGGCGCCAGGGTGACCGTCATCTCCTTCTGGATGGAGGTCTTCGGCTCGACGGCCTGCACCAGGTGGACGGTGTTGCCCTCGATCCGCGCGTCCTGCACGGGGTCGTTGTCCGGGGAGTAGCTGAGCGGCATTCCCTCGGGTCCGATCCACAGCCGATGGCCGCCCCAGGGTTTCCAATCCCCAAGCGCGGTCTTCGTCGTCAGGTCTGGCACTTCGCCGAGGATGTTGTCCCCGCCGATGAACGCGTACCGGATCACGCGCGGCCCTATCGCCGTCGTAATCACGACTTCGACCGTCCCGTTCGACAGGCGGATGCAGTTCGGCTGATTGAGGTAGGTGACCCGCTCGACTTTGACTTCTGCCATCGCTGTCGACGCCACTCCAAGTACCGCAAGCGCCAACAGGCTGCTCACCAGCACCCCACGCACCACACGCACCCTACGCACCTCGCGCACCCCGTTCTAGATGTCGCACAACACCACCGCTTCGCGCAGCGACGTCAGCGGATCGCGCAGGGGGATGAACTCGTGCGCGAAGAAGCCCGTGTACCCCATGTCGAGGATCGCCTTCGCGACGCTGCGCCATTGGAGCTCCTGCGTGTCGTCGAGCTCGTGACGCCCCGGGTTACCGCCCGTGTGGTAGTGCGCGATCCACTCCTTGTTGTCGCGGACCGTGCGCATGACATCGCCTTCCATGATCTGCATGTGGTAGATGTCGTACAGCAACTTGATGCGCGGCGAGTTCACGCGCTTCATGACCTCAACGCCGAACGGGGTGTGATCGCCCTGGTAGTCCTTGTGATCCACCTTGCTGTTCAGCAGCTCGACGACCACCGTCACGCCGTTGTCTTCGGCCATCGTCTTGAGGCGGTTGAGCACCGCGACGGAGTTGTCGATCGCCTGCGCGTCGGGCATTCCCTTGCGGTTGCCGAAGAACGTGATCAGGTTCGGCACGTTCATCGCCTTCGCCTTCGGGAGCGCGGTGGTGAATGTCTTGACGATCTGATCGTGCAGCGCGGGGTTGTTCAGACCGTCGGGAATCGTCCCTCCGCCCTGCCCCGGATAGCCGGTCGAGCACTGCAGCCCGTACTTGGCTGCGACGTCCCACTCCTCTGGCTGCAGCAGATCGACGGCCTTCAATCCGATCGCGGCGACGCCCTTGAAGAAGTCCTCGAGCGGAATGCGCTGGTAGCACCACCGGCACACCGACTGCTTCAGCCGCGCGTTCTTCACAGCCGACTCCTGCGCGCTCGCGCCGGTCGACGCCAGCGCCGACCCCATCGCAACCGCGCCGGCCGTCTTCAAGGCATCTCGTCGTGACATCATGGCTCGCCCTCGTCCTTCGTCCCTCGTCCTTCGTCCCTCGTCTTTCGTCCCCTACTTCTTCTTGAGCATTCCCGGCGAATTCCACTTCACGATGAAGTACGTCGCCGGCGTCGTCCCGACGTTCTTCACGCCGTGCAGCTGGTTCGACGCGAAGAACAGCACGCTGCCTGGTCCCACGCGCGTGGTCTCGCTGCCGATGTACGCCTCCAGCGTGCCTTCTTTCAGGCAGAGCACTTCTTCGTCCGGATGCTTGTGCGGCGCGTGCGGAACCTGGCCCGGATTCAGCGTGGTGATGTGCGACTCGAGCTCGTCCAGCGTCGCCGTCGGCGCCTGGAAGACGTGACGCACCTCGCCGACCTTCGTCGGCTCGGCCCTCAGGCTCTCCCACGCCACCGCGCGCGATCCCATGACAGCCGTGTCCGCCGCGACCATCCTGGCGACGCCGATGGCGAGCAGCGCGGCGGATGCCGCGACGATGGCATCGCGGCGTGTGAGTGTCATGCTCATGCCTTCAGCCCCAGGTGTTCGAGGCATTCGGCCGGGCAGCCGTCCCAGTTGTTCGGCTGGTTGCCCATGTAGCCGACGTCCTGGATGCCCATCCGGCTCGTGTAGAACCCGGTCGCGACGAGATCCCGCATCGACGTGAAGAAGGCCGCCCCCTGGGTGAACGCGGAAGCCGCGCGGAGCGGATACGCGATGTCGTCGAGAATGGCGTTCCGGTCGGCCTCGGCGCACTTGACGAACGGCTTGCCGAATCGCAGGTTCGCCTCGTGGTCGAGCCACCGCAGGCCTCCGCGCACCGGCGTCTGCATGTCGAGGCGATCGGTCATCGTGAAGTCGATGAACTGCGGCACACCCGCGTCGCTGGCGCTGCCGGAGCGATCGTCTTTCGGGACGATCGTGTCGGCCAGCAGCGTGACCGTGGCGTATTCGTGGGCGGTGAAGAACTTCGGCTTGTACGGGCCTTTCGCGGCAGCCGCAGCCTGGTGCGCCGCGGCCACGGGGTGCGCCGGCGGCGGCGGCTGTGCTTCGGTGTCGCCTAGGCCAAGGCCGGCAGCCACGGGCGTCCCGCCGATGATCTTCAGCGCATTGCGTCGCGTGATCTCCATGGCTACACGTTCCCCTTCTTCAACCCGTCGGCCAGGTGCGTGCTTGTCCGCCAGGCGAGCGCCATGATCGTCCACGTGCAGTTCTTGTCGGCGTTCGTCACGAACGGGCCCGCGTCGCACACCGCGACGTTCTTCGCTTCGTGCGCATGGCACCACTCGTCCAGCACCGATGTCTTCGGATCGGCGCCCATGCGCGTGCAGCCCGCCTCGTGAATGATTCGGCCGCCTGCCTCGAGCCCGTAGTCGTGATCGCGATCGGGCATCGTCCCATACGGCTCGCCGCCCATCTGCTGGATGATCTCGCGGAAGGTTTCCTGCATGTGCCTCGCCTGCAGGATCTCCGACTCGCCCCACTTCCAGCGGAAGCGCAGCACCGGGATGCCGTATCTGTCGACCGTGTTCGGATCGATCTCGCAGTAGCAGTCGGCGTTCGGCACCATCTCGCCGCGTCCGGCAAAGCCGACGGACGCACCGTAATAGCGCCGGTACTCCGCCTTGAGCTTCGCGCCGTAGCCGCCGCCCGTGCCGCCGGGCGCGAACTGGATGCCGCTGCCGAACCCGTAGCCCGGCATGTCGCGTCCACCGCCGATCTCGATGTGATAGCCGCGCGGAAAGTTCAGCTTCTTGTTGTCGAGCCACCACGGCATGAACAGGTGCATGCCGCCGGTGCCGTCTTCGTTGTGCGCCGGCATGTCGAGCAGCTTCGGGATGAAGCCGCCAACCGACAAGCCCGTCGAGTCGGTCAGGTTCTTTCCGAGCTGGCCGCTGGAGTTCGACAGCCCGTTCGGGTGCCGCGGCGACCTGGAGTTCAACATCAGGCGCGCAGACTCGCAGGCGCTGGCCGCCAGCACCACTGCTTTTGCGCGGACCGTGTACTCCTGGCCATCAGCCGTGTTCACGTACGACACGCCCGTCGCCAGGCCGCTGGTGTCCGTCAGCACCTCACGGGCCATCGCGCCGGTGACGATCTTCAGCTTGCCTGTGGCAAGGGCTGGCGGCAGGAAGACCGACGTCGACGAGAAGTTCGAGTGCGTCGCGCAGCCGCGGCCGCACTGCCCGCAATAGTGGCACGCGGCGCGTCCGTTCAGCGGGCGCGTGAGAATGGACAGGCGCGACGGGATGCACGTGATCTTCAGCTCGTCGGCGGCCTTCTTGATCAGCAGCTCGTAGCACCGCGGCTTGGGCGGCGGCAGGAAGATGCCGTCGGGGTCGTTGTGCAGGCCCTCGACGGTGCCGAACAGGCCCACGAACTTGTCCAGCTCGTCGTAGTACGGCTTGATCTCGTCGTAGCCCCACGGCCAGTCGTCGCCGAGGCCGTCGAGGCTCTTGTGCTTGAAGTCGTCGGGACCGAAGCGCAGCGAGATGCGCCCCCAGTGATTGGTGCGGCCGCCGAGCATCCGCGCGCGGTACCAGTCGAAGCGCTCGTTCGGCGCGGTCGTGTACGGCTCGCCGTCGATCGTCCACGATCCGATGCAGCCGTCGAACTCGCCGAATTCGCGCTCCCTGGTCTTGGCGCCGCGGCGCGGCGAGTCGTACGGCCACGCCATCATCTTCGAGTCTTTCGCCGAGTCCCACCACTGCCCGGCCTCGAGCATCACGACGTTTGCGCCCGCCTTCGTCAACACGTACGCGGCCGTGCCGCCGCCGGCGCCAGAGCCGACGATGCACACGTCGTAGACGGTCGCGGCTTCCTTGATCTGCATCACCTTCAGGATCTCCCTCGCTCGCGCGAGAGATCATAACCTGAACAGGTGGGTGGGGATCGACCTCGATCCCGGCGAACTCGAGCCGGAGCCAAAAGGCCCGCGAGATGGGCTGTCCGAACCTTACGGCTCTTCCGCCAACCCGGTCTGAAGCGCTACGGCCTCGCGCCATGCCTGGCCGAGCGCCTCCACGTACGCCGCCGTCGCATCCACGAGCGTGCGGCGCGCGATCAGCACCTGCACGTAGGCCGCGCTCATCGCACGATATCGTTCGAGTGAGAGCTTGTAGGCCTGGTCGGCCCTCGGCAGGATCTCGTCCCGATAGGTCCTGACGGCGTCGACGCTCGTCGAGTACGACGTGTACGCCTCGTCGAACCGGCGCTGAAGGTCGAGCGATACGGCTCGAACGCGTGAGCGTGCCGCGTCGGACTGCCCCTGCGCCGCCGCAATGCCGGCATGATTGCGGTTCCACAGTGGAAGAGTCATCCCGACTTCAGCCCTGCCCTGCCAGCCGTTGGCCTGCGCGCCGCCGGTCTCGCGCGCACGGTCGTACATCGCGCCACCGCGCAGCAGCAAATCGGGAGACGTCACGCCACGTTCCACCGCGATGCTCGCATCGGCTACGTCCGCCTGTAGCGCGGCCTCGACCAACTGCGGATTCTCCTGCTGCGTCGTCTTCCACGCGGTGGCGCGATCGGCCAGTTGGGGCAGGTCGGCGATGGCCCCCTCCAACTCTCCACGCGGAAGCGCCGGATCGCCCACCGCGGCGGCGAGCGCGGTCCACGCGGCTTCCCGATCGGCGCGTGCGGTGCGTGCGCCGAGCGCCCCCCGGGCAGACTCGGCTTCGACCTCGAGCAGGTCCGGCCGATCGGCCATGCCGATGTTGTAGAGCTGTCGAGACGTCTGCACCGACTCGTCGAGCGTGGCTTCGAGCGACTCGGCGACGCGCACGCGTTCAACGGCGACAAGGACCCGCGCATAGGCGGTGCGCACTCCCGCTCGCACTCGCTGGCGCGCCACGTCGATGGCGGCCTCGGACGCGCGTCCCTGCTGCAGCAGCGCCTCGCGACGGACGTGCAGCTTGCCGCCGAGCGGAATCACCTGCTCCATGAAGGCGCCGTGCTGTCCCCCGTACGTCGGCGCGCCGGACCGGATGTCCTCACCCTGGTAGCCCACAACGGGGTTGGGCAGCGCGCCTGCCTGCTCGGCCGACCGCTTGACGGCCTGGCTCTCGGCCTGCGCAACGGCCAATGCCGGATGCCCAGCCAGCGCCCGTTGCTCGAGATCGCCGAGCGTGTAGCGCGGCGCCTGCGCATGAAGGGTGGCGAGGCAGAGGGTCAAGAGCAGCGTGGAGGTCATCACGCCCTCCCCCGCGCTGCGGCGCGCATCGCGTCGATGTGCCCGAACATCTCCGGCGAGAGGACGCGAACGAGCGTCATCATGCCCATCATGCCGGCCGTCCATCCGTTGGGCAGCCCGTGCAATTCTGGCTTTGCCGGCATCTCTCCCACATCCATCGTCATGTCCTGCGGGAAGCCGGGGACCAGTGTCGGGTCAGGCTCGCCGGGCCGGCCCGGCGGCCGCGGCGGCGTCGGCGAGGGGGCGTGCATCATCGGCCCGGCCATCGCCACCATGTTGTTGACCATGTGGTGCGGCAGATGGCAGTGCAGCATCCAGTCACCCTCGCGCGAGGCGACAAACTCGATATCGCGAGCCTGGGCGACGCCGACGAGCACGGTGTTGCCCGGCACCCACGCGCTCTCCGGAATCCGTCCCGCTTCCGTGCCCGTCACGTGAAACGTGTTGCCGTGCAGGTGCAGCGGGTGATGGTCCATCGACAGGTTCACGTTGCGGATGCGCACTCGCTCGCCCCGCCTGACGATGAGCGGCGTCGTCGCGGGCCCTGACTTGCCGTTGATCGTCAGCCAGTTGAACTCCATCGCCATCGTGTTCGGAATGGTGTTGTTCGGCAGCAGCGACCAGCCCTGCCAGATGAGGCCGAAATCACGGTCGATGCGCGGCGTGTCGGCAACCTTCGGCTGGACGATGAACAGGCCGATGAGGCCCATCAGTTCCTGCATCGCCATGTGGGAGTGGTAGAAGAAGGTGCCGTGCTGGTCGATCGTGAACTCGTAGGTGAAAGCGCCACCCGGCGGGATCGCCTCCTGCGAGATGCCCGGCGTGCCGTCCATGTCGATCGGCACTTCGAGGCCATGCCAGTGCATCGAGAACGGTTCGGGCAGCCCGTTCTTCACGAAAATGCGGACGCGATCGCCCTGGGTGATCTCGATCGTCGGCCCGGGCATCGAACCGTTGAATCCCCACGCGTCCACGGGGCGGCCCGTCATGAATTCGGTGCGCACGGGCGCCGCCGTGAGATGGAACTCTTTCACGCGGCCGGACATCTGCCACCCGAGCGTTGGCAGATCGGGCGTCTCGACCCGGGACACGCCAGGGAGCGACGGCGATGGCGGTGTCTCTCGCGCCGGCGTGGCTGGCGCCGGTGGCGGCGACGGATGCACGTGCTGCTGCCTGGCGTCGAGGCGCGTGGCTGACACAGCGCTCGCCGCAGCAACGGCGCCGCGGAGAAAGGAACGTCGATCGGTACGCATGAGGGCCTCACATTGAGTAGTGCTGTCGCAAAATGCGTGCGCTGATGTTGGTGCAGACACTTCGCATTTGTGGAACAGGGCTTCAGCCCCGTTCATCAGCAACACTGCGCTTGCAGCGCTGATGCACAGGACCGAAGTCCTGTGCCACCGGCGTCAGCGTTTCGACTAAATGCGGAGCGTGCCGGCGGAGCTGATGGGAGGGCCGAACCGCGCGTGTGCGTGTCTCGCGAACCGAGGGCGCGGCCACGAATCGTGAACGACGATGGGATCGGTCGAGTGAGCCACCGACGCGGCTGGCGCAATCGGAGTTGCAACGACCGCGGTGACGGACGACAGGTGTTGGCAGCCCTCGGCCATGCCGCCGATCGTGATGTCAGCGCGAGCGGAAGGGGACGTGTGACATGAATGCCGCGCGGGAGCAGTGGGGACTGTCCCCCGTGACATCGAGGGGGACAGTCCCCCAACGCACCGGAGCTGACAGAATCCAGCGGACTGGGTAACCACCGCCACGAGCAGCGCGATCGCGAGGGCTCCGCGCGAGAACATCATCGGCAGTATACGCCGTGGCAACGCCGCGACGAGGCTCAGCCGTCTAACTGCCAGAGGCGCAGTACTATCCAGCCGCCGTATAGGATATACAATTCCGACTGTGCCGTATCCCCGCGTTGCCAGCCTGAAGACTGCGGACGCGTTCCACGCACGGCTCGCCGCGCTCAACCTCGAGCTCGGCTTCGACTCGTCCCTTCCCACGGCCGGCACCTCGGTACTCGGACAGCGGATCGACGCGCGGCCGGGATCGTCGATGTGGGCCGGGAACCGCTGGTGCATCCTGCCGATGGAAGGCTGGGACGGCACGATCGATGGTCACCCGACCGATCTCACCAGGAGACGCTGGACCCACTTCGGGATCAGCGGTGCAAAGATCATCTGGGGCGGCGAGGCCGTCGCGGTGCGTCACGACGGCCGGGCCAATCCGCATCAGCTCGTCATCAACGAGCAGACGCTGGGCGATGTCGCCGCGCTGCGAGACACGCTCGTCAACGCGCATCGCGAGCGGTACGGCGCGGCAGACGACCTGCTCATCGGCGTGCAGCTCACGCACTCGGGCCGGTACTCGAAGCCCACGCTCTCGGGACCGGCGCCACGCGTCGCGTATCGCCACCCGATCCTCGATCCGCGCGTCGGCATCTCGGACGATCGGCCTGTCTTCACAGACGATGAACTGGATCGGCTGGTGGACGACTTCGTCGCCGCGGCAGTGCGCGCCCGCAAGGCGGGGTTCACGTTCGTCGATATCAAGCACTGCCACGGCTACCTCGGGCACGAATTGCTCAGCGCGCGGTCCCGGCCCGGCAAGTACGGCGGCAGCTTCGACAACCGGCTGCGATTCCTCTCCAGCATTGCGGACGGTATCCGCGCCAGCGCGCCAGGCCTCGAGATCGGTGTTCGACTATCGGCCTTCGACATGGTGCCGTTCAAGCCGGGCCCCGACGACATCGGCGTGCCCGAGGTGAGCGACGTTGGCTACGGGACCGCCTTCGGATTCACACGGGTTGGCGCAGCCGGCAACATCGAGGACGCCCACGCGCTGCTCTCGCGCTTTCCAGCCCTGGGGATCCGCTGGGTCTGCCTGTCGGCGGGCAGCCCGTATTACAACCCGCACATCCAGCGCCCGGCCATCTTCCCACCGTCGGACGCGTACCTTCCTCCCGAGGACCCGCTCGTCGGCGTCGCGCGCCAGATCGCGGCAACTGCCGCCCTCAAGGCGCACCATCCGGAGCTGGTCATCATCGGCTCCGGCTACAGCTATCTCCAGGAATGGATTCCGCACGTGGCGGAGCACACCATCCGTCACGGACTGGCCGACGCGGTCGGCCTCGGGCGCCTCGTGTTGAGCTACCCGGACATGCCGGCCGACATGCTCGCCGGTCGGCCCCTCAGGACGAAACTGCTCTGCCGCACGTTCAGCGACTGCACGACCGCGCCTCGCAACGGGCTTGTCTCGGGCTGCTACCCGCTGGATCCGTTTTTTGTGAAGCACGAGCACGCCGTGCTGCTGAAACAGATCAAGAAGACGGTGAAGGCGGGGACCAGCGCGTGATCGAACGGCGCCAGGCGCACGCGGCGGTTACGGCCTTCCTCGCGCTGTTCTCCATCGTCGGCATCGCCCTGTACGGGCTTCCGTTCTTCTACGATTTCTTCGTCCGCGACCTGGGATGGACGCGCGCGCAGGTCACATCGGGAAATGCCCTCAGCAAAGTCATCATCGGGCCGTTGTTCGGCTTTGCCGCCGGCTGGACTATCGACCGGTTTGGTCCGCGCCGGCTGATGCTGGCGGGCATCGTCATGGCCGGCGCCGCGCTGGTGGGCCTCGGGTCCGTCACGACGTTGGGGTTCTTCTACGCCTGTTACATGCTGAACGCTCTGGGCAACGTCTGCGGCGGCCCGTTGCCGAACCAGGTGTTGCTGGCGCGCTGGTTCGACCGGAACCGCGGCAAGGCAATGGGCTTCGCGTACCTCGGCATCGGTATAGGCGGAACGCTGGTGCCCCTGATCGCGACGGCCCTCATCACGTCGTTCGGGTGGCGCACGGCGCTCCAGGTTCTCGGCGTGTTGATGGTGCTAATCGCCTTCCCCGTGACGTGGTTCGTGCGGGACTCCCCTGAGCAAGGGCGCGAGGATGTAATGGGGACCGTTCCCCGCGGATTGGGGACGGTCCCCCGTGATTCGCACGGGAGACCGTCCGCATTTCACGGGGGACAATCGCCACTCTCGGCGACGCTCAAGTCGCCCGCCTTCTACCTGCTGCTCGTGGGCTCGATGTGCTCGATTGCGGCCGTCGGCGGGACGGTGCAGAACCTGAAGCTGTTTCTCACTATCGACCTGAAGCTGTCGCAGCTGGAAGTCGCGCGGATCGCGTCGCTGGTCCTCTTCTCGAGCCTCGGGGGCCGCATCATGATGGGCTACCTGGCGGACAAGTGGAGCCGCAAGCACGTCATGATCCTGATTTACGCGATCGTGGCGGCGGCGATCCCGCTGCTCTTCCTCGCCGATCGCCCCTGGGCCCGGCCGCTCTTCGCGGTGCTCTTCGGCATCGGCCTCGGCGGCGACTATATGATCATCCCGCTGATGGCCGCGGACCTGTTCGGGACCCTCACGCTCGGCCGGCTCATGGGAATCATCACAACCGCCGATGGGGTGGCGGAAGCGACCGCGCCGATGCTGGTCGCGGCGATTCGCGATTCCAGCGGCAGCTACGCGCAGGGGTTTTCCGTCCTCATCGGCCTCGCGGCCCTCGGCGCCGCGGCCGTCGCTCTCCTTCCGGCGGCCCCGCGCCGCAGTTGATTTATCATTCGCGTCGTGCCCAGCGCCGCGCACCGCAAGCTCGGTCCCGACGCCCTGGGTTCGCTCACCGACGACGAGCTGCTGAACCTCCAGTTCCGGGAACTGGACCTGCACATTGACGGCACCGAGCTGGCGCTGCGAATTGAAGAGATCAACAGCGAACTGGCGGCGCGGAACCTGACGTTCCGGCCGCACTTCTGGCTGTCGGACGAGTGGTTCACGCCAGACGGCATTCCGGGCGTCGCCATCCCTTTCTACCTGGCGCACCCGCGGTTGGCCAAGCTCGAGCTCTCGCAGATGCTGGAAGTCGAAGGCGGCGACGCGGAATCGTGCCTGCGAATCCTGCGCCACGAGGCGGGCCACGCGATCGACAACGCGTTCAACCTCCGTCGCCGGAAGCGCCGGCGCGAACTGTTCGGAAGCTCGCGCAAGCCGTATCCGGAGTCCTACACGCCGAAGCCGTACTCGAAAAACTTCGTGCTGCACCTCGACTCGTGGTACGCACAGAGCCACCCCGACGAAGACTTCGCCGAGACCTTCGCGGTGTGGATGACGCCGGACGCACAGTGGCGTGAGCGCTACCGCGACTGGCCCGCGATCAAGAAGCTGAAGTACATGGACGAGCTGATGGGGGTGCTCGCGGGTAAGACGCCCTCGGTCTCGAACAGCGATACGCTCGACCCGCTGCCGAGCCTCAAGAAGACGCTCCGGCAGCACTACCGGCGCAAGCGGCGCCACTACGGCATCGACTACCCGAGCTTCTACGATCGGGACCTGCGTCGCCTGTTCTCGGACGCGCCCGAGTTCAGTCAGCGCATGACGGCCGCGCAGTTCCTCACGAAGCTGCGCAAGCCAGTCCGCAAGCTGGTGAGCAACTGGACCGGCATCTACCAGTACACGATCGATCAGGTCTTCGAGGACATGATCGAGCGCTGCCAGAAGTTGAACCTGCGTCTGGCGGTCTCCGAGGATCAAGCCCGGGCGGAGTTCGCCGTTCTGCTGACGGTGCAGGCCATGAACTACCTGCATAGCGGCGGCCACCTCGTGGCGCTGTAGAAAGGTGATCGGGTGAAGCCACAGCGAGTGCTCGTGCTCGTCCACAAGCACCTGGTGCCGCCGGAAGGCGCCACCGAGGCCGATCACGTCGACGCGGAGTGGAAGACGGAATGGGACGTCATCCACGCGCTGCAGAAAAACGGGCACGAGGTGCGGCCGCTCGGGATCCAGGACGAGCTGAATCCGATCCGGCAGGCGATGGACGAGTGGAAGCCGACGATCATCTTCAACCTGCTCGAGGCGTTCGACAACGTCAACCTCTTCGATCAGAACGTGGTCAGCTACCTGGAACTGCTGCGTGTGCCGTACACGGGCTGCAACCCGCGCGGGCTGCTGCTGTCGCGCGACAAGTCGCTCTCGAAGAAGCTGCTCGCCTATCACCGTATTCAAGTGCCCGAATGGGCGGTGTTCCGCCGCGGCCGAAAGGTGCACGTGCCACCGCGCCTCAAGTTTCCGGTCATCGTGAAGTCGCTCACCGAAGAAGCCTCGATCGGCATCTCGCAGGCGTCCGTGGTTGCCGACGAAGAGAAGCTGCGCAAGCGCGTGGAGTTCATCCATCAGAGCGTCGGCACGCACGCGATCGTCGAGCGCTTCATCGACGGCCGCGAGATGTACGTCGGCGTGCTGGGGAACGACCGTCTCCAGGTGTTCCCGCTCTGGGAAATGCAGTTCTCGAAGATGGTCGATGGCGACAACTGGCTCATCGCCACCGAGCGGGTGAAGTGGAGCGCGAAGTACCAGGAGAAGCACGGCATCAAGACCAACCGCGCGAAAAACCTGCCTGACACGTTCGAGGCGACGGTCAGCCGGATGGCCAAGCGTGTCTACCGCGCGCTCGAGCTGACCGGGTACGCGCGCATCGATATCCGGATGGACCAGGATGGCAAGCCGTACGTGCTCGAAGCCAACGCGAACCCGCAGATCGCCCGCGGCGAGGACTTCGCGGAGTCGGCCGAGCACGCCGGCGTGAAATACGGGCGGCTGCTCGATCGCATCCTGGCGCTCGGCCTGCAGTGGCAGCCTGAGACCGTCGCCTGACTCCCGAAGAAGTTCTCCACCGGTACTGGGGCTACTCCTCGTTCCGCCCCCTCCAGCGAGACGCCATCGACGCGGTGCTCGCGAACCGCGACTCGCTCGTCGTCCTGCCGACCGGCGGCGGCAAGTCGCTGTGCTTCCAGCTTCCGGCGCTCGTGGACTCGGCTGTTAACGGCGCAGAAGCCCTCGCCCTCGTCATCTCGCCGCTGATTGCCTTGATGAAGGACCAGGTGGATGGCCTCGTCGCACAGGGCGTGGCGGCAGCGTGCCTGCACAGCGGACAGACGTCGGCCGAACGGCAGGCGGCGCTCGATCAGGTGCGCAGCGGCGTGTGCCGGCTGTTGTACGTCGCGCCCGAACGCGCCGTCGGCACGACGAGCGACGGCTTTTCCGCGCTCGTCGGCAGGCGGGAGCTTCGCTACGTCGCAATCGACGAGGCGCACTGCATCAGCCAATGGGGCCACGATTTCCGTCCGGAGTATCGCCAGCTCCGCGCGCTGCGCGACCGCTTCGGCGGGATCGCGTTCCACGCCTTCACGGCCACCGCCACCCCGCGAGTACGGGCCGACATCGTCTCGGAACTCGCGCTTCGACAACCGGTGGAGCTGATCGGCCCGTTCGATCGTCCGAACCTCGTGTATCGCGTGGTCCCGCGGGCCGATGGCCGGAAGCAGATTCAGCAGGTGCTGTCGCGGCACACGGACGAGGCCGGCATCATCTACTGCCTCTCGAGGCGGGAAGTCGAGACGATGGCGGAATCGCTCCAGGGCGAGGGCGTGCGCGCGCTGCCCTACCATGCCGGCCTCGCCGACCAGGTGCGCCACCAGAACCAGGACGCCTTCCTCAACGAAGAGGCCGACGTCATGGTGGCGACCGTCGCGTTCGGCATGGGCATCGACCGATCGAACGTGCGGTTCGTGATTCACGCGGGCGCGCCGCGTTCGCTCGAGCACTACCAGCAGGAGGCCGGACGCGCGGGACGGGACGGGCTGTCATCGGAGTGCGTGCTGATCAGCTCGCCAGCCGACTTCGCCCGATGGCGGAGCCTGCTCGAATCCACTGGCGAATGGAGCGAGCCGGTCCGGCTCCTGATGCGCGACATGGAGCGCTACGCGGCCGCGACGACGTGCCGGCATCGCGCGTTGGTGGAGTACTTCGGCCAGCGGCTCGAGCACGTGCCGTGCGGTGCGTGCGACTGGTGTCTCGGAGAGCTGGAGCGCATCGCCGAGCCAGCCGTGCTCGCACAGAAGATCCTGTCGGCGATCGCGCGGACCGGCCAGCGCTGGGGCGTCGGGCACGTCGTTTCGGTGCTGCGCGGCGAGTCCAGCGAGACCATCGCGTCGAGGGGACACGACCAGTTGTCGGTGTTCGGCCTGCTCCGCGACGTCCCCGCCTCGGAACTGCGAGGCTACGTCGATCAGTTGACCCAGTCCGGTTTCATCGAGCGGACCGGCAATCAATACCCGACGCTGCAGATCAGCGCTACAGGCGCCGACCTGCTGCGCGGGCGTGCCGAGTGCGTGCTCTATCGGCAGCCACATCAGCCGGCGAAGCGACGGAAAGGTCGCGTCTACCGGGACCCCGGGGGCACGGTGGACGAGTCGCTGTTCGGTCGGCTCCGACAGCTCCGCCTGGAGCTCGCGCGCGCCCGGGGCGTCCCGCCCTACGTCATCTTCCACGACACGACGCTCCGAGAGCTGGCTGCCCGGCGTCCCGGCACCCTGACGGAATTGCTCGACATCCCCGGCATCGGGGAGCGGAAGGCCGAGGTCTACGGCCCGGCGATCCTCGCGGTGCTGGCGTCCGCCTGACCGCGGACAGTCCCCCTGCATTCGAAAGGGGGACAGTCCCCTCGAGGCGCGGACCCCTATTGACCGACCAGACTGGTCGGAGTTACGATTGGTCTTGAGATCGAGTCTCATTTTCAGGATCAGGCCGTGCCCGTGACTCCCCGCTCGCTTGCCGCTCTGCCGCTCGGCGCCGAAGCCGTCGTCCGGCGCGTCTGGTCCGTGCGCCCCATCGCGCGCCGCCTCATGGAACTCGGCCTCGTGCCCGGCACGAAGGTCAGCGTGACGCGCGTGGCGCCGCTCGGCGATCCGCTCGAGCTCAGGCTCCGCAACTACGCGCTGTCGATCCGCCGCACCGAAGCGCTCTCGATCGAAGTCGACGAGCAGGTGTGACGATGCGTGCGGGCGGGGCTCCGGCCCCGGCGGTCCCGCCATCCGGGGCCCAGGCCGCGCGACCCGTCATCCTCGTCGCGGGCAATCCAAACTCCGGCAAGTCGACGCTCTTCAACGCGCTCACCGGCGCGCACGTCAAGGTCAGCAACTACCCCGGCGTCACCGTCACCCGCACGACGGCTGTCGTCCAGATTCCCGGCTTCGGCCCGGCGGACCTGGTCGATCTGCCCGGCACCTATAGCCTCAGCGCGCGATCGCGCGACGAGCAGGTGGCGGTCGACGCCGTACTGGGCCGCGTCGGCCAGCGTCCCGACGCGGTGCTCATCGTGGCGGACGCCACCGCGCTCGCGCGCAATCTCTACTTCGTCACAGAGGTCCTCGAAACAGGCGCGCATGTCATCGTCGCGCTGAACATGGCGGACGAAGCCCGCGCGTCCGGCATCGAGATCGATCTGCAGCGGCTGGCGATCCGGATCGGCGCGCCGGTAGTGCCGATCGTCGCGCGCAGCGGCGAGAACCTGCCCGGCCTGCTCAACGCGCTCGCGACCGTGCTCGGAGCGCCGCGACGGCTTGCGACGGCAGTGGCCCTGCCGGACGCCGCCCGGCACGACGTGGACGAGCTCACCGCGATCGTGGAGCGCGAGATGCACGCCGACCACGCCACCGCGCGCGCCTGGGCCACATGGGTGCTGCTGTCGGTCGACGACCACGCGCCGGACGATCTGGCAGGTATTCCACCGGGGGTTCGGGCCGCGGCGCGCCGCATCACCCGCGACGCGGTAGAGAAAGGCCGCAACATCGATCTCGAGATCATCGGCGCCCGCTACCAGCGTGTCGATGCCATCGTCGCGGAGACGGTGCAGCATCGGGCGTCGTCGAAGAAGACGTGGACCGATCGCGTCGACGGTGTGCTCACACATCGTGTCTTCGGCGTCATCGTCTTTCTGGTCGTGATGCTGGCGCTCTTCCAGGCGCTCTTCAGCTGGTCGGAGCCGGCAATCGCTTTGGTGCAGGACGCCGTCGCGGCGCTCCAGAACGCCGTCGCGGCCGCCATGCCCGCCGGCCCGTTCACGGACCTGCTGACCGATGGCGTCATCGCAGGCGTCGGCAACGTCCTGGCGTTCGTCCCGCAGATCGGCCTGCTGTTCCTCTTCATCGGCCTCATGGAAGACGTCGGCTACCTGGCACGGGTGGCATTTGTCATCGACCGCGTCATGGGCCGCGTCGGCCTGCATGGCAAGTCGTTCGTGCCGATGCTGTCCGGCTTCTCCTGCGCGGTCCCAGCCGTGATGGCGACGCGCACGCTGGAAAGCCGCACCGATCGCATGCTGACGATGGCGGTGCTGCCGCTGATGTCGTGCAGCGCGAGGCTGCCCGTCTACGTGCTGGTGATCGCGACGGTGTTCCGGCCCGGGTTGCGAGTGTTCGGCGTGGCAAGCGCGGCGGCCGTCACGCTGCTCGCGATGTATCTGCTGTCCGTGACGGCGGCGCTGACCGCGGCGGCGGTGTTGCGGCGCACGGTGCTGCGGGGCCCGCGCCCGACGCTGATGCTCGAGCTGCCCCCGTACCGCCGGCCCGTGATGCGCGTGCTGCTGCACACCACGTGGCGCCAGGTCCGGTCCTTCCTCGTCGACGCCGGCACGACGATCCTCGCGCTGACGATCATCGTCTGGGCGGTGCTCTCGTATCCGCGGCCGCAGATGGGGACTCAGATGGGGACACTCCCCCGCGTTGCGAACGAGACTCAGACGGGGACTGTCCCCCGCGATACGTACGGGCGACAGTCCCCAAACGCCGCCACGTTCGAGGGTCAGGTCCGCGGCGAGCGGCTGCGTAACAGCTTCGGCGGGCGACTCGGCCGGTTCATTGAACCCGTGCTGCAGCCGCTGGGATTCGACTGGCGCATCGGCGTCGGCATCCTCGGCGCGTTCACCGCGCGCGAGGTCTTCGTCTCGACGATGGGCATCGTGTTCGACATCGACAACGCCGACGAGAAGAGCCAGCCGTTGCGCGACGCGCTGCGATCGGCGAAACGGGCGGACGGCAGCGTGCTGATGACGCCGCTGACCGGCGTCTCGCTGATGGTGTTCTTCGTGCTCGCCTGCCAGTGCGCCAGCACGCTGGCCGTGGTCCGTCGCGAGTCGGGGTCGTGGGCCTGGCCCGCCTTCATGTTCGCCTATCAGACGGCCATGGCCTACGTCGCGGCGCTGGTGGTCTATCAAGGCGGGCGCTTTCTCGGCTTCGGCGGCTAGCGCGGGATGATCACTGTGGGCTGGCAGGACGTCGCCGTCTGGATCGTCGTGGGCGGCGCCGTGCTGTTCCTCGTCGGCCGCAACGTCAATCTGCGCAAGCGGCGGCAGAAGCCCGCCGAGACGTTCATTCCCCTGTCGAGCCTGAAGAAGCCTGCGGCTCCGGACTCCGGGCACGATGCTCAGTGTCACTGAGAGGGCGGGTCTCGAGTGCCCACTCGACGGCGTCGTTCAACCTTGTTTGGGGCGGCTGATTCGGCGCGCACGCCGCGAGACGATTCGCGAGCGTGCGCATCCAGCGGACGGTAAGCTGGTCGTCGTAGCCCTCCGCCTTCCCGTTCACCTTCAGTAGATTTCTTAGCCCTGCGCGCATTCGATCGAG
>Ga0207701_10002147_pt1 | contig 20451 bp, 19 predicted proteins | sample KBSSwiSSwithPhiX_FD_184294 | JGI IMG/M metagenome (GOLD analysis project Ga0207701, IMG submission 184294) | Switchgrass rhizosphere bulk soil microbial communities from Kellogg Biological Station, Michigan, USA, with PhiX - S5 (SPAdes) (version 2) | ecosystem: Environmental > Terrestrial >... | reverse complement strand
ATGGCAAGGCGTTCCAGGTCCTGAAGTTCCGCTCGATGCACGAAGGCGCCGAGGACGAGACGGGACCGATCTGGGCGCGCGACAACGATCCGCGCTGCACGCCGGTTGGCCAATGGCTGCGGCGCTTCGACCTCGACGAGCTCCCCCAGCTCTGGAACGTCGTCCGGGGCGACATGTCGATCGTCGGCCCGCGTCCCGAACGTCCCTACTTCGTCGAGCAGTTCAAGCACCGCATCCCGCAATACATGCTTCGCCACAAGGTCAAGGCCGGCATTACCGGCTGGGCGCAGGTGAACGGGTGGCGCGGCAACACGTCGCTCGAGAAGCGCATCGAGTACGATTTGTATTACATCGAGAACTGGTCGGTCGGCCTGGATCTGAAGATCATGTGGCTCACGCTGATCCGCGGCCTCCAGAAACACGCATACTGATCTCTTTCATTGCCAACCTTGCCAACATTGCCAGGATTGCCAACATTAGAGTCCCGGGCAGGATCGCGGCTTTGGTGAGAGTCCAGGCACTCGCCCGGCTCTCTTCCGCTGACGCTCAAACTGCCCCCTTCGTAATGTTGGCAATGTTGGCAATGTTGGCAAGGTTGGCAATGAGAAATACGCTCCATGCCTAGAGTTGTCATTACCGGCGCCGCCGGCTTCATCGGCTCACATCTGTCGGAGACGCTGCTCGATCGTGGCTATTCCGTCATCGGCATCGATAGCCTGCTGACCGGATCGACCAGGAACATCGCCCACCTCGCGAATCGGGATTTCGTGTTCATCAAGCACGACGTCACGAACTACATCTATGTCGAGGGGCCGGTCGATGCGGTGCTGCACTGGGCCAGCCCGGCGAGTCCGATCGACTACCTGGAGCTGCCGATTCCGACGCTCAAGGTCGGCGCCCTTGGCACCCACAAGGCGCTGGGCCTCGCCAAGGAGAAGAAGGCGCGCTTCGTGCTGGCTTCGACCTCGGAGGTCTACGGCGATCCGCTGGAGCATCCGCAGAAGGAAACCTACTGGGGCAACGTGAATCCGGTGGGGCCGCGGGGTGTGTACGATGAGGCCAAGCGCTTTGCCGAGGCGATGACGACCGCCTATCATCGCTTTCACAAGATCGACGCCAAGATCGTCCGCATCTTCAATACCTACGGTCCGAGGATGCGCCTGCACGACGGGCGCGCCGTGCCCGCGTTCATGTCGCAGGCGCTGCGCGGCGAGGACGTCACGATCTTCGGCAGCGGACAGCAGACCCGCAGCTTCTGCTACGTCAGCGACCTCGTGGACGGCATCATCCGGCTGATGGAATCCGACGTCAACGAGCCGGTCAACATCGGCAACCCGCACGAGATGACGATCGAGGACATTGCGAAGGCCATCATCCGGCTCACCGGATCGACGAGCAAGCTCGTCTACCGGCCTCTGCCCGAGGACGATCCCAAAATCCGGCAGCCCGACATCACCCGGGCGAGAACTCTCCTGAAATGGGAGCCGAAGGTCGGCCTCGAGGAGGGGCTGACGAAGACGTTGGGCTACTTCCGCGAACAGGTCGCGGCCGAAAACGGCCGGTGAGGGTCAGCCCCCCTGCGACTGCCCGATTCTGACCGCCTGGATCAGGTAATGGAACGCTGAGATCAGCGTGATCACCAGCGACGCGTAGACGAACACACCGACGATTGGCGTCTTCTGCCCGAGATAGTTGAAATAGAGGGTGGCGATGCCGGTGACGATGTAAGTGGCCGTCGCAATCTTCCCGAAGATCGACGGCCGGAATGTTCTCGGTCCCACCGCCAGGTTCACCACCGCCACGGTCGCGACGATCGCGACGTCACGGCTGATCACCAGAATCGTGAACCAGATTGGCAGCTGGTTCGCCAGCCCGATCCCCGGCAGCGTCAGCACGATGAACATCGTGACGAGGAGCAGCTTGTCCGCCATCGGATCCAGCCATGCGCCGAGCGTGGTCTTTTCCCCGGCGAGACGGGCGATCAGGCCATCCAGGAGATCGGTGAGGCCGGCGACCATGAACGTGATGAGCGCCCAGCCGCGGTATCCGTAAACCAGCAGGATGACGAACGCCGGAATCAGCAGCATCCGCAGGATGGTGAGCTGGTTCGCGGTCGTCAGGTTCATCGGGCGGGCGGGCCTCCGAGCTGCGCGAGCTTGTCGACGGCGGCGACGGCTTCCGTGCCGGTGACAGGACGCGTGAGCTGAAAGCTGCCATCGGCTGCGGTCGTCATCACGTCGGCCTCGACGGCGAGCGCCGCTGCCGGATAGCTCAAGTGACTGGGCGCGACGTCGGGAAACGTGCGCTTCGGGTTGCGCCATGCACTCGCCAGCTGCGGCTGGCGCTTTGCGATCAGTTCCAGGACCTTGCTGACCGATCTGGCCATCTCGGCCCGCCGGACGACCTGGTCGGGGAGAAAGGTGTGGTTCGGATAAACGTCCATCAGGCCGGTTCGCGCGGCCGTGAGAATGTATGGCGCCGCCCAGTGCGCCCGCGTATCCGTGATCACGACCGCGCTCACGCTGCGCGCTCCCGCGAGAAGTGGATCGAGCCTCACCGCGAGGAGCGCCGCGAGTTGTCCCCGGGTCAGCGCGGCCGAGTCGCCGATGCTGCGATACTCGGTCGGCATCGCCGCAAATGCGGCGCGGGACCGCAGGCTCTCGATCCTCGCGCTGAGGGTGTCGTCGGGTTGCAGGGTGACCGCACTGCTGAACTCGTCGGCAGCCTTGGCGAAGTCCCCCCGGCCCTCATAGATCTCACCGAGCAGGATGTGGGTCCGCGGTTCGTCGGGCTCGAGCTCGGAGGCCTTGTGGGCGTGATCGAGCGCGCTGTCGAGCTGACCCGCACGCCGCTCCACGTCGGCGAGCTCACGATGGAGGAACGGGCTCTGGGGTGACGCCTCGATCGCGGCCTCGTATGCCGCGCGCGCCTCATCGAACCTGCTGGCCTCGGCGAGTTGCCTGGCGTGGGCGATTTCCTGCTGCTGGCCGCGGAAGCGAAGCACCTGGATTCTCGTCCGGAGTCCGGTGAGTGACGGATCGGCCTGAAGCGCCGCCTCGATGCTCTGGAGGGCTTCCTCTTCCTCGCCGAGCGCAAGCAGCGCCTCGGCGCGGCCGCCAAGGGCCGGCGCGTACCGCGGATTCATGACGACCGCGCGGTCGAAGTGCACCAGCGACTCTTTATGTTTGTTCTGCGCGAGCGCGACGTAGCCGAGCCCGGCCTCGGCCGGGTAGAACGGCGGCGATTGTTTGAGCGCCGCGTTGAAATTGCGCTCGGCGGACCGAACGTCCCCCGCCTGCAGCCAGCCCCAGCCCGCCTGATGACGTTCGATCGCGGCCGGCGTCCCGACACCGGCCGGCGCCGCCGGAAAGATGTAGTCCGGGTACTTGGGAGCCGTGACGGCTGGCGGTGCCGGAACAGTCTTGGAGGCGCACGCCGTCCCGAGGACGAGGAGACACACCAGTGCCGCACGCATCATTCCCGTCGCGCTTCGAACGTCCCGCTTCATCCGGGCGTACTCCGCACATCGTGGAACCGCGGCACGAGGCGCCGGGGAATTTCCGCCTCGATCGACACCTCATCGTCCGACGCCACATGCCGGACAATACGGCCCACCCGGTACAGCTCGGCAACGCGCTCCCTCGATCCGTCGCCATGAGTCGGAAAGCTCAGGGTGATCCGGGCGACGTCGAGTCCGAGACGGGTCTCCATAGCCGCGATGACTTCATCGCGCCCTTCGCCGGTCAGCGCCGACACGCAGAGCGCTCCAGGGTGCAGGGCTCGAAGCCGTGTCCATTCCGCGGTCTCGAGACGATCGCACTTGTTGAAGACCTCGAGCGCAGGCACCCGCCCGGCGCCGACCTCGCCGAGCACGGCGGCAACCGCGTCCATGTGACGGGCTCGATCGGGCGACGCCGCGTCGATCACGTGCAGCAGCAGATCGGCACCGGCCACCTCTTCAAGCGTCGCGCGGAAGGCCGCCACGAGCGAGTGCGGCAGGCGATCGATGAAGCCGACGGTGTCCGACACCAGCAACTCACGCCGATCGGGCAGCTTGACCTTGCGGACGAGCGGATCGAGGGTGACGAAGAGCGCGTCGGAGGCCACGGCCTCCCCACCGGTCACCCCTCGACTGCGCTCGGGGTGACCCTGAGCCCGTCGAAGGGTCAGCAGATTGAACAGCGTGGTTTTGCCGGCATTCGTATAGCCGACGAGCGCGACGGTCGGCACGGCCGACTTCTGCCGCCGGTCACGGAGCTGACTGCGCCGTCGCCGGACCGCATCGATCTCCGAGGACAGCATGCTGATCCGGTGACGGATGCGCCGCCGATCGGTTTCGAGCTTGGTCTCGCCGGGACCTCTGGTGCCGATGCCGCCGCCGAGCCGCGACAGCGCCGCACTCGAACCGACGAGGCGCGGCAGGAGGTACTTGAGCTGCGCGAGCTCGACCTGCAGCTTGCCTTCGCGGGTTCGTGCGCGCCGCGCGAAGATGTCGAGGATCAGCTGCGTCCGATCGACCACCTTCCGGTCCAGCGTCGTCTCGAGATTCCGCAGCTGCGCCGGAGTCAGTTCGTTGTCGAAGATGACGGTATCGATCGCAGCCTCGTCCGACGCTGCCGCGAGCGCCTCGACTTTGCCGCTTCCGAGAAACGTGGCCGGGTCGGGCCTGGCCCGTTCCTGCTGGACGCGGAGCCGGACGTCGGCGCCCGCCGCGGTCGCCAGGCCTGCAAGCTCGTCGAGTGAATGTTCAGGATCGAAGTTGCGTGAAGGACCGGTAAAGAGACCGACGAGTGCCGCACGCTCCCGGGGCTCGCGCGCGCCCGATCGCGAAGACGCGGTGCGCATTACTCGACGGATTCTAGCACGCGGTCCCAGGCGATCGCGCCGGCACGATGCATCGTCAGGTGCCCCTGGACGACCTCGACGATCGTCGATGGCGCGCCCCCCGGCGCGGCGCCGCCGTCGAGCAGCAGATCGACACCATCGGAGAACGCGCGCACCACGTCGGCCGCGGTGGCTGGCGCGGCGGCACCTGACCGGTTCGCGCTCGTCGCGGTGATGCATTCGCCCAATTGCTGCGCCAGCGCGCGTGCGACCGCGTGCGCCGGCACGCGGACACCAAGAGTGCCCCGAGGTGCGAGCAGGCGCGACAGCGCGTCCGCGGCGGGCACCACGATCGTGAGCGGTCCAGGCCAGAAGGCTGCGGCCAGGCGACGCTCGATCGGGCCGAATCGGCCCGCGTGTTCCGCCTGAGCCGCATCGGCCGCGATCAGCGCAATCGCCGCGGCTGCGTCTCTTCCCTTCAGATCGAACAGTCTTCGTACCGCGGTGTCGTTCGCCGGGTCGACCGCCAGACCGTAGAGCGTGTCGGTGGGATACGCCACGACACCGCCGCCACGGAGCACCTCGACGGCTTCGGCGATCGCGGTCTCATCGGGCCGCACCGGATCGGTGAAGAGGCGGCGCATTCAGATTTCCTCGGGCACGGGCGCCGTCGCCTTCGCCGGCGTGGGAGTGACCATCAACCTGGGCACGGCGGCCGCGATCGCCACCATCACGAGCACGTCGAGCAGGAACACTGCACGGATGCTGGTGGCACTCAGCAGACCGGAAAGAACCGGACTGACTGCCAGCGCCGTCAGAGAGGCGGTCGTGAGAAGGCCGAACCCGGCGCCGCGCGCGCTCGCTGGTATCACGGCGCTCGCTGCCGTGTAGGTCGTGGTGGTGGCGGTGCCGAGCGCAATGCCGAGGATCGGCGTGGCCATGAACAGCCACGCGGTGCGCGGCGACACCAGGAACACCAGCGCGCCGGCTCCGCCGAGCGCGGCTGCGGCCGAGATGATGGCGCGCGGCGTACGAACACGGAGAAGCCTGGTACAGAGCTGGTTGCCGACCGCACCAGCGCCCGCGGCGATCGAGAAGATGAGCCCGGACACGAGCGGCACGCGCTCGAGGGGAGTACCCAGTGCCGCCACATACAGCGGCAGGATCGGCCCGTAGCTCCGGTCCACGATCTGAAGTCCGAACACGACGGCCAGCAGCAGGATGAAGTTCTCGAACGCGAGCACGTTCCGGAACCGCACCGGCTTATCGTCCTGGACATGACGCTCATGCCGCACGATGCGTTCGTCGTACAGCACAAAGACGATGAGGAGGGCAATGACGTAGAAGACCGAGGTCATCAGAAAAGCCCGCCGCAGCCCGACCACCTGTGCGACCAGCCCGCCGATGATCGGACCGATCGCCGGTCCGAGCCGCTGCGCCGTCTGCACCGTTCCGATCGCATAGGCCGTGCGGTCCCGCGGCGCCGACTCGGCGGCCATCGTGAGCGCGATCCCGACATACCCGGCAAACAGGCCCTGTACGGCGCGAAGTGCGAAGATGTGCCACGCCTGGGTTGCGTACGCCATCCCGGCCATCAGCAGGATGAAGCTGACGAGCGATCGCTCGACCATGATCTTCCGGCCGAACCGATCCGACACGCGGCCCCACGCAGGCGCCAGCAGCGCGGTGACTCCCGGGGTGACGCCGAGACTCAGCCCGGACCACATCGCGACTTCGCCGAGATCCCGGACGCCCAGCTCCTGGAGGTACAGCGGAAGGAACGGCATCACCAGCGTGAAGCCGGTCGAGCCGACGAAGCTCGCGGTTGCGACGGCAAAGACGTTGCGCTGCCAGGATGACAAGTGGTGTCGCGGAGACGATCAGAACCGGACCAGGGTCTGGGCACCCTGAATGTGAATCGTGTCGATGAAACGCACGCGGGCCGGCCGGCTTTGCATCACCACCGAGCTGGTCCGCACGCCGTCGCCAAAGAAGCGGACGCCTTTCATCAGCGCTCCATCCGTCACGCCGGTGGCGGCAAAGATCAACGAATCACCGGACGCCAGGTCCTCCGACGTATACACCTTGTCGAAGTCGGTGATTCCCATCGCGCGGCAGCGTTCCTCGTGCTCGGGGGTCTTCACCACCAGCCGGCCGAGGATCTCCCCCTGCAGGCAGCGAATCGCCGCGGCCGTCAGGACCCCTTCGGGGGCCCCGCCGGTGCCCATCACGGCGTGCACGCCTGACCCCGCAACCGCAGTGGCGATGCCGGCCGCCACGTCCCCGTCCGGAATCAGGCGAATCCGCGCGCCCGCCTTCCGGATGTCTGCGATCAGCCTCTGGTGCCTGGGCCGATCGAGGACCATCACGACCAGATCCTCGATCCGCCGCCGCAGGCTTCGGGCGATCGCCTCGAGATTGGCAGCCACCGGCGCGTCGAGGTCCACAGCGCCCTTCGCCGGCGCACCGACGATGAGCTTCTCCATGTAGAGATCCGGGGCATGGAGCAGGCCCCCTTCGTCTGAGGCGGCAAGGACGGTGATCGCGTTGGCTGCGCCCGTCGCGCACAGGTTGGTGCCTTCGAGCGGATCGACGGCGATGTCGATCTTCGGTGCCGGCGCATCGGTACGATGGCTGGTCCATGCCCCCACTTTCTCGCCGATGTAGAGCATCGGCGCGGCGTCCCGCTCTCCTTCTCCGATGACGATCGTTCCCTCGATCGCCACCCCGTCGAGCGAACGCCGCATCGATTCGACCGCTGCCTGGTCGGCCGCTTCGCCATCTCCCTGGCCCATCGTGTGGGCGCAGGCGATTGCCGCCTGCTCCACGACGCTCAGGAAATCGAGGGAGAGGTCGGAGTCCATGGACCGCTGGTCAGTCGTGCGCGGCACCGCCGATCGGCGGCAGCTCGCAGCGGGTCGGACGATCGGTTCGGAACCCGAGGACGTAGTCGGCCTGCATCACCTTGTGGATCTCGCGGGTGCCTTCGTAGATCACCGCCCCCTTGCAGTTGCGGTAGAACCGGCCGACGGGGTACTCGTCGGAGTAGCCGTTGGCGCCGTGCACCTGCACGGCATCTCCGGCGGCGCGCTCGGATGCCACGGTAGCGAACCATTTGGCGAGCCCGGTTTCGCGGGTATTGCGCCGGCCGCGGTTCTTCAGGAAGCCGGCGCGGAGCCACAGCAAGCGCGAGGTCTGATAGTCGGACTCCATCTGGGCGATCATCTCTTTGACCAGCTGATGCTCCGCAATCGGGACACCGAAGGTCTTTCGCTCTTTCGCGTACGCGCTGCTCGCGTCGCGGCAGGCGCGGATCAACCCGGTGGCGCCGGCGGCGACGGTGAAGCGTCCCTGGTCGAGCGCGAACATCGCGATCTTGAAGCCTTCGCCCGGCCGGCCGACGAGGTTCTCTTCCGGAACCTCGACGTCGTCCATCTTGAAGAACCCGGTGTTGCCGGCGAGGATCCCCCACTTCTCCTTCAAGGTGCCGCTCGAGAAGCCCTTGAAGCTCCGCTCGATGATGAACGCGCTGATGCCGGAGGTGTCGCGCTGCTTCTTCTTCTCGAGATCGGTCCAGGCGAACACCAGGAAGTTGTCGGCGACGTCGGCGAGCGAGATCCACATCTTCTCGCCGGTGAGCAGATACCGATCGCCGCGCTTCACCGCCACCGTCTGAATCCCGCGCACGTCGCTGCCCGCGGACGGCTCGGTGAGCCCATAGGTGGAAATCTTCGTTCCCTGCGCCTGCGGCACCAGGTAGCGCTGTTTCTGGTCCTCGGTCCCCCACGTCAAGAGGGTGAGGCAATTCAACCCGGCGTGCACTGACATGATCACCCGGAGCGACGTGTCGATATACTCGAGCTCCTCGCTGATGATCCCGAGGCTGATGTAGTCCATGCCGGCGCCGCCGTACGCCTCGGGCACGGCGCAGCCGAGCAGCCCCATCTTCGCCATCTGCGGCAGCACCGACGGGTCGAAGCGATGCTGCCGATCCAGCTCACGAATGCGCGGCGCAACCTCGCGGGCGCCCCACTCCCGGACGGAGCTTTCGAGCAGTCCCTGCTCCTCGGTGAGATCGAAATCGATCATGTATCAGGCCCTCGACTTGAAAATGAACGCAGTATTGTAATTCACCGCGCCATCAGGGCGCCCGTGCGTGGGGCCTCCTGACTGGCTGTATTCTTGGGGGTGATGCGTCCCGTTATCGCACTGCTCAGTGACTTCGGGTCCCGCGACCATTACGCGGGCACCATGAAAGGGGTCATCCTCAACATCTGTCCCGAGGCCACGCTCGTGGACATCACGCACGACGTGCCGCCGCACGACGTGATGGACGGTGCCCTCCAGCTGGCTGCGGCCGCCCGCTATTTCCCAGCTGGAACCATCTTCCTCGCGGTCGTCGATCCCGGGGTCGGCAGCGCCCGCAGAGGGATCGCGGCCGAAGCCGGCGACTACCGCTTCGTCGCGCCCGACAACGGCGTGCTGACGGCCGTCCTGCGCGAGTGGACGCCGAAGAAGATCGTCGAGCTCACCGATCGGCGGTACGCGCGGCCGACCGTGAGCCGCACGTTCGAGGGGCGCGACCGGTTCGCCCCGGCTGCCGCGTGGCTCGCCAAGGGCACGCAGCTGACCGCGCTCGGTCGCCCGGCACCCGACTACCAGCGCCTCGACATTCCTGCGCCCGCCGTCGACGACTCCTCCATTACCGGCGTGGTCCTCCGCACCGATCGCTTCGGCAACGTCGTCACCAACATCGACCGCCGAACGTTCGAGTCGGTGGCGAAGTCCGGCACGATGGAGGTGACGGTGGGCGGTCGGTCGATCGGCCGGCTCGTGGCGACCTACGCCGACATTCAGCCTGGCGAGATCTGTGCGCTGTTCGGCAGCACCGATCATCTCGAGCTGGCGGCGAATTCCGAGAGCGCGGCGGATCGACTGCAGCTGGGACGCGGAGGTGTGGTGGCGGTGAACCGGCGATAGCGGGCAGGGCCTGAAGGCCCTGCCCTGCTCAGACTTTCTTCCTGAGCAGTATCTCGCGGGTATTGCTCTTCAGCAGGAATGAATCTGCCACGACCAGGCCCTCGAACATCCGGAGGATGTCGCGGTTCGGCAGGCTCACCTTCTTGCCGCCGGCGCCCGGGTGATGCCGGTGGCGCAGGGTCTTCTCGTCGACGATCTCGAACTTCGTGAAGGGCGCCTGTTCGACCGCGGTCGAGCAGAAAAAGCCCATCACCGCCCCTCCAGGACGCAGCATCCGGACGATCTGCCCGGCGAGCCCCTGGGCGGCCGCCTTGTCGATGTAGTCGAACAGGTCCCAGCACAGGATGCCGTCGATGGTCCCATCGGCGTGAGAAAACCGCGTCGGCATCGAGGTCGCGAGGTCGATCTTTGCGGTCCCGCGAAGATTCCGGTCGATGTCGGCGAGCAGATCTTCGATGAACAGCTTGCAGCCCAGCCGCTCACCGCAGAACCCGACGTTCGATCCAATGACCGGACCGAGATCGAGCAGGATCGGCGACTCTTTCTGCGAGAGGGTGGCGACGAACTTGGGGAATGCCTTCGACGCGACGATCGGCTCGTCGCGCGCAGACGGATCATCCCCGCCGCGACCCGGCGGATCCGGGCGCTTGCCGCCGCCGCCCCATTTCAGAAGGTCAGTGAGCATGACGGGAAACCAGGCAGGTCAGAGTTCCGGCCAGGAGCCGACGCTTTCGGAATGAAACGCGCAAGACCCCTGGCGCAAACGGCCTTCCTGTGGGCTGACCGCCGGGACCCTGCTACCGCGCTCCGGCCGGAGCGGCCTGCGCGGCGGTCGACGCGGCCGGCGCCGGCTTCTGCTCGGCCTTGCTCTCGGCGGGCTTGTTCTCGCCCGGCTTGCCGCCCGCCCGCTGCATGTCGATGCTGCCGCGGAAATGCGCGCCTTCGGCGATGGCCACCCGGGGAGCAGTGATATCCCCGTCGACCGACCCGTTGTCTCTGATATCCACCTTCTCGGTCGCGGTCACGTTGCCGGTGACCTCTCCGAGGATGATCACGGACTTGGCGAATACCTGGGCCTTGATCTTTCCGTTGGGTCCGATGGTCAGCACATTCTGCCGAAGCTCGATCTTGCCTTCGACCTGGCCCTCGATGGTGAGGTCCTCGCTGCCGTTCAGCTCGCCCTTGATGATCACGGATTTGCCGATATTCACGGTCTTCTCCAGTCCGCGGGGTGTGTCTACGCTTGTGATGGGCTGAGGCCGGGCCGCCTCGGCGGCTACTTGGGGTGCGGCCGGCGTGACTGGTGCGGGCGCCGGCGATGGCTGTGACTGGCCACCCGGCTTAGCCGCTTCGTCCCGTTTCCACATGTGGCACTCTCCACGTGTCCGAAAAATATATCCGCAGGGTGTCTGACGCGCCTCCAGCGCAGCAGTCAGAAAGTATACGCAACCGTTTCCGACCCTGTCTAGTCCTTTTACTGCTGAGACTTAGCGTCAATGCTATGATCGAGGGTCAGCCATGCGCGTCTACTTCGACCATAACGCGACTACCCCGGTGGACGTATCGGCAGCAGACACGATGATCCGTGTCCTCCGCGACGAGTACGGTAATGCGTCGAGCGTCCACCGCCTGGGTCAACAGGCCAAATCCATCATGGATGAGGCCCGCAGCGCGGTATCCACTCTTATCGGCGCAGAGCCGTCAGAACTTGTATTCACCAGCGGCGGAACTGAATCTGACAATTTTGCGCTCCGCGGAGCCGCGGAGGCGCTCGAGCCGACCGGACGGAAACACCTGATCGCCACGTCGATCGAGCACGAAGCCGTGCTGGTGACCCTGAAGGCGCTGGCCCGGCGCGGCTGGCGGACGACGCTCCTGCCGGTCGGCGAATCCGGGATCGTTTCGCCCGACGCGCTGAAGGACGCGTTGACCGACGACACCGCCATCGTGTCGGTGATGCACGCCAACAACGAGCTGGGCACAATCCAGCCCGTCGCCGAACTCGCGGCGATCGCCCGGACGAAGGGCGCACTCGTCCACACCGACGCCGTGCAGTCGGTCGCAAAGATCCCGGTGAACGTCAGGGAACTCGGAGTGGACCTGCTGTCGCTGTCTGCACACAAGTTCAATGGCCCCAAAGGCGCCGGGGCACTGTGGATCAAGCGCGGCACGCGCATCGCGCCGATTCTGACGGGCGGAAAACACGAGCGGACCCGGCGCGCCGGAACGGAGAACGTTCCGGCGATTGCGGGCATGGGTGTGGCGGCGGAGCGTGGACGATCGAAGCTCGAACCTGATGCGGCACGGCTGGCGGCGCTTCGCGATCGGCTCGAGCGGGAGATCCTGTCGCGGGTCCCGGGAACGATGGTCAACGGCGCGCGCGAGCCAAGGGTGCCGAACACGACCAATATCAGCTTCGAGCGCGTCGAGGCCGAGTCGCTGCTGATTGCCCTCGATCTCGAAGGCATCGCCGTGTCGACGGGTGCCGCGTGTTCGTCCGGAACGCTGGAACCCTCGCACGTGCTGCGGGCGATGGGCCTGCCGACGCACCGGGCCCAGAACTCGATCCGGTTCAGTCTTGGTGCTGGTAACACGGACGCTGAAATCGACTTTCTGCTCGAGAAACTACCGAAAGCCGTCGAGAAACTCCGATCTCTGACCGGCGCCCGCCGGTAGCTGGCCAAAATCAGGGGCATCGAACAGGAGGTTAAGAGATCGGGAGAGAAGCTCTTTTTGTACGGTTGGCATTGGGCAATGAACGTATGCGTGTAGTGGTAGCCATGTCGGGCGGCGTGGACTCCTCGGTCGCCGCTGCCCTGCTCGCCCGCGAGGGGCACGATGTCATCGGCCTCTCCATGCAGCTGTACGACCATTCAGGGTCGCACGCGGATGGCGAGGTCCGGTTCGGCTCCTGCTGCACGATCGACGATCTCTACGATGCCCGGCGCGTCGCAACCCAGCTCGGCATCCCCCACTACATCGTCAATTTCGAGCGGCAGTTCGAGGACACGGTCGTGTCCAATTTCGTGCGTGAGTACGCCTCCGGGCGGACGCCAATCCCATGTGTGCATTGCAATGGCGATTTGAAGTTCGCGACGCTGGCGGCGCGAGCCGAGGGGCTGGGCGCACAGCAGGTGGCGACGGGGCACTACGCGCGGGTCGCGAAGGACGACCTGGGACGATTCCTGCTCATGCGTGGTCTGGACGGCTCAAAAGATCAGTCCTATTTCCTGTTCACGCTGACACAGGCGCAGCTGGCGCATGCGCTCTTCCCGGTTGGCGCGCTCGACAAGCCGGCAGTCCGTCGTCTGGCAGCCGAGCTCGGGCTGGCGGTTTCGAACAAGCCGGACAGCCATGAGATCTGCTTCGTCGCCGATGGCGACCATGCAGAGTTCCTGGAGGAGCATGGCGTCGCAAAGACGGCAGGTGCGATCCGGGACGTGACGGGCCGTGTGGTTGGTACCCACGACGGTGTGCACCGGTTCACCGTCGGTCAGCGCAAGGGCCTGGGCCTCTCCTCGCCTGTGCGTCTCTATGTCGTCGGCATCGATGCCCAGCAGGGCGCGGTGACGGTCGGCCCGCGCGAGGCCCTGGAGCGCACCGACCTGACGGCCTCGGGCGTGAACTGGATCGCTGGTGTTCCACCGGCACCCGGCACACGCGCAACCGCGCAGATCCGGTATCGCCACCGGGAGGCCGCGGTCTCGATCACGCCGCTCGCGGACGACCGTGTGCAGGCAACGTTCGACGAGCCGCAGCATGCAGTCGCTCCGGGCCAGGCGGTGGTCTTCTACGATGGAGACGTCGTGCTCGGCGGGGGCTGGATCGAGGGATCTTCCGGCCAAAGCCGGAAGCCACCCCTTTCAGTATCTGCGTCGCCTCGCGCAAACTGAAGGAGCCTGCCGCGCCGGAGCACGAAGCCACCACGATCAGGCGTGGACTTCTGCTTCTCCGAGGTGCTGCGGCACGCCTTCCAGATACTTCTCCGCGTCGATCGCCGCCATGCATCCTGAACCGGCAGCCGTGATCGCCTGGCGGTAGATGTGATCCTGAACGTCGCCGCAGGCGAACACGCCGGGGACGCTGGTCCTGGTCCCGTCGTGGGTCTTCAGGTAGCCGTTCGCATCCATCTCCAGCTTGCCCTTGAAGAGCGTCGTGTTCGGTGTATGTCCGATGGCCACGAAGACCCCTTCCACCGGCAGGTCCTTCCGCTCGCCGGTTTTCAGGTTCACCAGCACGGCGGAGGTCACCTCACCCTTACCCGTGTCCTTGATCTCTTCTATCGCGGTGTTCCACTCGAACGCGATCTTCGGGTTGGCGAACGCCTTGTCCTGCATGATCTTCGACGCGCGCAGCGAGTCGCGGCGGTGAATCACCGTCACCTGCGAGGCGAAGCGGGTCAGGAAGACGGCTTCCTCCATGGCGGTGTCTCCCCCGCCAACGACGGCGATCGCTTTGCCGCGGAAGAAGTAGCCGTCGCATGTCGCACAGGTCGAGACCCCGCGACCCATCAGCGTGCGTTCTGACGGCAGCCCGAGCAGCCGCGCCGAGGCCCCGGTCGCGATAATCAGCGTCCTGCAGGTGTACCGCCCTTCTGACGCGACGACGGCGAACGGACGCGAGGAGAGATCGACTTCGGTGACATTGCCCCGGATGATCTCGGCGCCGAAGCGCTCGGCCTGTGCGCGAATCTCTCCCATCAGCTCCGGACCGTCGATCCCGTTCCGGTAGCCCGGCCAGTTCTCGACGAGCGTGGTCAACATCAGCTGCCCGCCGGCCTCGAGCCCTTCGATGAGGAGCGGTTTGAGATTGGCGCGGGCGGAATAGAGTGCCGCGGTCAACCCGGCCGGGCCGGATCCGATGATGATGACGTTGCGAGGCGAAGACATCGTCGGCGCCGCTCGTCAGACGTGTTTGTCGATGAGCTTTTTCAGGGAGTCCTTGTCGGCCAGCCCGACGACCTGCTCGACCAGCTGCCCGCCCTTGAACAACAGCAGCGTCGGGATCCCGCGGATGCTGAAACGCATCGGCGTCGCGGGATTCTCGTCGACGTTCATCTTCGCGACGACGACCCGTCCGTTGTAGTCGTTGGCGAGCTCGTCCACTGTCGGCGCCAGGCGCCGGCAGGGCCCGCACCACTCCGCCCAGAAGTCCACCAGGATTGGCTGCGCCGTGTGGTTGACGGTGTGTTCGAAATTCGAGTCAGTCAGAGTCTGGACGTTTTCGGAAGCCATAAGTCGGTGTCCTCAGGAATTGGCACTGTACACTTTGACATATTCCAGGGCCGGGACGTCCCAGGAGTAGTCCTTCTTCATTGCGTTCCGCTGCAGCCGTTCCCACGTTTTCGGCGTTTTGTAGGCCTCCAGCGCCCGCCGGACGGTTCTGACCAGCTCCTCCGGCGAATAGTCGGTGAACGTGAACCCGTTGCCGGCCTTTGCCGAAGCGTCCGTCACGGTATCACTCAATCCCCCGGTCGCGCGCACGATAGGCAGCGTCCCGTAGCGCAGGCTGTTCAACTGGTTCAGGCCGCACGGCTCGAACCTGGACGGCATCAGGAACGCGTCGGCGCCGGCCTCAATCAGGTGCTCCAGGCCGTGGTCGTACCCAATCGTGGTACTGACTCGCCCGGGGAAGCGCTCGGGCAATCGGCTCCAGAGCTGTTCGTAGCGCCGCTCCCCGCTGCCTAGCATGACCCAGGCCGCATCGAGCGCCATCAAGTCATCTATCGCCTCGGCGATCAGATCGAATCCCTTCTGATCCGTGAGACGCGAGACCAGGCCGATGAGGGGCCGGCGAAGTCCCGGTGCCGAGACGTCGAGACCCGTGCTTTCCAGGAGCTGCCGCTTCGCCGCGCGCTTGCCCGACAGATCGTCGGCGCTGTAGTGCGCGGTCACGAAAGCGTCGGTCGCCGGATTCCAGCGCTCGGTGTCGATGCCATTCAGGATGCCGACGAGGTCACGGGAACGGCGCGCGAGGATGCCCTCGAATCCATAGCCCATGGCCGGCGTGAGCACTTCCCGGGCATACGCTGGACTGACGGTCGTGACGCGCTCGCTGAAATTGATCCCGCTTTTCAGATAGCTGATGCGGCCATGGAACTCCATCGCCTCGACATGGAGCACATCCCAGGGCAGCCCGATCTGAGTGAGCGTGTCCGCAGGAAAGAGGCCCTGGAACGCGAGGTTGTGGATCGTGAAGACGGCCGGTACGCCTCCGACAATCGGATCAGGCGAGAACAGCATCTTCTGATAGGCCGGCAGCAGCCCCGCCTGCCAATCGTGAAGGTGAATGACCGATGGACGCACTCCGCGGAGCCGCATGTATTCGAGCGCGGCCCGGCTGAACACGGCAAATCGGTAGGCGTTGTCCGGATAGTCGCGGCCATCCTCACCGTAGAGCTCGTCGCGATCGAAGAGCTCGGGTGCGTCCACGAAGACCACGGAGACGCGGTCAGAAACCGAGCGGCGATAGAAGTTCACCGTCTGCTGACGCGGCCCCATCTCGAACGCCGCGGTCGCGTCGGGACCCGCCTCCGCTCGATGCGGGGTGGGGTTGTCGGTGGCAACCGCCGGCGACACGGCCACCCGCCGGTATCGAGGGAGGATCACCGTGACGGTGTGGCCGAGACGGCCCAGCGTCGACGAGAGCGCACTGACGACTTCCGAGAGGCCGCCGCTCGTGGCGAACGGGTGCATCTCTGAAGCGACCATCACGATATCGAGCGGCGCGGGCTCAGCCCTCCGTGAACGCGGCCGCGCGGGCTTCGCGGCGACCTTCGAGGAACGCTGGGGAAGCTTTTCCACCTTCGCGCGAGGCGCTGCGGCGGGCAGGTCAGCCTTCGCACTTACCGGCTTCGGAGCTTTTCGGGGAGCGGCCTTGGGGGACGGTTGGGATTCTGGTGCAGTAGGACGTTTCTTTGCCATCTATCTATGAGGCACCGCAGCGTGCGGTCAAAACCTTGAGTTTAGCATGTCCACCCATGAGGCCGCCCGGCGCTCGCTCCTTCCGCCTTTGACATCAGAATTTCAAAGAAAACTGGATTTCCCCAATTCCAGAGAAGGCGCCGGGTCCAGTACAATCCGGCCGTGACGGAAGCTCAGCAGCCAAGGACCGAACCTCGAGAAATCGTCGAGCTTCGGCGCCTGAAAGAACAGCAGCCTGACCTTGCTTCCGCGGTCGATCTGCAGATCGAGCTGCTGCAGCTGCAGCGGCGCGTCCAGACGCGGGTCCCGCTGCCGGCCATCAATCTCGAAGCAGCACACCTGACGACCCTCCTCACGGGCGGTCCGATTCTCCAGTTCGAGAACCTCAAAATCGACTGGAGCGACGTGCGGTTCCTGGTGCGGGCCGCGGCCGCGGCGATGCGCACGCACGAAGCGCTGGACGCTGCAGATCTCCGCAAGATTGACGTCATCACCCGGGACGCCGAGCGGCTCCCGTCGATCATCCGGGCGTGGTTCGAGGGGACTGGGCAGTCGCGCGAGTTGCCTCCCGAAGTGGAAGGGCTGGAGACCGTGCTGCTGCAGGCGATGCGGCCGATCCTGACCCGTGCGGCTGACGCCATCCTGGCCCGGGTCGATCTCACGGACTGGACACGCGGGTACTGCCCGGTCTGCGGCGGCGAGCCCGACCTGGCCGTCATCACGCCGGCCGCGGAACGGCTGCTGATCTGCAGCCGGTGCCTGGCGCGATGGCGCTTCGATCAGATCATGTGTCCCTTCTGCCGGAACGACGACCGGTCCCGGATTACGTCCTTCACGAGCCGTGATGGCCGCTATCGCCTCCAGGCCTGCGATGTGTGCGAGCGATATCTGAAGGCCTACGACGCGCGCAATGCGTCCAGGCCGGTCATGCCGGCGGTGGACTCGGTGGCGACGCTGCCGCTCGACGCGGCGGCGATGCAGCGCGGGTACAAATAGAAACGCCGTCAGCTCATGCTGACGGCGTCGATTCCAGTTCGGGACGCTGGCTTCCGCCTTCAGGCGGAAGATCGACTCCCTACTTCGATTCCTGATCTTTCGCGAAGACGTCGGACGCCTGTTCGGCCAGCCAGTTGAACAGGTGCCTGGTCTCCCAGAAGCGCCCGTTGTTGGACCCGGCCCCAAGGACGACGACCGCGATCTGGTGATTGCTCTGGGGCAGCCGGAGCAGGGTCGCCAGGCAGTAGCCGGCCTTGGAAATGAAGCCGGTCTTGCCTCCGAGGACGTCGACTTCCCCGCCGCGCAGCAGATGGTTGGTGCTTCGAATCGTGATCGTGCGTCGCGACGTCCGCGCCGTGTATTCCGCCGTGCGCATGATCGGCGCCATGGTGTCGTTCGCGGAGGCGAACGAAATGAGGCGCGACAGATCGTAGGCCGAGGAGACATTGGCTGGATTCAGCCCGGACGGATCCGCAAAACTGGTGCTCTCGAGGCCGAGCTCAACCGCTTTCTCGTTCATCCGTTCGATGAACGACGACGTCCCGCCGTGAGACACCCGCGCGAGCACCCTGGCGGCAGCGTTGTCGGAGGCAATCAGCGTGAGATGGAGAACGTTGTCGAGCGTGATTCGCTCGTTGGCGCGGAGATAGGTGGTGGAGGCCGCGTAGACGTCGCCGCGTTCGACGGTGATTTCCCGTGACAGATCCGGGTTGTCTTCGAGGAAGACCAGGGCGGTCATCACCTTGGTGATGCTGGCGATCGAGCGCTTGTCCTGGGCGTTCTCCTCCCAGAGCACCTGGCCGGTTTCCGGATTGAAAATGATCGCGGCTGCCGCGCGGATATCCGGGACCTGCGCCCCGCTCGCGTCGGTCTTGAACCGCGGGCGCATCGCCTCCTGGAGCGCTGCGAACCGGGCCTGCTCCCTCGCCCGGGCGGCTGCGCGGGCGCGGGCGAGGCGCGCCTTCCGTGCCTGGGACGCCGCGGCCGAGTAGGTCGGCTTGCTCTTCGACGTCGAAGTTGAAGACTTCTTCCGGGTGGTGGCGGCTTCGAGGCTGGACGACGGCACGAACGTGCTGAAGGCGAGCATCAGCGCGAGCAGTCGAGCTACGTTCAGAGGGCGGATCAAACGCACGTATCCTCCGATACGACACCGGCTGGCTGGGATTCAACCGCTGTAGTGATTTGGAACGAAATCAGTGTAGCAACAATGTTCCCGCCACGCAACCAGAACTGTAACTCTCCAGCCTGGCGCTCACGGAATTGAGCACTTTTCATTCGGATTTCCAGCCTGACTGCGTCGGGTACCCAAGATGGATGCCACCACAACTGTATTCGACGCTCACCGTTTTTCCGCGCCTGCACCCCCGCTGATCATTCAGTCGGCTCTCGACTCTAGAACATTTAGTCAACCATTGCGACGACTTCCTGAAGCCCGAGTGTTCGAGTGACCGCCTCCCTCTCTGCCGGGAACGAACTCAGGACGGCGACCGTCCTCGTGACCGATCTGAGAGGACCAGCGTCAGGTCTACTCCGCCGGGTTCGAGTCCGCGTAGTTGCGGAGTCTAGAAGCGCGCCGTGTGCGGCACGATTCATCATCCAACTGGTTGGTGCGTCGATTCAACGCGGGCGGGTTGGCGGCACACCACAATTAGCGGGCAGCCGCGATCGCTCCTGTCCTTGGGCTTGCGTCCAGACCCCGATTTCACGCGTCAAATCGTTATCCGAATGCCGAGCGAAACGCACGGCACCGAATCTCGACCTCTTCGGTACAAGACTTGCTCAGCCGTCGGTCGGAGCCCCACATGATGAGCCTAGTTCGCCTCCTCGGATTCACGACTCTCGGATGCGGATGCGTCACTGGCCGCTATCGCGAAGTGGCGACAAACCGTGAGGTTACCTACGTTGAGGAGAAAGGCCGCGCCTGTCAGCATCACGCGCACCGCCGGAACCACACGCTGACGTCGAGCGCTTTCGGCCTCACCGCTGCTGCGATAAAAGCGTCGTAAGTGTTCCATCAAGGAACACAGTAGACTGGTGCGCCATGCCTCGGTCCGGCACGCGCACCAGTGAGCCATCGCCCCGCCACGTCGTTCGTACCGCCCGCTCGACTCTCTCGTTCTACCAGGCCGATTGCCTGGACGTCTTCCGCGCGCTTCCCGAACACTCGATCTCGGTCATCGTCACGTCTCCACCGTACAACCTGGGGATCGACTACCGGTCGTACGACGACTCGCTCCCTCGGCAGGCGTATCTCGAATGGACTGAACAATGGACCGCGGCGGCAGCGCGGTGCCTCGAGCCGCAGGGGTCGTTATTCCTCAATCTGGGCGCCAAGCCGACAGATCCCTGGACGGCAATGGACATCGCCCAGGAGGCGCGCAAGCACCTGCAGCTGCAGAACACCATTCACTGGATCAAGTCGATCGCGATCGAGAAGGACGCCGCCGGCGCCGCCGCGGCGCTCGACAAGGACCTCGCCGTCGGTCACTACAAGCCAATCAACAGCGTCCGGTTCCTGAACGATTGCCACGAGTTCGTGTTCCATTTCACGCCATCCGCCCGGACACCGCTCGATCGCCGGAGCATCGGCGTGCAGTACCAGGATGCGTCGAACATCGCCCGATGGCGCAGCGGCGGCGTCAATAGACGATGCCGCGGGAACGCGTGGTTCATCCCCTACGACACGATCAAGTTCCGCGACCGCGATCGTCCCCACCCGGCGACGTTT
>Ga0207701_10002145_pt1 | contig 20457 bp, 17 predicted proteins | sample KBSSwiSSwithPhiX_FD_184294 | JGI IMG/M metagenome (GOLD analysis project Ga0207701, IMG submission 184294) | Switchgrass rhizosphere bulk soil microbial communities from Kellogg Biological Station, Michigan, USA, with PhiX - S5 (SPAdes) (version 2) | ecosystem: Environmental > Terrestrial >... | reverse complement strand
TCGGCCCCCGCCGTGAACGACGACCAGTGGCCCGCCATGTGCCAGGCGCAGAATCGCCGGGACGATGCTCTGAATCGCCGCAGCATCCTCCAGCAGCTCCCCGCCAAGCTTCAGTACTGTGGTCATCGTCGTTCCGCGTCTCTGTCCGCTTTTCTCACTGCTCGTGGGCTCCACCCCCACTCGCTCTCGCTCGGCGACTGCGCGCCTCGCTCGGGCCGCAGGCGCTAATTGAGCGCCGTCTCTTCGTCGAATCCAAACACGACGTTGAAGTTCTGTATCGCCTGCCCGGCGGCCCCCTTCACCAGGTTGTCGATGCACGACACCATGACCAGCTGTTGACCCTGCACGCGCCAACCGATGTCGCAGAAATTCGTGTGCGCGACGTGCTTGATCTCCGGCAGTTCGGCGCCCGTCAGGCGCACGAAAGGGGAACCCGCGTACGCCCTCGTCAACGCAGACGCGACGGCGGATTCATCGACGCCAGGGCGCAGCCGCGCGTAAATCGTTTCAAAGATCCCGCGGTCGAGGGGCACGAGGTGCGGCACGAAGGTGACCGGCGTCCCGAGCTCCTGCTCGATTTCGGCCCCGTGCCGGTGCCCAAACACCCCGTATGCCGAGATGCTTCCGTGACACTCAGAAAAATGCGTGCGCTCGGTCGGCGTTTTTCCCGCGCCAGACACACCCGACTTGGCGTCGATGATGATCCCGGGCTCGACGAGCGACCCGGTGACGAGCGGCTGCAGCGCGAGCACCGCCGCGGTCGGATAACAGCCAGGGCACGCGATGAGCCGCGCGTTCGCCAGCTCGAGCCGGCGCAGTTCGGTCAGACCGTAGGCAATCGGGATCGACGGCGATCCCGTATGCGGATACCACCGCTGCCGCTGTGCGGCATCGCGGAGCCGGAATGCTCCAGAGAGATCGAAGACGCGCGCTCCCCGGTCCGCCAGGGTGGGCGCGATTTCCGCCGCGAGCGTATCGGGCAGCGCGAGAAAGACGGCATCCGTCTGAGCTGCAAGCTTTTCGACGTCGAGTGGCTCGACGGGAGCGTCCCAGATTCTTGCCAGCGCAGGGACCCGCTTCGCCTCGGACCCCTTTGAGGCCATCGCAAACTTCACGTCCGCATGGGGGTGCCGTGCAAGCCGCCTGAGCAGCTCCAAGCCGGCGTAACCTGTCGCCCCGGCGACCCCTACACGGACCGAAGAATAGTTATTCATCGGAACCGTTAGATATACAGATTTATGCACGTTTCGTCAAGCAAAATCAGCCGTCAAAGCTGACCAGTTCTTGCATTGTGAGTGCATACTCTGTATAATTAGCCGTTCGGCTGTGCATAATTATGAAGTCCTATAGACAGTCCTCCATTCTTGAACTCGTGGAGCGGGAAGCCATCACGAGCCAGGAGCAGCTGCGTGAGCGGCTGAAGCTTCGCGGCATCGAAGCGACCCAGGCGACGCTCTCGAGAGACATTCGCGATTTGGGGCTGATCAAGCGCGCAGCAGACGGAGCCTACCGACGCGCAGGCGGTGAGCCACGGTTGGGAGGTGATCCGGAAGCGGAATGCCGTACCGCCGTCGACGACTACCTTCGCCGATACGACGTCGTCGAGCAGCTGATCGTGTTGAAGACCGACACCGGACAGGCGCAGCCGCTGGCCGTTGCGATCGATCGGGCCGGCTTGTCAGAGATCGTCGGCACGATCGCCGGAGACGATACGATCCTGGTCATCTGCCGGAGCGCGCCGGATGCGATGGGGTTGTCAAAACGGTTGGAGGGTTGGCGGACGTCTTAAATGCCGCACCTCCCGAAAAAGGTGGCTGGCACCTTTCCAGGCAAGGTGCCAGCCACCTTTTACGAGGATCGAACACATGAGACGAATCGTGCTGGCGTACTCGGGGGGACTTGATACCTCGATCGCAATCCCTTGGCTCGCCGAGAAATACGACGCTGAGATCATTGCCGTCACGCTCGACCTCGGGCAGGGGGAGGAGCTGACGAACGTGCGCGAGCGCGCGCTCGCGCTTGGAGCCGTCCGGGCGCACGTGATCGACGCGCGCGAGGAGTTTGCACGCGATTACGTCCTGCCGTCGCTCCAGGCGCGTGCCATCTACGAGGATGGATATCCGCTGGCCTCGGTGCTCGCTCGTCCGCTGATCGCCAGGCACCTGGTCGCCATCGCTCGAATGGAAGGCGCGTCGGCCGTCGCCCACGGCTGCACCGGGAAAGACAACGATCAGGTTGGACTCGATATCTCGGTCCGTGCGCTCGATCCGTCCCTCGAGCTGATCGCTCCCGCGCGCGAATGGCAGATGAGCCGATCAGACGAGATCGAGTACGCACGAATCCGCAATATTCCAGTGCCGGTCACGATCGCGAGTCCGTACAGCGTCGATTCGAATCTGTGGGGTCGATCGATTGAATGCGGCGTGCTCGAGGACGCATGGGAAGAACCACCGGCCGACATCTACCTGCTGACGCGTGCGCCAGAGCAGTGTCCCGATGATCCGGCGTACATTGAAATCGACTTCGAGCGCGGAGTGCCTGTCCGCGCCAACGGCATCGATATGGCGCTCGTCGAGCTGATCGAGTCGCTCGAAACCATTGCCGGTGCCCACGGCGTCGGCCGGATCGACATGATCGAAAACCGGCTGATGGGCATCAAGTCGCGGGAGATCTACGAGGCGCCAGCCGCGGTGGTCCTCCATGCCGCCCATCGTGAGCTCGAGAAACTGGTCATTTCGCGCGATCTCGAGCGAATCAAACAGGACATGGGGCGGGTCTATGCCGACGCGGTCTACAACGGTCTGTGGTTCTCGCCCACGCGCGAGGCGGTGGACGCGTTCGTTGCCGCAATCCAACCTCGCGTGACCGGCACCGTGCGACTGAAACTATTCAAAGGCGACTGCCGCGTCGTCGGGCGCCGTTCCGAACACGCGCTCTACGATCGCGAGCTCGCGACTTACGGCGCCGGCGATCGATTCGATCACGCCGCCGCCGAGGGGTTCATCAAGATCTGGGGATTGCCGACTGAAACCGCGGCGCGCAAGCAGGCCAGCCGCCCGACGACGGTGGAACGCTGAGCGATGGCACATTTGTGGTCCGGCCGGTTTGCCGACAGTCCTGACGCGGCCCTCATCGAGTTTGGCGCCTCGTTCAAATTCGACCGACGCCTCTTTGATGACGACGTGGTGGGCAGCATGGCGTGGGCGGAGGCGCTGCACAAGGCGGGCGTGCTCTCAGCGGCCGATGCGGCGTCGATCAACAAGGCGCTCGAGGAGATTCGAGCCGTCGGGGCAGCCAATCCCGCGTTCTTTGGCTCCGATGCGGCACAGCACGACGAGGACGTCCATTCGTTCGTCGAGCGCGAACTGGTCGCCCGGGTCGGAGATGCCGGCCGTCGGCTTCACACCGGCCGGTCGCGCAACGAACAAGTGTCGCTGGACCTCCGCCTCTATCTGAAACGACGGGTGCCGCAAGTCCAGCAAGCGATAGTCGATCTCGTTCACGTGCTCAGCCGACAGGCCGACGCGAGCGGCGACGCCGTGATGCCGTCCTATACCCACCTGCGCCGTGCGCAGCCGGTGATGGTTGCGCACTTCTTTCTCGCGCACGCGGCAGCGTTCCGGCGTGATTACGGACGGTTCAGCTCGGTGCTTGCGGAGGTGGATGAGCTCCCGTTGGGCTCAGGCGCGATCGCGGGCACCAGCTACGACATCGACGTCAAGGTACTCGCCACACGGCTCGGATTCAGCCGTGTCGTCGCCAACAGCATCGATGCGACCGGTGATCGCGATTTCGTCGCCTCCTTCCTGCACGCGTGTGCGCTGACGATGGTTCACCTGAGCCGTCTCGCCGAGGATGTGATTCTTTTCACATCGGAGGAATTCGCCTTCCTCGACCTGGCGGACACCGCGGCGACAGGGAGCAGCCTGATGCCGCAGAAGAAGAATCCGGACCCTCTCGAGCTGGTACGTGGCAAGGCCGGGCGGGTGATCGGGCGGCTCGCGGGTTGGTTGGCGACGATGAAAGGGCTGCCGATCGGCTACAGCAAAGATCTGCAGGAAGACAAAGAGGGATTGTTCGAAGCTGAAGACACGGTCCGCGCGTCGCTTGACGCGTCGGCAGCGGTTGTCGGAGGGCTCTCGATCAACGTCGCGAATGCAGCGGTCGCCGCGTCAGGTCTGCTGCTCGCGACCGACGTCGCTGATTACCTGGTGGCCAAGGGGGTTGCGTTCCGCGAAGCGCACGAAATCGTCGGCGCTCTCGTGCGACGCCTGGTTCAGGAGCGGCGTGCCTTCGACGACTTGACGCTCGAAGAGTGGCGAAGCCATTCGCCACTCTTCGACGCGGATGTGCGGCAGGCGATCACGCCGTCCGCTTCGATCGCGAAGAAACGCACGCCGCAGTCGACCCATCCCGCTGCAGTCAAGACGTCGCTCGCCGAACTTCAGCGGTGGCTGGCATCGGTCGGCGTCAGAACCTGAACGTCACGCCGGCGGTTGCGCGCCAGAAGTGGAAGCTGCCCAGCGACAGATCCACTCCGTTCGAGCTGTTGTCGCCGATCGATCGGAAGTAGCGGATGTCTCCTCTGACGCCCGCATGTTCGCCGAGGAACATCACCCCGCCGCCGATGTTCGTGCCGAATTCGTTCGACGTCACGTTCGTGAGGAACTGCGACGCGCTGTCCACTCGCGTCGCGATGAGCCCGAGTCCGCCCGACGCGTAGGGTCGAACCGCCCCTAGCGGCGCACCAACGATGACGTTCCCCATCGCAGTCGTCACGTTGCCATCGCCAACGAGATTGATCGTGGCATCCGGATTAGAGACACCGAAGAAGTTTGGCGAATATCCGAAGTCGAATTCGGCGCCGACGATCCCTTGACCCATCCATGCCAGCGATGCGCCGTAGTTGAGTTTCGCCTCGAAGCTGTTCGCGAACGATCCTTCTGTACTGAAGACGTTGGCGCTGGCGCCAGCCGAGCTGCCGATGAATGGCGTCAGCAGCCAGTCAGCCGATGCCTTCTGCGGCGCCGCCAGAGACGCCGCGATCGCGATCGCTCCGACGATGATGACCTTGCGCAATGACATATCAACCCTCAAATCGATCTGCGGACACCCGTCCGCGTTTCCTGTCGCGCTGTGGTTGCTTCATGCAGACGCGCGACTCCCTCTCGCATGGTGCAAGCGAAGTACCGCACGTGACGCAAGAGGTGGGGACCGATCAGGTGGAGGAACGGATCAGGCGCGCGTGTTCCTGAATCAGTTGCCAGGCGCGCGCCACGTGCGATTCGGTGGTGTGCAGATTTCCGATGGCCAGCCGGAGCGCATATCGCCCGCCCAGCCGCGTATGCGAAATGAAGATCTCGCCGGTTCCATTGACGGCTTCGAGAATTCGTTCGTTCAACCGATCGGCGTCGTCGCGTTGCGCCGCACGCGCGCGAAAACACACGACACTGAACGGGACGGGCGCGAGTCGTTCGAAATCCTCGCTCGCGTCGACCCACGATGCGAACACGCTCGCAAGTCGCATGTGCTCCGTCAGCCTCGCCCGCAGCCCCTCGGCGCCAAAGTGACGCATCACCATCCACAGCTTGAGCGCCCTGAAGCGGCGGCCAAGCTGGATGCCGGTGTCCATAAGATTGCGGACCGGCGCGGCTTCGACGGTCTTCAAGTACTCGGGCGTGAGCGCGAACGCTGCGCGAAGCCGATCCATGTGCCGGCAGTACAGCACCGAAAGATCGAACGGTGTAAACAACCACTTGTGCGGATTGACCACGATCGAGTCCGCGTCGCCGGCTCCCTGCAGAATCGATTCGTATCCAGGCACCATCGCGGCGACGCCGGCGTACGCGGCATCGACGTGAAGCCACAGTGACTCTTGCCGGCACAGATCGGCGATCGCCGGCACCGGGTCGACGCTCGTCGACGACGTCGTGCCGACGGTTGCGACCACCGCAAGCGGAAGCCATCCCTTCGATCGATCGTCGGCGATCGCCTCCGCAAGAAGATCGACCCGCATGCGAAATTCGCCGTCGCTTGGAATCTTGCGAACCGCCTGCTGGCCGAGGCCAAGCAGGATCGCGGCCTTCTCGATGGAGGAGTGCGTCTGGTCGGAACAGTACACACGCAGTCGGGCGACGTCGTCCCGTCCCGCGAGCCCGAGTTCACGCGCGGAGGGCACCGCGCGTTCACGCGCCGCCGCGAGCGCGTGCAGCGTCGAAATCGACGCGGTGTCGTAGATCACGCCTTCGAACGACGACGGAAGCGTGAGCAGCTTGCGGAGCCACGTCAACGTGACTTCCTCGAGCTCGGTTGCCGCCGGAGAGGTCCGCCACAACATCGCCTGCACGTTCAACGCGGCGGAGAGAAACTCAGCGAGAATTCCCGGCGCGCTCCCAGTAATCGCGAAATACGCAAAGAATCCCGGATGATTCCAGTGGGTAATGCCGGGGAGGAGAATGCGCTCGAAGTCCGAAAAGATCTTTTCGAACGGCTCACCGTGGTCGGGCGCGTCGGCGGGAAGCGCGGCGCTGATCTCACCGGGCTGCACACGCGCGAGCACCGGAAACCGGCTGGAGGTCGCGAGGTAATCGGCGATCCAGTCCACGAGCCGATGCGCTTCGCGGCGGAACGCCTCCGGATCCATGTCGCCGAAAGGGGAGGACACACGCGTCATACCGATGATGTCGCGGGTGTTGGCGGTCCAGGCACGACGCGGCAATTTTGGCCGACCCGCGAGGGATCGGTCAATCGACGCCTCGTGCGGTTACTGCTGGTCGCGCTTTTCCACTTCCAGCGTAACCGGCGCTGACAGGTGCACGTTCACGATCGCGCCTGGCGCGAGCGTCGCGGCGCTGCGATCGCCTGCCATCACGATCGCCGAACCGCCCCCGGCGCCGACCGCGCCGCCGATCGCAGCCCCCTTGCCGCCGCCGATAATCGCACCGAGGATGGCGCCGCCGACCGCAGCACCGCCTATCTTGCGCGCGCTGTCCGGACCAGGCGCTTCGCCTTCCCGGTAGATCGGCTCGGTACGCAGAGGGACTTCACGGCCATCAGCGAGCACCAGCGTGTGGAATCGGACACCAAGGCGGGCTGGCGTTTTCACCTTTCCGCCACGCTCGACAGTCGTTACCGATCCAATCACCCGCGAACCGGCCGGGATGACGACGTGGCCTTCCGACATCACATCGCGACTCACTTTTGCATCGACGCGATCTTCGACGCGGGCTTTCTCGCTCGAAAGAGCCGTGTCAACCTCGAGGCCGATGACCGAGGACGCCGGCAGTACGACCTCTTCGAACTGCGGGACCTTCGGGGCCGGTGGAAGTTCGGGCGCCCGCGCGGGCTCCTGGGTCCGTTCAGCGGATTGCGGCGTCGGCGTTGGAGCGACGGGCTTCTCAGCAGCCACCGATGGTGCCGATTGCGGGGGCGTCGTCGTTTGTCGTCGTGCCGTCGGCGCAGCTGGCGTCTCGTGCCGAGGGGCGGGCGAAGGAGCGGGTGCCGAGGGTGCGGCCGCTCGGGGCGCTTCGCGGACCGGATTCGGAGTCGGAGTCGGAGTCGAATGTGGCGGTGCCGACGGCTCAGCTTCGGGTTTCGGCTTCGTCGGCCCACTGCTCACGACTGCTTCAGTTTCGGTGACCGGTGCTTGCCCTGCCGGTGCCGGCTCGGCCGGCGCGACGGCAGCTGGTGCTGGAGACGCGGCCACAGGTACGGGCTGCACCGCGTTTTGACGGACGGCGAGAAAGCCTCCACCCGCGGCTGCCGCGACGCATCCTGCCGCCAGCAAACCCGCAAGGACTCTGGAACTCATGGGATTGACTCCTGAACGAGACCGCAAAGAGCAATTGCTGTGCCCCGCATATCGGCCCATCCACCGCTAAGATTCAGTGGATTTCTTCGTAAAAACGTGCGTTCCAATATTGCACGCAACCGCCCGGGGACAGTGGCTGTCCTCGGCGCAGGACCCACCCGGCCGACCCCCGCCGTAAATCTCCAAGAATCCGACGGTAACCGGGGCATTCATGTTGCACCAAGTCTTCAGGTTTGCGATCCTCGGTAGTGTAAGGGGAGGACTTCAATGCGTCGGATCCCGGTTCTCTTTGTTATCCCTCTCATCTGTCTTCTGGCCTCGAGAGCCGACGCACTCACCTTCAACGACGTCGTCGAGCTCACCCGGGCTGGGCTCGGTGAAGAGGTAATGCTTGCGCTGATTGAGGTCGACCGGTCAGTCTTCCCAATCGACGCCGCATCCATCAAGAAGCTCAAGGAAGCAGGCGTCAGCGAGCGCGTGATCGCGGCGATGGTCCGGAGCGGCCGCGAGATCCCCGCCGCGCAAGATCAGACGCCGGTGGATTCTCAACCGGTGCCGGTCGTGCCACCGCCGCAGGTTGTGGTGATAGAGCATCAAGAGCCGGTCGTCCGGGAAGTGCCAGTGGCGGTCCCGGTGTACGTGGCCGTACCCGTGGTCAGTCGTCCCAGCCACAATGTGCGCGTCCAGCAGGGCGACCAACTCCGCGGCGCGACTGAGTTGTCGTTCGGTCAGACCGTTCCATCTACGCACGGTGTGTCGGTGAAGCAGCCGGAACCGGTCTACTGGGGCTGGGGAGGCAAGCTTCGACCCGACGCGTGGGGACAACCGGCGCGAACGAGCACCGACACACCGAACACAAAGAAATAGACATCGAAGATCAGGCGGCGTCGCGATCGTGCTGCCGAGCGCGTGCTGACGCTGGCACGCGCTCTCGGATCTCCTTGACGATCTTTGCCGCCATCGGCGCAAGGACGGCTGCCCCGATCACGAGATCGCTCACCCGCAGCGTTTCGCGTGCCTTCCGCGTCAGAGCCTTGTCGACGTCACAGTTGACATCGTCAGGAAACGGGGGCACGTCGACTTCCCCTCGCGCTTGGCGCTTTTCGTACGCTCTCGCGGCGGCCGGCCCGATTTTTCTCTTCTCGCCTGGCACCTTCTCGCCGACATCCTTCCCGTAGGGCGATGCGTGTTCGATCTCGGCGTTCACTTCAGCGCCGATCAGAATGGCCAGCCCGGAGAGATAGAACCACGTCAGCAGCACGATGAACGTGCCCAGTGTGCCGTAGGTTTCGTTGTAATCGCCGAAGTACGCGATGTACAACTTGAGACCGAGCGACGTCACGACCCACAGAATCGTCGCGAACACCGATCCTGGCGTGATCCAGATCCAGTCCTGTTCCGCGTCCGGGGCGAAGTAGTACACCAGTCCGATCCCGCTAACGACCAGCACGAAGACAACCGGCCACTGCAGTACCCACCACGTCCACTTGAATACCGGGCCGAGGCGCAGCGTGTTGGCGAGATGCTCTGCGACCGTCGGTCCCGCGAGCACCAGGGCGATCGACACCAGAATGAAGAGGGCGATCCCGACGGTCAGCGCAATGGCGATGACGCGGACTTTCCACAGCGGTCGTGCTTCGGTGATGTCGTAGGCGGCATTCAGGGTGCTGATGATCGACACCATCGCCCCCGAACTGCTCCACACCGTCAGCAGGAAGGCAAATGTCAGGATGCCGCCGTGATTGCTCTGCGAGATCTTGGTGATCTGATCGGTGATGACGGTCAGCACATCGGGCGGAACGAAGCGGCCGAGCAGCGTGACGGTTTGTCCGACCAGGTTATGAATGGGAAAGAAGCTGGCGATCGAGATAAGGGTCAGCAGTGCCGGAAATAGCGCAAAGAAGAAATAGTAGGCCTGCTGTGCTGCAAGGTTCAGCAGATCATCGGCGGAGATTTCGCTCCACGTTCGCTTCGCGAGTTCCATCCAGCTGAGCGGAACTTTGAAGTGAGCCAGCATGCTGCCTGGAGTCGTAGCAATCGTGCTGCCACCAGCGTCGGCCGAGGCACCGCGATATGATCGTTTGATGGGCGGGGTCGGACACACTTCGCAGGAATGCGACGTCGTCATTGTGGGTGCCGGTGTTATTGGTTGCGCCGTTGCGCACGAACTGGCACGGCGCGGTCTGAGAACCGTTGTGGTCGAAGCGCGCGCCGTCGGGCGCGGCGCGACGCAGGCGTCGGCGGGCGTGCTGGCGCCGTTCATCGAGGCGCCGGCGGAAGGACCACTTCAGGCGCTCACGGTCGAGAGTCTGGGGATGTATGACCGATTCGTCGCGACCGTCTCCGAGGAGGCGAACCTGCCCGTCGAGTACCGACGGTGCGGCACGATTGAGGTGGCGCGTGATTCAGGATCGGTCCGGCGGCTGAAAACGCTCGGCGAGTGGGCGCGATCGAGGGGCGTCGATGCGCGATGGGTCGAGGCCAGCGAGATCGGTCGATTGGAGCCCGCGCTGGCACCAACCTCTGGTGGACTCATCGTGTCCGAGCACGGCTACGTCCGCGTCGGCCAGCTCACCGACGCGCTGGCCGCGGCGGCACGGCGCCACGGTGCCGCGATCCATGACTCGTGTCGAGCCGAACAGTTGTCGAGCGTCGGCGATGGCGTGAGGCTGACGACGAGCGACGGCGCGTATCGCGCGCGGTTCGTGGTGGTTGCCGCAGGCAGCTGGTCAGGCGCGATTGCACCGGAGACGGAAGTGATCCCGGTGCGCGGTCAGTTGCTGTACGTGAAGTGGCAGGGACCGGCAATCACGCGAGTTCTGTGGAGCGATCACTGTTACCTCGTACCGTGGGTGGATGGAACGCTGCTCGTGGGCGCAACCGTGGAGCATGCGGGTTTCGACGAGCGTGTCACGGCCGCAGGTGTTCAACAGCTGCTCAACGCTGCAAGCGAGGTGCTGCCGGGGATCGCCGACGCGACATTCATCGAGGCACGTGTGGGCCTTCGGCCGGCAACGCCGACGGGTCTTCCGACCATTCGCCGATCCGCCGAACACCCGTCGATCATCTATGCAACCGGGCATTTCCGAAACGGCATTCTCCTCGCCCCGCTCACCGCACGGCTGGTCGCTGAGCTGATCTGCTGAAAAGGTGGCTGGCACCTTTCCGGGAAAGGTGCCAGCCACCTTTTCTCGTCTGCGCGCAGCGGCAAGCGAGTTGAATGTCCGACTGCATGCCTAGACCAAATCGGTGCTGTCCGGACGGAGTTCCTCAACATGTCGTTAACCGCGGAAATCGGAGGGCGCAAGTCTTTCGAGACCCGGAGGATTATCTAGGATTTCTCGCGGCGCTGACGGATGCCGCGGATCGAACGGTAGTACGGCTCCTTTCGTTTTGCTTGATGCCGAATCACTTCCACTTGGTATTGTGGCCAGTCCAGGGGGTGGAAGTTTCCGCGTACATGCAGGTCGCGATGAATGCGCATCTTCGCGATGTCCAGCGTCGGCACGGCACCTCGGGTAGCGGGCACGTCTATCAGGGCCGGTTCAAGAATTCCGCCATCCTGACGGACCGACACTTTCTCAACGTCTGTCGCTACGTCGAAGCGAATCCACTTTGTGCCGGGCTTGTAGAACGAGCGGAAGATTGGGAGTGGTCTAGCCTTGTGCGAAACGGACCGGCGGAAGACATCAACATTCTCTCGCCCTGGCCGGTTCCACGACCGGCAACCTGGCTGGACGACGTCAATCGACCGCAGTCGAATCGTTCGATACGAGAGATCGAAGACCAAATACGACGACAGAGACGGACTGGTCGCGGGCTGAACGCATGGCGCACCCACCCGGACTGACGCCGCTGACAAAAAGGTGGCTGGCACCTTTCCCGGAAAGGTGCCAGCCACCTTTTTGTCAGCGGCTGAGAGGCCCGCTAGTTGTCTGCGCTGCCTCGAATGCCACGGCGGACAGTTGGTAGGCGAGCTTCGCCTGCAGCTCGTTGTTGGCTGCTTCCGCCAGATCGCGCTGCGCCTGAATCACGAGAAAACTCGTCGACATCCCGACTTCGAAGCGACGCTGCTCAGCGTCGACACGCTGTTGGGCCAGTGTTCGACCAAGCTCCGCGGTCTCGATCCGCTGACGATTCTGCTCGAGGCGCAACGCGGCATCGCGAACCTGACGCACGGCAATCAGTTCGGCGTCCCGCAACCGGGCCTGAGTCTGATCGCGTTCCAGCTTCGCCCGCGCGTAATTGGCTTCCTCGACGCTCTTGCCGAGCGGATAGCTGAGCGTGAAGCCGAGAGTCCAGGTGGGAAAGTCCGCGGTCAGCACCTGGTTGAGCACCGTGCCGAACGACGTCTTCTCCGTGCCGACGATTGTTCCAGGGAACCCGCCGGTGCGAATCAGTTGCGTGCCGCCGAGGCCGTTCGTCAAGTAAGTGGCCTGGAGGCGTAGGTCAGGCAGCGTCTGGTTCTTCGAAAGCAACACGTTCGTGTCGCCGATCTGGATCTGTTTGCGGACCTCGGCAAGATCAGGCCGCTCGTTCAATGCGCGTCGTACCGCTGCGTCGACGTCTGGCGGTGCAGCGGCCGGTGGCACCGCGTCTGTCGCCTCGATGTGCGCGGTCCAGAAATCGGACCGACCAGGCTCGAAAATGAGCGATCGCAGCAGGTCTTCCGCCTGAAGCACGTTCGTTCGCGCGACGATCAGGTTCTCACGCCGCTGCGCCACCTCGGCCTGTGCCGCGACGAGATCGAGCGGCGGCGACTGGCCGACGTCGACGCGGGCGCGATTGGTGCGCTCGAGTTCCAGTGCCAGATCGAGCGATCGCTGCTGGACGTCGACGGATGCGCGTGATGCGACCAGCGCCCAGTATCCGCTCTCGGCGTCCGCCGACGTGCGGGCGATCCCCTCGTGCAGTCGAAGATCGGCGATCTCGCGTTCGCGTGTCGTAATGTCGAGCTGCGCCCGCGGGTTATCCGTCTTGAAATCGCGAAGCAGCGGTTGGGAGAACACCGCCTGGAGCGCGCCGGTGAGCGCCGGTGAAAACGTCGCCAGCGGATTGGTCGTGTCCGAGCGCACCCCGTTGAACGAGACGTCGTAGCTGGAACCGCCCCACGGCAGCAGTTGACCAACCCCCGCCGTTCCCGACCAGTAGTCGCTCTTCAGCGGGTCTTGTCCCGAGAAGAGATTCGAGGACGGTGTCGTCGACTTGTTGCGCTGGAGCGCGGACGACAACGTCGGAAGGAACGCCGCCTTCGCCGCTGCGACGCGTTCCTCGCTGATCTGCGGGTCGTAACGGCTGACGGCGAGGCCCGTGTTGTTGGCCACGGCCATCCGGACCGCCTCGTCGCGTGTCAGCCGGACGACCGGTCCGCTGGGCTGTGCCGCGGGCGCCTGCGATTGCGCCGCGGCGTTTGACGGATAGACGAGGAGTGCGGCCAGCACGACTCCCGCGGTCGCGGTTGCCGCCCGCGCGGCGCGCTTCCAGCGCCAGAATCGAACCCGCGCGGCGTCGTCGAACAACGAGTACGCCACCGGCGTCGCGACGAGCGTGAGCAGCAGCACCAGCGACTGGCCGCCGATGATGACAAATCCAATCGCGCGGTTGGTCGCCGACCCCACCCCGCTCGAGAGCACCAGCGGGATCATCCCCGCGACGAACGCGAACGTGGTCATCAGAATCGGCCGTAACCGATCACGGCTCGCTTGCACGATGGCGGCCTCCCTCTCCATGCCGCGCTCACGCAGCTGATTGGCATGATCAATCTGAAGAATAGAATTCTTCTTCACGACGCCGAATAGTACCAGCAACCCAAGCGCCGAGAAGATGTTCAACGACTGCCGGGTGATGATGATCGACAGCAGCGCGAACGGCAGCGTCAGCGGCAGCGACAGGAGAATCGTGATCGGATGCAGCCACGACTCGAACTGCGCGGCCAGGATCAGATACATGAAGACCAGCGACAGGCCGAACGCAATCAGGAAGTTCTGCGCCGCTCGTCCGAGCTCGCGCGATCGTCCGGCGAATCGCGTGCTGTAGCCAGGTCCCATCTCCAGCGAGTCAGCGGCGCGCGTGATCGCTGCCATCGCCGGCGTCTGCGAGACGCCAGGGATCAGCCCCGCGAATACCGTGACCTGACGCTGACGGTTGAGCCGGTTGATCTCCGACGGGGCGCTTCCCGGCGTAAAGCGCGCCACGTTCTCGAGTGGCACGCTGCCGACACGGCTCGACGGCACGGTCAGCTGCGCAATGCCGGCGGCGCTCTGACGGTCGCCTTCGCCGGCGCGCACGTGGACTTCATACTGCTCGCCGCCTTCGTTGTAGGTCGTCACCTGATCGCCTCCGACGAGGAGCCGTAAAGCCTCGGCGGCGTCGGACACCTGGACGCCGAGATCCGCGGCCTTCAACCGATCCAGGCTCACAGACAGTTCAGGCTTCCCGACGTTCAACGACGTGTCGACGTCGACGACGCCCGGCTCCTTCTTTGCCGCCGCCGCAACGGCGCCGGCGAATCGCTCGAGAGCCTTCAGATCGGGTCCGTTGATTGTGAACTGGATTTCTGCGTTCTGGTTGCCACCGCCCCCGATCGTAGCAACAGGACGAACGCCGGTGCGCAGATTCGACGCGCCAAGCTCAGGAAGAACGTTCGCACGAACGTCGTTCATGATCTCGAACTGATCACGTCGCCGCTCGTCGACCGGCTTGAGGCGAACGTACACCGTGCCGGAGTTCTGCGTCTGCGCCGGATCGTCGGCAACCGAGACCAGCGTGTAGGCGACTTCAGGAAGCCGCCGGATTTGTGTCGCCAGCCGATTCGCAATGATCTCCGTTGCGTCGAGGCTGGTGCCTTCCGGAGCCCGCAAGCCGACTTCGAATTCCGATTGGTCGTCGTTGGGTAGGAAGTTCTTGTTCGCCACCATGAACAACGGGACGCTGCTCAAGAGCACTAGCGCAGCCACGCCGGCAACGATTGCGCGATGGTGGAGCGACCACTGCAGAATCGCCGTGTAGCCGCGATCCAGAGGTCTGAAGAAGCGCGAGTCCTTCGACGTCTGCTCGCTGGTGTGGCCGTCAGTCGACGCCGGTCGCGGCTGCATCTTGATCCAGCGCGCAGCCAGCATCGGCGTCAGCGTAAAGCTGACCAGCAGCGACACCAGGATCGCGAACGACATCGTAAAGCCGAAACTGGTCATGAAGCGGCCGACGATGCCGCCCATGAAGCCGACCGGAACGAAGATCGCGATGAGCGAGAGCGTGGTCGCGAGCACCGCGAGCCCGATCTCGCGCGTCGCCTCGACCGCCGCCTGCAGCGGCGATTGTCCCTTCTCCTCGACGAATCGATAGATGTTCTCGAGCACGACGATCGCATCGTCGATGACGATACCGACGGAGAGCGTGAGCGCGAGAAGCGTCATCGAGTTGAGCGTGAAGCCCTCGTACCAGATCAAGCCAAACGTGGCGATGATCGACGTCGGAATCGCGACCGCGGCGATGATCGTCGAACGCCAGTTCCACAGGAAAATCAGGACGACGGCAGCGGCAAGAATGGAACCGACGACCAGGTGCTCTTCGACGCTCCGAACCGACGCCTTGATGAATTCCGACAGGTCGCGCACGACGCGGATGTGGTAGCCCGCCGGTACGACCGGGGCGATCTCCGCGAGGCGCGCCTTGACGGCGTCGACGACCTGGACGGTGTTGGTGCCCGACTGCCGGCGCACGGTGAGGAGGACGGTCGGCTCGCCATTGAGGCTCGCCTTCGTCATCGCGTCAGCCATACCGTCGTCGATGGTCGCGACGTCGCGCAGAAGGATTGGGTGCGCGTCCTTCTGACGAACGACGATGTCGCCGAACTGCTGTGGCGATTCGACACGCCCTCGGGTCCGCAGCGTGAGCGCGGTAGCGCCCTGCTCGACACGCCCGCCCGGAACCTCGGCATTCTGAGATTGAAGTGCCCGTGACACGTCGGTGACGGTCAGGTTGTAGGCGCGAAGCTTTGCCGCATCGAGCGTGATGTTGATCTGACGTGCACGTCCGCCCGACACGACCACCTGGCCAACCCCGTTCACGCTTTCGAGCTGACGACGGAGCGTCTTGTCCGCGTATTCGGTGATGTCGCGCACCGGCTTCTTCGCCGAGACCGCGAGCGTCAGGACAGGCGCCGCGTCGGGGTCGAACTTCTCGACCGTAGGCTGCTGAATCGTCTTCGGCAGAAGCGGCAGCACGCGGTTCACGCGATCGCGCACTTCCTGTGCGGCGATGTCGGCGTCCTTCTCGAGCAGAAAGGAGATGACGACCTGCGAGACGCCCTCAGAAGAGGCGGAGCGCAGCTCGTCGATGGCGCTGATCGTGTTGACCGCCTCTTCGATCTTATCGGTGATCTCCGTCTCGACCTCTTCCGGCGCTGCGCCAGGCAGACGCGTCGTGACGACGACGGTTGGGAAATCGACCTTGGGGAATCGGTCGAGTCCAAGCTGCGTAAAGGCAAACGCGCCCACGATCGTGAGCGAGAGAATCAGAACGCTGGCAAAGACCGGACGTTTGACGGATATCGCTGCTAACCACTGCATGATGACTGATTCCTAATCACTTCGCGAGACGACGAGCCCGAACGTCGAGGCCGTCTGACAGATGCCCTTTTGGCGCGGCGGCGACCGTATCCTCGCGGGTCAGGCCGCTCGTGATTTCCACTTGCTGACCGACGGTTTCCCCGACGGTCACAATGCGTTCTTCCACTTTGTCGTTCTTGATCACGTAGACCCGGCCCGTCCCGGCAACGGTTTCGACCGCCGATGCGGGAAGGAGCAGCGCCGGCGTTGACGTCGGCTGCTGGATCAGCGCTGTTGCAAACAGACCGGGCTTCAGCCGAGCGTCAGGGTTGGGCGCTATCGCTTCGATCGTCAGCGCCCGCTGATCGGTGCGTAACGACGGAGACACGAATCGAACCTTCGCCGGAAACGTCTCACCCGGATAGGCGTCCACCGAGATCCGCACCGGCTGACCGGCCTTGACCAGCGACACCGCCTGCTCCGGAATGGTCAGCTCGACGCGCATCGGATCGACCCGGACGACCGTGGCGACGTGTGCGCCGCGCGTCACGTAGTCGCCGACGCTCACCACACGCTCCGCAACCACTCCTGAGAACGGCGCGCGAATCGTCGTGTCCGCCTGCGCTTTTCGAGCGAGCTCGATACGCGCGCGCGCCGCCTGCAGTGAACGGTACGACTGTTCCGCCACGTTCTGCGCGACCTGGAACTGCTGACGGGCGACATCAACCTGCGCCCGACGCTGGTCGTACTCGCTCTGCGAAACGACCTTCTGATCCAGCAGCGATTTGATTCGTCCGAATTCGGCCTCCGCGAGATCGAGCGAGGCCTTCGCATTCATCACGTCGGGGACATGCTTCGGATCGAAAGCCTGACCGGCAGACAGTCCGAGACGCGCTTCGATCTGTGCCGCGTTGGCTTCAGCCTCTTGCAGCTGCGCAGACGTTTCGGTCGCGGAGATGCGCACGAGCACCGCTCCCTGCGAGACGTGGGTTCCACGCTCGACGGCAGCCGCGACGACGCGGCCGGCCGCTTCGGCGCTGACCTCGGCCTGTTCGTCCGCCATCAGCGAGCCCGTGACGCGCAGATAGCGATCGATGGCGCGGCTTTCCACCGGCACTGTTTCGACAAGGACGGGTTCGGCCTTCGCCTCGGCCTTGACCGTCGTGCTTTCACCGCCGCATCCCACAGCTGCAATGCTGAACGCGGCAATCGCGATGCCTGCAAGCCCGTATCGTGTCTGAACTCTCATGACGCTCCGCTCCGATATGAAAACTGTTCGATCCCGTTTATGAGAACTGTTCCGCCCCGCGGTTTATTCGCAGGGCGCTGACTGGAACGTGTGACGAATGCCAGCACGAAGGCCGGTGAGCGTGGCTTCGAGCGTGTCACGCGCCAGCGCATCGGCGTCGTCATTGGGGTGCAGTCGACCGCATAGCCGCATCGTCGCGACGCCATGAATCGCCGCAGCCAGGATCCGGAAAACGGCATCGGCCTTCGTGTCCGGTGGAAGCAGGCCCTGATCGATGACGCTCTGGATATGAGCTGCCATGAAGCCCTTCATTTCCCTGACGAAACCGAAACGCTGCCAGTCCTTGCTGATCGGCGGCACCGATCGGTCGAGAAACATCAGCGCGAAGTATTCGGGATGGTCCTTGCTGAACTCGTACAGGCGCCAGAAGCCCGCGCGGATCTTCTCGATCGGATCAGCGATCGCCATCTCTCCGCCGGGCGCGAACAGCATCCGGAAACCCTCTTCGGCGAGGGCGAGGAAGATGTCGTCCTTGCTCGGAAAGTAGCTATAGATGGCGGCCGGGCTGTACTCGATCTTTTCCGCGATCTTCCTAATCGAAACGTGCTGGTAACCCTCGGCGACAAACAGCTCGCGCGCGGCGTCGAGGATGGCGCGCGAGACCGCCACCCGCTCTCGTTCGTGACGTTCTTTGACTCCCAAGTAACCCCTTCTTTTTGTTCAGCTTATGTCATATATACCGGTTGCGCTGAACAGTGTTCACTATTCTAACATTGTTAAGACGAATGTGCCATCCCGACGGTTCCCAGCGAGTCCCTGACGTATGCTCTCCCCATGGCTAAAATCACTGCCGAAGAGGCGCGACAGAAACTGCAGACCTTGACCGGATGGGCTCTCGACGGGGGCTCGGTCAGGAGGCAATTCACGTTTGCGGGATTTGCCGAAGCGGTGGCGTTCATCGTCCGCCTTGGCTTCGCAGCCGAGGCAGCGGATCACCATCCGGACCTGCTCGTGAACTACAAACGAGTGACGGTGACGTACAGCACGCACAGCGAGGGTGGTCTGACGGAAAAGGATTTTGACGGAGCCAAGGAAGCGGGCGCGCTCGCTGCTTCGATGGGCGCGAAGTAGCGCCTGCGGCCCGAGCGAGGCGCAAGGCCGCCGAGCGAGAGCGAGCGGGGGGTGGGGCCCCGCGAGCAGTGAGAAAAGCAGACAGATACACGTAGAAAGGCACTTTTGCAGCTCAAGAACACCTACAGCGCGCGGGAGGTTGCCGCCTTGACGGGATTGTCGGCGCGGCAGCTGCAATGGTGGGACGCCCGCCGGCTGTTCACTCCGGCAGTTGCGTCGCGGCGCACCGAGGCCGGCGGCTTCACCGAGCGACGCTACACGCCCGTCGATCTGCTGGAACTGATGGTGCTCGCGGATCTGCGGCGGCAGGGTTTGTCAGTCGGGCGGATACGACTGCTGCTGGAAACGCTACGCGAAAAATTCGGAATCCGCCTGTTCGAGGCGATCGGTGGAACCGGATCGATCACGCTGCTGACTGACGGTCGTGAAGTTTTCGCGCGAACCACGACCGGTGAATTCGTCAATCTGCTGCGCGCGCCGGATCAGCCCATGCTGGTCGTCGGCGACATCCCGATGTTGAAAGAATTGACGGCCAGAACGAAGCCAGCGAGGAAGAAGAAGGCCGCGAAGAAGTTAGCCGATCGAACGGCGAAGCCGTAGCCGTCGCGATCAGCCGATTGGAAAGACCTTGTCGAGGCCGTCGGCCGGTCGCGGGATCACGTGCACGCCGACAAGTTCGCCAACGCGTCGCGCGGCCGACGCTCCCGCATCGGTCGCGGCTTTCACCGAAGCGACATCGCCGCGGACGATTGCGGTCACAAGGCCCGCGTCCACTTTCTGCCAGCCCACGAACACGACGTTTGCCGCCTTGACCATGGCATCAGCGGCTTCGATCATGCCGACCAGGCCCCGTGTTTCGACGAGACCCAGCGCTTCTCCGGGGAGTTCTTTGGCCATGCGTGTTCCGCGATGCTGTTCCAGACTTGGGGCGGCAACCTGGAGGTGCCGACCACCCATCGAGGTCAGTCTACTACGCAATGGAGCGCGGACACACGCAGTCGTTCGATCGCGACACCGATTCGAGGTCTACACAAAACCCAGCGTCGACGTGGCGGTGAATCCGGGGAATACCGGCCGGGTATCGGCGAGCCCAAGGTGCCCATGCACGACTTCCGCGAACACCGATCGGAAATCTGTCGTCACTGATAGGTCGCGTCCATCGTAGCGCTGCTCCTGTGCGAGACCGGGCCAGCGGCCGTAGACTTTTCCGCCACGAACCGGGCCGCCGATGATCATCATGGCGTTGCCGTGTCCGTGATCGGTGCCGCGGTTTCCGTTCTCGGCCACTGCGCGGCCAAACTCGGACATCGTCAGCACGACGACGTCCTGCATGCGATCGCCGAGATCTCGGACCAACGCCGACACGCCCCTCGCCAGGTCGTCCAGACGGTTGGCGAGAATGCCCACCGCGGCCCCTTCGTTGACGTGGTGATCCCAGTTGCCCGACTCGGCGAACGCCACCTCCAGGCCGACGTCAGCTTTGATCAGCTGGGCAATCTGTTTGAGCGCTTCGCCGAACGGCGATCGCGGGTATTCGGCGCCGTTAGCGGGCGTGTACTGGCCAAGGTTCGCTGATTTCAGCATCTTGATGGCATCGAACGCTTCTCGTCCAGTCGAGTGCAACACGCTGTCGGCAGCGGCCGCGTACTCGGATTCGAACGACGACTGAACCATGTCTCCGCCGCCGCCGCGAATGCCGAACTGCGCGATCTGGCCAATCG